>Ga0307516_10002494_pt1 | contig 24547 bp, 32 predicted proteins | sample 19_EM_MG_FD_203310 | JGI IMG/M metagenome (GOLD analysis project Ga0307516, IMG submission 203310) | Populus trichocarpa ectomycorrhiza microbial communities from riparian zone in the Pacific Northwest, United States - 19_EM | ecosystem: Host-associated > Plants > Roots > Unclassified | place...
ACGAAAATTTGGATTTTAGGGGTAGGTCTGTCGGCGTCCGAACCTTTTCCTCCGATCCACAATTTCCGCGTCCGAACGTTTCACCGGGTCCGCCCGGCGAACCTCCTCCCTTATTTTCCGGGGTCCTATCCCCGCGCGTTCCGCGTAAATGACCCCTCCAAAACAATGTTCGCATACGACAAAAACAAGCGGGGCACGAGGGATGGACGGACGTTGGGGGAGAATTTGAGCCCGAGGCCGCGTGTAGGATTAGGACCAGGCACGATGTTGAGATGGGGATAGGATTAGAGCCTGCGGGAGCAGTGTGCCTCGACAGCGGGTTTGATGCATGACCTGTAGAGTGTGACCCCTCGTTTGACCTCCGTGTGCCGGAGGCTGGGGGGGTAGAGTGGTGGGCGGACAGAAAATGACTTTGTTCGGGTGATCGTCGTGATTTCGATAACTTGTTTTGGCGCCTGAACACATGTGCGCGAAGGAAATACCGTAAATTTTCTACATTATAATAATAAGCGACGGGGTAGTGTATATGATCAAGAGAGGTAGGGGTCCATCCAGAAGTCGAAAGGAAAGCATAAGTACATGACATTCGGGTCGTTTGGCCAGCTCCCATGTCTGGGGCAGGCAATCCGTGTCAAAACCAAAGGAACGAAAGCCATGTAAGGACGGGGGGGAGGTAAACGTGAGGGAACAAAAGAAAGCCAACGGAGATAGGAGCGGGGAGGGAGAAAGTTTAAATCGACACCACGCCTTAGTAGTATACCTGTAAACATCGTTGAAAGCCCGAGTGGTGCGGTGTTACGTCGCCTCGTAGCCCACGGAAATGCAGCACATGGAAATGCCACAACTGGAAGAGTCGACAGAGAGGGCAATGAGGGCGCCAAGGGTTAGCCAATTGGCGTTGCCGTACCCGGCACTGACCCCGTTGTCCTTGAGGACATTCCTGACCGTTCCCCAAAGAACCAAGTCGATGATCCAAATAATGAGGGTACAGATGAAGGCGAGACCAGAAAAAAAGGCCGCAGTTCCCCGGACCACGGGGTAACAGCACGCGACTTCGAGAATGCCGAGGAGAAAGGCGAGACAGGAAAAGCCAGCAGCTACGCGAAGCGAGGTCAGGAACGCGACCAGGTGGGCCGGTTGAAGCAAGAACTGACCGATTGGGTGGAGGATGAGAACGGAGGTCAGGTTATGAATGGTACCAGACGAAAGTTTTCCGTTGCTGTAGATTTCATTTCAGTACGTGTAGAGGGGGGATAAATAAGCGATAGCACTGACCCGTAGCCCCCGAACGCAGCTGGGAACTCATAACCAACGGTAGTGTTAGAACCTGTGTAACCGAATGCGCCAAAGCGAATCCTGTTCGGTCCGGTTCCGGCGTTGAGGAAGGAGACAGACTCCCAGGTTGGGGATGAGATGGAGGCAAGGATGAGGAGAACGCAAGCGATCAACCAGAAGAAGAAAGCGTGGTGCGCTATGGTTGTTGGCATTCTCCGATCGTCGAAGGGGGGTCGCGAGTTGTGAGTGGGGTGTACAACGGGGAGGCGGGGCTAAACAAGAAGTGCACGACAGAGCACGGAGGGGCCCAATCCTCAAAACCTCCCCACGACCCGCATTGACGGCGACGTGACAGGTCCTATATTTGGGTGGTTCGTCAGGGCGAGGTCGAGGCACGTCGACACCGGACGCAAGCCGGGAGTTGGCGGGAGTCTCGACAAGGCAGAGCCAAACGCACCCTGCCCGAGTGGGGGACTGCGCTCCCTCAGCACATATGGGAGGACACAACGAGTAAACTTGGACGAAACCCAACGGGAGCCGGACTTTGCGTGGGGGGTTTTATTTTGGTCGCTCCACCGTAAGGGCGATCTTTGTGCTAGAGCGACCCGTCCGACGTGGCACACGAACGAGTGACAGTGCCAGCGGGTCCACCCTGTCCCGTGGTCCTCCGATACAATAATTGGGTATGTGGTTGTGGTGCGTGGCCCAACGGATCTGAACGTTGAGCCCGAGCGAGAAGTCAGGCAAGCGGCAGCGATCATAGAAGGAAGCGCTGAGCGCCAAATGGGGGAGGGTGAATTTGTCGTGAGAGAAAATCCGGAGATGGATTACCCCAGATCGCCCAAATCTGGGGTTGCCGGCGTTCCGAAAGATTTCCGCCCACCAAAGCGCTAAGTTCGTGGGATCATGGCAAATTCGTTCGGTGTGTCATATGTACGTGGGAATACCGCCGGTTCTGCTCCAGCTGCCTTGCAATGTTGGGCCACCCACTAAGCATTCGTTGGGACCGACGCTCAAACCCCGTACAATCCGCAGTGGATAAGTCTATATACCTCTTCAAAGGTCCGAAACATCGACAACAATCTCAACGAACACTCGCCAAATACCAGCTAGCCCTCGTCGGACCAGATTCCTCATCGACCCTCCCACCAACCCATCGAGTTAGCCCATTCTCAACGCCCGTAAGAGCGGTCCACAATAGAGCCGCGCTACCTCATCCTGCGGGAACGAACGAAATGCAACATCAGTGGACCCACCCACGCTCATCAAAAGAAAGACGGGAGCTTACAGCCGAGCTCACAGGGACCTCCGGGTTCACGACCGCCCGGATCCTCGCATGTTGAGGACCCTCATCAATCCCTCCGTCAGAGCTGGTAATTCCGGGACCGACCCCAAAAGCTTCACCATAGCCTCCAAATGTGCCCATGCGTCGGGGATGATCGATTGAACAAACCCGGTCAACGACGGAAAAACCATAAGCATCCCTATCGAGATGAACACGGGGTTGTGGGCAAGGAAATCAACCAACATCCCCTGGGTCACCAACGTTTTGAGGGCGCATTTGGGTCTCAAGTGTAGGCCCCGTGAGTATGCGTCGCCCAGCATATCCAACGTGTCCGCTTGTAGACTTCCCGTTCGGAAGTGGATGTTCAGGTATCTTAACTTCGGGCAATGAATGGAGAGGACCAGGAGAGAACGGATTGTCGTCGGACACGTGTTGGAATTGCACGACAATTCGCCCAACGAGAGGGCTTCCAGCTTCGGTAAAGCGGTCGCCAGACGCCCCACGTCCTCGTCCGTGATTTGTGATCTGCAGCGTCCGGGAATGCACCTCATGCTGATCCGGACATCGGAAAGCTCCGGGAACGAGAGGAATCTGGAGATCAAGGACGAGTCTATGGGGAGAGTGGGGTGATGGTAGGAGACCTGGGATAGGCTGTCACGTGCCATGATCCACGGAGGAGAACGGTTCTTGGCAACCTCGAATAGGGAGAGCCATTCCAAAGCCATCTCTTCCCTTAAGTCGAGCCCCTCGAGTGAGGGAAAAAGGGAAGCGACATCGTCGGGGATTCCGTGGTGAATCAAGTCGGTCACCTGTGGTGGTCCCTGCTCGGTGGCCCAGTTACGTAGTTCGGGGAGTTGCATAATGTGGGCGATGGCCTGATTCGACAGCACAGCGTTGGTGCCGAAGACCCGGAGCGATTCTCCGCACTCTAAAACGTATGCAGAGACCTCTTCAGTGAGGCGGGTCTCCGGTCCAACGCCCAGTTTGACGCAAAGGGCCCGGAGGGAGGAGGGGAACATCTTTATCACCGAACAGATTATTGGTACAATATCATCCGGCAGTTTGTCCCAAGATTCGGCCACCCCGAAAGCGGACAGGGCGCCCGTGGATATGGCGATCGTTGTCAAATGTGGAGTGAGAAATTTTGGGAGGAACGAGAGGTTGGTTCGACTGAGCCACCAAGTCAACTCCCGCAAGTGAAGAGACAAGACAGGGGGGGACCCATTTGACGGGGGAAGTACAAGCCGAGTGAGCTCCTCTGAAAGACCCCACTCGCGCACTTCAAGCCGGCGTATCCGAGGCGTATCGCTTGAGCCTATTCAGCTCCCGCGTAGTGAGCGGCCGCCGCAACGCCTAGTTTTTTTTTTTTGCGACGAGTGAGTACGCAGGATGCTGGCCGGACAAGGAGGACTCACGTGTAAATAGATATCACAGCCGGGCTGTTTAATGGCGCGCCATGCGTTTGGCGGCAACACACATCTGATGAGAGAAACGAGAGAGCGCTCCGTCCCCCACAATGCCACGAGCGCCGGGACTTCGAGGGCCTTGCAGGTGAGAGCGAAGGAGACGGTGCTTCTTGGACTGATCGCAAGGAGGTCGGGGGCAATCTGTACGGCCAATTCGTCGACTTTGAAGACGTGCGACGCCATGACGGAGGTGACCGGAGACGCGAGGGGGGATCGTCGCGGAGGTGCCGTCCGTCTCGTTTACGAAGAACACCCCTACCATTTCCTTCTTTCGGTTCTGACAGATTCGGGCCGGGCGGGGGTTCACCCGACCGAAAGGGTCCACTGCAAACGAGCTCATGGCGGGCTTATCCGCAACGACTGCATGCAGGTGCAGAGCACCCGACTACTTTGTCAATGCGCCGACATCACTCCCGACACACCCCATTCACATCCTCACTGTCCATAGTCCTTCCAATCCCGGTCGTACCGTTGATGGGCCGAGACCCCAGTGACACCTCAGTCGGGCGGCCCGTACAATCTGGTGGCATAAATCTATATCCCTCTTCAAGGTCTGAAAATTCAACAATAATCTCGACAAACAGTCACCAAATATCAACCAGTTCCCATCGGACCAGACTCCCCATCCAAACTCCCACCGGAGTCTCCGTCGCCCATCGAGTCAACGCGACTCTAACAGCCGGAAGAGCGGATCACAGAGGAGCTGAGTTATCTCATCCTACAGGAACGAATGAAGAGCAATGTCAGTGGACCGACCTCCGCTCATCAAAAGAAAGATAGCTTACAACTGAGCTCGGAGGTGCCCCTGGGTTCTCGACCGCTTGAACCTTCATCTCGTTGAGGAGCTTCATCAATTTCTCCGTCAGAACCGGCAATTCCGGGTCCAGTCCGAACCCCTTCACCAGAAAACCCAGCCGACCCCATTCAGAGGACTCCGAGAGGAACTCAGTCAATGACGGAAAGATCATGAGCATCCCTACCGATACGAACACAGGGGTATGGCCAGAGAAATCGATACTAATAGGCATCTCCCGGGTCACCAACATTTTGAGGCCGCTCTTGGGTCTTAAGTGGAGGCCCTGCGAGTAAGCGTCGCAGAACACATCCAACATGTCCACCCATAGATTCCAAGTACGGAAGTGAATGTTGAGATACCTTAGCTTCGTGCAATGGATGGAGAGGGAGAGGAGGGAGCGGACTGTTGTTGGGCATGTATTAGAGTCGCAGGGCCACTCGCCCAGCGTGAGGGCTTCCAGTTTTGGTAAGGCGATTGCGAGGCGTTCAACGTCTTCATCCGTGAATTGTGACACGCAAGGTCGGAAGAAGCATCCCGTCCCGATCCGAACATCAACCAGGTCTGTGAGCTGGAGGAATTTTGAGACCAAGGACGAGTCTATGGGGAGGATGGGGTTGTCGTAGGAGACCACGGGCGGGCCGCCACCCGCCATGATCCACGGGGAAGTGCGGGCCTTGGCGGCCCCAAATAGGGAGAGCCATTCTAGAGCCACCTCACCCCGTAAATGAAGCATCTTGAGCGAAGGGAAAAGGGAAAAGGGACCATCGGGGACCCCATGGCGGATTAGGTCCGCCACCCGCGGTGGTCCCTGCTCGGTGGTCCAAGCATATAAATTGGGGAGCTTCATGAGGTGGACGATGGCTTGAGTCGATAACACCACATTGGTGGCGAGTTCTTGAAGCTCTTCTCCCCACCCTAAGGCGAATGAGGAAAACTCTTCCATGAGGCGGGTTTCCAGTCCAACACCGAGTCTGATGCAAACAACTCGGGGGGAAGGGGGGAATAACTTTATTGTTGAGCACATCACTGGCACAACTCGATCAGGTAGTTCGAGCCATTGCTCAACTTCTCCGGGAGGGAAAGTGGGGAGGGCGTCCGTGGTGATGGCGATCGTTGTCAGATGCGGTGAAAGAAATTTTGGGAGGTATGAGAGGTTGGTTTCGTCGAGCTGCCAACTCAACTCTCGTAGGTGGAGGGGCAAAGCGGGAGGGGTTCCATCCGGCAAAGGTAGTACGAGTCGAGTAAGCTCCTCTGAGAGCCTCCACTCGCGTACGTCGAGTCGGCGTATCCACGAGGCATATATCTTGAGCCTACGTAGTTCTCGCACAGTGAGCGGTCGCCGTAACGCCTATTTTTTGTGGTGTGTGAGTATCCAGGATGCTGACTGGATGAGTACGGAGGACTCACGAATGAACGGAGACCGGAGTGGCGCATCGTGATGGTGCACAATACATCTGGGGACACCACACGGTTGATGAGAGAATCGAGAGAGCACTCCGTCTCCCACAATACCATGAGGGCTGGAACTTGGAGAGCCCTGCAGGTGAGAGCGAGGGAGACGATGGTTTTGGGGCTGATCGCGAAGAGATCGGCAGCAATCTGTGCGGCCAATTCGTCGAGCCTAAAGACACGGGTCGCCATGTTGGTGGTGGCTGAGGACGCGAGGGGGGATCGTGGTGGTGGGAGCTGAACACGAAGAGCGCCAGCAAAGTTCAAGCGGGGGTTTATGTTACGTTTTTCGTTGCGGCGGGCGGCTACCGACCTGAAGGTGCCCACGTTTGAGTTTATGTAAGCGATTGATACAGCCGGCTGCAGAAGACAAACCTTCTGGCGGGCGGCACCTTGGTGTCACTGAGACTTGTCGATGACGCCACGAACACCCGGAACACCGAGCGCGAAATGCCACTTTAGTATTGAATCACAAAGATTCCAACCGCAACACCAGCGGCCAGCAGCGTGGACGTTCTGGGTGCGAACTATCAAGCCTGGGCGTTGAACCCCAAACGGTGACCACAGCCTACAAGCCTAATCGCAAACTGCGGTGGTGATCCTGTGCCTCCGTGTATAGATCCCTCCCAGCGAATACAGAATTCCTGTGAAAGCGAGAAAATGACCTTTGTTTGGTTCCAAGGCCGATGCCAAACAACCTGCTTCCCTATTCGGTCATTGCCAGCGAGAGCGCGAACTGGGAGGCTGAAAAATGCGGATAGAATATCATGATAACAAACTCAGAAAACTAGCGAACCTCGGCGGAGGTGCGGAGTGGTGGGGAAGAGATTGCTCCCCAGACACCCGCGTGGACGACAAGCGGAAGATTTTGCTTGGGTTCAATGGGCATTGATGGTTTGTATGGCTCAATCGCGCATACGGGATAGAAAGATATAAACTGGGCTTCGTAGTCACACCTTAAATTTTAGAAGTGGGAGAGAACTTACCGGATGGAGGTGACGTCAATAAACCCTCTCATTCACGTCTTCCGCTGAAATCAATCAATCGACGTCCACCCCTGCGAGATTCGCCTCCACGATGCGGAGGTGCCGTCCGTCTCGTTCACAAAGAACTCCCCTACCATTTCCTTCTTTCGCTTCTGACAGATCCTCGGGCTGGACGACGGACTTCGAATAACCGTCATGCTGGCTACCTTTGCTGGTGAACCAGCCAATTCTGGACATCCGCTCAACGAAGCCCATTAAATTAGCATTCAAACGCGAGACCGTGACCTTTATGCGTTGCGGCAGGACAAGCGTGGCTACCTCTTCAAGATCGTCTGGAAACTTGGGAACATTTTCAACAAGTGTTTGGGGACCACCAACCCCAACCAACTCTCAGAAAGCCGAACACCCTATCAAACTTTCCGTCGGAACCTCTATCGACCGTCGGATCGGATCATTTGCATAAACAGAAGATCTTCGAAAGTGAACCGCAAATGGTACGCGCTATTTCATCCTGCAGATACCAAAGAAGAGGTTACATCAATAAATAGGTGGATCCGCTCACCCTCGCAAGTCGAATAGGGAGAAAAACGGAAACTTACGGTTGAATATGCGGTAGGAAGCCCGTTCTCGGTTGATTCCCTCACATCGTTGAGGAGCCCCATGAACCTCTCCGTAAGAACTCCCAATTCACTATCTTGTCCCATGACCTCCACCAGAACCCCTAACCGAGCCCATAGAGGAACATCCGAGACAAACTCGGTCAACGATGGGAAAATCATAAGCAACCCTATCGAGATGAGTGCGGGGTCGTAGTCGGATAACTCGAGGCGCATGCTGCCGGTCACCAACGTTTTGAGGACACATTTAGGTTTCGAGCGTTGGCCCTGAGAGTAAGAGTTTCCCAACAGATCTAACATGTCCGCCCGCAGGTTCGCGGTACGAAAATGGATGTTCAGATACCGGAGCTTTAGGCAATGGGTGGAAAAGGAGAGGAGAGAGCGGATTGTTGTTGGGCATGTGTCGGAGTCACAGGGCTCCTCGCCCAATGTGACGGCTTCCAGCTTCGGTAAAGCGATCACCAGACCCTCCACATCCTCGTCCGTGAAGTGCGAGGCGCAGAGTCCGAGCGTGCAATCTGTCCCGATTCGGAGCTCGACCAGGTCTATGAATGGGAGGAATTTGGAGATCAAGGATGAGTCTATGGGAAGGCTGGGGTCGTCGTAGGAGACGAAAGGAAGGCTGTCACCCGCTAGGATCCACGGAGGGTTACGGTTCTTGGCGGCCTCGAATAGGGAGAGCCATTCCAAAGCCACCCCGCCCTTGAGGTCGAGCTCCCAAAGTGAAGGGAAAAGGGAAACAACCCCGCCAGTGACTCCGTGGTGGATCAAGTCGGTCACCTGCGGCGGTCCCTGCTCGGTGGTCCAACGGCGCAAGTTGGGGAGTTTCATGAGGTGGACGATGGCTTGGGTCGACAGCACCACATTGGTAGTGAATCCACGAAGAGATTCTCCGCACCCTAAGATGTAGGTGGAGACACCCTCTGTGAGACGAGTTTCCGGACCAAAGCCCAGTTTGAGGCAAACGATTTGGGGGGAAGGAGGGAACAGCTTGATCACCGAGCGCATCATTGGCATGGCCTCATCGGGTAGTTTGTCCCACTGCTCAACTTCCTCGAGAGGGTAATGAGGGGCATCCGTGGTGATGATAATCGTTGTCAAATATGGCGAAAGAAAGTTTGGGAGGAATGAGAAGTTGGTTTCATTGAGCCACCAATCCAGCCGCTGTAGGTGGAAGGGCAAGACGGGAGGGGTTCCATCTGACGAAGGAAGCACGAGTCGAGTAATGTCCTTTGAGAGGCCCCACTCCCTCACGTCGAGTCGACGCATCCACGAGGCGTATCGTTTGAGTCTATTCAACTCCCACGTGGTAAGCGGTCGCGCCAATGTCTGTTGGGGTTTTCGTGGCGGTTGAGTATCAAGGTTCCTGACCAGCCAGAAAAAGAGGGCTCACAAGTAAGCGGAGATCGGAGGGACGCAGGAAGGTGTAGCAATGTCTATCTCCCGGCCCAACGCGTTTGATGAGAGAAGCGATAGAGCATTGGGTCTCCCACAACGCTCTGAGGGCTGGAACTTCGAGTGCCCGACAGGTGAGAGCGAGAGCGACTGTACTTCTCGGGCTCATCGCGAAAAGGCTGATGGCAATCCGTGAAGCAAGTTCGTCGAGATTGAAGACGCGAGCGGCCATGGTGGTGGTGGTGAGTGGAGAAAGGAAGGGGAAATCTTCGCCATTCGGTTGACGTGGTGTCACGTTTTTCGAAGGGGGATGTCACCGGCTGGGGGTTTCCCGTATTCAAGCTTCAATAAGTACCAGAAGCGGGAGGAGATTTGCTGGACGGTGGCGGCGTCGATTCAGATTCATTTTCTCGGGAAATAATTACATAATCGCCGCCCACCCCTGCGAGGATTGCCTCCACGATGGGAAGTCGCTGCCTGCCCCGTCAGGAAGTCTTTATGAAACCGCTGGGTGATCTATTGGTTTCGTATGGCTGCGGTTTTCGTCGATTGAGAGGAAGCTTCCCCATTTACGAAATTACTCCCAATACAAGTTTTCTCTCTCGGTTTCAAGGAATTCGCATCGACTCGGCTGGAACGGGAGTTCCACTCAACTGAAAAGGTCCGCATTGAACAAGCAGACCCTCCAACACATACGGGATACCGTTCACCTTACTGCCCGATTTCAAACCCCAAGCGAGCAAAGGTATCATGATGACGCGGGGAACCTGCGAACCACATTCTCCACGGCTTTTTGATCCCACGTTCGGCCCCCTCCTTTGGTTCCCACTTCGCCCTCTTGAAGATAGTGCTGAAGCCGGCGGCCAGGTGAGTCGGTCGGCAGCGTATTAGCGATGACTGTAACGGTGGAGGATCTGCAAGGGGCGAGCGGGGGTGAATCAACGTGACCACGAGGTCTAGTCAACACCGCGAAGCAAAAGCTTACATCGAGTGTATTCAACACCGTCTTGAACTTTGAATCCGAAACCACGGTGATGTTCACCGCTCCCTCAAATTCACGATCGATCCGGGTGACTTCGTCCGCGATCCGTTGGAGGTCATTACCCATGTCTTCGATCAAGGATTCGACGGATTGGTTGAGGGGCGTGCCGGCCAAATCGAGTTGGAGAGAAGATAGACGCGGAGAGGTGGTAGATCTGAGGGTTGAAACAGCTATGGGGATCCAGTGTAGACCTCCCTGCTTCCAACCAACTCTCAAGCCGAAATTCACTTCTTGAAGGTTGGGGGATTCAGAGAAGTCAAAGGACTGCTCAAAAGTCCCACAACCATCTACACCGAGGAAACGGCGTCAGTATTTGTATCTAGAGGGAGGGGGAGGAATTTACAGAGGGGGGTGACCGTGTACGACAGTTTCACGAGGGTTTTCGCACACGCCTCTGCGAGCCCAATATCCGAAAGGAGACTCTTGCGGTTACAACAAACCTGCACCTCGGTGAAGTGCAACCCAGAAGGGATCTCCAATAACATTTTGATGACGTCCTCCGAAGCGTATTCGTCGGAGAGGATCAACTTTCCACCAAATCTCCCCCTCAGGGCTGTTCCGATCCCTGGCAACACCCTCCTATTTATCGTAGCAGGATCTCCCGACAGCGACAAATTGTCCAAGTTCGGAAGCTGGGTCATGATATCCCGGACCTGCACGAGGGTGACCGCACTAGCGTCGATGATCAAAGAGGTTACGGACTGGGGCAACCTCCAAAGCGGGATTCTTCGCGGTGGCGGAACCCCCCCATGCCCCAACAAAGTCATCCTTTCCGCGTTTGCGAACCACTGGGTGTACTCGAAAAACCTCTCGGGAATGCAGCCTCCCCCTCCAATCCAGATGTGTAGATCCTTGACGTGGTGAGCAGGGCTCTCTTCCGGTACCGAGAATATCTTGAACCATCTGCTCATATTCCTCAAAGTGAAGTAGACGGTGTGGAAAAGGTGGCGCCGGCACGGTTGGACCCATGATTTGGATATGAGGGCGCAAGCTCGGAGGGTTCGGAGCTTGAAGCCTCGATCGGTGGCGAGGTGGTCCGTGATCTCGTTGATGATATCTTGCGGGATTGTGCGCCCCGTTTCGGTTTTAGTGGGGGTGAGACGTAGTATTTTCGAGGTATTCGAACCCATTCGAGGAGCAAGTCGTGGGATGATGCCAAAGGCCGCCGAGCGCCACTTCTTGCTAAACGCTCGCGCTATCAAACGACCGGTGGGCCTGCAGTCGGAGGACGTCGTGGTACGTGTTGCCGAAGTTGCGTTTTCATCCCTGGTGGGGATGAATCTGCCTGCGATTCTGTTCTTCGACCACACTCCCCTTGTACTTACGGACGAAATCCATCTATATAGGACCCCGCGTCGTTGAGACTCGTATGGTACACTGCAGAAAGGATACCTTAGGTCCGTACGCCCGAAGGGGTTGCGCGAGGTTACGAAGCGTGAGATGGGTCGGTTGAGGGGCTTGTGTGCCCAGCCCTTCGAGTTGGTGCTGCTTTTTACGGAGCCCTTCGTGACAGGCGTGGGGTCGCAACCCGGGCGCGCTGCGATAACAGAAGCATATATTATACGCCCCTTCAAGAACATCTGGAAACTTGGGAACGTTTTCAACAAGTGTCCGCGAACCACCGGTACCAGTAAGACCCCAGTAAACCGGGTTCACCATCATACCCGCCCCCCGCGCATTATTTCCGTGAACTTTGATGAAAGCGGCCCGCAAAAGATACGTGACGTTTGGTCCTGCAGCTAAGAAAAAAATGGAGCATCAATAAACGAAAAAACGGGTAGTTCCGCCTGCGGACATTGGGTGAACCAAAGAAAAAGTGGCAACTTACAGCGGAGAGCATATGAACGTCATTGCCGACCGATTCCCTCACCTCATCAAGGAAACTCATAAATTGCTCCGACAAGATGAACCCCTCGGTCTGTCGTATAGAATTCACCAGAGCTTCCAACTGAATCCACGGAGGGGACCTCGAGACAAACATGTCCAACGACGGGAAAATCATAAGCATCCCCATCGAGAAGAGTGCGAGGTTGTAGTCGGATAACTCGAGGGGCATCTCCTGGGTTACCAACGTTTTGAGGATGCATTTGGGTCTCGAATGCAAGCCCTGCGAATAAGCACCGGTTAACAGGTCCAGCATTTCCTCCCGGAGGTTCTTGACACGGAAGTGGATGTTCAGGTACCTCAGCTTTGGGCAATGGAGGGAAAAGGAGAGGAGAGAGCGGATTGTCGTTGGGCATGTATCAGAATCGCATGGCAACTCGCACAAAGTAACGACTTCCAGTTTCGGTAAAGCGGTTACCAGACGTTCCACATCTTCATCTGTGAAGTGTGATTTGCAAGGCCCAAACAACATGCACTCCATTCGGATTCGGAGTTCGACCAAGTCCGCGAATGGGAGGAATCTAGAGATCAGGGACGAGTCTACGGGGATGGAGGGACGGTGATAGGAAATCATGGGCAGGCTGCCACCCGCCATGATCCATGGAGGATCGCGACTCTTGGCAGACTCAAACAAGGAGATCCATTCGAAAGCCACCTCGCCCCTCAAGTCGAGGTTCCAAAGCGAAGGAAAAAGGGGAGTGGCATCATCGGTGACTCCGTGGTGGATCAACTCGGCCACCTGCGGCGGCCCTTGCTCGGTGGTCCAACAACGCAAGTTAGGGAGCTTCATGAGATGAACTATGGCTTGAGTTGACAGTACTACGTTGGTGGCGAATTCCCGCAGAGCACCCCCGCACCCTAATACGTAGGCGGAGACCTCTTCCGTGAGGCGGGTTTCCGGTCCGATGCCCAGTTTGAGACAAACAACTGGAGGGGAATAGGGGAACATCTTGATTGCCGTACGCACGATTGGCAGGACCTCGTCAGGTAGTTCGTCCCAGGAGTCAACCGCCGCAATGGGCATAAAGCGCTTGTCCGTGGTGACCATAACGGTTGTCAAATATGGGGAAAGAAATTTTGGGAGGAATGAGAAGTTGAGTGCGTCGAGCCTCCAGTCCAGCTCTCGTAGGTTAAGGGGCAAGGGAACGGGGGTTCCATCTGACGGTGGAAGCACGAGTTGATTGATTCGCTCTGAGAGCCGCCACTCGCACACATCGAGTCGACGCATCCACGAGGAGTATCTCTTGAGCCTGTTCAACTCCTGCAAGGTGGGCGGTCGCTGTAATGACTATTGGATTTTCATTATCAATGAGTTTGCAGGATGTTGGCCAAGCAAGGAGAGTGGGCTCACGAGTAAACAGAGGTCGTCGTTATCGGGGTCGGGGAAAACATAGCACTGTATGGCCGTTGGCAACACGCGTTTGATGAGAGAACCGAGAGAGCCCTGCTTCTCCCACAGTGCCCTGAGGGCTGGAACTTCGAGAGCCTTGCAGGTGAGAGCGAGAGAGACAGTGGATTTTGGGCTTATCGCAAGAATATGGGTGGCGATGCCTGAAGCCAATTCGTCAAGTTCGAAGACGCGGGCTGTCATGGCGGGTGACTGGGGAGGTCAGGGGGATTTCGTCGCGTACGATAGTCCCTTTAGGGTAAGTCATTTCTTCGGGCCGGACCGGTTGCCGCGTTCACCGCTCAGCGCTCAATGTCAACCCGAAGTCGCGTTCAAACTTCAATACTTACAGCCAGCTGCAGAGAAGTCGCGACTCATTTGGCAACTCGCAGCACCCTTCGCCCGGTGGTCAGCACTCACCGAGCGTATAGAAGGCTACGGCGAACCTCCGTTTACGGCCGGACTATGCCACTCGGTCGTCCAGCATTTCATCTTACAGAAAACGCTGATGGGGGCACCCACCGCCAATCCCAGAAGCAGAATTGAGCTCGTTTGAACCTCGGATGGTATGTAGAGTGAACAGTATCCCGTATATTCGTAGTACTGATTTGGCCAAGTCCCTACCGTTGCCCGCCAATTCATTGCGAATCTAGGAAAAGTGTGGCGGGTGTCCATAACATCATAAAAGGTGGTCGTTGCTCCGAACGAAACCCACCCCGCCTCGTTCCCTCCAACCATGCATCTCACCCCGACAGACGATCCCATGTCCATCTTCGTGGGCGGAAAACTCAAACCAGGCAGGTACAAGGTCCAGAACCTCGCCAGCCAGACGTACCTCGAGGTACTCGAGCCCTCGAAGGAGCTTTGCTGTCGACCCGCCTCAGTTCTCTCCCCCGAAGACGCGTTGGTAATTACAGCGCGCACTCCTGACCGTCGAAAGAACCCAAAGTCTCTGATGCTTCGAGGTTTACAGTGGGATTTTCAACCGTCAGGGTCGGGATATAAGATCAAAAAGGTGCGCCCGAGTGATTATGTACATATGACGACATCATTCGAACGTTTTGAACCACCTAGGTTGACCAAGGAAGACCAGAGCAATTCTGTAACGCGCTGGGAGGGTTTGCACTCTTCGGATTCGGAGGTGTGGTCTCTGTCGCGGCGTTCCCTGCGGCATGGAGGGTCGAAATCGTAGAAGACATTCAACACCGGGGATTCGGATACGTTCGGTGAGCTGCCACCTGCCCGAGCGCATCGTCGGTACTAATCACCCCAAACGGTAGGATATTTTGGGGCTCAACGAACAGAGCCCTCGACCTGTCTTGGTGGGGTTCGAGTAACGACGGCACAAAGGTCTACCAAAATTCCAGGAAATGTCTCGCACGTAACTGAAAGCCATGTTCGCGTGCTATGCAGGTCGCGCTCTGGGAACAAATCGCCTCTGACCCCTGGCGCATGTGGAAGTTGATACCCGTTCAAGACGAAACCCCTCCTCCTCCGTACTCGCCCAAATAAATTACCTTGCTTGCTCGCAGGGTTTCTCCATTCCCTAAATGAAGATCCCCAGATCCCCGAACACCGGAGTATCTCTACCTTTGTTTAGCATCGTTCCTGCCTGGCGTCGCTCGCTCCAGCGCATTTCTGCTCGCATGCGCAAACCAAATGCCAAAGCCACTTGAGGTCAAACGATCGTGTACAGTCCACTCTCCAATTACATAAATAAATTGGACATTACGTTTGCACCCCGTGCCAGTGGCTTTGTGCACAACTGCCATGCAAAAGGACAGCCGCCAGGCAACGAAGATAAGAGCTATATATACGGGCGATTGAGCAATGATTCTACGCCTCCGGGTCTTGCTCACAACTGAGTCCGGCAGGTCAAAGCCTATGGTGATGTTTGTTTGGTTCCAAGGCCAATGCCAAACAACCGCTTCCCGATTAGGAAATCGTTGCCAGCAGGATAGCAAGCGCGCAGCAAAAAACGGCCGATAGAATATCATAATAATGAACTCAGAGGCCAGAATAACTGAATACCAGTAAAACTAACGACCCCCTGCGGCGGTTGTGGTGTGTGTAGTGAGTAAGTACAATACTTGTTGCGGGGGAGAGAAAAGAAATAAGCGAAAGCCGGACGGAGGGGAAAACATAACCGAACATGTACATTGAGAAAAACTCGAAATGATGAGCGGCGAGCGATACTCATGGGGGGAAAGATAGGAAAGGAGTGTGTAAGAGGGGAGGGAGAGATAATCAACGAGGGAGTGGGGCGCTAGATAAATTGAGGACGTGGGACGCATGTGGAGAGGGCGAGAGTAGATATAAGCAGAAGTGAAAGAAAAAAGTAGCGCCTAGATCCAGTAGGTCGTTAAATAGCTGCACCTGTAGTGCATATATAACACGAAGCCAGATGAGCGTGGTTTGTCGGACGGATGGGGAACCCCAGAAGCGAACCTCCAGTTGCGTGTGTAAAGTGATCAAGCTGGTCTGGCGGTGGAATGGAAGGGATGGTAAATGGATCACGTGATGACGGGGGGGGGGGGATAGAGGCGTTATCTTGGAGAGTGAGAAGCGGAGGTCGTTGGAGATTAGGAGAGTGGAGGAGGGGAGGGGGAGTGAACGGTCTTGAAGTGGTATACGCGAACGAAAAGTTCGAAAACGATCACAGCCCTATATCTGAAAAAATAAACACCACGTCAACCCCGGGGAGATTCAAAACCACCAAAAACGATTTCGTCAACGTCTGGTCTCTTTCAGGGTGGAACGGGTGGAACGGGCGGAATGCACGGAACGCGAAAGCGATGATGAACGAACTCGAACTGGAACCGGAGGAGTGTTCAATACACGTGAAGGAGGGGAAACCGGCGTTGACTTGGTCGTCTGGCGCGGCGTTGGGGTGGAAGTGGGGGGAACGGGATCTGCTGAAGAAGGGGTAGAAAACGGGATGGAAGATAAAAGGGCTGAGAATGAAGGTGAATCGTTACCTTCCAACAACTTTTTCGTATCGGCGTCGGTGATATTCCTCGTCGCCCGCCTTGCGAGCAACTTCTCTGTTCTGAACTTCTCGTACAACACTTCTTTTGTTCTCACCTTCAACATCTAGAACATGGTCTCAGACTCGAGCGACGGGGAAGGAAAATGACGAACGCACCATCATATGTGTCGATAGCACAGCCGTCCTCAACGCCGCAAAGTCACAATGATCCGGGTTCAGAACGTCAATCGTCCCCCACCTGAATTTCCTCACGAATACGCCCCTCAAATCTGCGGGTGGTCCATCCAGGTACGGAAGGTGTGCCTGACCATTCCCGTTCACTGGGGAAATCGGCTCGGACTCGGAAGTACGAGCAGCAGAGGCCTGAGAAGACGCCGTGGGTCTCCTCGAAAGTTTTGAAAGGACTCGCTCGGGCATCACCTCGGGAGAGATCAGAGCGAAGGGCAAGAGGTCGCTGAGATCCACCCTCTGGAAATGACTCGCAGAGAACCTGACGTTTGCCACGCTGTCCTCCTCGGGTGGATTGACACCATTTTGTGCACCTTCGCTGTCGCCTGTGTAGGAGTATGTCGTGTCTCGACGGGTCCGGGAGCGCGAACGCCGAACGGCGGGATACCGAGAGGACCTGAGGCGGACCACTTCACGCGGCCCCCTATCCTCTTCCTCTTCCTCAGCATCATCGGTATCATCATCCGTCTTTTGTGGCGCGTTGGCTTTGGGGAGGTTGATGGTAACCGAGTGTCCATTCTGAGCGGGGTCCTGGTCGAACTTTGGAGGTCCAAACACGCCAAAGTCCAATCCAGCGGCGGCCAATTCACATCGGACGGTTTCTTTGACGGCATTCAGCCTCTCGTCCGTAAGGGAGTCTGCGCATCCGATAATGGGTAGGACGTTGACTCGTTGGCTGAGGCGTTTGATGATTCGGAGTTCGGAAGGGAGCATCGCGAGCCTTGACGGGTCCAACTGTTTCGGAGTGGTTGGCTGTTCCACGCCTTCTGAATCGCTTCTAGAGTGACGCGATGGGAGGTCGGATATGGATAGTGCACTAGAGCCCGGCCCAGATGACAGCGCCCTGCGTTCTGCGGCATTCATCACCGAATGTGGGTTGATCATATACAAGCAACTAACGATCATCAGTTGACCCCAACGCGACGGCGACGGCCAGGGATAGCTCACAGGTGAATATGTTGATCCCCTTTGGACTGTCGGATAACTTTTGCTTCCTGTATGAACGGTAAGATGACGCGCATACAGTCATATCGGACGCGTTTGTACTCACCTCGCTCAGCGTGTCAGCATATTGCTGGTCGACGTACTTCAGAATGCTTGATACCTGCCACTCAAGATTCAGCTCCCGACTCTCATGGAAATCCAATCCTGGCGTGTCGACGACGGTCAACAATACCCTATCGTATCTGGACTCGCAAATCTCCACACACGCGGTTTTGATTTCTTCGGTGCGTTCGAGAGAGCCGCGGAGGAAGTTGTCAACAGCAGTGCGTTGGTCAGGGGTGGCAGTAGGTGAGATGTCCGCTGTGTCTAACAGCAACCGAAGGAGAGAGGTCTTGCCCGTCCCCAGACCACCTACGATCTGAAAGAAGTGTATTCAGAGCACTGCTTCGACGTAGAATGATCGTACGCACCATAACATTGAAAGTCGGAGCAACCTTTCCGCGTCTAGGGTTGATCCTCGCGCCTCTCGTTGCCTTCTTATCAAACGCGCTGGGCGGGGGTCTCGGTCCAATTCCGAACATTGCGCTAATAGGGTTTGGAGCTTTTCCGTTGGTGTTCTGCGCGTCCCATAATGGCCTATGGAACGCAGGCGGCCTGTCAGCTGAGAAACTCGTCCTGGCGGCCCTGGCTGACCTGACGAGGCTGGGTGAATCAGGCCCTTTGAGCGAACCCAGTTCGTTCGGTTGTAACTGGTGGTCGATGGCCGAAACATCCACAAAGCCCGCGGGCCATTTCACCCCATGGGACACGCTCAACTCCGGTAACGAAGGGTAAGGCCGTACACCCTGAGTCTCGTTCGTGTCCCTTTTCTGTTTCCTACTCCGAAAGCTGAACATCGCGAGCTGGTGGGCTTGCCCGTTCGTGTGGCGTTATGTCTGTTTAAAGGGAGGGTGGAACTTGAAATGCGAGGGGAAAGTTTGCGCGGTGTTTCGGTAACGAGGGGCGTGGAAGAGAGATGACAGCTTTAACGTAATGTGAGATTTAACTCTTGACGCCGCCATTGGCGAGACAGGACAGAGCGACTGACCTGGGACGTGGAATCTCACTCCGGCGGGCGGGAAACAAGGCGACTCTCAAGGGAGGATCTCCGCTGATGATGACGGATACGGAACGAAAAAAGGCGAGGAATCCTTCAAGCGGACACGGGCGACGAACAGATGGTCGGACCCTTCCGAACTTCTAAATGGGGTTGCTGGTTGCAAGGAGAGGAGACGTGTGACAAAAGGGACCGGGTGGGAGGCGCTGCGATACGTCGGGATGCCGTCTTCGTCACTAGTTCGCTTGGCGTGGCAACCGGAGTGCTGCCCTTGGTATCAGTACGCGAGCGAGGGTTTGACGCTTGAAAACAGCCGTTGCTCAAAAGGAGGCGGGGCGGGGCGGGGAGAAAATGATGATGATGACGGGAGGGTTGACGGGTCTTCCCTGTGTGACTGTGAACGTTCGACGCGCGTCTAGTACGACAGAACCGGGATAAGGAAGATGGCAGGCGGGGGATGGATATGGTGGATGGATACGGTGGTGCGCTGAGACTCGGCCTAGAGGTGGGGGCGGGAAACGTTTGCGGGCGCGTTCGCAGTGAGAGTGTTGCAGCAACTCGGAGTGTTTGTCTGAAAGAACAATGGACGGAAGGAAACGAAGAGGAGCCGAAGACGTGACGGTGAGGGGGCGGGCGAGGTTGGGCGAGCGAATATCGCGGATGCGGGTTTTCTACTTCGGGACATGCAAGAACACTCCCGTCTAAACTAAGCTCGAAGCTTGAAGTCATGACAACCCCCGCGATAAACATATCTCTTGTTCAGACTCGCACTCGACCACCGTACACATAACCAGGCTGTATTTCCTCTGGTCCGTCAACGAGACCCGGATCTGATCCAACTCCCGTCTCCGCCCCTGAGGCCGGCCGTGACCAGTCTAGCCCCATCGCTGCTCGAATGGGTTCAAAGACATCGAAACCAAAGCGTCCGAGGATTGTCATCCCACAAGATATCATCGACGAGATCTTGGATCACCTCGCCAGACTTTCAATCCCTCCAAGCATCCCGGCGCTCTCGTATCCGGATCGTGGGTCCGGCGACACCTCTTCCACACTACTGCCGACTGACGCGGCATTTTCCTGATGCCCCCCCCCCCCGAATCTGGGAGTGGTACGAGCGCCCACTGACCTTCACCTCCGTGACTTGCTCATCGAATGAGTCCGAAGACCCCGAACGCAACCAGTCCCATCCCTGCGGGAGTCAAAACGGTTATCACCCCAAGAGTCCCACAAGATATCATCGACGAGATCTTGGACCACCTCGCCGCCAATTCGGATTCCGAATCTCTCAAGGCATGCGCTCTTGTGTCGAGATCGTGGATTCCATCGTGCCAGCAGCACCTCTTCCACACCATCGACTTCACTTCAAGGAGTATGGACGGATGGTCTAACACCTTTCCTGTGCCCGAGGAGAGTCCCGCCCACCGCGTTAGGGACTTACGCATCTGGATCGAAGGGCTTAGCCATGTCCCTGATAAGTTTTTCGGACACACCCCGAGCTTTACGAACGCTCGGAAGCTATCTTTTTTGGGACCAGGGAGGCTCCTGGAGTTCCGGACGCTTTCACGGTGGAGGTTACCAGAGTCTGCAACCTCCTTGACCATCGACACCGCTGTGGTCACTCTCGTGGAAATCCGTAACATTATGGCGCAGCTGCCGAACTTGGACGATTTATCAATATGGGGACCTATGGCCCCGGTGGAGCGGGGAGGGTTACTGGGGATTGGTACGGCGCTGAGGGGGAGATTTGGTGGGAAGTTGGTACTTCGTGGTCTCCACTGCGCCAACAAGGGTTTTATGGACATGTTGTTGAAGATCCCAACTGGGTTGCACTTTACGGAGGTGGACATTCGCTGTGCACGCAAGTGTCTCCCTTCTATCGTCAGGTTCGTAGAAGTGTGCGGCGAGACCATCGTGAAGCTTTCCAGCACAGTCAATTCCTCTTGTATGTTCCACTCCTTTTCCCAGTCTGGCTGGTCCCAATATCATTATTGTGCGAAATATTGATGCTGACACCGCCTCCAAATACAGGTTTCTCTACGGGTTCTGGGCCGTCCTTTGACTTTTCCAAATTCCCAAACCTTCAAGAGGTGAACGTTGGCGTTTCGGTCGGTTGGATGCATGGGGGTCTCCCCTGGATCCCCACAGCCCTTTCAACCATCGGGCCCACCACTTCTCCACGTCTATCTTCTCTCCGACTCACATTCGCTGGTTCACCCTCCCCCCGGTCCATCGAATCCTTGATCGAACACCTGGGTGACGATCTTCTACGGATCGCAGGCGAAGTCACCCGCATCGAACGTGAATTCGAGGGAGTGTTGAACATCACTGTAGTTCGGGATTTACAGTTTGGGGCGGCGTTGGGTAGACTCAATGTAAGGTTTCGTTTTGTGGGTGTTGGGCGAGACCTCGTAGTCACATTGATTCATTTTCCCTCGTACCCCGCAGATCCTCCAGAGACGACAACTACCGAACTTGAAATTATTTGATTGCCACTACCGCTAGCCGCTTCTTTCGATTTGTTGCCCTGGGTCGTTCGGGCGCACACTATTCCTCTTTGAGAAACACGCTCGACAATTCGCCGATGTTGTAACACGAGCCTCCGTTCTGCTACCTGCCAATCAATACCAGCTTCAGCAAACCGACACCCTTAATCGTCCGGCAAGGAGCGGTTGACCGGGTTCGTCCAGTTTTGCGACGATGAGAGGGTGCAGCAGGGGTATGAGGTGGCACGATCACAGATTCTTTGACCTCCGTCCCCGGGAATCCATAGAACACAGCAAAGAGTTCTGAACTAGCTTCCCTACCTGCAAAATATACCCGATATACGCCCAGTTTTGGTAAGTCGCCCAAGTGATCGCTCAGTCAAAATCGCGCACTGGCGACCTCTAGCGTACCACACAAATCTCCACAATATCTGCTTCGTGTCAGGCAGGTAGCTATCTTGTCCCCAAGTCCAAGAGCGAGCGAAACATTCAGTGCAAGAAGTGGCCGGGAAACGGGCTTACTCGTACCCGGAGCCCGACGTGTACACAAATTCGATGAGAAGGGTTGTGTCGGTGATAGGCCAGTGCGCATCGTGATATCCCCAGATTGTCTGTCACCTTATATAAACCGCGGTTGCGAATCCGGGTGTTTGACAGTATGAGCGCCTGGCGCCCAACTTCCATCATCCACCCACGACACGCTCCTCGAAAACCTCAGAAATGAAGTATCCCACCTCCACGAAAACCAAGGCGGTTATCACGGGCCCCACAATCCCACAAGATATCATCAACGAGATCGCGGATCACCTCGTCATCGACTCGGACATTCTATCCATCCGAGCTTGCGCCCTCTTATCCAAATCGTCGGTTCAACCGTGCCGGCGCCACCTCTTCAGCGTCGCTGTATTCACCCCAGCGAGTGTGGACAAATGGTTCAAGATGTTCCCTGTGCCAGAAGATAGTCCCACTCACTACGTCAAGGATTTACGTATCCGGATCGAAGGAGGGGGCGGTTGCGTTCCCGAGAGGTTTTTCAAATACATCCCTCGGTTTACAAACGTGGAGAAGATATCGTTGTTGGGATATGGGGGGGCTCCGCTGATGCGAAAAACATCGCTTTGGAAGTTCCCTCAGTCCGCAACCTCCCTGACCATCGATACCGATGTGGTCACTCTCGTTCAAGCCCGGGACATCATCGCGCAACTGCCAAACTTGGATGAGTTGTCGTTATCAGGGACCCTTGTTTGGATGGATGGGAAGGAGTTGTTGGGGATTGGGACGGCCCTGAGAGGGAGGTTTGGTGGGAAGCTGATCCTCTCCGGCCATTATGCAGACTGGGATACCATCAACATGTTATTGGAGATCCCATCTGGGCTGCACTTCACCGAGATGCAGGTTTCCTGTATGTACATGGATCTCCCTTCGGCTGTTGAGCTCGCAGAAGCATGCGGCAGGACTCTTGTGAAACTGTCACGGGTGGTCGATTTACAATGTAAATCTAAATCTTGTCCCCTTTTGTCCGGACCACCGCTGACGACATTCCCCGATGCAGATGGCCGCGGCATTTTTGAGCACTCCCTCAGCTCCTCCAAGTTCCCGAACCTTCAAGAAGTGAACTTCGTCTTTCGGCTCGGTAATATGAACAACGGTCTACCTGTGATCCCTGGTGCTCTCTCGACGCTCAGACCTGCCACCTCTCCACGTTTATCCGCTGTCCGGCTCGAGTTCACCTACGAGTCGACCGCCTTCCGTTCTGTAGAGCTCATGACGGGGGAAGTGTGGATTTGTCTTCGACAGGCTGCAAACGAAGTCGCCCGGATCGAACGCGAATTTGAGGGAGCGGTCAATTTCACCGTTGTTCCAGATTCAAGGTTCGAGATGGTGCTGGACAGACTCAAGGTGCGTTTCGTTTGCGGAGACCCCTTGGCCGTGTAAATTCATTCCCACCTGTCCTTTGTAGATCCTTCAGCATTACCGCCACTAAGATGTGAACTGTTGTTCCATTTTTCAACCGGCCATTCTGCGGCGTTGAATCATTTGGACATTCGGTATTCATGGGGCGCCGACTTCGGTGCGATCTTTGACCCTTCAAAAGCAGGAGGCCGGAAGACAAATGCGTGGGGAAATGAAAGGAAGAGGAGTCTCGGTATCCGAGTTTCCCATCAGCCCGGGCGCGGTGTTGAGAGTGTCGATCGCTCCAGGAGGACATCCGGCCTCGCAGAAGAATGCGACCACCTTACCGGTTCCCGTGAGCCCGGCCTCGAACTCAGGGGAGGGGAGGTCCGAGTTAGCGTCTACCCCCGCAAGGACCACGCCTAATTCGTGTCTGACACCCACGATGAGCGACCTCGGTGTGCCACGGCGCAAGTACTAACGATACCTCCTCTGTACTAGATATATTGATATTGTCATTGAGCCCGAGGGTATGGTGTGGTGGAGGAAGGATATTGAAAGCAGGGGACCCGCACCTACTATAGCCCAATTTCATCAACGAGAAAACGGTAACTGCCAAGATTTCGAATTAACACCGTCAGGTTTGCCACCCCGGTAAGTGACGACTCACAGCTGTCCAAAGCGGGGTACGGGGTCTTATAGATAGTCACTTGCTGTCCACCATATGGCCTGAGCAACAACCAAACTCTCCCAGGTGGTTCACGAGGGAGTCAAAGTGCACTCCTACCACCATCTCAGAATGCGTCGTCTGGAACAGACCTTCGCCGACTCACCGAGGTCCCGTCTGCCAGGGGCCCGGGGGTCGATGTCGGAAGGATCGATCGATTCGATCCATTAGCGGAAGAACCACCCTCCTGGATAGAGCTTAGGGGAGGGAAGTTTTGGATTCGCTCCGCGCCTGCAAGGCCTACACCCGGTTTTAGTAACCTTTCGCATCAGGCAGGTTGATTTTGTCTTTGAGTTCAACGGTGCGAAGAGAATGGCAAATGGGAGTGCTTGTACCTGCAGTGTGGACACCGATTTTGGTTGAAAAGGTGGGTTCGGTGAAACGCATCGTAATATCCCCAGACGAACGTTTGGGTAGGAATCTCACGACAGAATTCGTGAATTTTTGGGTTTCTCGCAAGCTTGTCGTCGCCTTGAACTGCCGTTGCAGGTCGGACGAGCGCTACGCGCTCAGTTTCCATCACTCTCCCGCAACACACTCCCCAAATACGTTCGGAAACCTCGAAAATGAAACATCACACCTCTACAAAAACCAGGACGGTTAT
>Ga0307516_10002495_pt1 | contig 24542 bp, 21 predicted proteins | sample 19_EM_MG_FD_203310 | JGI IMG/M metagenome (GOLD analysis project Ga0307516, IMG submission 203310) | Populus trichocarpa ectomycorrhiza microbial communities from riparian zone in the Pacific Northwest, United States - 19_EM | ecosystem: Host-associated > Plants > Roots > Unclassified | place...
GGCGACCCGGACAACATCATGGTCTGGGGCGAGAGCGGCGGCGGCGCCAAGACCGCGGCCGTCTACACCATGCCGGGTGCCACGAGGTTGTTCCACAAGGCCTCGATCGAAAGCGCGGCACCGCTGCGCTTCCCCACCCGCGACGGCGCCACCGCCCGAGCCGAACGCACGCTGGAGCTGTTGGGACTGACCACAGCGGACATCCCCCGGCTGCACGACATCCCGGCCGCGAGGCTACTGGAGATCCAGCAATCCGAAGCCGCGAACGGCGTCGCACCCTGGGGTGATCCTCCCCCGCTCCCCGGCTTCGGTGCCTTCGTCGACGGCACCGTCATCCCGCAGCACCCGTTCGCTGACGGGGTCGCGTCCTTCTCGGCTCGCAAGCCGTTGATGGTTGGCACCTGCCGCGATGAAACGGTGTTCTTCAGTCTCTTCGGGCCGCCCGACATCTTCACCATCGACGAGGCCGGCCTGCGCAGCCAGCTGAGTCGCACGTATCAGGGCGCCGAGCTCGATCGGATCATCGCAACGTTCCGGAGGTCGCGGCCCGCTGCGACGCCCGCCCAGCTGTACTTCGCGATCACCACCTCGCCCATCTGGCGCGACGCCATCAAGATCGCGGAGGCCAAGATCGCGCAGCGCGCCGCGCCGGTCTTCATGTACCAGCTGGCCTATCCGGACCCGACCCTGGTACCGGGCACCGATTTCCCCCTCGGCTCGCCGCACGCGTCGGACATCAACCTCAAATTCGCCAACACCGCCGCCGGCCGACCGCCGGGACAACTGGCGACCGCACGCCACATGAGCGGGCTATGGGCAGGCTTCGCCCACCACGGCCGGCCCACCGCGACGGACGTGCCACGGTGGCCCGCCTACACGCTGAAGGACCGTGCCACGATGTGGCTCGACGCCGAGTGCAGGATAGTCAACGACCCCGACAGGACCGAAAGGTTGTACTGGGAGAACCGGCGCCCGAGCAGCGTCAACCCCCGTCCGTCGGCGTGGTGAACAAACTGCCGCACGACTCCACCAGCTCCGCAGGATGCCCGCACAAATGATGACCATGCCACAAGGCTCGGCGGTCCGTTGTCAGATCCGGCGTAGCGCACGGTCCCGGCGTTATCTCGCCCACCCGTACCGGATCCGAGTTCGAACGCCGCGGAGGCCGCCGCCATGCACATTACGACCGAGGACCGGCAGGTCGACGGCCTGAACGGCACCATCGCCGTACGTGTCTATACGCCCGACGGCGAGGCTGGCGTCGGTCTCGTCTGGGCGCACGGCGGCGCCTTCTACGGCGGCGACCTCGACATGCCTGAGAGCGACTGGGTCGCTCGACGGCTCGCCGAGCGCGGCATCGCGGTCGTTGCCGTGGACTACCGGCTCGCGCCCATCCCGGAGTGGAGCGGTGACGAGGTGCCGACGACCCACGCCGCGCGCGCCAACTACCCGATCGCTTCCGAGGAAATCACCGAGGCGTTCAGGTGGGCGACGACCGCGGGCGCTCGTGCCCGCGTCTGGGCCATCGGCGGTGCCAGCGCCGGCGCTACTCTCGCCGCGGGAGCAACCCTGCGGCTCCGTGACAACGGTCAACCGCTTCCCCACGCCATGGTACTTGTCTACCCCATCGTGCACGCCGAGCTGCCACCGATGACCGCGGAGCTGGCGGCGAAGGTCAGAACGCTGCCGGACCCCGACGCGGTCGGTGCCGAGGCGGTCAGCAGGATGAACCTCCACTACGTACGGGAGCCCGCAGCGCTCGGGGAGTCGTACGCCTTCCCCGGCGGCCACGACCTCACCGGTCTGCCGCCCACGTTCATCCTCAACTCCGACATCGATTCCCTACGCGCCTCCGGACAGAAGTACGGCGCCGAACTCGCCGCCGCCGGAGTCGACATCATCATGATCCGTGAAGACGGCGTTCACCACGGTCACCTCAACGAACCAAACAATCCGGGAGCGACCAGAAGTATCAGCCGCATCGCGGACTGGCTTCTGTCACCGACCCTGGTCGGCGCCGCACATGAACGGCAGCGCTGAGCCGGTGTGCCGGTCAGCCCGTCAGCGGCCCGATCAGATACGACCGAGGTCTGGACAGACCAGGCCGCGCACTATCTAAGATCTAGTAGGTAAGCGGTGCGTCGCTCAGGCCGCAGGTCGGCGTCAGGACGGCTCGGCCGGATATCGAAGGAGACGTCTTGTCGGAACTCAAGCTTCCCGAGGGGTTCGTTCTCGGTACCGCCACCAGCGCCTACCAGGTGGAAGGGGCCTGGGACATCGAGGGCAAAGGGCCGTCGATCTGGGACGCGTTCACCGCCCTGCCGGGTAGGACGGAAGGAAACGTGTCTGGTCGTGACGGTGTCGACCACTTCCATCGGTATGCCGAGGACATCCGTCATATGCGAGAGATCGGCCTGGACAGCTACCGCTTCTCGCTGAGCTGGCCGCGGCTGCTGCCCGAGGGCACCGGCCGCGTCAACCAGGCCGGGCTCGACTTCTACGATCGGCTTGTCGACGATCTGCTGGCTGCCGGGATCAAGCCGAACGTCACGCTCTACCACTGGGATCTTCCGCAGGCGCTGCAGGACCGGGGTGGCTGGCCTCACCGGGACGCCATCGACTGGTTCGAGGAGTATGCGGCGCTGGCCTTCGACCGGTACGGCGACCGGGTGCCGTTGTGGGCCACGATCAACGAGCCCATCGCCCTCTGGGTCGGGTACGGACTCGGGCTCTTCGCCCCGGGCACCGCCGACCCGAAACTCGGCAAGCAGGCGATGCACCACGCGATGGTCGCGCATGGTCGTGCCGTTCGGCAGTTCCGCGCCTCCGGGGCGATAGGTGAGATCGGCATCGCGATCGATGTGTGGAAGCGGCATCCCGCGACCGGCTCCGAGGCGGATCGGACGCTGGCGCTGCGGGAGGAGGACGACAGTTTCCGGTTCTTCTTCGACGAGTTGTTCGCCGGCGGGTGGAGCCCTCGGCTCCGGGATCGTCTCGAGGCCGAGGGCTTGACCCCGACCGTCCAGCCCGGTGATTTCGCCCTCGCTGCCGAACCCATTGACTTCCTGGGTCTCAATGTCTACTCACGGGTCATCGTCGACGCGCAGAACTTCGATCCGCAGTGGTGGACCACCACGGAGGAGAACCAGCTGCCCGGAGGCAACTACCTGGCCAACGGCCAGGAGTTCTACCCGCAAGCTCTCAGCGACGCAGCCCGCGTGGTGCGCGGCGAGTACGGCGTGACCGTACCGATCTACATCACGGAGAACGGGCTGTCCGCCCGGACCGAGGCGCTGGTCGACGGGCGAGTCCACGACGCTGACCGGATCACCTATCTGACCGGCTTTCTCCAGGATGCCGTTCGAGCGGTCGACGAGGGGTTGGACATCAGGGGCTACTACGTCTGGTCCCTGCTGGACAACTACGAGTGGACGGCTTCCTACACCGCTCGATTCGGTCTCCTCCGGGTGGACACCGCCGACATGGACCGGGTCTGGAAGGATTCCGCGTACTGGTTCCAACGCCTGTGTGCCACCCGCACGCTGGCCCTCGACGCATGAGCGAGCCGACCGATGGGATGGCTGTAGATGCCCGGCTCCAGTGCCGCAGCCGAGCGTGACCCCGGGAAAGCAGGCTCCGGCCGGCCCCGGCGACGACTCAAGCCGGAGCAGCGGCGCGCTGAGATTCTCGACGCCACCATGACGGTGCTGGCAGCGAGAGGCTACTGGGGGCTGACTCTGGCCGACGTCGCCAAGGACCTCCAGGTTACTGTCCAGGCGATTCTGCACTACTTTCCCACTAAGAACGCGCTTTTGCTGGCCGTGCTCGCTTGGCGCGACAAGGTCGACATCGGTCTCGCCGCCCCGGCCGATCGCCGGGTGCGCTCCGCCGCCGAGTACGTCGAGGTGGTGACCCGGCTCATGCAGCGGAATTCGTCGCGCCCCGAGCTTCTCCGCCTGTATGCCGTGCTGGCCGCGGAATCGCTGAACCCCGCCCATCCCGCTCACGACTTCTTCACCGACCGGCTGGAACGGTCGGTGACAATCCTCGCTGAGCTGGCCGGCGACTGGCACCCGGACCCGCGACGGCTCGGGCTGCAGACCGTCTCTTTCCTGGACGGCCTGCAACTGAACTGGCTGCGCGACCCTCGTATCGACCTCGTAGCGCAATGGCGGAGCTGGGCTGCCGACGTGTTCGGCTCGAATCCGACCAGCATTCCGTGATGGCCCGCTGAACAAACAGACGGGTCACCCATCGCAGACAGCCGCAACCACCACCGCGAAGGGCCGTAAGCACGGCACCGGGAAATAGAGGAGACAAGAAATGATGCCTGGCGAACCGGGCTGGCTGCGGCCCCTCGGCAACACCGGTCTTACCGTCTCGGCGCTCGCCCTGGGGGCGTCTCCGCTGGGCAACACCACGGGTCGCGACGGCAAGGAGGCCGCGGTCGAGCTCATTTCCAGGGTTCTCGACAGCCCCATCCGCGTGATCGACACCGCCAATGGCTATGGCGACGGCGAGAGCGAGCGCCGCATCGCTGCCGCGGTGCGGGCGAGAGGTGGGCTTCCTGCGGACGTCTTGGTCGCCACGAAGGTCGACCCTCGCAACGGTGACTATTCCGGCGAACGGGTACGAGAATCCGTCAGAGAGAGTAAAGAGCGCATCGGTGTCAGCCGGCTGCCACTGGTGTACCTGCACGATCCGGAGGTTGCCGATTTCGGCGATCTCACCGGTCCCGGCGGCGCGGTGGAGACCTTGATCCGGCTGCGAGACCAGGGAGATGTCGGGTGTATCGGTCTCGCGGGCGGACCCGTTCCGCTGATGCGGCGCTATCTCGCCCTCGATGTCTTCGACGTGCTGCTGGTCCACAACCGCTGGACACTTGTGGACCGCAGCGCCACACCCATTCTCGCCGAAGCGTGGGAACGCGGCGTCGCCACCGTCAACGCGGCCGTCTACGGCGGGGGAATCCTCGCCGAGCCGGCGCGATTCGATACCTATGGCTATCGCCCGGCCAACGCCGCCGTTCTCGCCGCGGTCCAGCGGCTCGACCTCCTCTGCGGACGGTGGGGAACGCAACTGCGAACGGCCGCACTGCAGTTCTCCCTGCGCGATCCACGGTTCGCCACGACTGTCGTCGGCCTCAGCCGTCCGGAACGGCTCGAGGGCGTGCTCGCGGACGTCGCAGCTGAGTTGCCAGAGGCCTTCTGGCAGGAGGCCGAAAGCATGCTTCCCGCACCCGAACACTGGCTCGAGCCCCCGACATGACAACGCTGGCTCAGCCGTCGATGGGTGCCGTGGTTCGGCGGGTGACCAGGGCCGGGGCCAGCTTGACCTGCTGTGTCGGCCGCTGGGGGGTGGCGATGCGGTCGAGCAGCAGGCGGGCGGCCTCGAAGCCGATGCGATGGCCGGCCTGGTCGACGGTGGTCAGGCTGACCGGTGCGAAAGCGGCGAACACGGTGTTGTCATAGCCGACGAGGGAGATGTCGTCGGGGACGGATAGGCCGGCTTCGGTGAGGGCGTCGAGCACGCCCATGGCGACGATGTCGGCGCCGGCGAAGATGGCGGTCGGCCGCAGGTCGCGGGCCAGGAGCCGCTGGGCACCGAGGTAGCCGCCTTCGCGCGAGTATGAGGTCGACTCGATGTCGATGAATTCGGCGAGGCCTTGGACTCGCATGGCGTGTCGGTAGCCGTCGGCGCGGATGGAGTTGGGCATCTCTTTCCGCCGGGCCGGGCTGGGTTCCAGGTGCTCGATGTGGGCGATGCGGGTGTGGCCGAGGGCGGCGAGATGGTCGATGACCAGTCCGGCCCCGGTGAAGTCGTCGTCGGCGACGGTGTCGTATCCGGTAGCCGTGCCGTGCCGGCCGACGACGACGGTGGGCACGGTGCGGGCGATGCGTTCGAGGTGTTTGCGGGTGCCGGTGGGCGTGACGAGGATCAGGCCGTCCATGCTGCGGTCGATCATGGCGTCGTGGACGTGGGCCTCGGCCACCTGGTCGTTGCAGCAGCGGGAGAGCATCTGCACGTAGTCGGTGCCGGCGAGAGCGGCGGTCACGCCGTCGAGGACGTCGGCGAAGAACGGGTTGCGAAAGTCGGGCAGGGTCACCCCGATGGTGTAGGTCTGCCCGCGCATCCCCCGTGCGGCGGCCGATGGGCGGTAACCGAGCTCATCGATCGCCGAGCGCACCTTGGCGTGCATGTCAGGGCTGGCGCCGTAGGCCTTACGGAGCACCTTGGAGACCGCGGTGGTGGACACCCCGGCGTGCTTGGCCACGTCACTGATCGTGACTCGCCGCGTTCGCGTGGAACCGCTGGGCATCGTACCTCCTGGTCTGAGAAACGTTGCCCAGTGTAGGGGTGCCTGAGATCGCGGGCCAGGTCTCCCGGCGAAGGAGTCTCCTGCCAGGTCATTGTTCGGTTGGCGGGGAGACTTGATCGGCGCGCCCCTTGACGCAGGCTGGCATCTGCTCTTAGTGTCGGCGAAACATATTGGAAAACGTTACCCGCGTCACGTTCGAGATCCCGATGCTGCTGCGGTTCACGGCCCCTCACTGTTAGCAACTTGCCCAGGCCTCTTGGATCTGCGGTATGAAACGATTCAACAAAGTGGGTATCCAGTGACAATCGACGTGAAAGAGCCCTTGCAGGTGCAGGCGGTTACCGCGCCCAGGCGTCGGCAGCTCGGGGCGCCGCCCTGGTGGTTCGCCGTCCCGGCCTTGCTGTTGTTCGCCTTCGTCGTGCTCGTTCCCAGCGCCCGCGGCGTGTACTACGCCTTCACCGACTGGGACGGCCTCGATCCGCAGTTCAGCTTCATCGGCCTGGACAACTTCGTCACCATGGTCGATGACCCCGACGCCCTGCAGGCCGTCTGGCACACCCTGCTCGTCGCGGTCGCCATCACGGTGATCCAGAACGGCCTCGGGTTGCTGCTCGCCCTCGGCGTCAACACGATGATCAAGAGCCGGAACCTGCTGCGGGTGCTGCTGTTCGCCCCGGCGGTGCTCACCCCGATCGTCACCGCATACCTGTGGCGCAACCTGCTCGGCCCGGACGGTGCCGTCAACAGCCTGCTCGGCGTCGTCGGTCTGGATTCGTGGCGGCAGAACTGGCTTGGTGACCCCGACCTGGCGCTGTGGATGGTCGTGCTGGTCGTGGTCTGGCAGTTCGCCGGCTACTCGATGGTGATCTTCGTGGCCGGGCTGCAATCCATCCCCAAGGAGATCTACGAGGCCGCCGCCATCGACGGCACCGGGCCGGTCCGCCGGTTCTGGTCGATCATCCGGCCGCTGCTGGCACCGGCCATCACGATCAACCTGATGCTGTCGATCATCGGCGGGATCAAGCTCTTCGACCAGGTGTACGCGCTGACCGGCGGCGGCCCCGGGCACGCCACCGACACCATCTCCACGCTGATCTACAAGGACGCCTTCACCCTCGGCGAGTTCGGCTACAGCATCGCCCTCGCGGTCGTGCTGACCGTCATCGTCTCGGTCGCCTCCGCCGGCCAGTACGCCGTCCTGTCCCGTAACGAGAAGGCGGCGTCGTGATGAACCGATACTCCATCCGTACCTTCGCGCTCGAATCTTTCATGATCGCCGTTGCGATCGTTTTCGCCTTCCCGGTCTACGTGCTGGTCAATCTGGCCGTCCGGTCACCGTCGGACACCTCGTCACCGGTACGCCCGACCGCCTCGCCCACCCTGGCCAACTTCACCGAGGCCTGGCAGGTCGGCGGGCTCGGCGGCGCCCTGATCAACAGCCTGCTGGTCACCGTGGCCAGCGTGCTGGTCATCCTGGCTGTCTCGTCGCTGGCCGCCTACCCCCTGGCCCGGTCGACGGCACGCTGGTCGCGCGGCACGTTCCTGCTGATCATGCTGGGCCTGGTCCTGCCGTTCCAGCTGGCCGCGCTGCCGCTCTATCAGACCGTCCGCGACCTGGGCCTGCTCGGCTCGGTGTGGTCCCTGGTGCTGTTCTACGCAGGCCTGCAGATGCCGTTCACGACCTTCCTCTACGTCGGCTTCCTGCGGGCGTTGCCCCGTGATTTCGAGGAGGCGGCGTTCATCGATGGCGGCACCGCGCTGCAGACCTTCCGATATGTCGTCTTCCCGATGCTCAAGCCGATCACTGCCACGGCGCTGGTGCTCAACGCGGTCGGTGTCTGGAACGACTTCTTCACCCCGCTGCTCTACCTCAGCGGCACCGACCAGCAGACCATGCCGGTCGCGGTCGCCGGCTTCGTCGGCCAGTACGCCTCCGACTGGAACCTCATCTTCGCCGCCCTGCTGATCAGCATCATCCCGGTCCTGACGGTCTACCTGATCCTGCAGCGCAGCATCATCAACGGATTCGCCGGAGGTCTGAAGGGATGACGCCCTACGGACTGCAGACGGAGCAACGCACCGAGCCGCTCGGCGTCGACGACCGCCATCCTCGCCTGTCGTGGAAGCTCGACGGCGAGCGCCGCGGAGCTGCCCAGAGCGCCTACCGGATCACCGCCGCACGACGCGAAGAGGATCTGGACGACGCGTCCGGGCTGCTCTGGGACTCCGGCCGCCGGGACTCCGCGGACACGCTGCTGATCCCGTGGCAGGGACCGGCTCTGCGGTCGGCCACCCGCTACCACTGGCGGGTCGAAGTGTGGGATGAGTCCGACACCCCGGCGGGTAGCGCACAGAGCTGGTTCGAGACCGGTCTGCTGGACGCCGAGGACTGGACGGCGGTGTGGATCGGCCGGGATCCGCAGACGCTGCCGCCGGTCGACCCGCCCGCTGACGACGACTTCGACATGCCGGGACCGGCTGAGGCACCGCTCTACCTACGTACCCGCTTTCGCCTGAGCGCCCGACCGGTGCGAGCCCGGCTGTACGCCACCGCGCGCGGCGTCTACGAAGTCGACCTGAACGGCACCCGGGTCGGCGATCAGGAACTCGCACCCGGCTGGACCGAATACCACCAGCGGATCCAATACCAGACCCACGACGTCACCGCCGACCTGTGCGAGGGCGACAATGTTCTCACCGCCGTCGTCGCCGACGGCTGGTGGAGCGGCTACGTCGGCTTCGACGCCAAGCGTCCGGCCCGGCACTACGGCGTCAACCCGCAGTTTCTCGCGCAACTGGTGATCGAGTTCGCCGACGGTTCCCGGCAGGTGATCGCCACCGGTGACGGCTGGACCGAGTTCGACGGCGCGATCCGTTCCGCCGATCTGATGATGGGCCAGTTCGTCGACGCCCGGCGGACCGGCTCCGCGACCCGGCCGGCCGCGGTGCTCGACACCGAACCCGGCCCCCTGGTGGCCGAGCCGGACGCACCGATCCGGATCAGCGCCGACCTGCCGGCGGCCGAGGTCCACCCGAAGGGCGACGGCAGGTACATCGTCGACTTCGGACAGAACCTGGTCGGCCGGATCCGCCTCACCATTCGCGATGCGCCGTCGGGGCAGCGGATCGTGCTGCGCCACGCGGAGGTCCTCGCCGAGGGCGAGCTCTACACCGAGAACCTGCGCCGGGCCGCCGCGACCGACACCTACCTCAGCGGCGGGACGCCCGTTGAGGTTTTCGAGCCGCAGTTCACCTTCCACGGCTTCCGCTTTGCCGAGATCAGCGGCTACCCGGGGGAACTGGCCGGCGCGGATGTGACGGCCCGGGTGCTGCACAACGACCTGCCGTGGACCGGCCGGTTCGAGTGCTCGGACCCGGTGGTCAACCAGCTGCACGCCAACATCGCCTGGGGGCAGCGTGGCAACTTCGTCGCGGTGCCCACCGACTGCCCGCAACGCGACGAGCGGCTCGGCTGGCTCGCCGACGCACAGGTGTTCGCGCCGACGGCGACCCGCAACACCGACGTGTCGGCGTTCTTCGCCCGCTGGCTGCGCGACGTCGTGGACGGGCAGAACGACGACGGGGCATTCCGGGACGTCGCACCCATCATCGCCTTCGAGCGAGAGGGTGCACCGGCCTGGGGCGACGGCGGCGTCATCATCCCGTGGCTGTTGTGGCGCACCTACGGCGACCGGCGTGTCCTGGAGCGCTGCTTCGACGCGATGGTCGCGTGGGTCGAGCACATCCGCCGACACAACCCCGACCTGCTCTGGCAGTCCCGCACCGGAAACTCCTACGGCGACTGGCTGCAGGTCGACGCGGAGACACCCCGCGATGTCCTGGCCACCGCCTACTTCGCCCGCAGCACCCAGCTTGTCGCCGACGCGGCCGAGGTGCTGGGAGACGCCGATCGGACGGCGCGGTACCGGGCACTTCACGCCGCGATCACCAACGCCTTCCAAGACGCCTACGTCGGCGACGACGGCAGTGTCAAGGGAGGCACGCAGACCGCCTATCTGCTCGCCCTCGGCTTCGGGCTCCTGCCGGACGACCTGGTCGAGGCGGCAGTCGGCCATCTGGCCGCCGACATCGAGGGCCGCGGCAACCGACTCACCACCGGGTTCGTCGGGGTTTCGCTGCTGTGCCCGGTGCTGTCCGAGCACGGCCGCACCGACCTGGCCTACGCCCTGCTCCACCAGGACGAGTACCCCTCGTGGGCCTACTCGATCCGGCACGGCGCCACCACCGTCTGGGAGCGCTGGGACGGCTGGACCACCGAACACGGCTTCCAGTCCGCGGCGATGAACTCGTTCAACCACTACAGCCTCGGCAGCGTGGGCGACTGGCTCTACGGCCGGGTCGCCGGCATCGACCAGACCGCAACCTCCGTCGCCTACTCCGAGCTGCTGCTGCGCCCCACCCCGGGCGGGCGACTCACCAGGGCGTACGCCGAGCAGGAAACCGCCCGCGGGCGCGTCGCCTGCGGGTGGTCGCTCGAAGACGGCCGGCTCACCGTGACCGTCACGGTGCCGCCGGGATGCACCGCCGCACTCCAGATTCCCACTACCGATGTCGGCAGCGTGCGCGAGAACGACGTGCCCGCGGCCGAGGTGCCCGGCGTCCTCGAGATCGACGGGCACACCCTGCGGCTGGCATCCGGTCGCTACACCTTCACCGCCTCCACCTGATCACCCTCCAACGTGGGAGACATCATGAAGTCACGCAAGGCCATAGTCGCCGCGCTCGCGGCGACCGCGCTGCTGACCGCCTGCTCCAGCGGCACCAAATCCGGCTCCGGCAGCGGCGAGAACAACGTCCTCACCCTCGCCTCGGTGGATCAGGGATCCATCGAGGACGTCGTGAAGGCGTTCGAGGCGGACAACCCCGGGGTCAAGGTCAACCTGACCACCGGTGGTGCCGACCAGTTGCAGCAGCAACTGCGTACCCAGCTCACCTCCGGCACCGCACCCGACGTGATGACCGTCTGGCCCGGCAACGGCAATCCCCTCACCGTCACCCTTGTGGCCAAGTCCGGATACGTGATGGATCTGTCCGACCAGCCGTGGGCAGCTCAACTGCCGGACGGGATCAAGAAGGTCGCCCAGTACGAGGGCAAGACCTATGCGTCGCTGTTCGGGCTCAACGGCATCGGTGCGGTCTACAACGACGATGCCATGCAGAAAGCCGGCCTCACCGCACCGGGCACCTGGACCGACCTGCTGGCCTTCTGCAAGGCAGCGGCCGGCAAGGGCACCCCGGCGTTCGCGCTGGGCATCCAGGACAACTGGGTCAGCCAGCTGGTCTTGTACGCGCTGGTCGCCACGGATGTGTACAGCACCGACAAGGACTTCGACGCCAAGCTGCAGAGCGGGCAGGCCACGTTCGCCGGGTCGCCGTGGAAAACCGCGATGGACAAGTACCTGCAGATGAACACCGCGGGATGCTTCCAGAAGGACCCCCTGGGCACCAGCTACGAGGCCAGCCAGACCCTCGCCGCCACCGGCAAGACCCTCGGCATCGTCCAGGGCAACTGGGTCGTCGCGCTGCTCAAGGGCAAGAATCCCAGCGGCAAGTTCACCATGAAGGCGCTGCCGGGCAACGACGACCCGGCCACGTTCATCATGCCCGGGGCCGCGGGCGCCGGGTACGGCATCAACGCGAAGACCAAGAACAAGGAACTCGCTCTCAAGTTCATCACCTTCGTCATGTCACCCAAGGGCATGAAGCTGTTCACCGAGAAGCAGGGCAGCCTGCCGACTCTGCAGGGCGCCGGAACCGTCGTCGACCCCGGCCTGGCCGAGCTGACCACCTTCGTCCAGTCCAACCGCACCGTGCCGTTCATGGACCAGCTGTTCCCGAACTCCAAGGTGTCGGCGAACATGATCAGCGGCGTCCAGGAGCTGTTCAGCAAGCGATCAACCGTCGACGAAGTTCTGAAGAAGATGGACACGGACTACAAGAGCGGCTCCTGACAGGCCGTGGGGCGGCGGTCCATGCCGCCGCCCCACCGGCGAGAGGAGACACGTGACCGACTTCCCTGTCCGGCTCCGTACGGTCATCACCACCGACATGGAGCAGGACGACCTGGCCTCCCTGCTCCGGTACCTGCTCTACTCCGACCGCGTACGCAGAGGTCTATCCGAACCTGCGACGGCACAGCCTGTCCTACCCCACGCCTGCCGACCTGCTGGGCACGGTGCGGATCGGCAACATCGATGTCGAGGGTGAGATGTCGAAGGACACCGCCGGCTCCGACCTCATCCGCGACCTGCTGCTCGACCACGACCCCCGCACCCTCTATCTCCAGGCCTGGGCCGGCACCAACACCATCGCCCGGGCGCTGAAGTCGATCGAGGAACGCTACTCGGACTCACCGCGGTGGGACCTGATCAAGACCGAGGTCTCGGCCAAGGCTGTCATTCTCGCCAGCGGCCTCCAGGACCAGACCTACGCCGACTACATCGCGCCGAACTGGCCCGCGCTGCGCTTCGAGCAGTTCTCGGCCGGCTGGGCGACCTGGGGTTACAACTGCGACAGCGGACAGGGCAACACCCGCGGCCTGCCCGCCGACCACCGGCATCCAGGCACCGGAGAACCCGAACCTGGGCGGCTGGGGCGGCCGGGCCACCCAGACCACAACCTCACCCGTTCTGTGGAACCTGGTGCCCACCGAGAAGGATCCGAGCGGCGCCGACGTCGCCGACTACACCACGCTGCGCTGGGCCGGCGCAGCCCAGAACGACTTCGCGGCCCGGATGCGTTGGACGCTCACCCCCGAATACGACAACGCCAACCATCCTCCCCAGGTCGCCATCGAGCAGGGCGGAGCCCTGCGGCTGCGGCCTGGCGACGCGGTCACGCTCTCCACACGGACATCCGACCCGACGGTGACCGGGTGCACACCTCCTGGTGGCAGTACCACGAAGAGGGCACCTGTCCCGGCGCCGTGACCATCACCGAAGACGGTCCCGGGCGGGCCGTCGTGACGGTCCCGGCCGACGCGCAGCCGGGGCAGACCATCTCGATCATCCTGGAGGGCACCGACGACGGTGAGCCTCCGCTGACGCGGTACGACCGCGCCATCATTGAGGTGATCTGACCAGCGTCAGGTAGCAGTCACCTACGCACTCCTCGGCGGTGCCGTTGTCCTGCGGGTGACCAGCCTCGGGGAGAGCTTCATGTGCGTGGTGGGCCGGACCTTGTCGGTGATGCGGTCCAGCAGAAGGCGGGCGGCCTCGGCGCCGATCCGGTGACCTGCCTGGTCGACGGTGGTCAGGCTGATCGGGCCGAAGGCTGCGAAGGTGGTGTCGTCGTAGCCGGCCACCGAGATGTCGCCCGGCACGGAGAGGCCGGCTTCGACCAGGGCGTCCAGCACTCCCATGGCCACGATGTCGGCGCCGGCGAAGATGGCGGTGGGGCGCCGCGGACGGGACAGCAGTTCCTTCGCGCCGAGGTAGCCGCCCTGCTGGGTGTAGGTCGTGGAGGCGATGTCGATGAAGTCACCGAGGCCGTGGGCGTGCATGGCATGGCGGTAGCCGTCGGCGCGGATGGCGTTGGGCATCTCGGTGAGCCGGACCGGGTCGGTCTCCAGGTGTTCGATGTGGGCGATGTGCCGGTGCCCAAGCTCGGCGAGGTGGGCGACGACCAGGCCGGCGCCGGCGAAGTCATCGTCTGCGACGGTGTCATAGACCGCTGAGCTGCCGTGCCGGCCGACAACGACGGTGGGCACCGTACGGGCGATGCGCTCAAGCCGTCGCCGGGAGGTCAGCGGGGCGGTGAGGATGACGCCGTCCATGTTGCGGTCGATCATGGCGTCGGTGACGTGAGCCTCGGCGGGTTCGTCGTTGCAGGCGGAACCGATGAGCACCTGGTAGTCGGTGCCGCCGAGCTGGGCGTTGATGCCGTCGAGGATGTCGGCGAAGAATGGGTTGCGCAGGTCAGGAAGCATGATGCCGATGGTGTAGGTCTGGCCCCGCATGCCGCGGGCGGCGGCAGACGGGCGATAGCCGAGCTCGTCGATCGCGGCGCGGACCTTGACCTGCATCTCCGGGCTGGCGCCGTAGGCATTGCGCAGCACCTTGGACACGGCGGTGGTGGACACCCCGGCGTGCTGGGCCACGTCGACGATGGTGACCCGGCGTGCGGGCGCTCGACCGTTCGGCATCCGATCTCCCTGATCTGGGCAACGTTCCCCAGCTTAGAGCCGGTTTCGGCCCGGCACCAGGCTGATGATCGACATAGCAGCTAAACGAACCGGTGAGTATTCGATCGCCACGCCACTTGACGCTCGCCGGCATCAGCTTTTAGTGTCGGCGAAACGCGGTGGAAAACGTTATCCACGTCATACTCATCTATGAAACGATTCAATTCACCTGCCGAGCTGACATGGACACCGACGACAAGGCGGAATCATGAAAGCAATGGGGAGAACCCTGGGAGCCGTTGCCGCAATCGGCCTCGTCGTGACGCTCACACCCACCCCGGCGTTCGCCACCGGCCCGGCGGTGCGGGTCGTCGATCTGCGGGTGGACGGCCGGCCTGACCAGCCCATCGGCCTGGACAACCCGGATCCGCTGCTCAGCTGGCGCTTCGCCGAGACCAGATCGACTGCCGCCGACCGGCAGACCGCATATCAGGTACGGGTACGCGACCTCCAGCTCGACCGGCTGGTGTGGGACTCCGGCAAGGTGTCCTCGGCGATCCAGTCCGGAGTTCGCTACGCCGGTAAGGCACTCGCCTCCCGGCAACGCCTCGCCTGGCAGGTCCGGGTCTGGGACGCCGACCGGCGTGCCTCGGCCTGGAGCAAGCCGTCGACCTGGGAGATGGGCCTGCTCGGGCAGGTCGACTGGGGCTCCGCGAAGTGGATCGAGTATCCCGGGCGGGCAGAGAACCAGCCGATGCCGCTGTTCGCCCGGCGGTTCACCGTCGACCCCCGGCGCAAAGTCACCCAGGCGCGGCTCTACCTGTCCGGCGTGGGCATGCACCTGCCGAGCCTCAACGGCCGTGGGCTGTCCGACGAGGTCCTCGCCCCGGGCTACGCCAACTACCAGCTGTCCAGCGAATACCGCGTCTACGACATCACCGGGGAACTGCGCAAGGGTGGCAACACCGTCGGGGTGCGTCTCGGCAACGGCCCCGCCTACGTGCGGCGCAGCGTCACCAATCCGGCTGTCGGGCGGAACTCGCCGTATTCGTGGTGGCAGAGCCAGCTCAAGGGCAGCGGTGCACTTGTCGCCGGCGCTGAAGCCGGCGCCACGACGGTGCGGTTGGACTCCGTTTCCGGGTACCACGTCGGCGGCACCGTCAACGTGGACACCGGCGGCGGCGGTGACAACCTCGAATCGCGCAGGATCACCGCGATCGGCGACGGCGTCATCTCCTTCACCCCGGGGCTGTCCAAGCCGCACCTGGCCGGTGCCACGGTGACCGGCTCCGGCAACAACATCGCCGCGAGCGATGCCAGCGCCGGTGCGGCTGTGACACCCCGGCTGATCGCGCGACTCGAGATCTCGTACGCCAAGGGTCTGAACAGCGTGATCGTCTCGGACCGTGAGTGGCGCACCTCGCTGGGGCCGCTCGTGACCGACGCCTGGTATTCCGGCGCCGACCACGACGCCCGCCGGGAGCAACCCGGATGGGATGCGGCCGACGCGGATCTGTCGGCTGCCGCGAAGCGGCGCGACGGCAGCCCGGCCGGCTGGATAGCCGCCGGGATCGCCCCGCCGCCGAACCTGGCCACCCAGTTGGTCGGCCGCACCGCACCGCCGATCAAGATCGCCGAGAGGTTCACCCCGGTCTCGGTCACCAACCCGACGCCCGGCACGTGGGTGTTCGACTTCGGCCAGAACATCGTCGGCCTTCCCCAGCTGCGGCTGCGGCCGGGCGTGCCGGCCGGTACGACGATCCGCGTGTCACCGGCAGAGTCCCTCGCCGCCGACGGCACCGTGGATCAGGCGTCGCTGAAGGGTGGTGGTGGCAGTCGGGGCACCGACCTGTTCAACACCTACACGACGGCCGGGTTGCGCGGCGGGGAGACCTGGCGGCCGGACTTCAGCTACTTCGGCATGCAGTGGGTCCAGGTCACCGGCCTGCCGGAAGGCTACGTGCCCACCCGGGGAACGATCACCGGCCTGCGCGTCCAGGCCGACACACCCGTCGCGGGCACCGTCGTCACGTCGAACGCCCGGGTCAACCGCATCCACGACATGGCCCGGTACTCGTTCGCCAGCAACATCATGTCGGTCTTCACCGACTGTCCGGGCCGGGAGAAGCTGTCCTACCCGGCGGACTACACGATGCCGATGGGCGCCATCCACCGCAACTTCGACCTGTCGGCCTACCTGCGGACCCACCTGCGGCACCTCGGCGAGGGTCAGTCGGTGGCTGACACCCCGATGTTCGGCAACGTCGCGCTCAAGACCCCGGTCTACGACTGGGGCTACTCGGGCCGCTTCGGCGACGAGATCAACTGGGGTAACGCGATCATCCTGGTGCCGGGCTTCCTGCGGCAGCTCTACGGCGACACCGAGACGGCGGCCCGCTACTACGAGCCGATGGTGCGTTTCGCCGACTACATCCAGCGCCAGAAGGCCGTCGGCAACATCGTCGACGCGGCGCTGGCCGACTGGGTGTCGGCCGAGCCGGTCTCCGGCCGGATCACCGGCACCTGGGGCTACTACATGATGATCAAGGAGCTGGCCGAGCTGGCCCGGCTGACCGGACACCAGGCCGACGCGGTTCGCTATGCGGCGCTGGCCGCCGACATCAAGACGGCGTTCCACACCGCCTTCTACAACACGACGCTGCGCCGCTACACCGCCGACGGGAACGCCGGGACCACGGGCGCGACCCAGACCGCCCAGGCCCTCGCCCTCGACGCCGGTCTCGTCCCTTCGTCGGAGCGACAGGCAGTCCTGGACGCCCTGGTCGAGCTGGTCTACGCATTCCACCCCGTCGGCGACGGCCCGCACTTCAGCGGCGGCACGATCGGCATGGCCCCGATCGTGCGGGCGCTGTCCGCCGGCGGCCGCGACGATGTCCTATGGGACCTGCTGCAGGAGAACGAACAGCCCAGCTACGGCTACTTCATGGAGTCCACCGTCGCCAACCCGGGCGGCCTGACGACCATGGGGGAGCGGTGGAACCGGGGCGACTCGAAGAACCACATGATCCTCGCCCAGATCGAGGAGTGGTTCCACGCCGGGCTGGCGGGCATCCGCGCCGCCGAGGGCACCACCGCCTACCGGAACCTGGTCATCCAGCCCAAGGTTGTCGGTGACTTGACGAACGTGCAGGGCACTTACACCACTCCGCAAGGCACCGCGCGGTCGGAGTGGACCCGCACCGGCGACCGGCTGCGACTCACTGTCACCGTTCCGCCGAACAGCACCGCCGAGGTGTGGGTGCCCACCCTCGGCGGCACGGTGACAGACGCCCCACGCCGGGCGCGATTCCTGCGCACGGAGGGCGGATACGCCGTCTACCAGGCGCCGTCGGGCACCTACACCTTCACCACAAAGTAGTCCCACTCGTCGGCCCCCACGCCTGGGGTGCGTGGGGGCCGAATCCCGACAGAGGAGACGCGTGGACTTTCCGGCCGGCTTTCTGTGGGGCAGCGCGACCTCCGCCCACCAGGTCGAGGGCCGTCCACGACCTGGGCCACGGCGACAGGCCGGCCCTGTGTCGCGTGTTCGAGGGCGGTAGCGAGATGGTGTTGGTCTTCGGGGTCCAGGCGTTGCACCAGGACGTCGATCTCGCCGCCGCAGGTCAGGCCGTCGGCGAATGCGTCGTCGTCGGAGTAGCCGAAGCGGGTTCGGACCGCGCGCCGTCCTCGTCGAGAGCTTGCCGGCACAGGTCGTAGACGGCACCCTCGACGCAGCCTCCGGAGATGCTGCCGACGACAGTGCCGTCGGCGTCCACGGCCAGGGAGGTACCCGGGGGAAGCGGCGCACTGCCGCTCACCTGGACGACCGTCGCGAGGGCGAAGGGACGCGCGTCACGACACCAGCGATACAACGTGTCCGCGATGTTGAGCATAGGCGGGCCTCCATACGAGAAGGGAAGGCTGCGATTGGCTGCGAAGCCGAGCGGGCGAGCCGGTGTGTTCTCCGGCTCGCCCGCTCCGTTCGGGTAACAGCGAGCGGACCCGTTGTCAGGGGGCCGCGGTGTAGAGGTGCTCGGCTTCGGTGCGCTTGGTGTGCAGGGTCCAGTAGAGCTCCGCGATGGCGTCAGGCTGAGTCTCCGGGCCGCCGGCGCCGATCCAGACGCTGAGCGGTACATGGGCGACGTAGACACCGGTGCCCTCGAGCGCCTGGTGCAGGCTCAGCGCCCAGTTACGCAGGGCGGCGGCGGCCGGGCCGACGTTGCCCATCATCGGGTTCGGCTGCACCGAGGACCCACCGGTGGTGTACAGCAGCGTGCCGGCGCCGCGTTCACGCATGGCGGGAAGCACCTGCTGGGTGGCGGTGACCGCGCCGTGCAGGTAGAAGTCGATCTGGGGTTGGAGGTTGTCGACGGTGGCCTCCAGCGGTCCGGCCATGGTGATGCCGGGGACCGGGCGGTGCGGTGCCGGGGAGTACTCCAGCACGTCGATGGCGCCGAAGCGCTGCTTGATGCGGTCGAAGGCGTCCACCAGGGACGGGCGGTCCATGAGGTCGGCGGTGAAGCCGGCCGCTTCGATGTCGTACTCGCACAGTTGCGTGGCCAGCGCGTCCAGCTTGCTCTGGTCCCGGGCGACGAGCGCGACGTTGTAGCCGTTGCGGCCGAAGACTTTACCGATGGACAGGCCCAGGCCGGCGCCGGCGCCGACGATGACGATGGTGGGCATGCGGGTTTCCTTTGGGCGAGGGTGAACGACGATCAGAAGGCGTACGGGCCGAACCGGCCCCAGGCGACGAACACGGCGAGGGCGAACAGGACGGCGTTGAACGCGACCCCGGACGGCTCCTTGCGGCGGATGTGGGTGGCGGCGGCGAGGACCATGGTGAGCGCCAGCCCGGTCGCCGCGATGGGGGTCAGGATCGGCGCGATCCCGGTTGCGGCGGGCAGGATCAGCCCGACTGCGCCGAGGAACTCCACGGCGCCGATGAACCGCACCGTCGACGCGGAGAAGTCCTCGACCCACGGCAGGTTCGCGGCGAGCTTCTCCTTGGGCTGGGTTGCCTTCATCACGCCGGCGAGGGCGAACATCGCGGCGAGGATCGCCTGGACGATCCACAGGAACATGTTCATGAGGCGCGGGTCTCTTCCTGGATGAAGTGGTCAGGCGACGGTGACGGCGAGCTTGCCGGTCTTGCCGGCGGCGAAGTCCGCGAGCGCGGCGGGCACCTCGGCCAGGGTGTAGGTGCGGCTGACCGGCACGGCGATGCGGCCGGCCGCGACGTCGGCGGCGAGCCGGTCGAGGGTGGCGGCGGCCGGGTTGGCCATGACCGGGATGGTCTCCGGGTGCCGGTCCGGTCCCAGGCTCAGGGTGCTGGACATCCGACCCTTGCCGGTGAGCACGTCGCGAAGAATGCCGGCATCACCGGCGAAGTGCAGGACGGCGTCGAGCCCGTCCGGGCTGATCGCGCGGACCTGGGCGGCCACGTCCCCGGTACGGTCCACCACCTCGGTGGCGCCCAGCCCGCGGACGAAGTCCGACTCGGCGCCCGGCCGGGCGGTGGCGATGACCGTGGCGCCGGTCGCCGCGGCGTGCTGGATCGCGATCGCACCGACTCCGCCGGTGCCGCCGCTGACCAGCACCGTCTCGCCGGCCTGCGGGGCGACGGCGTCGAGGGCGTCCAGGGCGGCGGTGCCGGCCAGGCCCAGTGCACCCGCGGTGGTCACGTCGACATCCTCCGGCCGGGCGGCGATGCCCACCTGATCGCCGACCACCACGAACTCACCGAATCCGCCGTCGGCCAGGTACGGCTTGGTCACCACGCCGAACACCGGATCACCGACGGCGAAGCGGGTCACGCCCTCGCCGATCGCGGTGACCGTGCCGGCGAAGTCCTTGCCCAGCACCACCGGGAAGCGGTGCTCCATCATGCCGGCGAGATATCCGGCGGCGACCGACGTGTCGAATCCGTTCAGCGACGACGCCTGTACCCCGGACCAGCACCTCACCGGCGCCCGGCTCGGGGGTGGGCAGGTCGGTCAGCGCCGGACTCGAACCCTGCTCAGCCATGGCGATTGCGCGCATGAGGTCTCCTCGATGGAAGCGGAAGCATGTCTCCACTTGATGCCCCGGGTAGCGTAGCACGCAACTGGACGGCAACCTCCACTTCTCGGTTAGAGTGGTGGGCATGACATCGCCCGCCCCGCCCCCGACCTCCGACGGCCCCCGACTGCGCCGCCGCCAGGCTGGCCTTCGGCGAGCTGGGCGTCGATGTGCCGATGGAGGAGATCGCGCGCCGCGCCGGCGTCGGCGTCGGCACCCTCTACCGGCGCTATCCGACCCGCGCCGACCTCGTCGCCGCCACCTTCGAGACCAAGATGACCGCGTACGCCGACGCCGCGCGGCAGGCGCTGGCCGACCCCGACCCGTGGCACGGATTCCGCGACTTCGTCGAGCAGATCTGCGCCATGCAGGCCGGCGACCGCGGCTTCACCACCGTGCTGACCATGACCTTCCCCACCGCGAAACGGTTCGAGGCCGACCGGGCGCGGGCTTACGCCGACTTCATCGCCCTGGTCGACCGCGCCAAAGCAGCCGGGAAACTCCGCGCCGACTTCGTCACCGAGGACATGCCGATGTTCCTGATGGCCAACGCCGGCGTCCTGGCCGCCACCGCCGACGCCGCCCCGGAAGCCTGGCGTCGGCTCGTCGGCTATCTCCTGCAGGCCTGCGCCGTCCCGGCCGCACAGCCGCTACCCGACCCGCCCACAGCTCGGCAGATCTACCGCGCCATGCTCCGCACGACCCATCAACAACGCGACGGGCAAGACCCGAGTGACTGAACGACACCCCCATCGTGCGGTCTGTCGGCTTCGCCAGCCGAATCTATCGACCGATTCAATCGAGTGATAGATTCGCGTTCGTGACTGCGCTGGAGACTGTCGAGGGGTCCACCGAGCGCCGTCTGCTGGCCGCCGCGGAGCGGCTGTTCGCCGAGCACGGCGTCGGTGCTGTCTCGCTGCGAGCGGTGATGCAGCAGGCCGGCACGAATGTCGCCGCGGTCCACTACCACTTCGGTTCCAAGCAAGCCCTGCTCGCCGCCGTGGTGCGCAGTCGGATCGACCAGGTGACCACCGAGCGAGACACGATCATCAAAGGCCTCGCCGACGCCGACGCGATCGGATTCCACGACCTGGCCGGCGCGCTGGTGCGGCCGGTCGTCGTCGTGCTGGAGTCGGGGGGCGAGCACTGGCTGCGGCTGCTCGGCGGTCTGCTCCGCAGCGGGTCCGGCGGTCTCGCGGAGATCTCCACGACGTTCCTCGACCGCAACGCCGAGTTCGTTCGCCTGCTGGGCCGGCTGACACCCGGCACGGCACCGCGGGCGCTCGGGTTCCGCCTGACTCAGGCCATGAACATCACCCTCGACGTGCTCGGCGACGTGGAGCGCACCCGCGCCCTGATGTCCGCCGACAACGACATGTGGTCACGGCAGGACATCATCGACGATCTGCTCGACGTCGTGACCGCGATCCTTGCCGGCCCGCCGGCGTTCGGGAGCACCCCCACCACGGCGAAATGAGCAGAGAGTGGGCATCAACCAGCGATCCCAAGTCGCCATGACCTCCGACGAAGCAACCGCCTTCCTGACCGGCCAGCGCACTGCCACGCTGGTCACCCTCGGGCCGACCGGCCATCCGCACGCGGTCGCGATGTGGTTCGCCTGCCTCGACGGCACCATCTGGTTCGAAACCAAGGCCAAGGCGCAGAAGGCGCGCAATCTCCGCCGCGACCCGCGGGCCACCGTGCTCGTCGAGGACGGCCTCACCTACGACGCCCTCCGCGGCGTCTCGCTCGAAGGCCACGCCATCATCGTCGACGACCCGGCGGCGCTGTGGCAGGTCGGCGTGAACATCTGGGAGCGCTATCACGGCCCGTACACCGACGAGGTCCGCCCGCTGGTGGAGTTCATGCTGCACAAGCGCGTCGCCGTACGCCTCGACGTGGAACGCACCCGGTCCTGGGATCATCGGAAGCTGGGCCTCGGTCCGCTGCCGCTCGGCGGCACGACCGCACCCTCCACGCTCTAGAAAAGCCCGAGTTCGGTCGTCAGGGTCCGCACGCAACGAGTGATCGCGGAATGCGGGCCATCCGCGTCGCGGCGCCGCAGGCATTTCACGGTGCGGGTGGACGGCGCGGGGAGTGCGGCTTGCACCGTCGCCGGATACCGCCGGACAACGCTCGCCGGCAGGAACGCGAGGCCGTGTGCGAGGGCGACGAGTTCGGCGAGCATGTCCAGCCCGTCGAACTCCCACCGCGTCCTTGGGCTTAGGCCGCGGCGTGCCAACCAGCCGTCCGCGAACTCCCTGGAGTAGTTCCCCTCGGTCGCGCACAGCAGCGGCACGTGGGGAAGGCACTCACTCAGCATCGACAGCCAGTCATCGTCGGCGCCGGCGACGACATAGGGTGCCACGATATTCACCGGCAGACACGCTGCATAACGAGAGATTGTTACGTACGGTTCTGTGAGGCCCGGGGCTGAGTGCCCCCGGCTACTCGGCGTGGAGGAGTTGCCGGTTCAGTCCATGGTGAGGACGATGCGGCCTTGCAGCCCGCCGGCGGTCAGGCGTGCGTGCGCCTGGGCTGCCTGCTGGAGTGGGTAGGTCTGTGCGACCCGCAGCGCGAGTTCTCCCGAGGCGGCCAGATCGGACAGCGTGGTGAGGGTCGCCGCGTCCGCACCCACCTGCGTCAGGCGGACCCGGATGTCCCGCTCGGTCCGGGGCAGTGCGTCGAGCCGGGTCGTCACGAAGGTGCCCCCGTCGACCACGGCGCCGATGATGGCTTGGCCGAGCATGGCCGTGTCGAGGACAGCGTCGACGCCCTCGGGGCGCACCGCGCGCAGAGCGTCGACCGGCGACGGCGAGGCGGGTAGGTAGGCGTCGGCGCCGGCCACGTCGGTGGCGAACCTGCCGTCCGGGGAGAGGTCGCTGGCGATGACCACCAGTCCCCGGCGTTTGGCGAGTTGGACTGCGTAGCCGCCGACGGCTCCTTCCGCGCCGGTCACCAGCACGGATTGGCCGGGGCGTAGTCCGAGCAGCTCGACGGAGTGGGCCGCGGTCAGCCCGTTCAGCGGGATGGTGGCGGCGTGGATGGCGTCGATCCCGTCCGGTGCCTGCGCGATCGCGTTGCTGGGTACGACCACGTACTCGGCCTGTGCGTGACCTTGATGCGGATCTCGGCCAGGCCGGGTTCCGGCTTGTCGACCTCGGCGATCTCGACGACGTCTGGGCTTCCCTGGGTACGGTAAACGGCTGCGAGCATGAGTTTCCTTACGATGAGTGCGGTGGCCGGCGACTGGGTCATCTGGAGGTCAGGTGGCTACGCGGTCTGCCGTGCGTCGGTGTGGCCCGTACGGGTGGCGACGAGGTCGCGGATTTTGCGGGTCTGCGCGTCGATGGCCTGGGGTCCGTTGCCGGTGAGCAGGCCGACGGCGGGTTCGTGGATGAGCATGACGGCGGACGGGTTGAGGCTGGTCTTGATCGTGAACCCGGCCTCTTTGACCGCTTCGTCGATGTAGTAGCTCGGCCGGGTGCGGTGGCCGGGGATGTGGGGGTAGCCGGTGGTGAACGCGATCAGCTCGCCGGGCTTGGACATCATGGTGACGGTGGCTTGCCGGAACGGGTTGTCCGTCACCGGGTAGGGGTTGCCGTCGCCGTCGATGCGCTGCCGGGTGGAGGTCACGGCGATCGGTGCGTGGCAGATCAGGGAGATCAGGACCTTGTTCTCGCGGGCCAGGTGCAGAGCCTCGCCGAGCCACGGGTTGTCCCGGAAGTCGACCATCGGTGCGTGTCCGCCGGGGGCGTGGATGAAGTCGAAGTCGGCGAGGCTGAACTCGTCGTGCGGGTCACGGTGGCGCCGGACAAGGGCTTCGACGGATGGGAAGTCGCGCTGCGGCAGTTTCGCGAGCCGGGCGACGACCTCGGGGTGCAGGGCGGCCACATCGGGTTCGGAATTGGGCAGCACGTCCGAGACGGGCAGCCGGCCCAGGTGCCGTTCGAGGAGCTGGAGTTCCTGCTCGCGCCGGGCGGCCAGCGAGGCGTGGTGCCGTCGGTAGCGGTCGACGGTGAA
>Ga0307516_10002496_pt1 | contig 24538 bp, 33 predicted proteins | sample 19_EM_MG_FD_203310 | JGI IMG/M metagenome (GOLD analysis project Ga0307516, IMG submission 203310) | Populus trichocarpa ectomycorrhiza microbial communities from riparian zone in the Pacific Northwest, United States - 19_EM | ecosystem: Host-associated > Plants > Roots > Unclassified | place...
GCCTATTCCCCCGGATACAAAATTGCATATATTGACTTAGAGTCGGGGACCTATAGTACATGATGGGACACCCAATAAATGCCCATTTAAATGCTATTTATTTTTTGTTGAAACGGTACAGGATACTGAGGGACTTACATTTTTTTTGTATAGAGCGCACCGAAAGGTCCAATAAAAGGTCCATTAATTGCTATTTATTTTTTGTCTAGTCGGGGCAGCATAGTGTTCGGTAGCAAGGCTCTGGCGAGGTGCTCCTGGTAATAATCTGCCCAGGTGGCGTTGTGGGGGGGGCAGGTGTAGGCTGGAATCCAACCTCGAATTCAGAGGGAGGCAGCTCTGAACTGTGCGACCAGGCATGAAAAAGCACATGTTGAATACTGTAATAGGTGACATAATGACGTGCACACCGATCTACCAAGGCCATTAAGATCCCTGGGGACCATTCCCCCCCATACCCGGTCGTCTCGTCAGTCCAGCGGCCGCAAAATTTTTCGAAAAATAACCTCCCCTCGACCCACCTCTCCCACGAAACCCGCCTTCACGGCTATCACGATCTACTGCTTGCTTAACTTCAGGTGTCACACCGTGCAATGTCTGCGGAAAACGTGAGCCTCCTAGCTCGCTGGTTCAGTCGGCACCCACTTACCTCCGCGTGCCCCTCCAGTGCTGCTTTCATGGCCTCTTCATCCCCGAACTCCACGTACGCAATCTTTTGTGCCTTTCCTGCGTGGTTCTGCGGGTAGTTCACTCGGATTATCTGCAAACAGCTTAGTATGGCGGACACCACACGGTTCATCGAGCATACCCCTGTTCCGTGCTCTCCAAAGAACTCTCGAATGTCCGCCTCGTTAGCGCCAACCTGTGTTCTCACGAATAAGGTCCAAGGGTTTCTAGCAGGTTTCCGGCTTGTGGGGGTACGCGTCCCATTGCTCCCCACAGGCGATGGCACGTCTTCTGTGGGACCTGCTGTGGATTTTTGGGCAGAATCGGAGGCGGGAGATACTGGAGTGTCCTTTCCAGAAATGGATGCTTGTTCCCCTTCAGCCGTGTCTCTGACACCATCTTTTCCCGGTCGTTCTCGTTCTTTCTTCTCGCTTCTACGCTCTCGTTTCAACCTTTCCTTTTCCCCCCTATCTAAGGCGGCGGACTGTGACACGTTTGGCTTGTCTTCCGGAGTGGTTGCAAAGTCCCTTGTAACCGACTTCCCAGAGGCCTGAGGCGTCGTAGAAGTGAATTTATTGTTGACGAGGTGTGGCGGCATTGGCCTATCGGGAACGGGAGTTGAAACTTTTGTTGGAGGGTGGGATGCGTTGTTCGACGGGAGGTTGACAGTCGAGGATCCAGGGGTAAGCGCAAGGTGATTCGAGGCAGTTCTTCGATAGGCGTAATTGAAACCTTTGGTCACAACGTCAACAACTGACGAGCCGCTAACCTGGTAGGCACTCACCTTGGCTCTTCAGTTCAGCGCTCACACGTCCATCCTTTACATCAAGGACTAATGATCCGTAGGCTGCGTCACAGAGGTTCCAGTTCCAGCAATTCTTCCACGCGGGGTCCTCTGACGGAATCACGGGATTGGCGGAGGCGGAATTCTGGGAGGGGATCCGCTCGATTACAGATAACGCCTTGTCCAGCAAGACGCGCTGGTGTTCGTCGATAACTGTGTCAACCTGATTCTTCACGCTTTCCCACACCTTATCGAAGTTCTCCTTCCCAAGGAGGAGTTTATTCTTGAAACCTTGGAAGTCGCCCTGCACGCTGAATTCGTTATAAGAACTCGCATACCGAAAGTGCAACCCAGCGGATATTGTAAGGTCGGCCCTAAGAACAAGAGCGAGCTGTGCAATCATACCCTCGCGGCCAGGACTGGCGTGTGTTACAAGCAGCCTTGTTTCGGTATGATCATGTACACGTTGAGCAGTATCAACAAGCTCGCCGATCTGGAGGGCGGTCGTCCACATGGTTCCTTGACCACCAGCGATCGTCGCGTTGCCGTCGCCATTGTCAAACATTTTGTGGGGAACGAGTGCACCTCCTAGACCAAGTAACCGGAGCTTGACGCCACCGAGGTCCAGGCATCTCGTGGTCGCTTCATCCAGGACGTGGAGGTTCTCGATGTCGTAAGTCCCAGTCCTGAACTTTTCCACGACGAAGATATCCTCGCACGCACCCCAGACGGTGTACACGGGAATTTGGAGCGTGATCTGCCCCGATAGCAGGAGAGGGAACTCGGATAACATGGAGATGTTGACGGTTGACCGGATTGTGGAAGGGGGGTTTTCTGGGGCGAGAAGATGGTTCCGCTGGGCCGCAGGAATAAGGGGAGAGTACATTGTGAGGTGGCGGAGCGTTCTGTCATTGATCCTCTCTAGGCTTGAGGATTCTTTGGTGCTCTCGTCAACGACCTGAATGGGCGCGGAGAGGAAAGGGGATAGACAAACCAAAAAAGCCGAAATCCCCTGTGTGTATCACGGCAACCGCGTTGGCATCTCTTGCCATGTCATTGAGGGCGGATAGGCGTCCCCGGATGTCAGCGATGCACAGGATGCGTCCATGGGTCGAATCGAGCACTTTAGTCTGTGTGTTGACTTGATACTGGACGCGGGGAGCCGGAGAACCTGTGGGTCTGTTGGGAGCCGACGCTGGCCTGGAGCCTCCTTGCATGGCGATTCTGGAGACGGTTCAGAGGAGGGGAAAGTGAAAATCGACCAAGGCGGGCGAAGGACTGGGAACACGACGCGGTGAGGGAACGTCGGCAAACCCCGATCAGGGTGCTGTCGGTCATCGTCGCACACGACCGCGACGGATGGACAGAGGCTCAGAAGGCGATGGCGACGAAAGGAACGCTGACCGTCGACAGTACTGGCTCGCTTTCGTTGGCCCAACTCCCCCCACAGATATCTCTCGCCTCCCCCTTGCTCGCGTCCATCATACGTTTGCCCCCCGACCCGTTGATCGCATACACCATCTTTGAGCCATCCGCTGCTCTTGATCCCTCTCTCCACCTTCCTACCATCGAGTCTGCCCGCAGATCCCTCGTTTCCGACTCTCGCTCCATTCTCAAGTCCCTTCTCTTCACCGTGAAAATCCTTCCTCATCTTCCGTTGCTCTACGTCTTTGCCATCAGCTCCTCCGGCCAACGATCTCCCCCTCATGATGCATTGCTCGGTCTTAAATTCGATGGGCTAGTCCGTACGTCCTCCTTCCTCATTTCTCCTGTCCTATTTCTCACTCAACAGTCCATACTGGCCTCAGCCTCGATCTCTTCTATTTTCTCTCTCAAGGGACTCTACCCATGTAGTGCCGCTTGCTCGGTTGTTGAAGAGCCGTGCCCCGACTGCCTGGCCGTCCCTCCTGACCCCCTTGACCCACCATTTTTGCCGCGGCCCCTCGCACGCCAACTTCCCCGTTCCCCATTGCGAACCGCATACGCGCAACTGCTGCACAGCATCCGTGAATTCGTAATGGATCGACTTGGGAGTATTACGGACTCCCCTGATGTCCTTCCAACATTTCGGTGTCAGGATGCAGTCGTCCTTGCTGGAGCAGATGGATTCTCCGACTGGGGCACTGGGTGGGTCCACCGATCCAGGAATAGGTTCGCCCCCCCCCATCCGCTCACGTTACCCCCAATAACATACGTCGTGATCTGATAGGAGGCTCGTGTTCTGCCACTTTGAAGTCCACTTCTCTCACTCTTGCCTCCTATTACGCCCAATTTTGCGCCCGGTCGACCTGCTTCCCCTGGCACGGAACACCGCCATCGCCCCCGGTTCGCCGATTAAACTGCTGCCATTCAACACACCCGCCTATTTCCTCGGGCCGTACGCAGGACCCACTAATGCGCTGACGACACAGTTCGAAGATTCCCTTCGTGGGCTGGGTGTGGGTGGGTGGAAAGACTTGTTCCATAAACCCACAGGGAAACATTCAGACGGCCTCTCTTTCGTAATTGCTTGGGTGGCCGTGCAGAACAGACACGGAGAGGAGAAGGGGATCAGTATCGTATGGCCACTCAGCTTATGCCTAGCATTTCTCCCGGAGTCACCGCAAGCAAGACGGGGGCTAATGCCCCTCCCAGAGCTACATACATCTCTTCGGCTTCACTCCGCGATCCCCCCTCCTTCTTCTACGACAGCGAATGTGCCACTGGTCTCCCCTCGGGACATCAAACCCACACTGAGTACCGTCCCTGCCATTCCCCCAACCGGACTGCCTCCCCGTGCTGCCGTTTACTCGGCTCGCTCCCTTCAACCTCTACACTCTCGCACTGAAAACACGGTCGGTGGTGTGTCGCGGGAGGTGAGCGGATTTGTTGATTACGTTGCCAAGGAACGGGAGAGGGAGAGGGAACGGATCAAAAGGGAGAGGGACAACCACACAAATACTGTCCCGTCGTCTCAGCCCCCCATTAATCACACCGATGGGACAGAGCGGGGACGGGCCGCATCATCTCCAGTTGTGGAAGTGACCACAGGTGATAACCAAGAAATGAATGACCTCCCCCCAACCGAGGCGTATGATCTCTTCGATGATCTGGACACAGAGCTGGAGGACAAAGCTCAGGATACCCCAGCTACACACGACCAATCACCAGATGTCACCAGTCCCTACGAAATATACCCTGGTTACAACTCCTCCTGGGCCCAGACCGCCGACCAGTTCCCGGCGTTGGAAATCGACTACGAGATGGGTTTTGGTATGGGGATTAACACAATGGATCGTGGCGCTGGTGTTAGTGACGAGACAGGCATCACGACGGATCTGGATAACATATATGGAGTTTTTACAGACGACGACTTCAATTTCTTCGATCGTCCCAGCGTCGATGGAAATTATCTGGATCAGGCACCGTCGGTTAGTCTCTTCCGTGATCCGTTGCTTCCGCAACATAGAACAATCCCACCGGTAGCAGCCCCCACCTCCCCGACCTACGGGGCGATAACGCACCACGGACATATACCCAGCAACGAACACCCCACGTCCCCTTCTTCCCCGTGGACTTCCACACCACGGGTTGATCCCTCGGTACTCATTGACTCTGTGGAGTCGGTATCATCCTCATCCATTTCATCCCATTCTACCCCTTCCACCCCTCAAGCTATTCCTGATCTGAGGAGGCCCTCGACGGCCCATGGGTCTTCGATATTCGATCCTATCTGGTTTGCGCCAATGCACCGAACCTCCGACCACAAATATGCTTCAGGAAAGTTCTCTCTCCCCGACCGGCGAGCTGTAAGGATCGCCAATGCTCCTCAGCATAATCCTGGCTGGCGGTTTCGATACGACGATGCTACGGACCCACGAAAATCGGTTGTTCGCAGACTAACAGGCCCCTCGTTCAAGGAGAGCGGGAATGGTGCCAAAGAAGGAAACGTTCTGGAGGATGACCGTGGAGATACACTATCAGAGGGGGAAGGCGAAGATTGGTCTGACGTGGAATCCATCGATGACAGAAGTACCGGGTGTGCTGAAGCGGTGGACGTCTCTATACTGCTGGACCGTCCCTGCACACCCCCACCACAGTTCACGCCGCTGGGCCCTTCATTGTTGGGTTGTCAGTTTCATCACAGTCACCTCTTACCACTCAGCCGCCCCCTACATTCCCCGTCGTCCGCCTTGGCTGCAACAAGCCTCCCAGGAACCGTTCCGACTATATCGGTTCCAACTCCTGTATCCCCTCCGGCGATGCTGGGGGATAAATTGAGGTCTTGGGAAGCCGCAGCGGGGCTACTTGTTAGAGAAGTTGTGGAGAACTCCTTGTGGGCAGAGACATGGCAGGTCAACAACACCCATGGTTTTCGTACCACCTACGCGTCGAGCACCTGCCAAGGCGACGTGTCACAACTCACAAGCGTGCTTGATGCCTTGGATGATAGCCATACCTCCTTGGAAATTGGCACTTTGTTTGACATAGGTACGGTGTTGTTTTGTTATATGTTGTATCCCGTTCACCATCGTGTTTCGCAGCCGCTGGTTCCCCCCAGCCCCATAAGGGTGACGTTTCATCCTCCCTGCAAAGCATGGAACCGCCCCTTTTTAGCGTAGGGAAAGGAAAAAGCGTTGTCAATGTCTCACCCTCTGCGATACGTTTCTGGGAGAAGACTGGCTTACACCCAGCGGGCGGACAGAAGAATGTGAACGCCTTTGTTTTCTATGAGGGCGAGGGCGCCGAGTTCCTTGGACAGGTTTCACGATGGTTCAAGCGGGTCTCCATTGCCTACACAGTGCGTCTGTGCTCCTCATATACACACCATGTTGCTTATATCGTGGTAGTCCAAAAACTTTGGATCCCACGAACCCGGCTCCTTCACGGATGGCTCATCACCCAGGTCCGTCGTTGAAGTACAGTTCGACTCTATCCGGAAGTTCCTTCGTAAGTCCCCGGATCCATGGCAGGTACCCACCCTGACTGATACGATTGAAAGCTGCCTTCATCTCTAAGGTCGAAACTTCTGAGCATCTGGTTTTTTACATCATCACGCCTCTATCCATGATGACACTGGCATCCTCAAATTTCCGACAAATGCTGTCCGCTGCAAAACGCGCTTTGAAGGGTTCACCAACTTCATCCACGCTTTTTCAATTTGTTCCGGAGTCCATGGTGTCTGACCCAGTGCACGAGGATCAAGAGACTATGTCTGCCTTTGTGACATCCGTCTACGATCGCCTGCTTCAGTCGGTGGGCAGGGGCATGTCTCGCCCCTTGTTCGATCCGGAGGGAAGCGTCAGGGCTTTGGTACAATCGCCCGCATTTGTCCTCTCCCGCCCGCAACACCGGAGGCCGATCTTCCTCCGGCAAGCCCCCGCTAGATCCCTGGACGTGATGGATCGTCATCTCTTACTTCATGTCGGATACACCGTAAGCACATGCGGACAATGGATAATGGCATCATGTATAGACCAGAGAGGTGGCGGCCACGACTTGGGACTTTGGCTAAATCAGCCAGATGATGGGGTTCCAGAAGAATTCGTTGTCAACAAAGTTTGGGAGTTTGCCATGTCGTTTGCGAAACGGGCTGACGTGGAATGGAGAGTCGCCTTCTCGAAGGCAGGGTCCATCGACGAACGAGAAATGGAAGGTCAGTTTGGTTCTCTTGCATATCTCACCGATGTACTGAATGACAGGATAGCTTGGCATTCAAAAGTATCTCAGGGGGTGTCTATACGGGGAACACCTCCCATCCATGTTTCCCTCCTTTCTGTCGCCTCAGACGCGTCGTGGACCTTGCTCTCCCCAAAAAATCCCTCTCGGGGTATTTCTGGCCCTGCAAAGGCTGCTCCACCCATGAGGTTTCAAGATGTCTCCTCCACCACTTACGCCCTCATCCACACCACCCCCGTGACCTTATTCTCTCCCCTTTCGGCTGATGCGCCCTTTGCGGTGGAGAACATTGTGTCGGAGCCAGATGACGTGGTGGCGCCAGGGATCAGCATCTGCCCTTCGTCCACAGCGACTCTGATCAGAGTCCCTGCGGACACGGATTACACATCAGTGTCTACGTTGCGTGTGTACCTCTTGCTAACCCTCAAATCTGCTGGCTCGCACCTCCATACATCCGACGAGGATACCTACCTGGACATTATTCACAACTTCCACGAGCTTACCGTTTTGGGGGATGCACGATGGAATCTTGGAGCAAGAACCAACCCTATTCTACCATTTCACCTGAGCTGTCTTGAAGTGATGGATCGAGTGCTTGCCGAAGAGCTGCAGCTAGACTAGGGTTTCTCACTGTCGGACCGCTACAGCGTCTGTCCATATCGATAGTATTTATTGAGTAATTTCCAGAGTACGGCAAGGGATATTGTATCATTGATTCTTTTTATCCTTGGCACTAAAAGACCTGGGTGCTTCCGCTCGGAGGGGAGACTGAATGCTCGCGAGGGCGTTGACACTAAGCACAATTATTGGTACGAGCACGAATAACACCACGGCAAGGGTCACGATGAGACCAGGGGTGAGCAGTTGATAACGCTTCAGGACGCCGCTATCAGCGACTCCATGGTTTGGTGCTGAGAACAACGAGCCCAAATCCGAAGTCTCTTCAAGCTGGCGTCGCACGAAACGGGACGGATCTGAGGAGTATATGACTAAGTGATCTGGAAAAGCGAAGGCCACTTTCTCCATGACTTCAAAACACATTATGAGCGTACGGAGAACAGGGACGAGAGGAAATGGACTCACCGTTCGCGAACACTGCGGGAGAATCAACCGGGTTCAATGCAATTGAGACGACGTATTTGTTGCCCGAATCGTTCAAAATCTCTTGGCCGGGTTGCACCTTGGTCACCCGAGCACCGCAACGGTGGGAAACTGCATCCGCAAGATCATCGAATGGTAGGTCTGAGATACTGGAGCGAGTGTACGGGAGTTGAATAGAGGACGTGGCGATGGCGATATTGCGAACAAGGGGGGCGCGTTGGTCCAACCGCCTCAGGTGGGAAGCCCTGAGCTATTTCAAAGTTCAGGCGGAAAACGTGCAAGTGCGGGGAGGCACATACGCCTGGGTGACCAACCAGGACTACCGCGTCGTGCCGGCAAACATCGTCGTTGAAGAGAATCATTTCTAAGATCGACTGGGAGAGGTTTGGTTCAGTGGCCGCGGACGAGAGGCTGTCCAGGATCCTGGAACTACAATACTTCGTTTGCAACGCAGTAAACGTCTGAGGGAGCTGGCGTACCGATGAGATGACCACGCGACAACTGGTGAGGAGTCCGAGTGCGCAGACACGAGCAACGGCAAAAGCGCAGCAAGGCAAATGAGTAATGGGGTCATGAGCGCGTTGGTGGTTCTGGGTGAGAGGGGGACGGAAGTTGCCGAGGCAGGGTGGACAAGACCAAGGGAGGTCCAGCATGAGCCTCAGTTTCAATAAGATTTCCCGTGCAGGGCTCGACGCAGCCTCTGTCGCAACGTCTATCGGTTTTACTGCAGCGAAGCTAGGCACTAAACTTGGCGTACGTTCATTGACCTCTGAGCTTGCTCATCGCTTATCCAGACATTTCAAAGTTCTCCATAACGCGAGGCATCACCACAACCGCCGCCGGTCTTACAGGCTCTGTGCTAGATTATGGCCTCTTCGGTGGACGCACCAGTGCTGGGCCTATTCTATCCGGTGCTGTGGCCTCGACGCTCTCAGTCATAGAACAAATCATGTTGGCCCCGATACTCATATCAGAGTCCTTGACATCGACCTCATTCACCGCAGCAATCGGCTCCTTGGACATCGTTTCCGCGATCATGCCCGGAGGAGAGGAAGGGACATTCTCTCTATATAACTTCGCACAACTCGTGCGGAGGGAATGGACCGATCCAGCTGGCAAAAACTTCCTCCCAGAGAAGCGTTATTCGGTGCTCCAGGTTGCTAAAGCGCTCGCCGCGTGGGCTACGCTGCAGGATTTGACTCACGGGTGGCAAGAAAAACAGTGGTTGCCTTACCTGAGAAGAATACACCTTCAAAATTCCTCCCCCTCCAACGTGGACCCTCTTCAATCGCCCGTTTGCGAGACTCCGGCCCTCCGCGTGACGGCAGACGTCATTTTTCCGGGGAGCAGAGGACAGATCATAAGCGCAGACATCGGTGAGGCCGTGGCAGATGGGGGTCGAGATACTCTCGCAAACCGCCTGGCCACAAACGTAGAACTCTACCTGGTCTTCCGACGTCTGTCTAAGCTCGTGGTAGCGGGGTACGGGGGCGCGAGTCTACTCCTCTTCGGACTCTCTCCGAACACCTTTGCCCCTCCCGGGCTCTCAACCGATGGCGAGGCAAACCTTGCTGAGGCTGTTGATGCATCGGAGAGGCAACCTCCGCCGGGTCCGTCACACTCGGCTCATTACTCGTGGTGGAATCTTCTACTTGGGCGACACGATCACGATATCTTCCATCACCACGCCAGCTCTTCCCTGGATGCCCAGCTTGACGCCACCAATGGGATCGAGCCACAGATGCCCAGGTACTGGGTCCTGAGCGACCACAGGAGAAAGCAGGTCGTTCTCGTAATAAGAGGTAAGGGCAGGGTCCGACGTTTCGACTCAAGATCATAATTAAACCGATCGGTACACAGGCACGATGTCTCTAGCAGATTTGGCTGTCGACCTCACCTGCGAACCTAAAGCCATTAACCTTCGCTGTGGCGCGCAAATAGCCCCTCAACCGTTGTCGCCAACCGTTGGAGGAGGTTTGTATCACGACGACCATTCGTTCATTGACATTGAGGATATTCTCGAGTCCATTCCCGGATCATACCCTGGGTTTCTAGATAATGACACCGCATCTGAGTTGCCTCCACCTACCACGCCACCCTTTTCGATTAGTGATGCCAGCTACCAAGTGCATGGGGGCATTCACAAGATGGCGGTGGAGATGGGGAGTATCGGTCGGCCAGTCTGGCTTGTGGTCAGAGATGCGCTGAAGAGGAATCCATCATATGACCTCGTTCTGTGCGGGCACAGCCTTGGCGCTGGGCTTTGTACAATGTTGGGATTGGTAAACTCCTCTAGCATCTTGTTGATTCCGTGGATAACATTGTGTCGCCTGCAGATGTGGGCTGACCCGAAGAGTTGTCACACAGTCCAGCAAGGTGGCTTGCCGCCAGGCCGTGGAGTCCAGGTCTATGCTTTCGCTCCCCCGTACGGGTTTTGCGTGAATCCGGCAACCTTTGCTGAGTAGTCAGTCATTTCCTAGGTGCATTTTAGATGCGAAGCTATCGAAACTTTCTTCGTCGTTGGTGCGATCCTTCGTCTACTCAAATGACGTTGTATCTCGCTTGTCGCTTGGGTCTGTCCGTGATATGACGTCTGCTGCGTCCTGGCTGTGCGACGCAGATGAACGAGGGAACGGCGAGGGGTATACAGGCATCGTAAGGAGAGCTCTGGTGCAGAAAGCCGGATACGGGGACGTCGGTTCTTTGGACTGGGTATATTTCGCGTCTCCATCTGCGCCTCCCTTTCTCACGTTCTGCAGTTCCTCTCCATTAGGAGAACCCTGGAGGCGAACATGCAGATGGACCGCCTTTATCCTCCAGGGAGGGTGTGGTGGGCAATAAGCGATGATTCTGACACTCCTCCACACCCCCAAGTACCTTCCCCGAGTACAAGTTGCAATATCCCAGATAAAGTCAGGCTTTACGAGGTTCTTGATGTGGAGAGGGTCTTTGGTCAGGTAGTTTTCGCTAGGGACATGTTGAGGTATGTATTATCGCGTGCGTCGCAGGACCAAACTAAATCAATCTCGAGCTCTCACATGCCCCACACTTATGACCAAGTGTTGCAGCAGCTATACCCACATTCCCCAGTGGTCCCTTAATGTAATCCGCATAATGATACAAACGTTCCGTTATGGGTTTATTCAGATACAGGTTCTAGTGAGCCTCAAAACCACGTAGTTACCCACCCTGTCATCAGGGCTATGGCGGCAAGAACGATCCATTATCCTGTCTTGCCAACGCCAAATCAGCATGATGAAACGAACCCATCGCGGTATGGAAGGAATTCGGACTCGGGGGGGAGGAAGGAAACGACAGGGTTGGGATGATGGGGTTCGACTTCTGCACGTGAGCGAAGGGTGTAGTAAACGGTTGTTTAAGTGATGCGGAAGAAGGTTCGGAAAGTCGGTTCCGGTAAGTGAGCGACGAGGAAGAGTGGGAAGACCAGAATGAATCATAGGTTAAAGTCGACCCAGATGAGCTACTAGGAGAACGACCAGCAGGCCCATCCAGTGACGAGAGAGTTGGCTGGCGAGATAAACTCTGTGGTACGGGAGAGTGGGTGGTGGGGGATGGGGAGGGACGCGGGGCTGAACTAGTTGTCGATTGATGACGAGGAAGCGAGCAGTCCGGGTCCAATGTTGCGAATGTTGTTTCCTCCGTCGGTATTGACAGAGATGTTGTTGGGTGGTTGGATCGACCGTCGTTACTTGGGGGTCGCACAGGTACCTCCACTGGTGCTACTTCATCCATGGGTGAACTGACAGATGGCGAGGGGGCATTATTGTCTGATCTTGGCACACTTGCCGGGGGACGCAGTTCTCCACGTTCCAATGCCTCGTCTGGTTCAGACTCTGGGCGGGACTTGCGGGAGTGGCGGAAGTAGAGGTTCTCGACTTCGTTTAGATTTTGTTTAATCCTGGAGTCAGTGGGCATAAGAAAAGGGGATGAGAGTGAGAGAGAACGACCTACCATCCATGTTCTACTTTCAGCTTTGCGTACTGCAGACGTAGACGCAGTTGCCTTGATAACTTGATTGAGGCACGTCAAGTCCCACTCCCCGAACGGACAAAAAGAACATACGTGGGTGGCCTTTGCTTTTTCGAACGCCGTGTACATGCTCCTCTGTCGCCTAGATTCGTTATCGCCGTTGACACCATTGCCAGTTGTCGCAGTGGCGGGTGCGTTGAGCATTGGGGTTGGGCAGAGGGAGCGAGCCGCATCACGTGTTCGATCATCCATCCCCCTCCCCTTCACTGGCTGTTCGATTCATGAGCAATGTTGGTCACCACCTACTTTCAGGAGCCTCTTCGGGGTTTGCTGCCACCCTGATTCTCCAGCCACGTAAGCCAACGCTTCCGCACCATTCCCCTGAGCCTGACTCCGTTTCAAGTTGACTTGCTCAAGACTCGGCTTCAGAAAGATGATTCGTTCCATTCAAGGTGGAGCACAACCATGGGAAAGCACCCCACCAGCTCACAACGTCTAGAACTCCGAAGCGACCCTCCGTCATACGCGTTGCGAGGGGAATTGTGGCCTCCGATGGCTTTTTGGGCTTATGGCGCGGATCCACCGCCAGCCTGATCCGGAACGTACCAGGGATTGCAATGTACATGACAGGGCTCTCTCGTGTTCGCTTTGCGATGGCAAACTCTCCGTACTTTGCTGTTGTCCGCGCCGCGTCACCCTCTGAACATTCATCCACACTACCACGCCTTTCCGCCGCCGGTAACCTAATTGCCGGAGCCACAACGCGGGTAGGAGTCGGATTTTTACTCAACCCCTTCTCCGTTCTCAAGGCCCGATACGAAGTATGCTTTTTGAATTCGCCAGGACAACTCACGGTGATGCTCATGTCTGCAGAGTAGCATGTACGCGTACCCGTCCTTCTCAACCGCGCTAGTATCCCTCGTCCGGGCCGGCCCCTCTGAGCTGTTTAGAGGATTCACCGCGTCCGCTCTCCGTGACGCTCCTTACGCTGGGATATTTGTCGTCTTTTATGAGAATATCAAACAAGAAATAAGTCAGGCACCCGTTCGATCCCTTCATTCACTCGGTTCACATCCCTTGCAGGTCGCTTGATGCCGCCAAGTTCCGGTGTGCATTCTATGGTCGTGCATAGCTTTTCAGCGGCGGCCGCAGGGGCCATTGGAACGTTGGCAACACACCCTTTCGACGTCATAAAGGTTTCTTCACTTTTCACGCTCCACCAGGTTGCATTCTGCTCGGGCACTGATGCGGACCTAGACTAAAATCCAAGTGCGCCAAGAGGAACGGTACCACGGTTTTCTCAGGACGGTTGGGACTGTTTGGAAGGTTTGTGGTACTACCAAGTGTGGTTACTTCGTTGACCATCTCCTCAGCAACGCGGAGCCTCCGGTTTCTTCGATGGTGCTTCACTCAGGCTCTCCCGTAAGGTAGCAAGTTCTGCCATCGGATGGGCAGTGTACGAAGGGTTATTGATAGTAGTAAACCCAAACGGTCGCACTCGTAAACTCTGATATAAAGTACCAACCCAGCGAGTGCCACTAGGAATACTCCTTCTGGATGAGTTTGGCAATAGTCTGGAGCTGGATGTTCGACGTTCCCTCGTAGATTGCTCCCTATCCATGTCTGAGTTCCTGCCTGAATGGAATTGCACACAACTCACTATTTTCGAGTCTCGCCAGAACTTCTCAATGCCCGTCTCCCTCGTGAAGCCAATACCACCAGCCCATTCAATCGCCTGCCCGCTGACCTTCTGCGCGACGACACTGGCGAGGTACTTGGCCATCGCAGCCTCTTTGGTGAATGGTTTGCCCTCGTCCCTTCTCCGAGCAGCGTTGTAGGTCATCAACCGGGCGGCTTCGAGATCGATAGCGGCCTGGGCAATAGAAAAAGCCATTCCTTGGAAGGTTCCAACAGGTTGGCCGAACTGGTGTCGTTGGTATGTGTACGGAACAGCCTTGTTGAAGGCGCCTTGGGCGAGCCCGACCATTTGCGCCGCGATGCCAATTCGACCTGATCGAGCGACTAAGCAGGTGTGGAATGGGGCGTTCAGATAATAATGCACCTTCATTCAAGATCTCGATCGCGATCTGCAATGCGGTTGTCGTACCAAAAGTACAAAACAAACGAAAGTAAAAAGCATACCTTGTAACCTTTCCCTTCACCACCGATGATATTCTCCTCTGGAACCTTGAGGTCATCGAAATTAAGGGTGCAAGTTGAGGATGCCCGGATGCCAAGCTTTTCTTCCTTCTTGGCAATCTGGATGCCCATTTCTCTGGTGGCCAAAAAACAGGTAATGCCCTTGTATCCCTTGCTGGGGTCAACCTACGATAGCAGGAGGTGAATTTTCCAACCGCACGGAAACTTGAGGGCACACGCATTGGCAAAGATGAGGAAGATTTCCGCCTCGTACGAATTCGTGATCCACATTTTAGACCCGTTGATGATCCAATGGTTCCCTTCTTTTTTTGCCCTCGTCTGTAGTGCGAATGCGTCTGATCCGGACGCGGCTTCCGAAAGGCAGAATGACCCGAGCTGTGCATAGCAAGTTCGTACCCTCAAGACCGTGGTGAGTGATTGGACTCACCTGCGACTGGGCGAGGAGAGGCAAATACTTCTCCTGTTGTTCCTTGGTACCGTATTTGCGGACGACAGTGTTGACAAGGGTGTTGTGGACATCGCACATGACGGAAACAGATGGGTCGACCTTCGCAAGTTCCTCGATGGTCAGGATGGCGGAGGTGAAAGAAGATTCAGCACCACCAAGTTCGGACGGTATTTCAATGCCCATTAGCTGTACTTGCAAGGATTAAGCCCGCGGTATCGCTCAAGGAAATTTAACAGTACCCCTTGTTCAAATAAGCCCTTGATGATCTTAGGGTCCATCATTTCATTTTCGTCCATTTCGCGGACCTTCGGGGCGACCACGTCGTTTGCAAACCGTCGGACTGTCACATCGATGAGCATACTGGGTTCTTGACGGTTCAGGGGTGACGGTTTACCGGACTCCCGGAACATCTCCTCATCGTCGGAGAGGGTATCCAAAGAGTTCAGGAATGTTGGACGCGAGTGCGAGAACGACCTGCCGAGGTGGATATATAGCAACTTTGCGACGCTGGGGGAGATTACTGCGTACCGTGCGGAGGAGGCGAGACGCGGCCCCGCAAAGAGGAGCGCACGGGATGTAGCAACCCGGCGGTACATGCTGGATGGAAAGTAAGTTAAGAGACGGAACATACATGTGATTCCTCGGATACCCGTGTCGGAATTTCAAATTACTTAAGAAGTTGTCTTCAGCATTGGGAGTTGTTCCGGTTGAAGGCAATGCGGTTTGGCCAGGTCCCTTCCCAACTGCTGCTGGTAGACGGGTTTGTAAGGTACCCATTTCCCTCATTGTTTTGATTAATTACTACAGGGCAGGAACACGTGGTGCCGGGTGGGCCACTCAGGGAATACTCGCTAGCCTCACTATCCAGGGAGGCAACACAATGTAAAATTTACACAGACAACCGTTGTTGAAATGGTGAAGCTTGCCAAGCCTTCAAGGCACCAGAACAGAGGCTACAATAGAGCAGGTGATCAACAAACCTGATCAGGGGAAAGTGAGTTGAGGGAGAAAAAGGCTCAAAAATTATGAATGTGAGAGCCTGCAGAGGGGATGTGGGTGTCAACATAGGTGCAAAGTGATGAGCTGCAAAGTGAATGCTCAACTACCACATGAACTGTGCAGCAGTAACAGGAGATGAGTGGTGTGTATAGGAGGGAGTGATACCTGGGAGGTAAAGAACCCCTTCAGTGGGAATTTATGCCTGTGGAAACTGGGCCTCAGGCTAGCTAGGGCTACAACCAGACCTAATAAGTAGGGACTTGGTTGTTTCCACCATGTTCAATCTCAGATCAGCAACCAATTGTTGAGCAGACATGAGGTCAGCACCATCTAGGATGTAAAGACTTACCTGAAGGTGTGAGTGTTGCTTTAAGGAGTGGGTGGTGAGAGTAAAAGACAAGAAGTGTTAGATCATATTCACACACCTAATGCGGTATATATACAGGCATGTAAGTAACACTCCCACATTACTGATGTGACATATGATCATGTGACTATCTACTTGGCTGCCCTCTATCAGCGCCATAATACAATGCAGCCGTAAGGCGCATGCCATAAGGCGGGTCGAACTTCCCGAGTTCAACACCAATCACAAATGGGGATTGAACTCCCATTAGTGATGGTGTTGATCATTGGACTCCAACCTTGGGATAATGGCAGTCATGGAGAGGGAAGTTGTCTTCAGGCTAGACTTTAGTTCATATGGCCTGTGAGGTTGTGGGCTAGCCACTGTGATTTTGTAGGAGTTCCAAGTTTGGGTTTCCCCCTTCATGTTGTCAAGTTGGAGGTCTTTGGACTGTTGGTTTACTTAGTAGACAAGCAGCCTGGTTGGCTGGGGAGGAACTTTACTAACTCCATAGCAGTGATCACCTTTTGAGTCCACTGAAGATTTCATTGCACTCTTCAGTAATGTGTTTGAGGGTGCTTCAAGTTCAGCACTTTCTTGACTTCTGCCTCACTTGTACACAGGGATGGGGTTCCTTGAGGGGGGTCTTGGGGTTGAGGATCTAATCAATGCCTTGGTGATCAGAGGCAGGTTGGTGCTTGATCCTGTAAACTTGCAGATCTAGCTGAGAAAGGGGAGTGAACGCCTTGAGGGTTGGGAGTATGTGTCTTGAGAGTTGAGGTTGCATGGTAACCTATAGTTGCCCTGAAATTTGAGATAGTCTTCCTGGACTGCCTTGCTGTATCAGCCACCTCCCATGCCCCCCAGGTTCTCCACTTGAAGTGTGGACTGGTCAAGCTTGGGTCCAGAGTAGGTGATTGATATATTACAAGCCCAGAAGGTTTAGAAGTCTATAGTGGTGTAATAGCCTACAACACTGCAAGGTACCTTTTTGTCCTTGCATTTGATCCCCCACAATGTTAACTTTTTGGTGGATCAGGGACTTGTTGTTTGAGTGGGAGAGTAATTTTGGCAGGGTTGTTGGTACACCCCATGTAGGGTATTCTTTTCACACAGCTATCCATCCATCAAGATTCAACCTTTCATGCCCAACACTGACGGAAGAAATTTGTCACTGGTTTGATTGAAAAATAACAAGCTGCTTCACTAAATTTAAGGTGTGTGTCATGATTTTCGCTGGTTTTCTACCTTTTTCACCTTTTTCCTTCTAAGTCCCAAGCGCCCACTCATTCAACTTCGCTCAACCATGACATGTTTCCACATTCCTTATCTTATCTAATCTCATGTCCCTTTCTCTTTATCTTATCTTTTATCTTCTTTCGGTCATTTCGGTTAGAAGGCAAACTCAGTCATCTCAGATTACTCAGGCTAGAGACTTTTGGCCCATAGGAAGACAGTACAGAGGACTATCTATTTTGGAGCAATGTCGACGTCCCCTACAAGGGAGTCAACCCAAGCCTTGGCAGTCTCCTTTGCCTCGGCCACCAGCCTCTCCTCCTCCTCGACGTCCTCTACACTCGCCAACCACTGCTCCCAATCCCGACCTGACTCAATCCTCTCCTCCAAGGTCCTAGGCCCAGAGGCCACCACATGGTTCCCCAAAGTGATGGGGGTATCCAAAACATCCGTCAAGTCAAACTGTTGAGGAGGATAGGTTTCAAACCTGCTCCTCATAAGACCCACGGAAACCTCCACCTGGGTCGTCCTCCTCAACATCAACTCATACTTCCCCATCAAATCCTCACACCTATTGGTCATCCCGGAGCAACACTTCTCCAAAACGCTCACCCGGTTCCTCAACTCCAAGTTCTAAAAGGATATCAGCCTAGGTCTAAAATGACCAAGCGCGATGTCCTCACTTCTTCGTTGTGCTTCTCGAACTCAGAGAAGACTTCAGCCATCGCCACCACAGTAAACCCCAGACAAGTATCTGCCACTTCAGGAACAGGGTCAACCTCCAGGTACTTGATCACCAAACCTCGAGCCATCATCTCCTCCTGGAAGTGGGTCAACTCCACATTCCTATACCTGTCCCTCCAAACCATCTTCCCAGCATGGACAAAGTCTTGCAGATAGAGGTCCTTGAATCTATTGTGGCGAACGGCCTTGCTCTGAGCCTGACCATGGACCTCAGCAAGAAGAGGATAAGGGAGGAAGCAATCTCCCCTGCGAAGCTTGTAACCGTTGACGTTGAAGGGGATGGTGGGAGTGACTACCTGACAAGGGAAGCTGGAGGTACGAGGCGGTTTGGGAGTCTGATGACCCCGAGGACAAGAAGCAGGAGTACGGGCCGAAGCCTTGCCATGAGAAGGGGGAATGGTGGAGGACTCGCCATAGATGGCGCCAAGGACATTATCGATGGACTCAGAAGCATCGTCAAAAGACATGATGATAGTGTGGCGGTCGTTGGTGTTAGTGGGAGTGGCTGAGTGTGGAATGATGGGGACTTGCCAACCAATGAGCAGTCCTTATATGTCCCCCACTTCGGCACAACAATACTCCATCATTCCCACCGCACCCATAATCCATCACCGCCCACCCCTATATCAACAGCGCCCATATGCACCCATGTCCATTCAACGGCTCTGATCAAACCCCGGTGATTGTTTCACCTTCATCAAATGACCTTTCCCCTTATGGGTTTATTCTCTCACACTCCTTATCTCTTTATTGTTCTCCTTATCTTTCGCTCCCACAACTCATCAGATGATCATTCACTCTCATTCAGTACCCACTCATCATCCGTTCACACACCCCTCTTTATTTGTTCCCATCTTTGGTTGATACATAGTCTGTGCGCACTGCCTGCCCTAAACTCGGTCCCTATATATAGTGGTAGACAGTCACTGTCATTCTGTAGATTTTGTCAACTCAGGATACTCCTTCGGTTCTCACCAAACACCATTGGTCCTGAGTGACTCCGACTTCTCCCTTGTTCCCTCTTGTTCTCACAAACCTCCTCTACTCCCATCTGCATACTGCACCTTGCACTCCCTGTAGCACCCCAGCACGAACTCCAGGCCAGCGTCAACTGTATTTCAGGTGACCACTGAGGTCCGCCCTGACAGTGTGGGGTTTTCCACAGTGAGAGTTATTAGTGACCCCCAGATTCCCAGGCTGCTCATTCACAGGGTATATTAGATTTCTGAGTGAAAGGCAAGCAAAGGTGCTACTTGTCTTGCTTCAAGGTACCCTTGCTGCTTACTTGACTCTTCCAGCTTAGTATTTTGGAAAACATCTAGCATTCTCTAACAGGGGAGACATCCTTGACAACCTTCAAGATCCCTGTGGTTTGTTGAGGTGGTTTAGTTGGAGGATGGTAAAAAACATGTGTTGAGGTGGTAGAATTCGTGGATAACCAAGTGGCAGGGTAACACCAGTATATAGTAGAGTTTACACAGGTGGTTATACACCTTCTTAACCTCAGGAATTTGGAAGTCCGGCTGGGTTTTGGGTGAAATAGCCATGGTACCCTAATTCCATATATACAGTTTAGTGCACCTGAAGGGATCCAATAGTTCCCTTAAAGGGTCCAAATATTTGTTTATTTGTGGATATAGCCTTACAGATATTCACCCACTTATTCTACCATCAGTAACAATCCTCCCTTACTAGGAATATTGGACAAATCCCTTAAACAGTCAGAATTTCGGCCCAAGTTACAATTCATCCCTAACGGTCCCCCCAGCCTCCAACGAAACACAGAGGGTAGGAGTGGTTCCAGTGATTAGATATTCGCACTTCTCTGGCTCGGTTACAGTCAAGAGCTCATTGTCGAGCCCACAGGATAGGTCAACCTATGAACACGTGAGTAAATGGTTCAGTGCTGATTTACCAACACATGCCTGCACACTCCGTTGTGGGCCATTCCAACACTTGGCACCACCAGTAAATGCCTGACGAGAATAGTAGCCGGGTGTGCCGACTTCCTCGTCCTTCTTCCAGGAAGAGAAATGGCCGAGGGACTGGACAGAACCACCCGCGTTTGCCCTTTGTCTTGCTTCCCCAAAGAGGCAAACCTCGTACGTGTACCTAAGGAAAGATAAGAAAGCGCAGATCACAGGGGTCAGGTAGTACATACTCCCCCGTATTCTTTTCTAAGCATAAGCCGTCCAACTTTTTCCACTCGCCGTCCTTTCCAAACCTGTCGGGACTGAAAAGATCTTCCAAGTCTCTTTGAGCACTCTCGAACTTGTCCTCTGCTTCGCGAAGAGCAACCTCTGTGTCAGAAAGTGACTGGCGCACTCGGGAGACATCGGCAGCATCGGTTGAGGGAGGGTTGTAACGGAGGATGTTTGAGGCAAACGAGCGAAGATAGTCAAAAGCTGGAGCGAAAGACTGGGGGATATAAGAAGAAAGGTTCAATACTAAACCACAGGTCAATAAACTGAACGAATAATACAGGGGATAATGGCTCACGGATTGAAGGCACCTGGGCTTGGTCCACATATTTGTCATGTTCCAACAACAAAGCGACGTGATCTGTTTTGAGGATATTCTCGACCTTGCCCTCGGTTTCTCCGTGGGAATCCTTGGACTGGTCGCCGAAAGGCAATGGTTCTTCCCCACCTTCCTCACCATCCTTGTTCACATCGTTGATGTGAGGTAGGCCGGCAATCTGTTCCCACCCACGGACCGCCTCAAGAACTGCCATGTCCTGGTAATTGGGATTATAACCTGTCCGGAGACCTGAAAGGATGTCTTCGAGGGCATTAAGCCTCTGGCTGTGGCTCTTATAAAGAACGAGGAGAGATTCAAGAAGTTCGGAATGTGACTCGAGGGATTTAAACAAGGCTGGTGACAAGGGTCATTGGAAAAGATGGCAGGAGACTGGGAACGTGCTTACGAGATGATTTTCTCCTCTCCAGGGCAGCGGCGGAGACTGATTCGGTTCGATCGACGATCTCTGGATTAGATGGGGTGAGACGGATTAGATACAAGAGAGGGAACGGGTATATACCCTTGATACGAACGAGCTCGTCAGCGTGCGCGGTGACTTCCCGTTTGGTGGTGATGACGAGTGCCTCAAGACGGTTCTTTTCCTTCTGGGCGAAAGAAATGTAGGATGCGCGTATTTTGGAACCCTGAATATGTGACGAAATGAGAGGGTTTCGGGGAAATGAAGGAAGAGAAACGTACGGTCTTACGTAGTTTGGCCTCTTGTTCCAAGAGTGCTCGGTGACGGATGCCGACCTGGTCACAGGTGTTAGGGCATATGCCGGAGGGTTCATCGGATCCATCGCAACATTCGGGCTCTGGCAACGGGTAAAGACGGAGCGGGGGGGATGGAAAATGAATAGACGGACCGCATAGACCGTCGTTCACTCTTGTTGCGGAGATGGAGGCTCCGACGTGGCCGACATTGCGACAGAAAAAGGTAGAGTTCTGACACGCGCCGGTGCCTAAATTGGATTAACAGGTTATGGGGACGAATGGGGCGACTAAGTAGGGCCGTACCTGGCTCATCAGAACCGTCCGGACAATCGCAATAGTCGTCGTTCAGAGCGGACCACGGGAGGGAACGGGATCCATCGAGACAGGACCAGAGACCGGAAGATGTGGGGGCATATTTTGGATACAAAGACGGGTGGACACCTTTGACCTCTGAGCTCGAGGCTGCCTGGACCGGGGCGGGGACGGAAAGTGTGAGTAGGAAGGGTAGGAGGAGCATGCGGCAATTACCGAAAAGGGCGTCGTGGGAAAGTGGTGGAAGTATGAGATGAGATAATTACGTAATTTTATGACGCATGTGTCAAAACATTGAAAAACAAGGCACGTCATCAAAAATCAATCGGTGTCGTCTCCCTTCTCTTCCCTCCCTCACGACCCCCGCCTATCCGCGCTCCCCACTATGACCGTATCGTCCTCGTCCCCGTCGACTACGTCACCGCCCTCTGCCGCCCACTCGTCGTCGACGACCACTGTGACCAAGTCCAAGCTCGATCTGGAACCAAATCCCTTTGAGCAGTCGTTTGCCAGGCCCGCTCCAAAACAACATCAGCACCATCATCAAAAATCGTCATCTACCTCCTCCCTCTCATCCGACAATGGTTCTCCCAAAGAGCAGGCCAATAACGGTACCAGTCAGAACAGACCGGTCTTGCCCCCGCTCGCGGCTATCTCTTCCCCTTCCGACTCATCCTATGTTTGGTCTTTCCCCACATCGGCGCTCTCCAACTCTCTCCGCGCAGGCCCGCTCTCACCAGCCATGCTCGCCGGTCCGCAGGATCCACAACCATCGTCCTCTCCAGAATTTAGGACGGGTCTTACCCCACGCACAGGTCTCACCCCGGGCACCGGACTCACGCCCCTCCTCGCCGGTCCAATTTCTTTCCCCCCACCATCTCCCAACACCGCCGCATTCTTATCAATGATGAACAATCCACAAACTCCCTCCTCCGCCCTCGCAAATGCTGCCGCAACGATCACTCCGAACACCCTCAATGCTATCACTGGCGTGCTTGCTAACCACAATCCGTCAAATCCCACTTCCTCATCTCCACCCCATCCTCTCTCCGTCTCCCACCTACCCCCGAACGGTAACGGCAACACTACATCGCAGTACCCGCCAAATAACAATGCCTACTCATCTCAGGCTGCCAATGTCGCCTCCACGGCAGCCAACGGTCTTTTCCTCCTCTCTCAGGCCCACCAAGAGCTTACCAAGCGGGAGGCTCAGGCCCGCTCCAACAACAACATCCCCGTTGTCTCCACCTCCCCCTCCCTACCCTCCCAACAACAGGTCCAGCAATCACACCTCAAGCGCGGAACGAAACGAAAGTTGACCGCCGATAGCGCTTCCCAAAGCTCCCCTTCGTTACCTGCTGCGAAGGGAAAGCGTTCAAGGGCTGACACTATATCGTCGGTTACCACCATCGGCAGGCGGGCCACCACAAGTCCAGACGTTGATGAACAGGAGGAGGAGGAGGATGATGATGAGATCGAGGAACTTCTGCCCAAGAAAACCGGTTCCAAGTCAAACGGAGCTGCTGCCACAAACGGCAGCGGTGGTCGCTCCAAAGCACCGATGACGGAGGAAGAGAAGCGGAAGAATTTCTTGGAACGCAACCGTCAAGGTAGTATTTGTTGTTATCATCACTCCAAATTCGAGCCTCACCGTCTTTCACAGCCGCTCTCAAGTGCCGGCAGCGCAAGAAGGCGTGGCTCGCCCAACTTCAGGCTAAAGTCGAATATCTAGAAAACGAGAACGAGCGCCTCACAAACGCTCTTGTTTCCTCTCGGGAAGAGATCTCTCGGCTGTCTGCCATTGTTGGTGGTTCGGGTGTATCCACCAGCGTATCAAATCCCCCTCCACCTAGCACGAACGTAGTCGTCTCCGCTACTGGAGCGGCGCCGACCGTCCCCGCGACCGCTGGCGGACGGGGTTACGGTTATTGATCGCCATCCTTTTTCTTTGACGCTTTCATGCTCTTCTTTTCCTTTATGTCTGGGATGGAGTTTGCAGTGATTCCTTTCCACTCCCTAACGTCTCGGGTCAGTTCTTCTCCCCCCTGTTGTGCTGTTATATCTTGCTCTTCTCCCCGCCCGTCACTCTTCCATCTCATCCTCTCTCCTCCAGTTTCATTTGATGGTGCACCCCACGGAAACGATGAACAATTTTCGTATACGCGTCCTCAATTACATATACATCCGTACACTCAGACATACAGGAAACCATATATCCTCTCACACTGATACGGTATCGGTGCGAGCGCTGGACGAAAGGAGCAGTGTTGTATTCCCATCAGGACCGTAATCAACGACCACGAGCCAACGGTCACGAGAACAACAAGGTACACGGGAGGGCGAACAGCCCGATAATTTCCCTGAAGCCCCAAAAACCAACGACGACGATCGGGGCCTAGAGAGGGAAGAGCGATGGTCCGAGCTGCAGAAAGCTGATATGGGGGGCACCCGATATTAACTGAGCAATCCTTCACAAGACATGGCGAAATGTCGATAACGGTTCGGCTCAGAAGATAGAGTTCAACTCTGCATGCAGCCTTTGATTGGAATGCTCCGGATTCAGATTGGTGGGGATTCCAATGTATGGCCCAAGGCCCCCCGATGGACGGCGACCGTGATAGAGGGCGTCCAGACCCACATACATATATTTGTATAGCACAATGACCGAGCCGATGACCCCTGTGCAGTCCTGAACCGGGCGTCCCACAGTCGTTCAATGTTCGTACCGCCGGCGACCTCGTTTGCACAGCGAAAGCAAACTCACGGTCGTATCGCGAATGCAGGGGTGAGGGACGTATCGAGCGACGACGGGGGATTGACCCACCGGGCTGCGGAGCCGAGTCCGGGCGCTTCGACACAACAC
>Ga0307516_10002497_pt1 | contig 24528 bp, 22 predicted proteins | sample 19_EM_MG_FD_203310 | JGI IMG/M metagenome (GOLD analysis project Ga0307516, IMG submission 203310) | Populus trichocarpa ectomycorrhiza microbial communities from riparian zone in the Pacific Northwest, United States - 19_EM | ecosystem: Host-associated > Plants > Roots > Unclassified | place...
ATAAGGTGTGAAAAGGTAACCATATGGGGAAGTGTCTGATTGGTGTGGTAAACACATGTTAGACATGTGCCCACCCTTGAACTTTATAATATTGTCCACAAGGCCAAACAATGATGGGATAGAAAAGAATAGATAGTTTGTTTAATAAGATGAGAGAGGCATAGTTGATAAGATTAAAGAGATAAGATAAGGGGCTGAGGGGCTGTTCTATAACAACATTGCCCTCAGAATCAAATCCCAAAAATATTGTTGGATGGGAATAATCCTTCCCATGTCAATTTCATCTCGAGAAATGTTCCTGAGAATTTTGATGTGAGCTCGCTGTGCTCACATGGTAATATATGTTATATATAGTGGAGTAGTGTTATCACTGGGATAGGTATATCCTCTCCACTCGCCCTTCTAAAATTTGGTTCCAGGTTCCATAGTAGTCCTCCTACCCCCCTCGAAAAGAAAAGGAGAGGCCCCAGTCTGAAAAATTGAGGGCATATTGCAACATAATCATGTTACAAAATTCAGAATGACTGAGTTCCTCAGCTGAAAATTCACTATCACAGCAGGCCACAAAACCAAGGAGTTTGTCCTATGGTACCCAGTACAAGAGCACATGTGCAAGGTTGTACCTGGGGCAGCCTGCTAGCCCTTGTCAAGAACAAAATTGGCTATTAATCAATACTATTTGAGAACTAAGTTCTCCAGCCAACAAAATCACCATTGCTGCAGGCCGCAGAGCTGAGAGATTCCCTCTATGGCACCCATAGCAAAGGCGTACATGCCGGGTTGCATTTGGGGCAGCCCATGTGCAAAACGGTGATACAACTGCTACATGGCTAGGCATGATTTTGCGCGATTCAGTAGAATCTAGTGTTATACACTCTCTAATACTAAAACACTTTGAAACCTTTTACTATGATTCAATGCAACCTAAGGACTATACAAGAGTCATGGAGGAGCCCCGATCTGATGACTATGCTAATGAAGATGTGATGCACAACATCAGATCCTGGATACAGAACGGTACCACTTGGGCTTGACTATATACTTGATCTATTATACCCTACAATGCTCACGGAGTTAGGCAATACCAAGGGCACTTTAAACCTTTTTATTCAAACACATTTATATTCTTTATTTTCTAATGCACACTGCACGACTATTTAAAGGACCATTGGCACAGTCTAGTGATCTTGAAACATGACATTACACCGTCAAATGGCACAAGGAACCATTAGCAATAGACTCAGTTTCACAGACACTTGGGTAGAAGGCCGGAATCATGATTTAACACAATGATTGAGACGGACTGCATCTGACTGATGCAATATAAAATGATCGGAAGGTAACCCGGAGTGTTTTGGGGTTACTGCCTGTTCCAATCTCAAATATCTACGGACTGTGCTAGTCACCAACATGAACGTTTGTTGATAACGCATGCTAGGATGGTAACACATAGAACATGTGAATTGCGACTGCATGAAGTAGTAGTTATGTGCTAGTGAAACATATGGTACTGTGGTGCAGAACCCCAAAAGGGTTCTTGATGAAACATGGACTTCTCTTTTGAGTATTGGCATGATTAAACTATTATTATTCATTTCCATATTTTATTGAGATATGCACTCATTCATGTATAAAAGGCTCACTAGTCTGTAGGTTTTTGGTAGTATGGAATTGCCCCCAATCAACTAGTGTTGTGGTAAATGCTGAGTGCAAAGTAAGGAGTTCTGAGACTCATTGGAATCAAGGATTGATTGCCAACTTGACTGGGTTACTGCTATTTGTGTTTTGGATTGAAGTCTGAGGGACTATTGGGATTGCCTTGGTCTGTTGTATCTTGTGGATCATTTGCAGTCTAGCCACACCTTGAAACCAATACCATTGAACTTGTGATGATTCAACCATTGCGATTCTACCTGAACTTGTGATTCCCTGAGTATTTTGGAGAAGAATACTTCTTAGACTCTGTTGCCCCAAACCCGCCCACTGTTGGAGACAGGCTAGCCAATTGCTAGGTTGTTGTGTGTGTTGGTGTGATTTGTCGCACTTGTGTGCTCTTCGCCTACCCTGACTGTGTGTATCAATGTGTTGTTCAAGGCATCTGCTTCCAGCCTCATCAGATCTCTTCAACTCATATCAACATTGTAGTCACCAGTGGCCCCAGCCCTGGCATCTGCGTCAACACTGCCAGGAGGTCCAGCATCTGGTGTGGTATATTCCAAGTAAGGTGTAAAGCTATGAACATCAGTCTCCATGCTGTCACCACTAATATCATCTCCACCATCCAAGACATTGGTGTCCTCACCCTCATGTTCCATGTCTAGCCAATTTCAGGCTTCGGAAGCTCTTTGATCTTTTTCAAAATTGCTAATGTCCTTCCCAGACATCCAGTGAGAGGTATTCTGTGCCCAGGTTCCCAGTGCCAGTGCTGATGCCATGGCCAAATGGATCTCCAACACCTTCTGCTGCTGCTCCTGATCTTGTTTCATCTGTAATCATTCAAGATATTCCACTTGAAACTTCAAGCCTTGGCAAATTGACACATCCGTGTGGTGTTTGATGAGGATGTAAGTGCCAACTTCCCACAATGCCGCATGCCAAAAATACGATCCTGTCCAGCACTCGATCCAGTGAAAGGGAGATTGAATATGTGAGGACCACATACAGTGCTAGCATATGGGATGTGAGAGTGTACAGTTGATGCATCTCCAGATGGCCCAATTACCATCATGACATCCAGTGCACTATTGCCAAGCCTCCAGCCAGCTCTCTCACAATAACGTCACTTGTAACAGCTCAGCCACATGATCCACAAATTCTCGAAGATAGCCTTGCTGAGTCTAGTAGCATGACATCAGATATGTCAGACAATGATAAATAACACATATATTACCTTGTTTGCCTTCGGTGGAATATCATCCTTGTGAACAGGGGTATTGGTATTGTCTTCAAAGTAACTTGGGTCTGCTTGAAGGATTGGATGTCTTGATGTAGTTGACTGTTGCTTAACCTTCGGCACAAGAGGTACCAATACAGATTTGGTTTTTGTAGTTCCAGACCTCGTGACTGTTGTAACCTTTTCATGAGTTATAGCCCAGGCCACTTCAATAGAGCCCTCTACCAAGACCATGTTTCATTTGCATCATTTAGCAGGTGGACCCATGGAAAGACTTATGGCAGGAGGCAGAGCATGTGATGCCGGGAAGTTGCTGGCCAGTATCAAAGGCACATGAATGACACATATTGCCTGATTGTTGATCTTGCTACAGACTATCATGGATGCACTTGAGACCACACACAAAAGACCAAGAAAGGATGCTAAGTATAATGTGGCAGAAATTGAGCAAATCCTTCCTTTCAAATCACGGTTCATCAAAGCCACTATGATTCCTGAACATGTCTTAATCTTGAAATCACAAATATTACCAGCAATGTTTAATTATTGGGCTGAGATTGAAAGGGAGCCAAAAGATGAGGAAGTCAGATATGGGCCAAGGTGATGTTCAAACTTGTAGCTGAGGTGGATAATTTATCGATTCATCAGTCCTTGACGGTATAGTGCTCAAACAATTGGCAGATGAAACTTGAAGTAGCCTGGAAAACAAACAACTTCCATCCAAAGTGTACCAACATGATATGGCATACTCGAAAAGATGAGGTCATGATAGAAATAGCCATGATTTTGCAAGTGGACAATGCAACAATGCAGATGCCTAGATGGTTTGCTGCCTGGATGCCAGCAATAAAGAATTTGATTGCAGCGATGACAAACAAAGAAATGTTAGAACTGAATTTGAAGATGGAGGAGATAGCAAAGAACAGGTACAGTGAGAAGCAGCAGCGGAGGTGAGTGCCAATTCCCTTTGCTATGTGCCATGGCCGTGGCCAACACTGTCCTCAGAATGGCTGCAAAGTATCATGTGAAACATATCCACCAAGCCATGGAGGAGCAATACAAGGAAATGGAGATATCATCCATTGTATTTGTGTGTTACCCCAGGATGGATGGAAAGCTTGCCATTGAGGTGTAAGTTGTGCCAATGTTGTGACACTTTGGCAACTCACATTCACGTAGGTTTGACCAAATTGCCGAGCTTATGAGTGTCCCACTGTTGGTCTTCTTTATAGATACGTACAAAGATGACATACACAACATGAAACTATTGATGCTGGAATATGTCATAGCCTTACAAACAAAGAGAGATATGCCAGATGTCCCATTCGGCACCGGCACCAGCCACAGCAACAATCAAGAGGGGCCGAAGATAGTATTGGAAACCTTGTGCAGTGGTTTTTCTATTTTACCGATACTATTGCCATTCCAAACATGGAATAAGCACAATTGGGAGCAGTTATTTACAACATACATGGGCTGGCATTACTGTAAGATCAAACAAATATATGCCTTTCAAATGTTTACATATGAGATAGTGGCAAATCATTGCACCTACCATATACCAACATCGAACAATGAAAAACTGGGTTCATTGACACCAAGTACATCCTGGCAACATTCAAAATCAGACAACTATGGAACATGATAAAGCTGATGATACAAGAACTATTTCAACATCTCTCAAGATGTCAGGAAATGCAAGGACCCAACAGAATGCTCCGATTCAAATCCGTCAAACTGGGCAAAAGGACTTCACCAGTGCAATATCTCAATCTCACTGCTGATGCTGATGTTGCCAACTATAAAACATGACAGCAGTCTACCAAAGGACAAGTATGAAAAAATTTATGTCCTGAGCTTGGGCACTATGATGATGCCAGCACAATGGCATCACATCAACACTATGATGCAGATGGTGTATTATGGGAATTTGCATGCAGTGAAGCTACATTTAGATATGTGGGCCAGGATGTAATGGAAAGGTTAAAAAAGACCAGTGTCATAATGCCAGTGCCATGGAATGGGCCAGCTGATGGGCAACCAGAGTATGCAATTCCTTGCCCTCTCTATGCCTCGAAAATTGAGGAAATCACTGTGAATTGCCATACCTCACCCCCTTACATGGCTCAAATGATTGATCCATCATTGTTGACTATAATGCCAGTGCCATTGCTGATGCCAACACCAAGTCCAACACCAATCCCAAGTCAACTAAGACTGGCACGAAAGGCCAAAGACCAGGCATCTTTGGAGACAGCAAAGGGTGGCTCTTATTTATGTACAAACCAGGCATGAAAACAATGATATATTGAATAAATAAAATATATACATGATGGACTACATGAAAAAGAAACGGGAAGATCTAAGCCCTTTTTGCACATTTGCCCATCACACCCTGCTTGACATCTTCAGAGAGGCTTTATTTTGAGGGCCCAGGTGACCCTGGGTGATGTCTTGGTGATCAGCGTAAATCTTCAGGTGGGATTGGCAACAAACACAAGTGAGAGCAAGAGTGTGGGTGAGGAGAAGCTGGGGAATAGATGGGGCTGGGAGGTGCTGATGGGAGAAGATAATCTTGGGGGGGTGTTCCAATGACATTCACCGTGGCTGCAATAACAGCCACAGGTGCAGCCACCAGGACCTCTTTGGCGAGGGCCCTCTCTCCATCATCACCTGTTGCCTGGGTATAGACCCCTTCATCCTGGCTGTAAACTGGTACAGGTGGTACCTCTGCATGATTGTCCACCAAACAGGTGGCATCCTCTCCAGCCTCAGGCATCTCTCTCAAGAATACCTCCATTGGAATGGAGACCAATGGGACTGCCGCATATGCAGCAGCTTCTTGTGAGGTTTGAAGGGTGGGGGGGATCAACACCACACCAGGTTGATTGGCCAGTGCCATGACTGTGTGGCCAAGACCATTTCATCTGTAACTCCGTCTTGTGCCTTTTCACTGGACAGACAATGTTTCTCAGGGTTTCTACTTTTTCCTGGTGGTATAGAACCTTTGAAAGCCTGTCTGGAGAGTGGTGGGGGCATCTTGGTGAGGCTGAGATAGTCGCTTTGCTTCAATATTGTTTCATGCTGGGTGGTGATGAAGTCCTTGAGTTCGCCAAGTTGGTCATGTTGCTTCAAGATGCTTTTATGCTGGGTGGTGACAAAATCTTCGAGTTTGTTGACCCTATCTTGCAAGTGATGGACCAGTTCTTCAAGCACTGCCACACAATCATCAACTGGATTTTTGTCAGCACCAGCAGCAGCCAAGGGCATGGTGTTCTTGCACTCAACAACTGCTAGGATGGATCAGACAATATAACATCTTGATAGGGGAACCTCTTACCTTTCCACTTTCCCTTGGCCACTGACGGTGTCCTGGAGGGTGAGGTACTTTGCCAGTGATGTCTGTTTGCTTGTGCCAATATTTCAGATTTGGAGTCAGAGGTAACAGGCTGTCGCTTCTGAGTCTTGACTGGACCTTTCAGCTTGTCTTCCAATTCAGCCATCATTGGAATGACACTCAATGACTTTGGCTTCTTTGGCTTCTTGGTCTGTGGCCTTGGCCACAGGCGCAGGTATCCCGCCCCTTTATATGTCATTTTCCGATGGTCAGCATCACCCCCTTCTTTCATTCACACCTGTTCTTCCCCTTCCCACGCCTATAGCATGCCTCCTGCCCACCCTTTTGTCTAAAGCAGACCTCCGCACTCAATCAACACTTCTCGCAAGGCAGATTGTTGTCCTTGTTGTCTAGCTGAATGGCATGGCATTGTCTCTTTGGATGTGGTTTCTCTTCTCTGCTTTCCTCGCTGTCTGTTGACAATGCATCTGGTTCTTTCACAGCTCCCTTTGTTGCCTGTCCTCCACTTGCCTGCTGCCACTGGTCGTCTGAGAGATCCTCTTCCTCAATTCTGTCATCCACTGGTATAGCCTCTTGCCAGTGTTTTGGAAGGAGGAAGACTGCTGTTGTGGCCATGATGGCGGGACCAGCACTGGTGAGTCATTTGGGTCTTGATCATTTGGCATGAGGGAGGAGATCCTCTTCCTCAATGTCATCGTCCACTGGAGTCACCTTTTGCCAGCATTTTGGATGGGGGGAGAGTGTGGCTGCAGCCACAGCCATGGGACTGGTGTCAGTGAGTTGTTGATTGCATTCTGATGGTCTGGCGCAAGGCGGGCTGCATTCTATAATCAGGCCAAGATCCTTCAGTTTCTTTGAGTTCACTGGCCCATGCTCGTCCCCAGCTGTAGCTCACTCTCATGTTCCAGCACTGGCCACCTGGCAAGTCTTCCCAACTGGTTCACCTAGTGTCTTTTCCACAACCTCTGACCCCTGTTCCCCCCTCTTGCATGCCTTTCTATATTGCTTCTCCCCTTCTCTTCTTCTCGCCACTTTGTCCTTCTCAGCTTCAACATGTGGGGTGCTGGCTGGAGCTGCCATGTCAAGAGACAATTGCCCTGGGGGTGTCATCAAGCGGCCCACAGCCATGGTCAGTGCCGGTACTGTACCTGTCTCCCCTATTACGACTTTCTTCTGCACTTTCACAAACTCTTCCCCATGATCTGCTGTGTTCTTCTACTGCATGAGGAATGGCCAGAGGAAAAGCTGGCCCCTGAACACCTTTAATGCCTCGTTATCTCCCCTCTTCATTGCTGATCTCTTTTTCTTGAATAACCATGACTAAAATTTGTCAGTGGTGGCTGTGCTTCAACTGAGACTAACATGTATGATGTGGCTCTTCAAATTGTTCATCATATTGACGATGTCACTGTCCAATAAGGCAGTGCAAACAGCATTGTTGATGGCCTCAATTTCGCTAGTAAGTTTGGCTGCAGTTTTGGTAGACATTCTGAATCTTCTGGAGTGCTGGATAAACATTTGATAGGTGGATGGCTTCAGACACAGTGTCGGCGATGATGATGGTGGAGGAGGAAAAAAAGTGTTGATCGAAAATCAACAAACAATGTCATGTGACAGTGTTTGATACTAATACTTACAAACAATTGCCGATAAGACCTGATCTCCCTTGCAATTCTACCACAATGGATAAGCGAACCCTTCAGCCTCAGAATCACTGACCCAGACAGATTGAGCAGGCATCGCATGTTCCAGATGGATACATCCTGTCCACCAGACCAAATGGCCAACCACTGGTTGTGCCAGAATTTCTGATTCCGGCCACACATCAAGCCTTTGCTGCATATCACAAATGGGTGAACAATGCAGCTGGGGGTGTAAGTGTCATCTGTTATTCTATTTATTCCTCGGCCTACACTGTAGTGTGCCTGGGCCTTGGCTGGTTCTATTACCATCTTTCATGCTGCCTGGTTGATTCGCTGACATTCTTGTAGTCTGAGAACCCTTCTGGATTGGGGCAAGTCAAGCTGTGCAGTGGCACTGTCATCGTCCCTGTCAACCCTATAAGTCTATATGTTGTTTTGGAATGACACTAATTACAACCTTTCAGACGATGACCAAGGGGGAATTGATGAGTCTTCACATCAAGATTTTGTCTCTTTATGAGACACTTGGCATCTCTTACAAGGATGCCTGCCATTGGCTGTATATGACTGAGTGTGAGAAGCTGAAAATGGATCAACAAGTGAAGAAAGCATTTTCTGTCTTGAACATCCAGACAAAAGATGCCCACTACATCTGTCAATCCAGATTGGATGAACTAGCTCATGCTGGGAGCTGCACCTATATTGCTAGTGTTTGAAGGTCTGGTTAGGTCCAGTTAAATTGCCTTTTTTGGATTAACCGGACCTTAACTGGTTAGAGGGGACTCCAAAATATCCTATAACCTAACCATAACTGGTCTTAATCAGTTAAAATTAATTGCAAATCTCAATTTACATTAACCTAACTGTTGTACCAGTTAAGGATTTTTTAACCAGTTTTAACCTGTCTTAACTGGTTAAACCCATTTTTAATTGATGTATTTTGATAGAATACAGTGAGTAGTCCATGTGTGCAACATTTTATAGGTCATTATCTATAAGAAATGTAAAGAAAACCCCCAAAAATATACAAATTTCAATGTTTTTGGCCATTTTTCATTGTTTTTGAAGGTTTTTTTGGGTGTAACCCCTGGATATTGTTGGAATATCAATTGACCGGTTATAACCGGTTATAACTGGTTAATTTTCGGTTAAGGAAATTGGGTGAAATCATTTAACCTTAACTGCTTCTGCCCCAAATTTGCTTTAACCTTAACTGTGGTCCATTTAAAGACTGGTTAAGGTTAGATTAGGTTACAGTTAATTTGCAGTCATGTAACTGGACCTTCAAACACTAGATATTGCCAGTGCCAAGGCCATTGTCTCTGAATAATCTCTTTTCCTTCTATACATCCATATCTCAAGAGATTCTGATAAGACCTTCACCTTTCTTCTCTTTGCATCTGAGATTTCAACAGTGTCATGCACCAAAGCCGTGGCCCATCTCCCCATTTATTTTCAGTGCAATTGTGTGCAATACATTTCCTTCTGTATTTAGTATACTGAACATCTGGTACATGTGCCTCACCATTTTGACTACTCTCAATGTTATGATTCTTGGGTTGTTGTGCCATGGCCGAGGCCATCGGAGAACTCCACATGTCACCGTTGGAACCCCCCTCTGGCCATGTTTCCCATTATAACAATGCAATTAGCATAGCCAGCGCCAAAGAGAGTATTACTGAACCTGAATCTGACGATCATGATGTCAACCCCATCATCAATGCCTCTGATGAAATCAATTTTCTCCTAGAATCAGATCTTCAAAACCAGCTTGGCCTACTGGAGAATCTGTCATACTGGGCTGACATTGACAAAGGTATATTCTGAGTTCTCAGCAATTTGTTTAAATTAAGAAATACTTAACACTTTATGACAGAACCTTCCCACAAAGATGTTGGTACACAGACATTGGCAGAAGAGTATGATACCCATCCAGTGGAACTGACCTGAATAAAATCAAGGGTAAATGATTGAGTTCCTCCATGATGGCCTGCTCACTCACATTGTGATGATAGGCAAACAATGCTGTCAATATCCAGCTTGTCAGGGGAAGTCTGATTAATCCCATATTCAACCTGAATAGTCATGAGTGTGATCACAAAAGGAAGTGGAAGGGGGCCAGGATGTAGTGTGTTCATGCAAAGAAGAAAAAGTTGAGCTCCTAGATGGTACAATCAGTACTAGCAATAACACGACTTTTCAAAATCCTTACATCTCTTTTGCTCCTCCACTTCAAGACACAGGATGGTGAGATTGTCCAAAAGATAGAAAAAAAAACAGTAGTAATCATATGGCAGGTAAGATGCAATGTGGAATAAGAGAAGCTCGGCCAAAGTGGTTGAAAAAAGTTTGCATATAGAACTGAGCTGCTTTATGCTCCAACTCCAATGCCTGATCATGCGAAAATTCATCAGGACAGCGGAGTCGAGAATCAAGGACTGTCGGCTTTGACCTCCTCCAGTGAAACATCATATTCATGAAGGCCAGGATGAAAGGGAGTCGCCCTCTCCAATTCTTGGCGATGAGACCAGTATCCACATACAGTATCTTGACAAAAGGAAAGTTGGTGTCAGGAAAGCATGATCAAAGCCGTTGAATACAACTCGCTGTATCCATAGGCTCTGTGGATGCACGCTGATTCAAACTAGAGAGCTCAACACAAAAATTGAGCTCATATATTTCCCACAAAATCTTCCAGACCATGGACATTCTGGGTAACTTGTCATAAGCCAGTTCTTTGCCTTCTCAATGAACTGGGCCCAAGTTTGCATTGGAGGAGGCCCCTGATTCACCAGGAGTCTTCAAAACCCCTCCTATCATCTTGCAAATTTCTTCTTGATGAGCTGCTGCTGCAGTGTCGTTCCTCTGCTTATCACTGTGCCCCATTTCAAGAAAGTCCCGCCATGCTTGATTGGAGAGTGCTGTCATCTGCTGCCTCTTCAGGCAGTACAGCAAGGCAGGACAGGCACACAACCACATCAAAAGGAATGCCAGTTTCTTCATGTCATCAGCCAGTGTAACAAACAGTGTGGGGTCTGGAAGGGCATAATGCCCAAAGCACAGGTCTGTTTTGTTTTGTTCAATAAGGTGTTCCGGTGATGTATCAACTTCTGCCAGGGCATCTGCCCACACTTGCACAATATGGGGGATGTAGATGCTCTTGGGGTCACAGAACTTGTTATAACCACCGGAAATTCCAGGGCATCTTGCTTTCTGCAAATATGGCTTAGATTCTGTTTTGGACTGGGTGAGTGTTTGGGAGGAATGAAAGAAATGTGGACTTACCAGCAGCCTTTGAGTATGATGATCCTTTTGAGTATTGTCAATGAGGCAGAACCCATGTCAGGCTCGCCCATGATATGAGGATCCAACATGTTGTCCTCATCACCAAAAGGGTTGCCATAGACCATCCATATCTGGGAATACCTATAAACACTGGCATGCTTCTTGTGATCCATGGTAGAATCTTGAAAGATGACAGGGAAAGGGTGATTGGATTCCACGAGGATGAGATTGGTGGGAGTGAGAAGTGAAACAACATTGAGCATGATAGAGTCATTTGTGAGGAAGGTCTCCTGTTTCTGGATCAAGTAGATGGGAAGACTGGCATCGAACAACTGCTGAGCAAACAGAGTGTTATTGGTGAAAGCACCAAGACAGTCTGCAGTAGACATAGTATGAGATACGTGCCCCTTCATGTGCAGCTCATAGATCTCCAAAAAATCAATCAGGCCAAGGACTTCTAAATACCTCTAGTATTCCATGACATCAAATGACATTTTGAAGAAAGGCATCTGGAGAGAGCAGATGCGGTATCTGGTGTGCCTCAGAACTTGAAGCAAGTTCAGAAGGAGATTAGTTGGCTTCTCCGTCGCCTCCAAATAGGTATGAGCACAGGTGTCAACTTCACGTTGGCAGTCAGACAGAGCTTTATAATGAGAGGGTGAAAGTTGGCCGAGACCCTCAACAAGAGAGTTGTGGAATGGCATGAAGTCAGACATGGGTGGTTGGGGTCCTTTGACTTGCATGGGATGGCAGTGAGATGCGGGTACATGGGGACAAAGCCTTGTGACCAGAGAGTGTGGTTGTCTAATCCATATCATAAATCAGCCAGTAGACAAACCTTGCGCTTTTCCCAAGATGGAGTGGGGATGGTATCTTGATTTGGCGTCGAAATAACCCAGGTCTTCCAGTTGCAGACAGCTTTGCCATTGAATAGACCAAGAGAATATACAAAAGGATGAGACAATGCAATGCAGGAGGTGGGATAGGAATACACACTATATGGCTGAGAACTGGATGAGGCTGGGGCTTGGGAGACATGTCTTGTCATAGGTAAGGCAGAGGATAGTTCTTGAAAAGAGTAATGACCAGTGGATTAGTGAAGTGATGTAGAGTCTAACGCAAAAAGGGAGAAGTGGGGTTGGTGACTTGAGGACAGGGCTGAAAGTTTTTCAGGTCAGATAAATAACAATCGGGATATCAGGGAGATGATGCAAAGTCTAATCTCAAAAGACCGACACAAAGTCTAGATCTGTAGGAAACATGGGTGATGCAAAGTCTAGCTTGCGTTCCTGAACTGAAAATAGGAAGAAGGGAGTGACAGTTGCATTGAGAGCAATTTGTCAGGAAGGAGCGAGCTAAAAGGTTTAGTTTGAAAAAAATAACAGTGAAAATAACTCACCTTTCGCACTTGGCAACTTGAAGACAATGGGACTGAAAGTTTTGAGTCAGGTGGGTAATAGCCAGTAGATCAGAGAGATGACACAGAGTCTGATCCCAACAGACTGATGCAAAGTCTAAGTCTTTAGGAAACATGGGCAATGCAAAGTCTAGCCTGTGGTCCTACTGAAAATGGGATGAGGGGAAGAACACTTGCATTGAGGATTCATCAGGAAGCGGCAAGCTAAAAAGGTTGAGATTAGAAAAAAGTTTCACCCCAAAAGAAAGAAAATATTCACCTACAAATATTGAAGCTGAAGACAAGAAAGATGAGGAAGAACAAGATGGTGTGGTGATGGCAATGGCAATGTAAGCAGTAATGTTCCCATGCTTGTTGTTCAACAAATATTTCCAAGTCCAATGTTCTGTGGTAGGCAAAGCTGTTGCCAAATGAACACAAACAACTCCGCCACCCCTCGCCACCTTCTACCATTGTTCTCCTCGCTGCCTTCCACCATTGTTCCCATCACCGCCACCACCACCCTAGCTGCTCTATACTACACATCTGCTGGACCACCCTGGGGCTAGACTTGGCATTGCCTCTTGACCACAGATGAACATAGACTTTGCATCTGTTTGTTTTTGGACTGATTAGACTTGGCATTATCAGTGCAGACTCTTCTGCCAGATTCTTGCCATCTCCAGCTTTCACAACACCCTCAACACCTACACACCCTCCTTCATACTTGCCCAGCTGCTTGAAGCCTTCTCTCACATCATGAGAAATGATGAGGTAAGGTCAATATCCATTGTCGAGTTCCACAAACCTACCCTCTTTGCAGATTCCTCAACAATACAACCCACAGTAAATCTTGTCATGTCAAAAACTTTGGAACTTGTGACTTCTGACAGGCCAATCTCCCTCACCATGACTTGTCTTCTGCACCTGAAGATCCCCCACCACCACCATGCATGGCCTCTCCCATGCACATGCTCAGCAAAGATGCAACCAAATCAAATGGAAACTCCAGCAGCAATGCATTCTTTCCTCAGCTAAGACCCAACAGATTCCTTGTCACCAGCCCCTTGTCCCCCACATTTGCTGACAGGCCTTGGTAAACAGAAAACAGACAACCTCTAGAAGATGCAGGAGGACTTGAATCTGACCAGGCAGACATGGAAGAGGAGCAAAACTTCCTTGCAGCAGATCTCCATCTGCCACCATCCCTCAAATGTCTCACCACCCCATATTTCCCATCTCTTATACACAGGGACACCTATTAACTCTGGGCATCCAGGCCTGGGGTCTATTCTCCATACAATACACTTGAGTCCTATTTACAGTGCTACTGCCACTTATAGCCCAGCCTCTCCCTGCTCATGTCATTAATCCAGCAAGAGCATCCTGTCCATGGGCCCAGTCTCCAACTTTCACAACACCTCAACACCTCAACACCTCTACACTCTCCTCTCTCACCACTATCCTCTGTTGCACTATTGATGTCATCTCGCTATCTTGTGCAGACTCTTCTGCCAGATTGGTGCCATCTTCAACTTTAACAATGCCCTCAACACCTCCACACCTTCTTCTCTCACCACTAATCTCCATTGCACCATCAATGTCATCTTGCCACCCTGGCATCTTTCCTGGCACTTAGAATTGCCCCATATCTTGTATGTGTTGCAAGGCATCTACCCTGTTGATTAGTCTAACTAATGTATTCTGTTTCTAGTATATCCCCCTCCAAAAATAGTACTCGATTTGAATCAATGTTGATCAAATCAATAACATTTCAGAACTCTCAATAATTGGCATGAAAATTACTTGCAACATATCAAAGAAACTATCAATTGTCCTGGATCCTTCTCTCTGCATCCCAGATTCCTCTCCTTGAATGATTTAGCCTCACAGACAGGGGCATGATCCTGATGGACCATCCTGTTGCATATATGAAATTACCATCCACTTGAGCTTCTTTGTCGCACTCATGATGCCAAGAGTGAGGCAGAGACCCTTAGTCAAGATCATTCGACCCTCAGATGAAGCCCGCATATATGCCCTGATGGCTTTGCAATGGAGCTTAGACTCTGGTGTTGAACATGGAAAGACAGGATGAGTGGGGTGGAATGCCTGCATGGGGATGAGGGAAGAGGTTTGGCAAAGGAGAGAGCAGATGCTAGGAATTTCACAGTATTCGGGAGTGTCTGTTGGGAGAGGCTGGGAATGACATTGATTTCAAATCCAGGCCTTATGGCACTTGTTGAATGGAGTTGAATCAAAGAATAAATCCAAGAATGAGGAGAGGCAGGTATGGGGGGATGCTGCAGTATCAGGAACTATGAGTTCCTCAATTTAAACTAGCACTATTTTTCTGATATGAAGACTATAAAGACTCAGGCCCTCTTAACCCTTCCCATTCTGTAAATGAGCACAACCAAATGGCCAATACTGCCCGCCACCATCACCATTGTTTACCTCACCACCTTCCACACTGGCCATTGTACACTATACATCTGCTGGATTGCCCTAGGGCTAGACTTGACATCACCCCTTGACCACAGATGAACATAGACTTTGTGTCTGTTTGTTAGTGGACCGATTAGACTTGGCATTATTGGTGCAGACTTTATAGCAAGATCAAGATCAGCTACTGTTCTCTTCATCTCCACCGCTGCTCCATCTGTCACACATCCAGGATTCCAGGATTCATCAACCACTCCTTTCTTATCATTTTCCCTCATCTTCTCTCGAAAGGTCTGCAACATCTGGCAATATTAACTTCAGTGCAGGCCCATATTTATCTACTGGATCACCCAGGGGTTAGACTCGGCATTGCCCTTTGGCTATAAACAAACATAGACTTTGAGTCTGTTCATTTGTGAACTGATTAGACTATGTGTCATCAGTGGAGATTCATCTGTAGATACCCCATCTTCTGGCTGTAAAACCCAGCATTGTCTCTTCCTGATAGCTGTCCCGGATATTGTCTATTTTACCTGGCGAGATCCACCAGCCAGAACTTTTATTCAAGTCTTATTGTGAATTTCAATACAAGACATTCCTTAGCCACCTTTCTCTTCCTGACATTATGCCCAGACAAACCAAAGAAATCTGTGCTTGTGGTTGTGAACACTTAGTCACAGAATCCATGGAGCGTTGTCATCTGGATGGTCAAAAAAGGAGGATTATCAGTCAACATGTCCTTTCTGCAAACCCATGGGTGAAGTCCTTGGCAAAGAAAAATGCCACCAAAGCTATGGCCAAGAAGATCTTACTTGGCAGGCCGCACAAATATCCTCATCAATTGCAAAGGTCTTCTACACCATCCCCTCCTCCCAGATCTGGACATCCCAGCATTCTCATACCATGACGACAATCTATCCACTATGGACAAAGAACCTGCTCCCATAGAATCAGCCAATTCCAGGAGCGACAGTGACTCAGATGGTCATGTGTTGTCAACAGTATGGTGCTCAAACTGTATCACCTCCAAAGTTGCCCAAGTTTGCCAGAATCGTTGGAGATCTGGACACCAGAAGCTCATCCAAGAAGATGATCTCTCAGGTGAGATGGACACAGATGGCGAATCTCTGGGCAATGAAGAAACAGATGATGAGGATACCAACTGGTGGAGAATCAGGAGTGCAGCTCCAGGTAAAGAGAGAATATCATTATGGGACCTGCTTGATCAAGGCTCTCTGAAAGAGGCTTCTGAACTTGGTGTGTAACACGTCCTCCCTCTTTTCACAAAGCTGATCTTCATTTTGGAAGAAAAACCACTGGACAACAGTGATATTTCGCTTCTTTGTGCATTCACTTTCAAAATTGACAAGGGCCTCATCAACAAGGCTTTCAACAAACTCCAATATGCCTTCCCTATAGCAGGCATCAATACATGGAAACATACAGAAAACCATGTCCAATATTTGTCTGAATTCCAGCCCATTTGATACAACCACTGCATCAACTCCTGCATTTGTTATATCAGCCCATATAAAGCACTTACAGTATGTCCCATGTGCTTCTTGAAACACCATACTGCCAACAACACCCCTCATGCCTATTTCACATATCTTTCAATCATCCCCTGCCTTTGTGCCATGATTGCTAATTCTTCATATGCAACCAAGTCTCAGTACCGAGCAAAACACCAGCACGATCCATTCCAAGTAACCGATTTATTTGATAGCACACATTATTGTGCTCTCTTGACTATGGATGTTGTTGTGGGTGACGAGAAACTGCCATTTTGGTTCTTCTCAGATCCTTGAGATATAGCGCTGGGGTTATTGACAGATGGTTTTGAACTATTCAAACATCACACCAAAACTGCATGGCCGATCATCCTTTTCAACTACAACCTGCCTTCTGAAGAAAGGTTTTGGAAAGACAATATTATATCAGTGGGTGTTATTCCTGGGCTGAAGAAGTCTTGCGACTTTGATTCCTTCCTATGGCCGTTGGTTCAAGAACTTCATCAGTTGGCAATTGGCATCCAAGCTTTCAACAGCTTGTCTAAATCATTATTCTTTCTCTATGCCTACGTGATCCTTGGTTTTGGAGACATTCCTGCTGTCTCCATGATGATGTGAATGAAAGGCCACAATGCCAAGCTACCATGCCACATATGTGAAATCAAGGGCATCCAGAACAATACATCAAAGATCCCACTGAACCAGGACAACTTTTCTTCAGCCTCACCCCGTCAGTATAATCTTTCTGCACTTCCTCTCCATACCCATAAGAGGCTCATCCAGCAAGCTGAAGAAGTTCAAAATGCTGTCATGCAGCTGCTTCAGATTGGCTTGCAACCATGTACAGCATCAAAGGCATACCTCTTCTGAGCAGCTTGACCTCTCTTTCTTTCCCAACTTCGTTTCCTTATGACTTTATGCATCTCATCTGGGCCAACCTCATTCCAAACCTCATCCTTATGTGGACAAGAAACTTTAAGGATCTTGACCATCAAGATGAGGGTTATCTACTTCTGAAGAGTGCATGAGAGGCAGTCAGAGCAGCAACAGCTGCTGCAGGTGATATTATACCTGCCATGGTTGGGGCCCAACTCCTCAATCTTGCTTCAGATGCATCCCATGTATCCGCCAAAATGTGTTCTATTTGGACATTGTACTTTGCACCTACTCTACTATGCCATTGGTTTCAACAACAACAATTTTATAAACATTTTCTTCATCTGGTTTGCCTGCTCAAGCTTTGCATGGAATTCAAACTCACCCAAGAACAAATTGATGAACTTGAGGAAGGATTCAAGAATTGGGTGAAGGACTACAAGAGGTATCTCAAATCTACTGTATTTTCACCCTATTGATTGACACCTTCCAAGATTCTACTACCAACATGACCCTCTCTGAGTTGTGGCATGTTCTGTCATGATCCATGCACTACTCCACATAGCCTCCAGCATCCGAGTTGCTAGGCCTGTCTGGGCGTATTGGGCATTTCTGATGGAACATTATTGTGAGGAACTATTACTGAATATCAAGAGCCACCACCATCCATACAAGAGTCTCAATCACTATGTCACCACCCAGGCACACCTAATGCAGATCAAACTATTGTATAACCTTTATGACGAGCTGTCCCTTCAACTACTGCCACCCCACTGTCATGACTTCTCACTCCCTTGGTGTAAGTCTATTTAACTCATTGATGAAATATAACTTATGTGGCTTATAGATTTATCTTATACCCTCACACCACCCCAGAGATCCTCTTCATCCCAGTCTATGGACAAAATTTATGGCAGTTTTAGCAACTTGGTTCATAAAGACTGCATCTGCAATCTGCAAGCTCATATCCTGAACAATCAAGGTGGTCAAATATGGCCAGATATGCTAATCGGACAGAGATGAAAACATTCAAGCACAGGAGCTTGTACCTCTTGCTGCTGATGGACAAGTATCATGGGACCATATAGTATGCCCCTTACTCTCTGCTCTCTCCTTTCGTTCCTCCACACCCATCTTGTACTATTGCTTATATAACAATTCCACGGGATGCTCTATTTCATATTCCTCTCTGTTTACTATTATTTGGTCCTCCACTACATATACTGTTGCCTGTTGCACCACCTTGTTCTCCAACGATAATATTCTTTGTCGTTGGTGAACAGGTGTGTGCCCTTATCCTACTTTATTTATCAGCTTAATAAATTATCTTTATCATTGGTGAACAGATGTCCAGGACCTTATTGAGATCCCCCTCTCGAGATCCATGGCCATCGGCTCATTCAGCCCTGATATAATATTATCATTCTTCTTTTGTCTGCACATCTCATCCTTGAGGCAGTCCCACTATGGCCCTATCGCCGGTTGATCCCACAAGACTATTGACCCCTCTTACTCCCTTTGACACCAATCCAGATGCCCATCAAACATCACACAGCCCTCCACACTCTCCACGCAGCAGTGGACACCCCCTTCCCACTCCACCCCATGCCTTGCTGCCCCCATGCCTCCCGTTATGCCCCCAATCGAACATGTTCACATACGAATTTGTGGAGGATTACTATTATATCATGTCTCACAAACCCCTTGACATGAATGGCGGGAACCTTCTGTCTTTACCTGACAATGTCCGTGACTTATGGACGCAAATAGGACATCTTCAACAGATCATTGAGGGACGTGATCACCACATCCACTCCATTGAGTTGCAGTTCAACAACATGCTGCAAACCCTCACAGCTCTACAACTCAGTCACCAAACCCTCCAAGACACCATTTACTGTGGCCATCAGGACATTGATGAGGAAGTGGCAGCCCTATGATCCCAACTTGATCTTCTACAAGAACAACCCCCCATCACTGCACCCATGCTCGTCATCGCGCCAAGCCCAGAGAACCCCATACCATTGGTTACCTCGACCCAGGCACCAATCACCTCCAATATATCTGAGCCCAACCTGAAACCCACTAAACTGGAAGCCTGGAATGGAACCGAGCATGATGCCAAGCCATTCTGCAACAGGGTCCTCAATTACCTGGGGTCCTTCTCTGGTGCTCCCCTGTCAAAACAGGTCGTATTCATCCTCAGCCTCACAACACACGTCAAATCCCAATCATGGACAAATACATGTCAAGATTGGCTAGCCAACAACCCTACCCGCCCGCTGCCCACTATCACGATGCTTCTGGATGACTTCATGTGGGAGTTTGGGGACTGTAATGCAGTGATCAGTGCCCAACACTGGTTGGACATGATATTGCAGGGATGCCATTCCATGGCACAGTTCAACAATGACTGGTGAGCCAAGGTGGAGGAAGCAGGATACACAAATACCCTACCACTCATCAGCCATTACCTGGAGCACCTTTGCAAACCAGTCCAAGATGCTATCCTAGCCCTCAACACGATGCTAGCAGGCCTGGATGAGACCATGTCTGCAGCACTCGACCAGGAGGCCAATCTAATCTGAAAGGCAGGCCTCATCCCAGTTATGTGAAACCTACAAGGGGGTACATCGTCTGCCTATCATCCAAACCCTACCACACTGAACACACTATGTCATGCTTTGTGAGCCTCGCTCTGCCCAAGATTCCCAAAGATGTAACCGACACGGACCTGGTAGCTGCCATGTCCAAACCGTTCGTGTTGACCAAGAGCAATGATACCCTCTGCTTGAAGATGTTAGCCAACCGAATCTGCCTTGTCTGCAGATGGCACAAGAGTCATGCTGCAGGATGTCCATGAGCGATGGATACAACAGCCTTACCGCTGATAGCCATGCTCAAAGAGGTGAAGGAGGATGAGATGGGTTTTTTCAATGGTGGCCTGTAGACACGACAGAACCCCTGGCACCTCCCAGTTGTCTATGTAAGGACACATACCCTGATATTCTATGCTCCTTCCCCAATCCCAATGCCTGTCCAACAACAAAGCACCTTGGCCCTACCCCCTGGATCTTAGATTCTGGTGAGAAACAGCTAGACCTACACACTACCGTCACTATCCCTCGCAACCCCTCGTTCTCTCTCAAAATGCTGGTCGATAGTGGTTCCTCGGGATCACTCATTGATAAGCACCTGGTGTTACAACTTTTCTCTCCTCTGAACTATTATGACACCTCTTTTACTCATCACTCCGACTCAATCGCTCTTGACTCATCATATATGACACATTTACTGCGCTTTCAGTCAGCTTGACTGCGGACTTTCTCTTTATAGACTATTTCTCTCATGATTACTCATCCTGACTCATTTTGTATGACATCTTATCTCAGATCGACTTGGTCTGTGCACCAGACCCATTAGTATATAAACTCCTTGTATAAATTGTATTCTTTAGCTTTGACCTAGGCTAATAACCTATTCTTTGCCCATTGATCCGCTCTCAAACTAAGTGCTCTTGTGAGAGACTTAGCTCTGCCAAACTGATATCAGTGACTACCATACAGTGGAGCTCTGAAAGATACTTGTGACCATCCATATAGCGGGGCTCAAGCAGAACAAGTGACCGACCATATAGCGGGGCTCTTGTGATTTAGGCAACCAGTTCGCACGCCTACAAAAACAGAACAGAAGATGTGACTAGGGAATAGTAAAGCCGTTACACCTGGTCGATAAGTTGGGAATACCAAAGATTAAACTAGCCTGCCCAAGGCTTCTCTTGAATGCTGACCACTCAAAGAATGAGCAGATAACCCATGTCATATGCCTTGACATTCACATAGGATCTATTCAGGATTTGGTGATCTTCACGATTGCGAACCTTGGTAAGACCGGTATCTTTCTGGGTTTCAACTGGCTAGAATGCCTCAACCCTGTCATCGACTGGAGATGACGACGGACTACCTTCCCTGAGCCTATAACCAATACTGAAACTCTAGAGGACAGTGACAAAATCCTATGGGTCGATTTAGAGACTTGTGCAACCTCCTTGAAGACTCGACCCTCTGATCACCAACCCCAAGGCTCCCTGCTGGACCATATACCTGTGCATCTACATGAATTCACCGATGTGTTTCTCAAAGAAGGCTTCGACAAACTCCCTCCACACTGTGAATGGGACCATGCGATCGAACTGGTCCCAGGAGCCAAACTTTGTGATTGCAAGATCTATCCTCTATCACCGGGACAACAACATGAACTCAACATATTCATCGAGGACAACCTATCTTTCCAATGGATTCACCCCTCAAAGTCTCCATTAGCTTCTCTCTTCTTCTTCATCCAGAAGAAGGATGGCTCTCTCCGCCCTGTCCAAGACTACTGCTACCCCAACTCCATCACCATCAAAAAACAAGTACCCACTACCCCTCATTTCGGATCTGATCGACAAGCTGAAGAACACCACTATTTTCACCAAGTTCAATGTACAATGGGGTTACAACAATATCTGAATCTGTCCTGGAGATGAATAGAAGGCAGCCTTCAAGACGAATCATGGACTTTTCAAACCGTGCGTCATGTTCTTTGGTTTGATGAACTCACCGGCTACCTTCCAGATGATGATGAATAAGATTTTCATGGATAAAATCAGAGAGGGCCACATTGTCATTTACCTGGACAACATCCTGATCTTTTCTATAAATCTAGACAAACACTGTGTGCTGGTCGCACAAGTACTATGGAAGCTACAACAGAACAAACTTCACCTCAAGCCAGAGAAGTGCGAGTTTGAGAGAGAGATGGTGAATTACTTGGGAATGGTTGTCAGGGGGGGGAGAGATGAGGATGGAGGAGAAGAAGGTGGAGGCAATAAGGGAGTGGACAGCACCATCACAGAAGAAGGACCTACAACACTTCCTGGGGTTCATTAACTTCTATTGTAAATTCATCAAGGACTTCTCGATGATCGCCCACCTCTTGCATGAACTCACAGGCAACAACCCATGGGAATGGCTACCATGTCACCAAACAGCTTTCGACACCCTGAAGAATGCAATTTCAGATTCAACAATACTCCACACCCTCCACGACACTGGCAAATTCAAGGTGGAGGCTGACAGTTCAGACTTCACTGTAGATGGGACTCTCTGTCTCAACTACAGGGAGGACACTGGAAGCCTATCACCTTCCTGTTGAAATCCCTCTCACTAGCCAAACGTAACTATGAGATCTATGACAAGGAGCTGCTGGCAATAATTACGTGTCTGGACAAATGGTGTCAATACATTCTTGGGGCGCCTGAACCTTTCGAAGTCTGGAGCGATCACAAAAACCTTGAGTACTTCTGGAAGCCTCAAAATATCAACTGCCGACAAGCCCGATGGGTCTCAATGTTAGCAGACTACGACTTCTCCCTACACCACCTCCTGGGCTCCCACAACTCAGCAGCTGAGGCCCTATCCCAACTACCAGTCCATGATGATGGGTCCAACGATAATGCCGAGGTCGTCATCCTCAAACCCACCTACTTCCAAACTCATGCCACGCCAGAGATTGACTCACTTGAGGCTTGCATACACTCTGCACAAGACATTCATGACCCTGTGATAACAAAGAACCGACTCCATAAACTGGCAGAATGGAGGATAGATGACTATGGTACGATTTGGGTCAAGAACAATCTTTACATTCTGAAGAATGCTGTCTTGCAAGGGGAGATTCTACAGAACCACCATGACTCTCCTCTGGCTGGTCACCCCAGATGTCACAGCACCCAGAATTTGATCGAGAGAACATTCTTCTGGCCAGGCCTATCGCAAGATGTCCACCAGTATGTGAACAGCTGCATGGCCTGTCAAGAAAACAGAACATCTCAACTACCCACCTCAACTGCTCTTCACTCCCATACTTCCCCTTCCCAACCCTGGGAGGTTGTCTCAGTTGACCTCATTGGACCACTCTCTGCCTCCAATGGCTGTGACATGATCTTAAACATTGTCAACCACTTCTCCAAAATAGTGGTTGCAATCCCCACATCAATCACCCTCACGTCCCCCCAACTCACCAATCTATACAAGACAAAGGTCTTCCCTTTCTTTGGTGTCCCCAAGAAGATCATGTCGGACCGGAGACCACAGTTTGTGAGCAAGTTCATGCATGACATCTGCCAGTTGCTCAGCATCGAACAAAACCTCTTGACAGCCTACCATCCCAAGACGAACACACAAGTTGAGAGGATGAACCATGAAGTCGCCCAATATCTCCACATGTACATTAGCTATCACCAGGATGACTGGACTGATTGGCTACCTCTCGCCCAATTTGCGCTGAATAACTGAGTAAGCACCTCGACTGGGGAATCAGCCTTCTACCTGAACCACAGGAGACACCCACACTGTTAGGGCAACCACTTAACTATCTTCTCAAAGCATAATCCAAAGACTATGCCAAGAATCAAGCATTGTGGGCTCACATATAGATAAGCTCAGAGAGAGAGAGAATGAGGGAGGAAACCGCCAGTTTATATTGACTTTAGATATCACCACAGTCAAGTGGGAATCCTAAGTATATTTGAAAGTAAAGACATAATAATGCTAGTACTTTATACTAGCTGGTTGAGCCCTTCTAATCATAAAATAAAGACCTGTACTCTCAACGTCTATGATGCTGTTGCTTAGTACTTACGATGTATCTGACACTGGAGCCATACCCAGTCAGACTTGTCACAACACTTGTCCTAAAGCCACTGCTATACAATCAAGTAGAGGGCAAGAGGGGGGAAGCTAAAGCCTAAGAGAATAAGACTAGAGTTTACAGGGATATGGTCCAGATATCCTTCAATGGGATATGATCCTGCTATCAGATGAGTCAGAGATACAAGCAGATAAGAAGATAAGTAGATAAGTAGATAAGTAGTCTTATCAGCCAATAGAAACAGAGATGGATATCATCCAATCAAAGTAAGGGATAAGGTGTGAAAAGGTAACCATATAGAGAAGTGTCTGATTGGTGTGGTAAACATATGTTAGACATGTGCCCACCCTTGAACTTTATAATATTGTCCACAAGGCCAAACAATGATGGGATGGAAAAGGATAGATAGTTTGTTTAATAAGATGAGA
>Ga0307516_10002499_pt1 | contig 24522 bp, 29 predicted proteins | sample 19_EM_MG_FD_203310 | JGI IMG/M metagenome (GOLD analysis project Ga0307516, IMG submission 203310) | Populus trichocarpa ectomycorrhiza microbial communities from riparian zone in the Pacific Northwest, United States - 19_EM | ecosystem: Host-associated > Plants > Roots > Unclassified | place...
AGCACGTGCAGGACGAAAAAACGAAAAAAGCCTCCCCCCCGTGAAAAGTCACATGTCAACACGTGCAATCTGACAAGTCGCTGAGTGTCCAAAACCGTAAAAACCTACTGCTAAAGCAGCAGGAATATCATGCATACGAGGGGTTACAACAAACAATCAAGACGGAATCGGTAGATAGAATAATAACGATATATTAGATGCTACAAATGGAAAACCGTCTCTCCCGCAAGACTTTTTCCCTAGAAATACAACCAAGATATACATACCGAACCCTCACTTTAAAAATTTACAGCGGAGCAAAGGTCGGCGGTCGGGGACAACGTGTGGGCACGAGCAAAATAAAAAAAGAAGATTGCGATTGTCGAAAGCCAAGAAAAAAATTTCATGAATGGATGCGCTTCGAAGGACCAGGTCGTGGATCGTCAGAGAGCCGCGGCCGTTTATTTTGTCCCCATCCATTCTCGCGGAAGAAGGGTGGCTGCGTGAAATAGACGTCGATCGAGGGTCTGCGCAGCATCATTTTACCGCGCTGGACCGTCGGACGAGAATTTACATTGGGATAGGAAGTCGGGGTCGAGGGGTTAGAATGGACGAGCGACTCGATGGGTAGTCCGGGGCTAAACGTATTCGTAGGAGCCCGTTTCTTGTACTGTGAATTTGGAGAAACATGAGCACAAGCCAACGTGCAAGCCTTGGAGGAAGGACTTACACATTCAAGCTCGGGTTTACCTCTCCATTTGGCGATCGCCTCGCAGAACCTAACTGCTGCTCGCTCTATAGGCTCAGCAGGGAATCGCCAAGCAAGATCTTCCATGTGCGTCGATAGGTCGGGTGTCGATGCAGGGATATCGTAGAACTACGGGACATTTTCCAAGTCAGCACCCATGTAAACCCAGATTGACCAATAATGCATACCATCCGCATCCGATCATGCATTTCAAGCTCATATTCCTCCTCAGCTTGACTTTTTCCGGGAGGAGAAAGTGATTTTGAGGACGGAAATAGAACCTTCATAGCTTCCCGAAGTGTCGGCAGACCATCCGGGTCAAATTCTTCGAAACCATCCAAGGGTTCGTCATGGTGGTCCCCTTCAGCCATGCCGAGACCCACCGTCAATAAGCATCTCACGGGGTCCAACCCCCTCCACCCAGCCGTCAAGTATCCCTCCAACACAGCCCTAGTGAGAAGGCTGGCCAGTAGAAGATACCACTCTCGCGTAGGCAGCAAGGCAGAGTCGGATGGTTTCTCTTGTGACCGCAAACTCGAAGGAGACATGCGTGGGGTAATAGTCGGGGACGTAGGAGGCGTATAGCCGCCGCTCTGCCAGGACGGACTTTCCTTGGCCTTGGCAGATCTGGCTTCCTCCTCGTCTTGCGCCTCCAAGGCCAACTCGACAGCCACTAAAGCGGATAGCCTAATAAACCGAGGTACGAGACTTGACAGCTTCGTGTTACCTGCGCCACTTGAGGATGAAGCTTCTTCGTCAGATTCTCCATCATGACAGATCTTGCGACGCAGGACGCTTCCATGCACTCCAGGCCGTAACAAACCGGCGCCTATCCCGATGCCGGCTTGCCACCCAAAGATACCTCCCCCACCAGGTCCGACACCTCCGGGTGATCCCTTCCAGGGATTATTGTTTGCGACATATCTCGCGTTCGAACCAGATGTTGAGCGACCCCGATTGGGTCCAGTTCCGGCACGAATGAGTGTCTTGGCCCAAACGCATATCTCACAACCGACCTGAAGATGACGGGGACAACAGAAACCGGGTGGGGAGTGATCAGTGTTGGGATCTGTGCCGGCCTTGTAAAGGGCCAAAGTGCGTGTGCTTGGAGTGAATTTGGGTTGCTGGTAACCATGACTCTGTGTAAAAGGATATTGAGTATTTGAGGAACAGTCAAGACAGAGATACTGACAGGGTATCCAGTCAATGGTGAAGAGGAGGGTTGTAACTCTGGAGATCCAGAATAGGAAGGCACGGACCCTGAACATGCTGCGCATACAGTTGACAGGGATGAAAGAGCGCGAGGAATGCCATCAACCTCGCAAGTGTGGGCGGAACTATCGGGTGGTGACAGTTCCGACGGTGTCCTTGATGCGAGAAATTGATGGCGATAAGGGGGGTTTGGTGCTTGGCGGGCAAAGAGATCGTTGATAATGGTGCCCAAAGCTAGACGAAGACGGACACCGTTGGGCAACGTATGATGATGAGGGACGGGGCCAGAGCTGGGTGACGAATTCGCCTTTGGCGAGGTTGGAGGGGTTAAGAGATCGTCGTTGTCCATTGCATGGAAGGGAGGAGGCTGTCCAAGCATGGCAGTGGCGACCTTTTCAAGGCCCTCCGCACGAACCCGCAGCGTTCTCGCGAGAACCAAGTCGCGGGCATCCAGGCGTCTGTCTTCGTCGTCGCCGGAGGACTGGTTGGTGTTTCCGGCCCTGGCTTTGAGCTTCATGACATCCTCGCCCTCGCTGTTTTCTTCTTCATCTTCTTCGTAGTTCTCCGGCCGTCTCCGATGAGCGTAGTTGAGTGCGGATGGTCCGCCAGTGCGATCGGTCATCCCAAGCTCAGCGCGAGCCTGTGCGAACCGAGTCCTCCCTGATCAGACCTGGGTTAGCGACGAGGTGGCGCAGCGGAACAGGGGACATACCATGGACCCAAAGCATATGATCGATGATCAGGGTACGCGTGCTCTTTTCCCGTGGAGGGATCGAGTGCAAATGGTGAGCATGCTTGTGTGCAGGGGCTTTGAAAGACGGTACGGGAACATTCGGGTTGGGCACAAAGGGGTAGCGGGGGATGGGCTGTGACGGGGGGAATGGCTGCTGTTGACGGTGAGGGGGATAATCGGGGGCGAGCATATGAAAGATGGGTTGCGGGGTATATCGGACGATGGATGGGAGAGGTGACAGAGGCGTAGCGCCCGAGTTTGCCCTAATCAACTATCCCCGTGTGAAGTTCCGTCTCCTCTGATTCCGGCATCTCCCAGTCGTCCATCACGGCGAAAACTAGAGCAAGTTTCTGGATGATCTTGAGCACTACCAGCCTCGAAGGACGCTGCGGAACCGCTCGACCCGCGGTCGCTGTTGTCATCAGGGACCGAAGTGCCACACCCTTTGACACATGGGCCTGAGACCGTGCCCATTCCCATGCTAACTCTACACAAGCCAAGACCTATCGACATCCAGAGGAGAAGGCATGCTAAACTATACACGGCTCTCCTTCATCCGAGGGAGGATCTCGTCTCGATCATCTCATTTTTCGGGGTGTCTGTCTGACGACTCGGTAATCCTCCACTTGTGCCGCCGTGATGGGCATTATTGTAAATCCGGGTATTCACCGCTTCGCACACAACAGACTCGAATTGCTGATTGGAAAGCTTTACGATGTATCAGGTACTTACTCAGCCTGGATCATTCCCCAGGCCCACTCCCACAGCTATTTTTCCGTTTTGATCCCGTGTACAGCGCTCAATTGCCTCCATGCTGATGTTCTCTGCGTATATTCTATCATGTATTTTGCGACCACAATCCAATACACCATCTTATTCCCGCAGGTCTCGTGCGAGACACGTTGCAACTTTGTAAGACTCAATTCAAACCAGCACTATCAATGTTACCAGGTTGGTTACTGGCGAGTAGCGACATGACACCAGGTAAGTAATCAGCGACTGATGCCCGGGTGAACCAGCTCTCGGGTGTGAGTACAAAAATCCATTGACTCTCGCTCACATCATCATTGATCCAGAGGTCGGACGAACCAGTGTCAAGTTGGACGGGATAGCCTACACGATTCGTTATGACATCGTGGGTTAACAACGAACCCTTGCCGCCTGAACAGTTATTTTTCCGTTTTGATCCCGTGTACCGCGCTCGATGTTCTCTGCGTATATTCTATCATGTATGTTGCAACCCCAATCCAATATATCTCCATCTGCTTCTTCAGGTCTCGTTCAACGAGGCGCATTGCAACTTTGCAAGACTCAATTCAAAATAGCACTATCAATGTTACCAGGTTGGTTACTAGCAACATGACAGCAGCTGGTAAGTAATCAGCGACTGATGCCCCGAGTGAACCAGCTCTCGGGTGAGTACAAAAATCGATCTACTCTCGCTCACAACATCAGCATCCCTGCGAACACAACGACGAGGCCAGAAACCGCCAAGTTCAGCGAGGACGCAGATGCCGGTCCTCCAAGCGTGCCATTGTTCAATTTCGCACGAGGCGTGGGCGTGGGTGTGGTTGACGGCACGGGTGTGATAGTTGTGTTAGGGGTCGGATTGACATTGGTGGGGTTGTACGCGGATTGAATCAAGCCGGGGGGGATACCGCCATCTGCAAACATGTTATTAGAGACAAGGGCAAGCGTGAAGAGAAAAGGAATGCTTACCACCAAAGGAAGCACCACAGGTGTTTATCACGTACGTCTTGACATCGTTCGAGAGGGCATTGGGCTGGTTCTGGTTGATGATGCTGTACGTTCCCTTCATGCAGTTTGTACAAACGACGCTTGAAGGTAAGCCAGCCTGCAAACTCTTGACGATAGCAGAGATGTTGTCGTCGTTCAAGTTCAACGTGCCATCCACAGCTTCAATGTTTTTCAGAGTCTGCGTGACACAGTTGGTTGGGCCACTATTCCGACAGGTCGGTCAGCATACAAGTGGATGGCCGTGAAGAGATCGGCACATACTCTTTAAGACATACAACACTCCTGAAAGTGGCGTAACTCTGCTTCACAGTGCCGACGACAGTTTGGACCCCAGGCAGTCCCCACTCGGCTGAGCACCCAGCCGTGACGTTGTTGATGAGGGTGGTAAGGGCAGTGTCACTGCAAGCGGGTTGTGCGCACATGCCCGATATCCAAGCGTCTACGGGGTTGATCACCGAGTCTGGGCCATTTCCAGCACCAACCAAGATGGGGAGCAGGAGATTAGGGGCGAGACAGTTGGCGATCTCCGGGTTACTGGCAACAGCCATCAATGTGCTCATGCATCCAATGGAGTATCTGAGGCATGGTCAAGACCTCTTAAAGCTGAGGGAACAAATATACTCACGACGAGTTCGCAGACACAAAGCCAACCAGGGCAATGATCGTAGTAAGGCGGAACATCATGTTGAGGAGGAGGGATGAAGAGCGAACGCCGTTCAACGGTGTCAAAGAGGTGGATGAGATGTCAAATCTGAGGAACCCCCATCGTTTGCAACTGATTTTATGGATTTCTCGGCAATTGCCAACGTTTCAGCCCCTGGTTGCAATGTGATGCAGGCTGTGCGTCCATCTGGCTCCGTATCGATGGTAAAGTGATGCTGATGATGATCATGATGGCAAATGAAGCACTGGATACACCGCCACTACATCACTCTTCATAGATTCGAACACGGCCCCCACCCCATCTCGTCATCACCGCCCTCCCATCCCCCGTCGGCTGTGTGAATGCAACCTGTCCTTTCCTTGGATCCAGAGGACACCCATGTATTAACGTCTTTGCCGCAGCACTCAGTAAATGACTCGCGATCCCTTGTCTGCGATGGGCCAACGGTACGAAGAGACGCGGTATACCGAGGGGCGTCGGAATCGGCGCAGGGTGGCAAAAGAGGCCCGTACTGGTATCGACCGCAACCAGTGCAGCCGTCGGTGGAGTGCGCGGCGCGTCTGGTGTGGGCCCACGCGCCGTTTCACAATCAGCAGATGATGCAATCTCCATTGCCGTGGATATCCGCTGGGCGATCACACACCCTGCTATCTTCTCGCGTGAGGAGCTGGTTGAGGATGGGAGGAGGAACAGGTATGCTTTGGACGCATGTAGTGTTGGGGGACTGAGAGGCGGGGAAGAGAGCGTTAGGTTGATCGTTTCAAGCAAGGATGTAAGCTGAAATTTATTGAGCATCGCGTTTTCTTGTCGCTGGCAACGCGTCGAACGGCATACCTTGGAACCAATTTTACCGCCAACATCTGCTCTGAAACATATAATCCTCCCCATCGACCCATCCTTCAGCTTTACGCCCGTGGACATTTGCGATAGACCATTCTTCAAACCCTCCTTCTCCTCCTCGCGACCCCATTCCATTCCCCTCTGTATCCTAGCGCACTGCGTCCGATGCAGTCTTTCGTCATCTGGCGCTCCTTTCGTATATGTCAAACTACATTTCGAGCAGGTTTTCATAATAGTCTGGTCGATACAGAAATGAAGTTGCGTGAGTGATGTTTGTTTCGACTTGAAATTGACGTTTTCTTTTGATTTGTGTGACGTTTTGACGCGTTTTAACGGAGGCGTCGAGTGTTCGAGGGCCAAATTCGATGAGTGCTCGTGAAGAGTGCGCTTTCGCGCTGGTGGTGATTCTTTAGCTTCAGAGACGGGTGAAGACGAAGTTGGCCTCGGTTGGGCCGTCTTCTTTGAGCCGTACGTGCGTATAACCTTGGTGGTCGCCATGATAAAGGATGGTCCATCTGACTCAGTCAGAATCATCAACGACGCGTTGTGGACGTTTATTTGGTCGACACGGTAGCACGTGCCACATTAAGCAGTATGCGAAGCCTACACCCATTTCCCAGAGGCCCACCCAGCCAAGGTCGGGGTAGCCTTTAGCCAGCTTACCAACTCATCTCTCCTCACCTGTGTCCCCTTGTCCGCCGACGCCACCTTCACCTTCTTCCCATCCACAAGTTGCCACTTTTGCTCCTTCACAGTCACCAGCCCCGCTTTGAGCTCGTCCGCCCCAAGGATAATCGCAAACGGCACCTCATCCTTCTCGCCGGCCGCGAACTGCGTGGGCAACTTTGCCTTGGTCTTCGCTAAAAAGTCCGTCTACAAGAAATAGTCAGATCACATCCTGCAAGCAGACGAGTGAACACCTCGAACCTTGATCCCCGCATCTCTCAAATCCTTCACAAGCTTGACACGCTCCTCGAGCAGCCCGTCACCCGCAGCCATCACGTATGCCATAGTCTCCTTGCTTCTCATGCCATTCTCCTCCCACTTGGGCCATAGGAGAGCAAACACCCGGTCCAAGCCAATGCTCACACCCACACAAGGCAAATCCGGAGCCTTCTTCCCTTCCGCGGCAGCCGCAGAACTGAAAAGCCCTACAAGGCCGTCGTACCGCCCGCCCGCCGCAATAGACCCAACGCCGACCTGCGACTCGTCCACCTCTTCCTCTTCACCGTCGGCTGCCTTGGGCTTCTTGACAGCTTTCTTTGGTAGCGGCGCTGGGGCGGCCGGAGTTCCGTCTGCCGATGCAAAGGTGTTTGCGGCTTTGAAGCCAGGAGGAGCCGATGCCTCTACGATAACCTCATAGATGATGCCCGTGTAGTAGTCCAACCCTCTCGCGAGTGAGAGGTCGAAGGAAATCTACAAAGTTAATCAAAATGCCTCCATTAAGAATAACTCTGTGTCACGTACTTTGTCCAGCACGTTGTATGCCCGAAGGAGGCTGAAGAGGAGGCCCATCTCAGTCAATCCAGCCTTTGCACTCTTGTTCGCAGTGAGGGTGCTATCGTCATTGAGCTTTTCGAGAAGATCGGGTCCTCCTGAAGTGATATGAATGAATATATGCGCGCCTCGTCATTCAGCACCGACCTTTGTGTTTCACGTATTCACCGATTCTATCCGCAATAGAGGGGTCAAGGCCCTTCTCTTCCGTCATCTCTTTCTTGACATCAGACCATGGCAACTTGACCCAACATAGATACACCACGAAATATATATATATATAGAAAAACGCACCTTGTCTAATTTATCGACGGCAGAGGAGATCATTCGAATCTTCTCAGAAGGGACACCACAGACTTCGAATATCCCATCAAGAATCTTCCTATGGTTAAGCTGCAGAAGCAAAGGTCAAGAGACGAGATTATTGGTCCATAACAAAGCGACTCGCCTTGATCGTAAATTCACCAACGTCAAGCTTCGTGAAGATCATGCAAACCAAGCTGATAATTTCAGCATCAGGAATCATAGGATCCCAAGTCCCCGATATATCAAAATCCTACGCATACAAGTCGCCGTTTACACCTTAAAACACCATGGAAGACAAAAAAAGGCACTCACAGCTTGCGAAAACTCCCTCATGCGGCCTTTGGACATCACAGGATTATCCCTTCGATACACCTTTCCCACCTGCCACAACTTGGAATGGGTATTATTTCCTCCCATCATCGCCAAGTACCGTGCAAGCGGCACCGTGTGGTCATACCGCAGCGCAAGCTGCTCCCCGCCTTGATCTTGCAAATCGAAGATGAGCTTCGCGTCCTCGCCGTACTTGCCCGCGAGGATGTCCTTCCGCTCAAAGACGGGCGTGTCAAGGCAGCTCCCGCCATACATCGTGAAGCACTCCTTGACGACCCGCTCGATGTGCTCCCGGCAATACATCTCGGCGGGGCCGTAGTCACGCGTACCCTGCGAGAAGAGAAGCCTGGGTGTTGAGTGAAATGAGGCCTCGCAGGCAAAAGCGCGTTGTATCCCAGTACCTTGGCTGTCTTCAGCATGAGCCGCTCCCGCTTCTTGCCTGCATCTTTAGAGCCTGCGGCGCCTTTTGCCAGCGCGAGTGACTTTTGAAGATCACCAAGCTTCTTTTTGGCTTGGTCGAGGATGTCTGAAGATGCATTCTGTTTTCGCAGATCGTTGAACAGGGTGCGATGTTGGTCAAGTTCCAGTTGAATGGCGTCTATTTCAATCGCAGCCATGGTCTGAAGGGACCGCACGAGGCCAGGTGAAGAGAGAAATGGTGATCGATGGGCACGAAATGCAGCTCGTACTGCCAGTACAAGCATTCCGTGACTCCAGCCAGGACCCCAATCACCAGCTCTCAAGCAGATCAAAAAGGTCTTGCATTAAGAGGGAATCGAACCCCCGGCGGGTCGACGAGACAAACAATGGCAACGACCCAGGTTACCACTACCCCATTAATGCTCGTGAAGGTTTCAGTTTTACGTCCTCGCTACTAACAGCAACTCTCATGTCTTCTGCTCCACACGATAAAGTATGCCCCCTCATTCCGGCAGGAATGAATATTGCGCTTGCTGCTTCTTGCCCCTGAGGCGACGAGACGCAACGAAGAAAATCGGCCTGTGTATACGTATTGGAATACTTATGAACAGAGTATGAATAAACGATCTGTGTAAAATACATTGTCCCTGCGAAAATTAGGGATCGCCAAACCTGGTCAAAACAGGTTGTGAATCCCCAAAATGTATGACAGAGGAAAATCACGACATACCTAGCAGGCATAATAACGGGGGCTAGTAAGCTCCAAATGTAAAGCAGCATACACAACCAACTCGATACTACGCGCATCCACATCGCTACCTCTGACCGGCCAATGTAGACGTCGGAATGGTCATTGGCGGGTCTTGAGATGGGTTGTTTCGACACAACGTTCCTGTAAATTTGAAACAAGGGGTGAATGGAAAGAATGTGCACATGCTACTGGGACTGACCAGTCTGTCAACAGCATGGCAACGTACATGGCTGCAATTGCAAAGATGACATGGAACCAAGAATACTGATGAAGGATTATCTTGAATATTGGGACGCAGGCGTTCATCGATGGGAGCTTACATTATACCGTGTCCCAGTCCTTTCATCATCTCGAGTTTCACCAATAATTTCATCGTCCTCGTCTTCATCTTCTTCATATAAAGCCGAAGCAGGAATTGCACTGGGGAATTTTAGATTGATCAGCGCTATGATAGCTGGGGATTGACACGTACCCAGCATTAACAGCTGCCAACAAAGCCTGATATCTCGGTGATTCCGTCCTTGATGGCTGGGTAGTCACATATCCCATCTCCGAGTGGCCGTTGTCACCGTCATCTGGCAATTGCACCCGCCCTTTCTTCTTGCCAACAAGTGCGTGGCTTTGGGTGGCAGCCCTTGTGGTGGAAAAGGCGATCGCTAGGAAGGTGAAGATACCACCAAAAATGACAACGGCTTTGCTTGTTCCCTCGGCGGTCCCTCCGTTTCGCAATGGGTTGCAAGATTGAGATTCATGCGTGTGGTTGCTAACGGCTGAGACGATGAGGTACGTGCAGTAAGCGGCGACCATGCCTGACTGTGCGAGACCGGAGCGAGGGTTGTGTTCTTGGACTGCCGGATGCACGCAGAGGATTGTGATGACAATGCACAGGGCGAGGTTGAAGGAGATGAAAAAGCGGTTGAGTGTACAATCAGAGCCAGCAAAGTAGGCATAGAGGAGACCGGTAAAGGTGATGGTGAAGATGTACATGGCTGCGGTAGACCCAAGGAGAATCCATTGCCAAAGATTAGACGATGAGGTATCATTCTCCCATTTCTCGAGACATGTCTCTGACCAGGAATGGGCGAAGTCGACCAGAAGGACGAGACCAAGGAGAATGAAAATGGAGGCACCGATAAGGGAGACATAATTGCCCCAGAACATGAAGAAACCGTTTGGGATGAAGAAAGAGATAACGAGGAGGATAAGCCAAAGTAGGACCTTTGGGCCCCACCAGCTTTACACGGATATTGTCAATTTGCAGGGTTTGAGCTCATTGAATAACGAATCGTACCCATTCTGTATAGCGGCTCGTTTGTCCCGCGTATCTTTTACGCCAATGACAAGCAGAGCGAGGAGGAAATGGAATAATGTCAATGCAAAACAGATGCGGTGAATCTTTTGGGACGACTGAGTTATCGTCCAAGGATTGAGCAGAGAATGATCTCACCGCAAGGACACCATAACACTTTCCTTCCTCGCAATCCATCTTAATGTAGCCGACGCTCCACTTCTCAATCAGCTTTATAGCAGCGTCCGTCTTCATTATCCACGCTAGGATGGAATTGAGCGAAAAGATGATCTGAGATGAGTATGAGCACATCATGGCCTTCAAGGATCGTCAATGGCTTCCCGTACCGCGAATCCTACACGAGTGGCGATGGAAGAGTTACAGTTGCATGACTTGAAGAACATGGAAGCTGCGGCGGGTAAATGACTGAACGAAAATGAGTAGTGAGGAGAACCTCACCGGCTGTGGAAGTACAGAAGAACGCTAGGCCGGCAAAGCATGACGTTGCGATAGTCGTCAGACCGCCAGCCAGCGGCAACGATAGCAGGAGACCCATGGCAACACAATGGTTAGCACGGACAGTCTGAGTGGTTGTAGAGAGGCACGTGACGTACCGCTCCTTACTTAACGACCCAAGAGCTCTCTTCTCGTCATCGCGTCATGGGATTCGAAATAACATTGGTCCTCTTCCTTCACCTTGGATCTTGTAGTCAAGTCGATAATGGCGTCCAAGCTCCAACGTAAAGTCCCTGGATCTCAATCACACTTAAGCCATGTTATGATTCTTTGGCGCAAGAGGGTGGAGGATCATGCATCCTACCTTGATCCTGCTCGTGCATCACAACGTGAGCCTGCTTCCCACTTTTCTCGAGCCTGCTTCCGGCTTCGATGTCTATGCTTCAATGTCGTTCATAAGTATACTCCCCAGTGGATATCACTAGCACTAGCAAGTCTCTCGATTGAAGCACCAATTCGGCCAGGTTCGCTTCATCAAAATTTCATAACTCTCCAGGCAATCCATCGATGAGTCTCACCTCACATATCATATAGGGATCGGTGCATATACGAAATAGACTCAGGTTCGTTCGCCCATAATGACCTATTTTACTACTGGATTACATCTCAGAGTCGATTTTGCCTCGACCTATTCCGGCGCATCGCCCGTTTATAAAACGCTCTGAGTGTGCTGAACGACAGGTAATAATGTTCCCGAGGAAGACGTGGCCACGTTCAGTAAGTAGTTGTGGTTCATCGTGATGAAGTTTATCGACATGATGTCAGAGTTGGATCATGGCCTCCAGGAAGTCACCGTTTGAACACCTCCATAGAAGCCTGCCCACAGTCGCAAGCTGCCGCCATCTGAATCCGGAATGCCCCTAATGCCTGACCCAGCCAGGGATGCCTCGCAATCTATGGACCTACCACAGGGCTTTGCTTGCATTGGCACCGTCCTGTGACAACATGAAAGTCTGATGCCAGCTAGATTATGAAGTTGCCAAAGATAGGAAGCGTATTTTAACTCGAGGGGACACCGAGCAAGATACATATATAATCCCTTGCAAGCACTCATAGACGCTTCAACCTCCTGTCGCCAGAAAGGCTTGTTTATTCAAGGACAGTTGGATCAGCTAAGCTTTCCCTTAAGTTGTCGCGGCACACTCGTGTTGGATAAAATGCTCGATCCTTGTCGGGGGTGGGGGATCTCAGAAAGCCTAGGGGAACGATATCGATACTCTGGCCTCTTACCTCCGATCAAGGTAACAGTATCGTACGCGCTTGACCTGGCTCAAACCTTGCTCGTGAACTTGACGATGATCATCACGCCTCTCTCCCGCGTTCCGTACACGAATGGGAATGAGCTGACGGGATTCACTCCAGGTGGGCGAGCTCCGAAGACGACGCGTTCAACGAACCCATGCTCTCAGATAGTGGACCATCGTCGATTCTTCGGAGGTTTGAAAGCTGGGATGCATCAGATATATTGACAACAAGCTGTCAGCACATTATTATGGCATGCCAAATTCTGACAGCGGCCGAAGCATTTCTACACCCAACGGTACATGCCCGAAGACGAGCAAGATCCTCCTACATCGACGCTTCCTTCACTGTACACGGATGGGAACATCGTCCGACCTAACCCAGAAAAATGAGCAGGGGGTTGGATGGGGCTCAAGTGACAAGTTGTCCCAGCGCCAAGCGAAGTTTTCGAGTGCTCACGCGGGTGTCGAAAGCACAACATTGTGTGCCGTGTGTACCGACCCCTGAGCTGGCATCTTCTATGGACTCCTAGTACCACTAGCTCATCGGCTAGGGTTCTCCGATGGACTTCTCTGGTCGAACCAGGCAAGGATCGCGCGGCTTCTGAGTCTGTGGCAGCAGTTCTATCCATTACGATTTCATTCCAACCTTCGGATGAAAGACCCTATTACAGAATCCAGATCGTTTCACAATGCTCTCTGTCCCTGGTACTCGCTCCCCTGATCCGTCCGAAGTCCTGCCCTTACGCTGCCCTCGATTCTATGTGTGCATGACGAACTCGGGCAGGGAGCCACCATACAAGGCATATATATATATACTGCATACCCTGTCAAAGAAGGAGTGGGATCGCCAGAGACTAGAGCTACATCCGGGTCGAGGAGAGCCGAACGGGCACGGGTGCCTACACAAACGGGCGTCGGGCGGGGGCCGCCGCGGGCATGGCGGTTCAACGTTGATCAGGCCTCCCCTTCGCGACGGTCGACGAAGACAACAATCCGGAGGGGTGCGACGTATCATGGTGCCCGCATGGTGAGGTCAAGCAACGCTCTCATGGCCTAAAAATACCTGTGTTTGTTCTCCCTACTAATAGTACTATAGGACCTGTGTATCTCTCACATGACCCCCACGCCCTCGACGCACTCAATCACACGTTGTGCCCGACCGCGCCGACCGTACTTATTGTTGGAATTCAGGACGTATGCGAGCGTGCGCGATGCACTGCCCGCACCTTTCCTTATTTAGGTTCTCCCTTTGTTGTTCTTACCTTTGCATTCTAGGTACACGTTTCATGTCTCTATTGTTTTGTACATATATATAACTAGCCTAGCTACGTCGTTGTACCTCATCCGTTTGCCTCTCGAGCTCACCGAGGCCAAACGATAATCTCATCCTTTGTTTCTGTCGTCCTCCGTCGGATTGCGTCGCTTATCCCAACACTTATCTGTGAACAAAAAGAGTTATGGGCTCTAGTACACAGGATGATGCTACCTAGTATATACTTGAACAGTTCAATGAAACACCTGCATCTAAGCAGGGGGATACCAAGGGCAACTGCCAACGACGACGCAACGTACCCAAAACTTACGATCGGAACGCAGCGACGAAGGGATCGCGCGCATCGAGATGATGTGAGCATGCATATGCTGATGATGTAATGTGTTCATGCCAGCCATGTGCAGCACCGCTGACCGGTCCTGTCTATCCGGCGTCCACCCGAGCGTCTATCCCAGTGGATTCGGTCTTCTGGGGTCGGGCGATCTACCAACGGGAGACTGGGGTCAAGCAGGGTCGCCGCAATGCTTCCTGATATGTGGAGGGATTCTGATGGTCAAATATCCTAACCCTGATTTCTCTCACCTTTAAATCGCATCCAAGTTGAAGCTGAGCTGCCGAAACTCTCAAGCTCCCCCCTCCAGATGATTCCACTGCGGTACCTTGTCTTTCTCGTTCTCCTCGAGCCCGCTTTCTGTGTTGATGTTCCTGTTTCCATACGGCGTGCCCCTCCCTCGAGCGCGGTTCCAATATCACCTGCACTAGTGGGTCTCTCGATTGAACAAGATCGCTGGACCGACTGGGTTGGCGCCACGTCGCGGAATCAATACTTCTACAACCTTCTTGGCAATCTGCAGAAGTTAACGGGTCACACCCCTGACATTAGGATTGGTGCAGATAGCGAAGATCATACCAACTTTCGAGCGGACATTCAGGTTCGTTAGTCCGTTGGCGACTTTGCCATTTAACTAAATCCCGTGCTAGTCTTCAGAGTTGATTTTTCCTAACCCGACTTCGATAGTTCCCTATCCTGAGGCTACGAACATCACAATTGGCGACGCCTATTACCAGGCTGTCCAATTTTTGCCTCCGAGTAATGACATGCCGCATTAGCCTTCGTTTTCATGCCTCACAATTGGTCTGTAGATACCCACGTAACCTGGGGTCTCGATTTCGGACAGAACAACCTCACGGCAGCTTTCTTGGAGGCGAACTCAATCCTCAATGCTTTTGCATCAGTGCCAGTTCGCAGTGCCGGGATAAAGTTGGACGCTTTTGAGATTGGCAATGAAGCGGACCTGTATTCAAACCACAACCTGCGACCGAAGACATACGACATCCAGCAATATGTTCAAGAGTAAGTCGCCGCGTTCACCTCGATAGTCTCTTCTCACCCAGCTAGGTGGACTGCTTTCGCGACCAATATCTCTCAGGTTACAGGAATAACAGCAGACTCTGGAACCCGGTTCTGGGGTTGTGCATTTGCGGAGTCGACGCGTACGACATCAGGATTTTCACCTCAATCTGCCGTTGCACAAGGTTTACTTTCATCTACGGCTGGTGCAGGCATATCAACGTTCGTACCGTTCACGACTGGTCTCGAATCACATTCATATTTCAATATTTGCATAGCATTACCCAACACCATTACAGTGGTACTTTCTGTTCAGGGAATGGAGCCCTTCTGCAGGATCTGATGACGAAGTCGACTATTAGGAGCAATCTCTCGGCATATATTCCTGATATCCGGGCTTCGCGTGCGAACGGCCTCGACTACATATTTGGGGAGACTAATAGCTTTTCATGCCACGTAACTTCGGTTTTTACTTGTGGTTTCAAAACTTAATTCGTGGCTGCAGGGAGCCCCGCATGTCAGCAACGCCGCTGGTGCTGCCCTATGGGCCTTGGACTATGTGTTATACGCGTAGGTGGTCCGCTTACTGTCATGGGCGTGTTTAAATACGTTCATGCTAGGACGCAAGTTGGAATTTCCAAGGTGTTTTTCCATGAAGGAGTGGGATATAAGTATAATCTCGTGCGTCTGGTACTCCTCTTCGCCCCACGGTCGCTGCTAAACAAGGGCATCTAGATACAACCAATAACACTAACCCGGTCTATCTTGGATGGCTCACAGCTGCCCGAGCCACTGCCTCCGCATATTCATGGACAATATTATGCGGCCATCATCGCTGGTGAAGCCATTGGACCCAGCGGGCAAACAAGTGCAGTTGAACTTGCCATCCACCACCCTCGCATTTCGGGATATGCCTTTTACGAAGGTCAACAACTCGTGCGAGCGATATTCATCAACTCGGATGCATACCTTAATAGCGGCACTACCGTGCGCACGAGTGTTCATCTCAACCTGAGCCTTTACGGATCCGCACATTGTCCAGCTGGGCAACCTCTGGAACCGACTTCGATGACCATAAAGCGACTTGCAATTGGGTCAGAACCTTGAACCTTCCTGATTCAGAGTTTTGGCACTAATATGTAATTTCCAGATATGCTGATGATACCAAAGGGTTTACCTGGGGAGGGCAGACTTATGAGACAAGCGACGGCAGGGTTGGTGGGAGCCTGAGCGTCACAAAGGTAGCCGTGTCGGCTGGTGTGGACATTGCGGCGACGGAAGTTGTGATGCTCAGCTTTTCTTGAACGTTGAAGTTCCCAGAGTGAGTTCCCGTATTTATGTTAATATCTTATCGTTACAGTTCGTCAATGATGATACCCTTTTCCTGTGATGCTCGTTCTTATCTTAGATGAATCAGGATGATGAATTCAAGGATTCAGACGGAGGACCAGCATCTTCATATCGCGGACGATGTACGCGAAATGCGAGGGGATCGACATTTCTAATTTCCCTTTCCGTGAACATCCTGGGCCAGAGTTATCGTACCGGCAAATCACTGAGGGAAAACGTTTTGCCTCCCGTCTTTGCCTACGTCACACGTGCCTGAATTCCATCGCATTTACGTCCGGCTATTAGCTCTTAAACACAATAAGGGCAGCCCGGGTAGGATGGACTTCCTCACATTCCACAAGAATGAGCTGTCGCTAATCATATGCAGTTCTTCGCTTCCTGAAGTCTATAGTGTCTGCTAGAACTGCATGTAGATGCCACTTCAGGCTGACAAAACCCACTCACTGATCATGCATTATCATGATCCAATTCAAATATGTCATGGTTTGAAGGCTATCGCCTATCCTATCCCTCACCCGAACCAATACCCAGTGCCTCAGGCCCAATGGGGCGAGCGTCACTTCAATGTCTCTCTGACAGACAGAGTCTGTACGACTATGTAGTTGCAGTTACTATCGCCTATGCCCTGAGCCATCCGAAAATATCTCCGGCCCCTCAGTCCCAATGAGATGAGCGTCACTTGAATGTCTCAGACAGAACGACTCTGTAGTTGCAGTCGGCAGCGCGACGCGAGTCGGTCCCGTGACCAGCATTCCATCTTAGTTTGAAGTTACACCAGTCTCATCAAGTCATGGTGATCTACTCCACATACACCGGAATATCCCCCATGGCACTACCTTTCCCATGTGCATACAAGGCTCGCCAATTTCCAATGCACTCGTTTAAATTGGAGCTTTTTGAGCGAATGGGGTTTGCAAGGTCCACGATGTTGCCATTTACCTGTTATCTATCGTGCCGGAGCGAATTTCAGCTCCACGACTTCCCTCGCCATGTCTCTCGAGAAAGAGAGGGATTCTGAGAAATCTCCTTCGGACATCACATCAGCCGCCGTCTACTTTGGAGGCGAGGATGGCCTTCCGTTGCCGCCGCAACTGAGCGAGGCGGAGGAGAAGGAGTTGTGGCGGAAGATAGATATGAGGCTCCTGCCAATCTTGGCTCTGCTATATCTGCTGTCTTTTATCGACCGAGGTAATGTCCCTCTTTTATCCTACCGATGTGATTTTTGATGATGGTCAAACTTGGCAGGCAATATTGGTAGTGTCCTTTCTATATCTTCCGAAAATTTTGCACCTACATTCGTCTGGCCAAAGGGAATGCTAAATTGGAAGGTCTGGTGACGCAGCTCCATCTTACAGGAAACCGATACAATGTTGCCTTGGTAAGTTGCAAATGCTGCATGTCCATCCGCAGCCTCCAATGAACTTGACCCATTCGTCTTCAGACGATATTCTTCATTGTATGTCAATGTCCCTCCTCATATCTTAAGCCGCATTCGACGACCAGCCGATAGCCGTATTGTATATGTGAATGCCCGGCAAAGTAGGTCGCGTCTACCAGCCCATGACTCTTTCGGTTGACAGTTGCGTTTAGTCTGGTTCTCAAGAAATTTCGTCCGTCACGGTATGCCTCCCTATGGGCTTGAAGTGTTCTTATGTCATTTACTTTTTTCTCTATAGATGGCTTCCAGGAATCACGGTATGCTGCCTGTCCAGTTCTGTGTCTGAGTTATTGCTGACGCGGTCGGCAGCTATTCTGGGGAACCGTAATGTACGTGGGATATTGCGACGTGAAATAGGGTGAAAGATATTAACGCATCTTCTATCATTGGCAGGACATTAATGGGGCTGGTGAAAAGGTAAGATTCGCATAGCTGGATCGTCATATTTTACTAACTCTGGGTAGTTATCACCAGCTTGTGGCTGTCCGCGCAATGCTTGGAATAGTAGAAGCAGGTCTATTCCCTGGCGTTGTATACTAGTACGTCGGCACCACCCCTACCATTTTCCCGATATCGAGGCTCCTCGCAGTCTGTCTATTTGGTATCCGCGATATATGCTTCAGTATAGGATTGGTTTTTTCATCGGTGCTGCATCCCTTGCCGGCGCCTTTTCCGGTCTTCTTGCGTATGCAATCAGCTTCATGGATGGTGTTCAGGGTCTTGAGGCTTGGTCGTGGATCTTCGTGCGTTTCAATTGAAATCAACACGAATCAGTGACAATACCAAGGTTGATATGCCTTAGATTTTGGAAGGGCTCCTCACGGTCGGGGCATCCATTATTGCACTTTTTGGTATGTCACTGTTCCACTAACGGCTCAAACTACTCACGTTTCTGTGCCAGTCATGGTCGATTTCCCGGCTACCTCAGGATTCCTCAGGCCAGAAGAGCGTGCATATGTGATCTGGAGGAAGAGTAGGCGCAATCATCTACTCACGAGTTCCGATTCTCAATGTGCACAGAATATGACAACTCATCTGTCGGCGAGGAAGAGCACTTTGAGATGCGCCATTTCATTGCTATCCTCACGGATTGGCAGGCATGTCTGAGCGATTCTGCTACCCTTAGATACTAACCTTCAAAGCTGCTCTAGCTCTATATCCACATTCTTATATACATGTCCATCGTTGCTCCTCGTGAGTGGTATCTACCTTTATATGCATTCGTCCCATAACAGATGTCAGTCTACGGCATTACATTCTTCCTACCGTTAGTGTCCAACAACCCCTGATCAATGGAGAACTGACCTTGCCCTTTCCAGGACGATCATTCACACGTTCGTAGCAGAGGCTTTCATCACTTACTTTCAACTAATCTGAATTGTTTCCTAGCTTTGGTTACACTACTGCGATCAGTCAGCTCCTCAGCGTTCCTCCCTATATTTGCGCTAGTATGTTGTTCCTCGCTCATATACCTCCTGGCGTCTGACTGGCAGCATGGAGCCATTATACTGTACATTTTCGCCCACTACTCGGACAAGATCAGAATGCGGTCACCTTTCATTTTGGCAGGGTTGACGATGTGTCTCATTGGCTACTCAATCAACATATCCACCGTGCCTAACGGTGTCAAGTACTTCGGAACGTTCTTTTGCGTAACTGGTGCTTACGCTGCATTCCCGGGTGTCATCGCGTGGTAGCTGCCTTCATTATCATCTTCGTTTGATGGCTGAAATTTACTTCCGCAGGTTGGGCAACAACCTCTCTGGTCATTATAAACGTGGCATCGGGATGGCTATTCATATTGGTATCGGAAACTTCAGTGGCGCAATGGCATGCAACTTTTATCGCTCAAAGGACTCTCCTCGCTTCGTTGTTGGCCGTGAGTGATTCACATTAGCATTCGAGTTTTCGACTTGGACTGATTTCGGATAGATGCCATTGAGCTGATGTTTGTAGGTATTGGCTTTATTTTCGTCCCGGTCGCTATTCTCTCGTATATGCGAATCAATCGCAAGCGAGATGCTGCGGAGAAGGCTGCGCTGGAGAGCGGACAACCCATGAAATACACTCCTCGCGAATTGCAGATGATGGGGGACAGAGCGCCGGACTTCCGATACACTCTGTGATCTTCAAGGACAAAACGACATTTACGTGGCAATCTGACTGTAAAATATATTCATTGTTTGGAACATGGCTCATGTGCCAATGAGAGAATTGACTGTATGATTGACTCGGGAGAACTAGAAAAAGGAATGTTCCGAGTCTTAGACTCGATCAGTATACCAGGTCAACAACGGTCCATTGGGTTTACTACGGTCCAATTCAATCCGTGGTTTGAATTCCCTGCATAATCAAAGCCCGGGTGAATGCTCAATCCCGTATTTCGGCTGCCACATCCTAGAAGACCAGAAGGGATGCCATGTCACCTGTCCAATTCCTCCGCCCAGTGTCGCGCCTGTATGCAGTACTGATGAGTTCCGATTCTAGCGGACCATCGGACTCAGAGGAATTATACTTACCCATCTCCCATTTGTGTCAAGAAGCAAACCCTACCGTAATCGACGAAGACTCATGCGGGATTCGTGCATTATGATCCCTAGAATGCATACATCGCCTGCTAGAGTTAAGGCTATCTGTCGGCATGAGAGGCGTATGGCCGGTATGCGAAGATTCAGGCACTCGGCGTAGCTGTTCCGAATTTGTTACGAAACTTACGATGGTCAGAAGTTTCAACCTGTTTGAACTTTTGAGCTTCATTTTTGTCTATCATGGGGCCAGATGCCTACCACAACACATCACCGAAAAGGGTCCTCAAGAATACGCACATTGGATTTACAATGTTCTGCAAAGATCACAGTCATCGCGGAAGTCAACACCCGTAGAGACACGGCGTTCGGACGAGGCTGCGAAGCTCGAAAACCTTGTTTCGTCTACAGTATGTCATCCCTGGCAGGCGTACCCACACGGGCGAAGACTGATTGAATGATTCATTCCCGTCATCACCCCTCATCATCGCACGTCCTCACCTCCTCCTCCTTCTACTACTAGTGGTGGAAGCTTATCTTCCCCGTCTGTAGCTCGTATGCGCTATCTTTATCTATCCAGGGATCTGGGACCATCTTCCGCCTCGTGGGGTTATACCAGGGGTTATCTCGCGTTTGAGGCGATGTTCACTGGAGGTATCTGTGAGTGGTCCCCCTCAACCAAGCGAAGTACTGTAAGTATCGAGTGTCTCGATCGACTCTGTTGTATGTCTGTTAACAAACTTATAGTTACCAGTCCTCTCGAGGTAGCTAACGGAATCATCAAGTTTCCTGCCACTCCCCGTCCAATGAATTGATTTAGCCCTGCTAATAATACCGGTCGAAGATTGCTTGCGTCCTTACGGAACGACTTCGATACAGTCTCACATGCTTCTCTTTCAAGGGTTTCGTGAAATCCTAGGTTTGTCTACATCACTTCTCCCAGGCTGCCGGATAATCTTCAATTCCCGGAAACAAGAGGCCGTCTGGAGCTAGATGAATTCCTTTCGCGACACTCAGAAGAGCCTGAGGAATGCGAGTTGAATATGCTGAAACCTCCACAAACTTTATTGATTGGTTGGGATTCACTACTGACTCATTGTTCATCCTGTCAACTGCGGAAAGTAATATGTCCGTAGCGCAGGGTCGCCAGGCCTTCTACATGGTATTCTATAATTTACCCAGCCTGTTCGTCCACCGATCTCCGAGGGACCATCTATTTAAATACCAACCTGCTCTGCTTCTCTGAATTTCAGCTGCACCACCCCATCTAGTCATGTCACTGTCACTCGAGAAAGACTGTGTCTCTGAACGATCTCCCTCGTACATCAAATCAGAGGCTGTCAACTTTGGAGGTGAAGATGGCCTTCCACCGCCGCCCCAACTTAGCGAGGCGGAAGAGAAGAAGTTGTGGCGGAAGGTAGATCTGAGACTCCTTCCAATCTTGACTCTGTTATATCTCCTGTCTTTTATTGACCGAGGTGAGGTTCTCAACTATGTTGATTTAGGTTTCTGACGACGGTAAAACACCGCAGGCAATATCGGTAGGTTTTACTCCATGTCTTCGGGAAACGTCAAGCTGAACAAAGTTGCCGAAGCAAACGCCAAATTAGAAGGTTTGGTAACGCAACTTCATTTGACGGGAAACCGATACAACATCGCCTTGGTAAGGTTTGCGCTATTCTACGCGAATGTCAAACATGACCCTTCTTCTTCAGTCTATGTATTTCGTCGTACGTCGAGGGATCCTGCTGGTATTTTGCCTCTAAATTGATGACAATGCTGGCAGCCATACTGTGTATGTGAATGCCTGTCCAAGTATGTCTCGTCGGAATATTCTGTCTATTCAACAGCGGTTGACAACGCTACACAGCCTCGTTCTCAAGAAATTTCGTCCATCAAGGTATGTATCCAGTGTCCTGAAAATTCTCATCTCATGTACCTTGTGTTCTCACAGATGGCTTCCAGGAATTGCGGTATGTCTGTTGAGTTTTTTGTTGGAGCTGTTGCCCACGCTTCCAGCAGTTGGTTTGGGGCATAGTCATGTATGTGGTCCTCACATGTGGAAGACACAGGGCATTAACCTTTCGCTATTAGGGCATCAATGGGGTTGGTCAAGAAGTAAGATTTACTGCCACAAATGCCGACCTCCATGCTAACCTACCCTAGTTATCATCAACTTGTTGCAGTTCGAGCCATGCTAGGAGGAGTTGAAGCAGGTCTATTCCCCGGCGTTGTATATTAGTACGCCGCAAAAACTCAATCATACTTTCCTTCCTATATTAACCGTTTCCCAGCCTGTCCATTTGGTATCCGCGATATCTGCTCCAGTACAGAATTGGTCTGTTCTTCGGAGCTGCATCCATGGCTGGCGCCTTTTCTGGTCTTCTTGCATATGGTATTAGCTTCATGGGTGGTACTCTGGGTCTTGAGGCTTGGTCTTGGATCTTTGTACGTTTCAACTCGAAATTAACCTGAATTGCGTCACAATAACACCTAATATACCAAAGATTCTGGAAGGGCTTATGACTGTCGCGGTAGCTATCATTGCGATCTTTGGTATGCTGTCTTTTTTGGACGATTCAAGCTACTTACGCCCATTCTTTGTGGCTAGTCATGGTCGATTTCCCAGCAACGTCAATATTCCTCACGCCAGAAGAGCGTGCGTACGTGATCTGGAGGAAGAGTACGCTCCCATCATCCATTCCTGAGCTCGTTCTCAAAATGTGCCAGAATATGACAACTCATCCGTAGGCGAGGAGGAGCACTTTGAGATGCGTCATTTGATTGCCGCCATTACCGATTGGCAGGTATGCCCCTTCTATTTTGCCGTTTTCAAATACTCCACGATGTCATAGGTCTATGCGCACATTTTGTTATTGATGTCCATCCTTACTCCTCGTGAGTCGTGCTGCATCTTGGCCAATTGACTGTCACCTAACCTATCATATCTTAGTCTATGGCATTACATTCTTCCTACCGTCAGTATACAAGATGCCGTGTCCATGAGGAGTTGAACTGACATTGCCCTTCCCAGAACTATTATTCACTCGTTCGTACTTGGCAGACGACCTCGTCACCTGCTCTTCAGACTAACCCGCATTTCCTTCTAGGTTTGGTTACACCACTGCGATCAGTCAGCTCCTGAGTGTCCCGCCATACCTTTGTGCTAGTACGTTGTTCGTCCGTCCGACATATTTTTGGCATCTGACTTGAGGATCGAGCAATTACATTGTACGCTTTCTCTCACTTCTCGGACAAGCTCAAAATACGGTCGCCCTTCATTCTGTTGGGACTCATGATGTGCCTTGTCGGCTTTTCAATCAACATATCAAAGGCGCCGCCTATCGGTGTCAAGTATTTTGGGACATTCTTCTGCGTCATTGGTGCATATGCTGCTGTGCCGGGTGCCATTGCATGGTGGCTGCCTTTGTTCCTTGTCTTTGCTATCCATTCATGCCCAGGTTTTGCAGGTTGGGTAACAACCTCTCTGGTCAATACAAACGTGGTATTGGGATGGCTGTTCATGTTGGATTCGGAAACATCGGCGGCGCATTGGCATGCAATTTCTACCGAGCACAGGACTCTCCCCGTTTTGTTTTTGGGCGTCAGTCACCAACATTAGTTTTGATCTTGAGAGTTAGGCTGATATTCGGGACAGACACCTTGGTGCTGGTGTTCATTGCAATCGGCCTTACTGTCCTCCCGATTACCGTTTTCTCGTACGTCCATACCAATACCAAGCGAGATGCCGCACAGGAGGCAGCGCTAGAGGGCGGGCGGCCTGAATATTCTGCGCATGAGTTGCGCAAGATGGGGGACCGTGCTCCGGACTTTAGATACACTCTTTAGAATCCCACCATCCGTGGCCGGCTATCTCTCTATTTATCTCAGAACTAATGAGCTCAGCCTTGTGTCACAGCAGAATTGAATATATTCAACATGCGGAAATACGGATCGGTTGCATGCTATGAATGATATGCCGATACTTTCCACGAGCACCATTGTAACTGAGTATGCACCAGAAGCTGTGACGAGTGATAGGACGACCATGCCTCGCCGTACGTTAAGGCAAGAAGGCCCCTCAATTGAAGTTGATGCCGTACGCGCCTTGAAGGTCTGAGTCCGACGACCTAACCACGACCTCCACCATCATTGGCATTCACCCCTCATACATAACGTAATCTCAAGCTCGATTCCTTCAAAGTAGTCTTAGGGGCTTGCTTCCACTTGCCGTACGTGCGAAGTTACTCCGAGAGAGAAGGTGTCCTGCCAGTGGAATATCGAAGTATCTAGATCTGG
>Ga0307516_10002500_pt1 | contig 24515 bp, 30 predicted proteins | sample 19_EM_MG_FD_203310 | JGI IMG/M metagenome (GOLD analysis project Ga0307516, IMG submission 203310) | Populus trichocarpa ectomycorrhiza microbial communities from riparian zone in the Pacific Northwest, United States - 19_EM | ecosystem: Host-associated > Plants > Roots > Unclassified | place...
CAATGGGCGCAACATCAGAACGCGCCGCCCCTCGAAGAAACTGGACCACAAGAATCATGGTCCCTTCCAGATCGAGAAAATCGTCTCCCCCCTGGCCGCCCGCCTCACGCTGCCCCGGAAATGGAAGATCCACAACATCTTCCACGTCTCGCTGCTTGAACCCTACCGAACTAGCGAGCACCGAGCACCACTGGACCTGTCAAAGGTGCTCCAAGAGGCTGATGACATCGAACAGTCGGAGGAATACAACGTTGAAGAAGTTATAGCCTCGGTCGAACGCGGCCGGGGAAATAACAAACGGATCCTATACCTCGTCAAATGGCTCGACTATCCAGAAGGCAAGGACTGGACGGAAGAACCATTCGACAACTTTTCAGTAGGCGGTCTGGAGAAACTCCGGGAGTTTCACCAACGAAATCCAGACGCGCCGAGGGACTACCGACTCGCCGACGTCTATCCGGGAAGCAAGAACCGGTTGACCAACTTTCGGAATAAGGAACCGGTGATTCGGATCCAGGGCCACGGGTGCACCCCGCCCCCGACAGCGCGGGCACTCCTCGTTACGCCCACAGGAGGCCACTACCCGGATCCCGGTTACTAGCACAAAGGGTACCATAGGCTCTCCCCGCACAAAAAGAGCTCGGTCCGAACCAACCCCGGAACTGAAGTCCGAAATGAGGGGCAACTGGAAGAAAAACCCGCTTCCCGGGCATCGAATCGACCGGGAAAAGACCCGCTTCCCGGGCACCTGAAGGCCTCCCTGGAAGAGGAATCCATGCCAGGTACCACACAACCCGGTAACGAGGATTCAGGAGAACCCGAAGGAAGATACGGGATGACGACCGAGAAGGCACGGGCACTTCCTGACACGCTTGCTTCATCCGGATGAGTTGTTGTGGCCTCTATCTGAATGCCAGTTTCAGCCCTCGGCCCACCGAATTCCTCCTCGCTCTCTCGAAGAATCGAATCCCGGTTGGGACACGGCGCGGCCCCACCGAAGGCCCCACGACAAACGAACAGTACGAGTACGCACCGGCCTACTCTGAGGGCCCAGTCATTCCGACGGAGTACAGAGTCATGTCCTGCTCCGGTGACTGGGAGGGCTGTAGGGGAGGAGGACTACAGTCACGGTAACCCCATTACAAAAGTTACCCCACGAAAAAACGCACATCCAAGAAAAAGAGATGGGCTACCTAGAAAGAAAGTGTTAGTGCTTGGGATGAGGCTAAGGGAGAGGGGAGGTAGTGTTACACCTGAAATATCTCGAGTAGGTAGCTAAGCTAGAGAGGGGTACGTAAGGATGACGGAACGCACTCAGAGAGTCTAGGAGGGAGATAAGGTCCGGAGATGAGCTTACGGCTGAGACGGACCTAAGACACATATCTCCGGAGATGAGGGGAAGATTGCAAACGGCTAGATGCTTGGGCTATGACCCCTCCCAGGAGGGGATGCCCCGACACCTGCTGATTGTGTACGGCCCGCCAGACTTGGGCTATGACCCCTCCCCCGAAAGGAGGGGATACCACGTCGCCTGTTGATGGCACACGGAAGAGAGTCCAGTAGGAAAGCACCCTGCCCACTTGCATGAAACCTCATCTCCCCTTATCTACACCCTGCCAGAGCCAATGAGTCGCCCACAGGGTCCCGGCACCTCGGGGGAATCCAAATCCGAGTCACCACTTCTCACGCCGGCGCCCCTCGGATATAAGACAGAGGCTTTCCGCCCCGAGGGAAAGGAAGTCAGCACAAAACATCCTCACCGAACACTACCACTGAACCCACCCACAAGATCTAAGATTATTCCGCTGTGAATTATCGAAAGTAGCCTGATTACCTTTGATTCTCTTTACACTCTGGTTACGATACAACCCCAGTGTCACAACGAGCAAGCCGCCGGGCCCGTCTCGAAACGAAACGATATACGCAATCCGTCGGACGAGCCCCCGGGCATGCGTCGAACGATCCGCCGAAGCGATACGAGCAATCCGCCGGGCAAGATGCTGGGCCTGTCTCAACCAAACCATCCACCGAAGCGCGGATACGCCTAAGCGCCGCAAGCGGGACGACTGTTGATCGTGAAGGAGATGGAAGGATACGTGAGGAGCTCGAGAGTCTACGTGGGAGATAGTCCGGAGTTAGAACCTTGGGGCCGTGGCGGTCCTAAGGGATTTTTCTCCGGTCGGGCTGGAAACGCAACTATGCAGACAGATAGAAGGGCCTGGCCGTCGAGCCAGATAAACCCTCTACTTCTGATGGGCTGGTAATCACCTTATTGAGGGATATATGCAGTGCGGGCATCAGTCGGCTTATCGTCAGTACCGACCAGGACGTGTAGCTCTGGGCTTGGGCCCACGCCCACCTTCGCTGGTGCGTGTGCGAGCATATTCCATACCTTATCTTACCTGTGAGGCAATTGTCGCGCAAGCCGTTTGGCAAGCACCGAATGCGTCGAACGATCCGCCGAACCGGATCGATGCGAGCGAGCTGCCAGGCAACACAGCGGGCCCGTCTCGACCGAACTATCCGCCGAAGCGTCGTGAGCGAGCCGTCGGGCAAGACGCCAGGTCCGCCTCGAACCATCCGCCGAAGCGCCGCGAGCGTGCCGTCGGGCAAGACGCTGGGCCCATCTCGAATCAAATCCTCCGCCGAAGCGCCGCGAGCAAGCCGTCGGGCAAGACGCCGGGCCTGCCTCGAACCATCAGCCAAAACGATACACGAGCGAGCCCTCTGGCAAGCCGCTGGGCCCGTCTCAAAGCATGCGCCACCGCGCGAGCCGCCGTGCACACCGCGCCGTCCACTGAGCGATCCGTCAAGCAAGCCGCTGCCGCGGAGCCGTGTACGATCCGGCGCTCAAGCTGCCGCCGCAGATACCGAACCGAACCCCTTAGATTATTCGCTGTGAATCCCTTAACGGTGGGCGAACTTGGAAGGATTGTCATGGGGGGTGTTATTCCTGTATAATAACTGAACGCCGGCGGAGACCGCGCACGCTCCATCTCCTTCGTGACTATCGAAATACCTGACTAGTTCAATATTACCGTCACTCCGACATTGACCAGACGTTCCAGTGTCACATACCGAGAGCAGGGAGGCTCCGAAGTCTGGTACATATAGAGCTTCCACCCTGAGGAGTATTCCGCAATTGAGTTGGAGGTTAATGCTGCCGGCGGCTGTTGCTAAACTGACAGAGTCGGCTGACTCGACTTGTAAGGATTCCTCGAGTGGGTGGTATTCATGAAAGTCCATCAAATTTGGTGAGATGTGGTGGGTAGCGCCTGAGTCAATTATCCATTCATCGGTATTGCGTGTGTTTCTGGCCACTCTTGCCATCGCAGTCAGGCCGTGTACTACAGTGTCTCCGGTTTTGACATGATGGGCGGATGCTGACTTTCCGCGCTTGTCTTCTCTTCCCTGTTTCATCTCGGTGGCTCTTTTCCTGACTTCACAGTCAATTGCTTTGTGTCCTTTCCTTGTGCAGTAGTAGCACATGATGTTGCTAGAGTCTGAGGTGGCCTGTCTCTTATTGTAGGGCTTTCGACGGTGTTTGCCCTTTCCGTTGGTTCGATGGTGCTTGCCACCATTGACATTTGCAGACAGGACATTGCTGGAGGTTCTGGCCAGATTGAGATTGGAGCCAGTCGTGGTGTTGCGGAGAGCTCGTGTGGTTTCGTGTTCAATCAGAATCGTACTGATAGAGTTGAGCGTTTGTTCTTCGATCAGTCGGTTCTTGACGATGTCCACAATATTGGCGAATTGCTCGGGAAGGTTCGCAAAGATGCGCATAATAAGGTATCGCTCCGTGACTTCATCTGAAGTCCCTTCCAGCTCCTGACTGATATCCGAAAGTGAGGAGATGTAGTCCGATACAGACATTCCCGGCTTCATCACAGCGGAGTGAAGGCGGACAAGGGTAGTGACGCGTGCAGACTGGGATACAGCGACATCGTATCGTTCACGAAGGGCTTCTCAGGCTGCGTGCGGATCACGATGTCTGAGGCGATTGAGAAACATTCGAATGCTGGGTTCAGTTGATGACCAGATCGTTCCGAAGGCACGTTGCGACCGCTTGCGGAAGTCTCGAGCCTGTGCTGTTGCGTTGCTGGCAGGTGCGAGCTCGGTACCGAGGACAATTTCAAGGGAGTCATCCATTGTGAGGAGGTTCATAATGTTGTTCTTCCATGAGTGGTAGTTTCTCGCACTGAGGATGGGTGTCAAGCCATGCTTGCAGGTGTACGTGGTGGAATTGGTCATGATGTTGACACGATGTTTGTTGAGGCTTCAAAACGAGAGTGCAGGGATGAGATGCAGAAGCGAGGCTCAAGGTGGCAGGTATGGCGGGAGTGATTATCGATGGGTAGCGGATTGGCAGAGCGTTTAATCTGGGCTCATAACCTGTTGGAATATATGGATCGATAAACGTGAAGATTATATTTTTTAGTATTATGCGGGCACAAGATCTCTATATATACAGGAAGGCCGTTAGGACAAAGGACGGAAGACTGCCCCCCCGAGCCGGTGCTCGGGGACTCAGTCATGTCCGGACGCCTCCTCATCTCTGGACGCCTCCTCATCTCCGGACGCCTCCTCATCTCCGGACGCCTCATCTCCGGACGCCACCTTATTCTGACATATTTCAACATTTCCTCGCTTTACTACGCTTGAGCAAAGTCGACGGATTCTTCCACGTTAACAGCTTGCGGGTTTTCTATTTTGTGTCGGTAAACCTGGTGGTCCCAACGAGGGAGGATACCGGCACAAATAGTTACGATTTTACTTGTAAAAAATGGTGTGCCGTTGTACTATACTGGAGGATCTGGTCATTGTGTGCCGTGTAGACAGGGTTGGCGACGGAAAAAAAAAGGCGGAGGGAGTGCTTCGACCGGTCCCGCCAGTTTGTGTTGGTGTTCGCTGTTCAGGGGTGCATCCACTGTCAGTTATAAGCAGGATACGCGGTGGTATGGAAGAGAGGACGAACGTGGATGGGCATAAAAACCCACATGGGGTATAACTAGGAGGCCTACGACTGGGCAAAGATTGCGGCGGAAGAGCCAGACGCTCGCTGGGTGGAATGGCTGAGTGACCTGGGTCGGCTAGAGGCACGCGCGATGCCTCTCCCAAGATCGCTTGTGCAACTTAAGCTGGAGATCTTCGAGAAGAGGTGGGCGGAGGCTGGGCCTCCAAGACGAAATACAGGATGCCGAAAAGCCAGAGGCCGGATTCCATGGTTGCCGGGAGCACCAAGAGGCTCACCTCACGGTTCTACCAGGTGAAGACGGGGCACTGCCTCTCCCAGCAGTACCTCCACTGGACGAAGGACCGGGCCATCCCGCAGCGCTGGTTTTTTTTCTTTGTTTAATTATACTCGCATACAGCCTTGTCTAGACTATGGCGGCGTACATTTTATCCGTTTTTCCCCTCCGCTGTCCGCGCGGTGGCGGCACGTTGCAAGCCCCCATTTACCCTCCGCCCAGGCCTGTCTCAAGAAGATATGATGCGCACCAAGTGTTGTTATAAGCGTACTACAGAAGTGGGAGTCGTTTAGGAGCTAGAAGATTTGATACGGGAGAGTGAGAGACCGGAGAGAGAGCGAGAGAGGTTTGCAATTGCTTGAAGACTTGGAACTATCTGTGAGAGCGGAAATGAGAGACGTTATATACAGCAGCGGCCACCTGGCCAAGATGGCGCCGATGTCGGCATAATGTCTCGACCTCCGCAACATAAACTTCCTTTCCCGCCGGAGTCCAGAACATGTCAACAAAACCCAATCCAACAGAGTCCAGAACATGTGTTCCTTCCGCCGGGAGGTCTTCCGCGCCCCCGCCGCCACCACATATCTAATCTATCCCACTAACCATAAGAAAGGAAGAAATGGGAAAGATAGGAGATAGGTGTGATAGCGCTAATTTCAACACCAAGGAGACGACAAAGAAAAAGAAGAGCACTCCCCGCCCTCATCTCCCTTCTGCCGATCCCGTGAACAAGGGGGCGGGTAGGAACAACGGGGGTTCCGCCCCGCCGTCCAACTCGCCCTCGGCACCCAGCGCCTCCGCATCCGCCTCCCTCTCCTCTTCCCGCTCCCGGAGCTCCCGGAGATCCCACTCTGACACCTCACTTCCGGCGTCGCTCTCTTCCTGAGGTGGCAGCCTTCCCACATCGTGGCCATGAGGAAAGTACCGCCCGACTGCACCTCTCATCCGCCAGGAGGTCCCGGATCTCCCACCGGATCTTCCACCTCCCGGTCTTCTTCCGCACCTCGGCCCACAGAATCTTCTGCTGCATCCTCCATTCCGGGCACACCTTGAAGAGGTGGTCTCTCGTTTGCGAGGGGCGCTGGAACCACCAGCACTGGGCGGTGGGGCGAACCTTAGCCAGTGTAGGTACTGTCCGGTGCGGCAGCGCCCTGTCTTCAGCTGGTAGTACCCTGAAGCGAGCCTCTTGCCGTCCGGCTTGTGGCTTTCCGGCATTTTGTACTTCCGCCTGGAGGCCCGGCCCCTAGCCCATCGTCGTGCTTCCACCCATTTCTCCTCCGAAACCTCCCCCTTGAGGTTTGAGAGGGATCGCGGCAGCGGCATTGGGCATACCTCCGTTCGGTCTGAGTAGTTCAGCTATTCTACCCGCGGATGTCTGGCTCCTCCGCCGCAACTGTTGCCCACTCGTCCGCCTTCTCGTTGCCTTCTACCCCTTTGTGCGCCGGACACCATCTTATCTTAATGATGATTCCCGGCCCGGCCCGCCGCCGGCCGACCCAGTCTAGACCAAGCCGGCTCCAAAAAAGCCCGTGGGACCGCGGATCGTGGGCTGGCGTGGACTGCCCCGCGCAGACCAGTCCAGGCCGAGGCCAGGACTGTTGAGGCCCCTAGCTGAGTCTATGGATGTGAGGAGTCGTCCGCTGGGTGACCGGCTCTGTGGATAAACAGGAAGGGGTCCCGTCTCCGCTGTAAAGAGCCAGTTGTGGCTTTCCTCAGAAACTAGCCAACCCTCATGGTACGAAAGTGTGGGGTGCTGTTGAATATCTGGGCTGCCGAACGAGTCGTCGGGAGAGATGAGTGAATATCTCGAACACCCACAACGACTCCTCCGATGCCGGACTGCCGCGGCTAGAATATTATCCCCTACGTATAGAAATCTCGAATGATCGCCAAATTTCGGGGGAAAAAAATTCTTATTAGACGAAAGAAGAAAAAAAACGAAATGAAACGGAGGAAAACAGGGAAACCGCCGAAAGCAAATGCTGCCACCCCTGCCGGCCGCTTTTTTTTTATTATTATTCACTACTCGCATGCGACCTATCAGATCATGGCGAGGTTATGTACAGTCCGTTTCCTGTCTGCTGTCCGCGCAGTGGCGGCACGTTGCAAGCTCTTCCACCTTTCCTTCGACCTCCCAGTCTCCTTCCGCACCTCCGCCCACAGGATCTTCTGCTGGGCCTTCCACTCGGGGCACACCTTGAAGAGGTGTTCCCGGGTCTGGGTCGGGTACCGGCACCACCAGCATTACGGGGTGGGCCGGTTCTTCGTCCAGTTGAGGTACTGCCCAGATAAGCAGTGCCCCGTCTTGAGTTGGTAGAGCCGCGAAGCGAGCCACTTGGTGCTCCCGGCCACCGTGCCATCGGACTTCTGGCTCTTTGGCATGCGGTGCTTCGCTTTGGAGGTCCGACCTCCAGCCCACCTGCGCGCTTCCGCCCACTTGTTCTCGGAGATCTCCCGCTTGAGGTTGGCAAGGGATCGCGGGAGGGGCATCACACGCACTTCCGTCCGGCCATCGTAGTCGTAATTCAACCATTGCACCCCGTGGGTGTCTGGCTTCTTCGCTGCGATCTTTGCCCACTCGTCGGCTTTCTCGTTGCCGGCGATACCCTTGTGCGCCGGGCACCACCGTATTTCGATGATGATGCCCGGACTGGCGCTGCGTAAGGCCGCGATGTGCTTTCGTGCCTGGAGAGCATACTGCTGCCCCAGGCCAGGTTCGTCCGATCCCATCCGTCTGATGGCTGCCTGTGCATCGGTGACGATGGTGACCCGTTCTGGGATCGTGTTTCTTCTCGACGCTGACTCCAGTGTGCGGGCAAGCGCAGCGCACTCCGCGTCGTAGGCCTCCTGGCTGTGGCCCATATGAGCCTTAATGCCTTTCCAGGATTCGCCGTTCTTCCACACTACCGCATATCCGGCCGCACCGACACCTGCCGGCCGCGGTCGGCCTCGCGGCCTCGCGACGACCGGACAGCGGCTACGAGCCGACTCCTTGCACCACCCCACCAACGCCCCACTCTGGTCCGCCGCTAAAAACCTCGGAAGCCAATAGCAAACAGTCAGAGGACAACCACTTGAAGGCATCCAGCCGTAGCAAGGAGCGTGGGTCTTGACTGATGCCAGTCGGGCAGGAATCAGGTGTTGCTCGCACAACACCAATCGGCATCCTAGCCCACTCACTTCTTCGGCGGTGGTTACAGCAACAATCCACCGGACTCGCGCCCAGCTTCATGAAGGGCAAGAGAACCGTGACAATTGCCCAGACCTCCTGACCGAAGCCTCTCGGTCTACTGCTCCACCACGTCGATTCCAACCAGTTCCGCTGCTCCATCACCCCCTCTCCCCACCCCCACTCCCCGACTCCCCTCCCCTCCCCTCGCACTGCTCGTCGCGCTGCCACTGCAGGTGGTGGCTGGTATCCGGGTACTGCCGGAACGCGGTACCAAGTCGGAACTCTGAAACACACACCTGAGCGAACATGGTAAACGGCTACAATCCACTAGACTTTCGCCTGGCTTCATGAGAGACAAAAGAACGGTGACAAATATCTAGACCTCCTGGCCTGAGCCTCTTGGTCTGCCGTCCCATGGCGTCGATCGAGACTACAAACAACCCCTACGATGCATCAGCCCATGAACTCCGGAACATTTGGCAACCGGACACCAAACAAGGACCATGCCAGCCAAAGCCAACCAGGTGAGTAGATAGCAGCAGCACCAGAGGAAAGGACTTTGACGTTACCTTTCACAACGCCTCGACGAATTGCACACCCCCTTGAGTCTCTGGAAAGCGGCCTTGGGAACAGACCGTCCGACTTTCGCCTGACAGTCCGCCGGATCACGGCCTCGCGGCTTTCCCCTGGTACCTGCAGACCACTGGATACCACCCTGTCGCCCCCAGGGGTCGATCACCACCGTCGCCTCCGCTTCCTCGAAGGCTCCGCTGGTTCCTCAACCCCCTCGACTCCTCTCTTTGTTCCCGGCTTCAAGACCACCTCTCGCGAGGCAAAGCTCTGAGAGCTCTGGGCGGTCCAGTCCGCCCTAGCACGGATGGCATCAACCACCGCAGTGCTGACGGATCGCTGGTTCGCCCGGTCCCAGAAGTCCGAAGGAGAATCAGGACGGCCTTCGGCCGACCTGACCACCTGGCTGCTGCCACGGAGATTTCTCGTCCGTCGCTGCTCAAGCGCCCACGCAATGGTGGGGTTGTGTGCCGAACGGGTCCTCGCGGACCCCGGACGGGCACACAATCGCTCAGTCATCCTGAGTCGCTTTCCAGGCGGTCCCTGGCTGGACTGCACACGGATCTGAACAAATCCGGTGCAGCCACAGTCCTCGTCCTTACCCATCCAGCATCGCTTGCGCGAGCCATCTGAGATTGGAGCATTCTCCTCCGTCTTGCCGCTCTCCTGGGAAGCATTGGGAACATGAGCCTCCTCCACGTCTCGGGCGGGCGAAACTGTCGCACCGAACATGGCCGGAGCACTCATCATCTCCTCGCTGGGGGCCGCCGGAGGCGTCGCAACCACTGTGGCTGGACCACCCACCACCTTCTCACCGCGCTGGTGCCTGACCCTGTCTCTCCTCAACTTGAGGGCGCGCGCGACCTTGGGGCCGTAGGCCGGCGCGGGAAGCCTCAGTCTCGGAAGAGACATGACCTTCGTAGGGCTCATCTTGAGCCGTGCTACCGACCTAAGAGCGTCGCTCACGGCGGCGTCATCTGCGCCCGCGCAGGTGGGAGTGGCACCGAGATCCGTGGACCCGGTGTCTATCGTCACCGGCGAATTCCCGGTGGAAGCAGCACTGGCAGGGCTGGAATTGGTCGAGGTGTCTGAACGTTCCTCGTCCGTCCGCAATTGCAGTGCAAAAGAGGATCCCACCCTGCCAGTCGCTGCCCCAGTGCTCGCAAAGGTTGGAGTCCAACCAACTGGTCCAGTGGCCACTACCGGAGCAGTGCCAATGGGCGTACCAGCAGGAGGAGCCCAGCCATTTGCGACCGACATCGCAGGGGCAGGAGTCCAACCTACCTGTCCAGCAGGAGGAAGCCCGCCACTTGCGGCCGGAGTCACTGGGTTGGACGTCCAACCAGCTGGTGGAACAGCCATTGCCGTAGCAGCGCTGATGGGCGCACCAGCGGGAGGAGCCCATCCACCTGTGACCTCACCAGGCACCGGAACTTGCGCCGTGGTAGTGGCTGCCGTCGGGGTAGATCCGGAGGTGACCACCTCAGCCCTCGCGGGCTCGGTGGAAGCGAACCTCCTCCTCGGCCTCCTGCATAATAGTCAGCCAAATATTCAGGATAGCAGTCTAGAGTCACTCACAAAGGCCGGATCTCCCTGGCCTGAAGTTCCTCAGGCGCGGCTTCAACAGCCGGATCCATGATCCGTACGCCCTCCACCACCACGACTACCGGCTCCTCGAGTACCGGCTCCTCACCTACCGGCTCGGTGCCGTCCTCTTCCGACTCAGGCCTGTAGTAGCACAGGATAGTTAGATACGGTTCACAGGAATGTTCATGAAATGGGACAACTACACATAGCCGTCCTCGTCGTGATTCTCCTCGGCATCCACCAGAGGAGCAACAGGCGCAGGAGCGGCTACCACGCCTTCGTCCTCATCGGACTCGGAGCTGTATTGATGGAACGTTAGATATTAATCATGAAATGTAAATGATGACTTGAATGGCCTGAACTTACAGGTAGCCGTACTCCTCCATTAGCCCGATTTGCTCCTCGGTGTATTTCGAAGTCATTGAACTGATTAACACAATATCGAATTGTCAGCATGTTACGAAGCTGAAGAGATGGGGAAGAAAGAAAAGGGCTAAGTCCGGGTATATATAACTTTTACGCTTTGGCTGGTGCTCAGAAAAAATAGAGGGGTCGTTGTAAAGTATTACTTACCTACCTTTTATGGGGGGTCTCTTCTTGCTTGTAAAATCGGGGTGTTCAATGTCGAGAGTCTGAAGGATAGAGAAAAGAAGGAAGTGGAGGAGCTGGGGGGAGGGTACCTTTTATAGGAAATCTAACACGGCCACCCATATCACTAGCCGCCAGACATTTGAGCCCATAGCCATTGGATTTTTGAGGTAGGGTTGATACTTGGGTGAGCCCAAATCACCTTCAATCACTCAGGCGTCGTGCTTTCGTCACGCGCCCGCCGCCAGGGGGCTCAGTGGAGTGCCATCAGGTGTCCTGCTTTCGCTACACTCCCATATCATCACGGCTTCCATGGCAGTGGGGCTCGTGCAGCGCTCAAAACTGTCAAAAATATATGAGAGAATTAAAGATTGATATTTTGAACGCTGCCCAATCCGAGCAATCCGTCCAGCGAGGCGTCGGACAAGCCGCCGACGAGAGGGGGGGGGGGACGAGTGAGCCGTCAAGCAATCCGCCCGGCGAGCCGTCGGGCAAGCTGCCGACTAGCGGTGGGCTGACTCTCCATCCAGTGTATGATTTGGGAGGCAGTGGCTTCTTGGAGCCGCCCGCAACCGTCCACCGTTATGGAACTTTGCTGGCTTGTAGGTCATCGCATTTCACTCGCCATGGCCGTGTGAATGGTGTCACGTGACCCCTTCTGACTACGAAACTTGACGCGCGCTCAACGACCGCGCAAGATATGGAGGTCGCGATACCGCTGGACTATGGAATTTTTTTCTTATTAGCGGTGAGCTGTGCTGTGGATTTGGTATCTGAAGATCTGACTCTTATTTCAACTTGATCTTATTAGACGGCAGAGCCGAGCAAAAATGCGGATTTTTGGCTCAGCGCGCTGCCGGCTGGTTGGAACCATATCGCGGGATTCAGGGATGTCACCAGCGACCTTCACGAGCGGACAAACGGACAGTGTCTACTTTGCACGATCTAGCTAGGTCGCATGCGAATCGAAATGAAAAAAATCAAGAGCCCCCCATCCTTGCCGCCACTACGAGGGCCCCATCTGCTTATGATTCAAACCACGCAAAAGACGCACTGCCAAGACTCACCCTTTCCTCACCAGATCCCATTCATTTGCACCCAGCGCCCCCAACGATCGCTTCGGACAGCCCCACCTCTACCCGCTCCACCAACAGTCTCTCTCCGGTAACCGCCACTATACCAGTGCCATCGGCAAAGGCAGCAGCTGTATCAGCGCCTCTTCCCCTTGGCAGGCGTGGCTACCTCCGAAACTTCCGTCGGCAGCTCGGACCCGTCTACAGCAGCAGCCGTTTCGGTGGTTTCCCCCTCGGCAAGCGGCGGTTCGCCGTCCTTCGTTTCCTTCGAATCCCTCGGCATGGTAGGGCGTGTGGCCTTGGCCTTCAAGGCACGGCACCTGGCACGATGTCGCTCTACCCGCGTCGTAGTTAGCAGCTATCCTCGGACGTTTGGCTGGGGGATTGGGGCGGGAAAGTACCCTTGAGCACGATGAGCATAGCCCTCTCGGGGGTGCCAGCGAACTGGGCGCCGGGGCCCTCGACCACGCGGATGTAACACTTGCGACAGGCTTCGGGCGAGCGCTTTGAGCCCTCCTCGCGCAGTCTGTTTGCGACATCCTTCCACTTGCCCCTGTAGCCCGTCGACGCAGCCAGCGAGCCGAAGCCAAACAGCGTGCGCACGAGGATGCACAGCTCTTCGGTGTTCCAAAGCAAACCTGCCGACTTCGATCTCGCCTTTGGAGGGTGAGCTGGTGGAGGCGCTGGGGGCTGCGCGGGCTGTGCCGGGATCTGCGTCAGACCACTGAGGGAGTGCTGCGACAAGAAATCGTTGATGGCAGAGGACAGCTGGGAGAACGAGCGAGTGGGTGCCGGGTGGGCTACCTCCAAATCCGAGGTGCTCTGCAATCCGGAGGCTTCGGGGTCCTCGCCGGCGGGGGAAGACGGGAGCTCGCCGTCCGGATTCAGCATCTTCGAGATGTCCATCCTGAGTTCGCGACATCGGTCAGCAATCAAGTCTTGCCTCACCGTATCAGTCTGGATTGTTTGTGGGATAGAGAACCTGGCTGGGAGCTTGGACGTGGAAGCAAACTGGCGGATGCTGCGGAAGTGGAGGGTGCCAGCGAGCTGAGGTGGAGAGATGTCGGTGTTTGTAGGTTTCCTGTGAGTGCTGCGACGACTGGATGGACTTTGTAGCAGTGGTTTCGTGCAAAAGGAAAGCAATCACCTCCCCGCAGTTCCCTGCGCCAGTGACCAGAGCAGGGACGCGGGGACGGCGGGGTGTTACCAGTGCTGCTGGTGTTGCCCGCCCACACCGTCCGCCCTACCCTTCATCTGCAGTGCCGCTCGGAGGGTCCCTTTCCACCACAAATGGGAACAATTACATACAGCTCATGAATGTTGTGGCTTTGTTCGCTTGCGGATGTCGTATTTCAAGGTGATTATTTCTTGTGTCGGAGGACATTCATTAGGCCCTCTAGTGGGGTCATCACCCCAAGTCCCTCGACTGGTGTTGGAAGCGATAGGCTTGCTGCGCCGCGGCTACTAAGCGAGGCACCTGAGTGAGAGCAGGTGAAGGTGTGTACAAAGTGTCGTGGTGAGACGCCAACCCTCATCCATCGCGCGGATAGCGGACAGGAGCCAGTCGTTATACTTGCTATGTAGAGGATATGCGGGGGCCGGGCTATGTGTCACAATGTCATACACGTAATGTTTGATACACGGACATGAGGTAACTCACCCATGACCTGACGCCACCCTGATGGTTCGGATTCGACAGGATATGGCTGTAAACAGGCATGCAAAATTGGCGCAGGTTAACGAGGTCAATTAAATGAGTAGTCAAGAACGAGAGCCCATTGTCACGGAAAAACAGAATATAACATTCATCAATCACCGACTTGTAGAAGCAATCAAACGCCAAGTGAGCACACAAAAGAGAATTGGAATTGAACACGGCAACAACGCTAGCTACCAGTCCTCCTCTTTAAATGGTGGTCTCGTACGGCAGCGCGTTGACAGTCTCGGGTTCGCCAGCGACCACGGTGTGGGCGGTCCGGGGCTGAACAGCCATTCTCTTGAGATGCACACGAGTTCCCTCCTCCTTCGCAGCCTTCCTCTTGGCGGCGTTATCCTTGACACGGTCAACGAACTCCTTGCGGCACTTGGAGTGCTTGACGTGCTCGATACGGACGTTGACACGCTTCTCAAGGTAGCGGTTGCCGACACGCTTGTAGATGATGACCCCGAGGGCCGACTTGGTGACGTTGTAAACGACACCGGTCTTTCCGTGGTAGACCTTGTGGGGCATACTGAAGTACCGGTCAGCGCGAGTCCAATCAAGGATCATAGCGAATTCCATGTTCGGTTACGACCGAACTCAGTCTCCGAGCTGGTAGTAGCGGGCGTCTCGGATGTGCGCGGTGGAGAAATCGGACGGAGGCAATTGGGGATGTAACTCACCCCTTCTGGACGGCACCGTTCGCCTTGATGTCAACGATGTCACCGACACTAAAAACTATCAGCACTTCTCCCCTTTCATCGCTCCTGCCAGAAGGGCTCAACATACCGGTACTGCTGCAGATAGACCGACATAGGGATCATACCCCTCTCGCGGAACTTGCGAGAGAAGGCATATCTCGTGCCGGAACGAATCCCTCCCCTACAATAACACACTCCCGTCAGTAGCCGAATGTTTAGATCTCCGCGAATCCGACAGAGTGGAAGATGCCGCCCCAAAAACGTACATTTCTGCTTGTTTTGGGGGTTTTTACTAAACGGTAGGGGCGGAGGTGGCGGAGTGTGGTCGGTTCGTTGCGTCGCTGGGGTCGTGTTCGCCGTCGCCGTCGGAAGGGTTCTCGTTTCGTGGTCGTGTGGCCGAAGTGTCGGTCGTGCGCAATTTCGCTAGTGGGATTTGTGCGCTGTAGGGTATCTAACTTGCCCTATTTTCCACAGTCACAGAATCCACACAAACGTTGTCGGAAAACCAGCATCAACGCAAAAGTACATTCTCGCGACGGAACGACTAAACAGCCACCGACAACCCTCCCGACGCCGATCAACTCGAAGGAAACGACATCAGTTAATCGCGCTTCTTCGTCGAGCTAATCCGCAATGGCTCCCGTTTGTTACTCCAAGACCTACAATATGTTTCCCTTCTCTAAGCTCTTCCAATGTTTTGTACTGATTGTCTATGTACAGGTTCCCCGCCGACCCTTCGAGTCCGCGCGTCTGTGAGTTCCACTGTTGTCGAGCTTGTCTCTTCACATGTCTCCTTCGAAACGCTGCATAAGGACTTCCGACTAATCACCCTACGTTTTCCAGCGATGCTGAGTTGAAGACCATCGGTGAATACGGACTGCGCAACAAGCGTGAGGTCTGGCGTGTCCAGCTCACTCTCTCCAAGATTCGGTTGGTGTTTACTCTTCCGCTGTACTCGGATGACGGTGATTTAATTGGAGACAGTCGTGCTGCCCGTCAGCTTTTGACCTTGGACGAGAAGGATCCCAAGCGTCTCTTCGAGGGAAACGCCTTGATTCGTCGTCTCGTCCGTGTCGGTGTCCTTGACGACCAGCGTATGAAGCTCGATTACGTCTTGGCCCTCCGCACCGACGACTTCCTGGAGCGTCGTCTTCAGGCACGACTTCCCTCCCCACTCACTACACTCCATACACGTGGACTTTATTGATGACTCGATCCTCTACAGACCCAGGTCTACAAGCTCGGTCTCGCCAAGTCCATCCACCATGCCCGCGTCCTGATCCGCCAGCGCCACATCCGTGTCGGCAAGCAGATTGTCAATGTTCCTTCCTTTGTTGTCCGTCTCGACTCGCAGAAGCACATCGACTTCGCCCTGAGCTCGCCCTTCGGTGGTGGTCGCGCTGGTCGCGCTCAGCGAAAGAAGGCTAAGAAGGTTGCCGATGCCAAGAACGAGGGTGGTGAGGAGGAGGATGACGACGAGTAATTAGGTTGATCTGGGCATAAACCCATACCTCTAAACAAACGCTGCCCTTTACTCTTTGAACGTTGCACAGTGATGTCATGATCAGATTGCCCCGATTTGCACTTCGTTCCTGCTTAGCCCATCGTCCTCACTCGAGAAGATTTAGCATGTACCGTAGTGTTCAACGGTCTTTCCCTATCGATGATCTTCGGAATGCAGCAGTATTGCCGACACAGGTATGCCCGGACAGGATGAACTGAAACGAGCAGTTCAAGTGCAGCTGCTCTGTTTTGATTCCTGGCTTCCACCTGCAGTTGCCGATTACGTATGCAGCTTTCCCGCCCGCCAACCGCTACGCCACGAAAGTGGAAAAGAAAACAAAAATGAAGTCCCCGCTTCCGACCGAGACAGCATTCGGCTGATCGACCACCCCCCGGGGGCCGCCACTACATGGCCACACAAACTGCCCGCACGCCTCTGGAACCACTTCCACAGGATGTGTCCTACAGGCTCCGACCACCGTCGGGATATACGGCCTCTACAGGCATTGGGCGGTGGTATGGACGTCGACTGCGATATCCACCCCACCGTTGGCTGTGTAGGTATCTAGTCGTCGAGACGAGGTAACCGGGTATGGTGCGTGTAGCCTATAAACATATATCAAGAATTTGGTTCCGCACACGTGTGCTCTAAATTATCTGGAAATATTATGACGTTCATTAGCGCTGCCTGAGCAAAGCTACCGTACTCATACTGTACCTTAACGGCTTAATACGCGACAGCACTTAAATACTGGCTTAATACGGTATCAAGGCTGATTCCGAGTTAATGCTAATATGTGTTCGCGCCCCAGTACGTGTTGAATGTCGTGTGACGCTTCGGCGCTACTCGTGGAAAAAAAACCGATGGCAAGATAATAAAGGTTGCCATATTAACATCAGGTCCTCCTCACATCATTTTTTGGGATGCGGCAGTTAGCGTCGCACCGATGTCGCCACCCCGCCCATGAACGTCTCTGGAGTGCGTTCGCTGCCGTGCGGGTGCCAGGTTGACGATCAGCGAGGCGGTTTCTATCTATGGTAGATATTTAAGCTTGTTCAAGCTGCGTCGAACGGATCCTTTTCAAGCCGCCACCACGCTAAGCCGAAAGAATAAGCGTTTTTTTTTGTTTAATCATTACTCGCAGGCCTAGATCATGGCGAGATCATGTACAACCCATTTCCTGTCCGCGCGGTGGCGGCACGTTGAAATCTCCCCTTTGCCCTCCGCCCACACCTGTCCCAAGAAAGTAGAAGCGCACCAAGAAATGACAAAAGAAAGGACAAAAGAAAGGACGAAGAAAAGGGAGACAAAGGAAACCGTGACCGCCCCCCTCTACTCCTCTTCCGCAGACGCCACGAAGTCAGGCATGGGCAGGAATAGTGGTGATCCCCCCCCCAGCGCCCGGCTCCTCCACCGCCCCCACTCCCTGCTCCTCCCACTCCCGCACCTCCGCCTCAGACACCTCGCTCACTGTGTCCACTTCCTCGGCCGGTACTCTCCTCCCCACATCCGAAGAAGTAAGGAAGCCCAGCACCGCCCGTCTGCATCTCTCATCTGCCAGGAGGTCCCGGATCTTCCACCGGTCCTTCCACCTCACAGTCTCCTTCCGCACCTCCGTCCACAGGATCTTCTGCTGGGCCTTCCACTCCCGGACACACCTTGAAGAGGTGCTCCCGAGTCTGGCTCGGGTACCGGCACCACCAGCATTGCGGGGTGGGCCGATTCTTCATCCAATTGAGGTCCTGCCCGGATAGGCTGTGCCCCGTCTTGAGCTGGTAGAACCGCGAGGCAAGCCTCTTGGTGCTCCCAGCTACCGTGCCGTCCGGCCTCTGGATTTTCGGCACCCGGTACTTCGTCTTGGAGGTCCGGCCTCCAACCCACTGGCGCGCCTCCACCCACTTCTTCTCCGAGATCTCCCGCTTGAGGTTGGCGAGGGATCGAGGGAGGGCATTGCCCGTACTTCCGTCCGATTGGATTAGCTCAGCCATTCCAACCCTCGGGTGTCTGGCTCCTCCGCCGCGATCTTTACCCACTCGTCGACTTTCTCGTTACCGGTGATCCCCTTGTGCGCTGGGCACCATCGGATTTCGATGATGATGCCCGGCCTGGCCCTACGCAGCGCGGCGATGTGTTTCGCGCCTGGAGAGCTCGTCCGATGCCATCCGTCTAATGGTCGCTTGAGCATCCGAGAAAATGGTGACCCGTTCCGAGATCGAGTTTCTCCTTGATGCCGATTCCAGTGAGCGGGCAAGAGCGGCGCACTCCGCGTCGTGGGACTCCTGGTTGTAGCCCATGTGGGTTTTTATGCCCTTCCAGGTTAGACCGTTCTTCCACACCACCACGTAGCCGGCGGCTCCGTCCGTCCTTCATGCGCGACCCGTCCGTGAACATGGTAAGCCCCGGCCGAACCTTCACCGCTTCCGCCTTCGCCTCCGCCTCCTCCTCCGCCTCCTCTTCCTGCAACAGCGCTGCGTCGAGGGTCTCGGGTTCCTCCAGCAACACTGAGCTTTCTGATCGAAAAAATAAGCGTGTGGGTACATACAACCTGCAGGCGGTAATAGTAACCAAAAAAAGGGGATGCTCACACTCCCCATAGCGTACAATCGCTTCATGCCAGGAGGTCGCGCGAGCGTGCAAGCCGTGGCCGTCCTTGCCCCGGGGAATGATTTTCGACTGATGGGCGGGGGTGAGGATGAAGACTGAGGTGAGGGCGGTAGGTGATGGGCGGTGATAAGGATAATGCCCTGTTTGGGTGAAACGGACGTCCGTCGTTCCGTTCCCTAGGTGTGTCCGTTCGCAAGCCGCGAACGGACGGCACACTCGAACGGACAAAAGCATCGGCACTGTTTGGCACACAACATCCGTTGTTGCCACGTAAAGATCCCCGTCACCCCATCAAAAAAGTAAGTTCAACGCATTGCGACTGAACACATATATCAGAGTTAAATTCCATAGACCTCGCTTCAGGGTCTTGTTATGCGGAAAAGTTTGTACAGGAAATATTTTTTCACATTCCACGGAGGACTGATTGGAAATGTCGAGAGATCGTTCCCCCACTGTTTTAGAAGTGCTCTTGAGCTTCACGGTTACTACTGTTGTGACCGATGATGCATAGAAAGCATGGAAGTGCAAATATTTAGGATTTCGCAATAGAGATCGCTGATTATAGAATATCAGAATAAGACAAATTTAGTGTGGGCGCTGTTTCTTACGACGTATCCTATCGGGTGAAATTTTGCTATTGGGAGGCATGGGGCGGGTTGCTGTACGAACGGAAGCGAAAAAGACCTCGCGAGGTCAATTTGGGAACGGAAGACTTTTTGGTGTAGAGGAACGGAAACGGAAGACGGACTGCGACTGTCCAAACACTGCTTTTTTTTTGGGAACGGACGCTAGTCATGTAAACGGAAGCGAACGGACATCTCCCACCAAAAAACCAAAACGGACGCGCCCACCCAAACAGGGCCTAATGAATGAGGGGCGGGGATGGGTGAAGGGCTAGGCAAGGGATCCAGACATGATTCTGCCGCTCGGAGAACGGCTGGGAGTTACTGAATTGCTGAGCGGAATGAAAGGATTCGTATCGTCTGTAATCGAGACCGTGCCTGCGCCGTCTTCTTATCCTTGGCCATATGGCCATTCGGCACAGACCCTGCCCGTGCCGCTTCCTCGTTTTCCTCATTTCCCTCGTTCTCCTCGGCCTCTCGGCCATCCGGCACAGGCCCTGCCCATGCCGCTTCCTCGTTTTCCTCAGCCTTAAGTTCCTCGAGTGCTTTGCAGTATTCCAGGTCCTTTTCCCCAGCACTTCGTACAAGTGCCAGGAATTCCTTCTTCCAGCTCCGGACCGGGAGAGAATAGAGTCGTGCAGCTGAAATGATGAATGTCGTGCCTTCTCGTAAGGTGTTGACTGCTCCTGCAAAGTGAGTTTTATGCAAGACTGTCATTATCGGCTGGCTTTCACTCCCTCCCTTTTCAGGGCGGTACTCTGAACGCCTGGACAGTGCGTCTGGTTTGCCATTTTTGGCGCCAGGTCGGTAGTAGATCTTAAAGTCGATGCCGGCCAGCTCCTGTACCCAGAGGGCTTGCTGCCGGTTGAGAACCTTGGTGGTGGTGAAGTATTCGAGGTTCTGGTGGTCTGAGTATACTTGTGGTGAGTTGCTCCTTCGAGGTATCGTCGCCAATGTTTGAATGAATCCACAACTGCCAACAGTTCCTTGTCGTGGATTTCGTAGTTGATTTCAGCAGAGGTGAACTTTCTTCAGTGGAAGGCGATTGGGTGTAAGCGGTTTTTGTCATCCCTTTGGGATAGTACCGCACCGAGAGCGAAGTCTGAGGCATCGGTTTCCACAAGTACTGGTCGTTGGGGTTCGAAGTGCGCTAAGATCGGGGCGGATGTGAAGCGGTGTTTCAGTTCCGAGAACGCTTGTTCTGCTTCAGCCGTCCATTTCCAGTCTTTGGTTATTGTGGCCTTTGTCAGTTCCGTGATTGGCCACGCCACTCGGGAAAAATCTTTGATGAACCGTCGATAGAAGTTAGCAAATCCTAGGAATGACTGAGTCTCTACTAGTGACGCGGGGGACTTCCATTCGAGGACTGCCTTCACTTTCTCCTCTGCCATTTTGATTCCTTCTCTTCCGATTACATAGCCAAGAAATTCCACCTCCTTTTATTTCCATGCGCATTTTTCCGGCGAGATGGCCAACCTATTTGCCCGTAACCTCTGTAGAACTTCTTTAACAATCGTGTCGTGTTCTTCTTCTGTTTTAGCGTATATGAGTAGGTCGTCAATGTATGCCAATAGGCCGAGGTCGATCATGTCTTGGAATATGTGGTTCATCATGTCTTGGAACGTTGCTGGGGCATTGGTTAATCTGAACGGCTTTACCAAGAATTCGTACAGGCCGTAGCGGGTGCGGAAGGCGGTTTTCCATTCCTCTCCTTTCTTCATCCGGACTAGATGGTATCCGTTTTTTAGATCGATTTTGGTGAAGTACTGCGCTCCTTGAATGCGGTCTTGTAGTTCCTGCATTAAGGGGAGGGGATATCGGTTGGGGATTGTGATTCGGTTGATGCCGCGGTAGTCGACACATAATTTGAGGCCGCACCCATGAGGTTTTGGTACGAAGAGGATTGGAGCACCAGCGCTGGATGATGATCGTCGGATTTTCCCTGTTCTGATCATTTCCTTTAGGTATTCCCGAAGTGTTTCCAACTCAACCTCAGAAAGTGGGTAAATTGGCCCCCAGGGTGGTTTTTCACCCTCCTTCAGCGGAATTTTGTGGTCGTAGGAACTGTGTTTTGGGAGCGCATCTGCCGCCTCCTTTCCCATGATGTCCAGGAATTGCCGAAATTCGTTGGGCACTTGGTCTAGTGGGTCGGCAGCCCCTACTGTGGATACGTAACCAATAATCTGCGCTCTTGGATGACTGATTACCGATCGGTCGAGGCTTAGAGAGAATTTGGTAGTGGCGGCCTTCGTACAAAGTTTCGAGCAGTTCGGACTATTGAAACGAAGGTCTGGATCCCTCCATGCCCCTTGTGGGGGGTGTTTGACAATCCACCAAAATGGCAGGAAGATGTCGACTTCCGGTTCGAGTGGCGCCACTTCAAATACCTCCTGTGAGTAATGTTCATCAGCAAAAAATTTAATTCTTACCGGAGCTACCGGAGCTAGCGAAGCTTACCGGAGCACCGGGAGTGAAATATAACTTTGTCCTTCGATAGGCTAGGGAAGCTACGGACGCTACTACCACCTTACCGACGCGCCCCCACCTTAGGGGAGCTAGGGAGGCTTGAAACGCTAGGAAAGCTAGGGAAGCTACGGACACAACCACCAACCTTACCGACGCAACCACCAATCTTACCGACGCGCCCGCCACCTTAGGGGAGCTAGGGAGGCTAGAAACGCTGGGAAAGCATCAGTAAAAACTAGAAAAATGCTCCCGGTGCTCCCGGTGCTCCCGTAAGCTTTATTAAGCTTTATTAAGCTTCTGTAAGAGAGAATTTATATTTTGCTCCCGTAAGGATTTTGAAAAAAATAATCTCTTTTATATCCTCTAAAATGCCGAGAAAGGAAATTTAAAATTGGTATCTCACTTGGAAAAAAAGCAATATACTTCAACTTTTCATTTTTTTGCTGATGAGCTAGGGAAGCTACGGACACAACCACCCCTCTTATGGGAGCTAGGGAAGCTTACAGGAGCAACAAGTGTGCTTTGGGAGCAGTTTCGTACCCACAATTACTACAGTTACAATGCTACTACACACAGTTGACTATGCTCTTCGATCACAAAATAATTATTATATTTAAAATCTATATTATACCACTATCACGAACCTGGCGCGACAGGGTCCTTGGCGCCGGCGCCGGTGCCACTCTCACCCTCGTTGGCCTGTGGCTCGTCTTCGTTTCCGCTACCGCAGCCGCGGTCATCCTCCGCGCTTAGGCGCCTCGACCGATCTCCGCCATATCGCTCCGGTAGCGATATCCCCGACCGCTGGCCGGTCTAAACCTCTCTCCTTCGTCTCCGTTATGTTACTTACGCGTCCTTCTCCTGTCATCGTTATGTATGTCGTTTCCTCTTGATTATGCTTGCGCGTCCTTTCTCCTGTCCGCTACGTTTGTTGTCTTCCGTTGATGAAGCTTGCACGTCCTGTTCCCTGTTCCTTACCTTTACTGCTTGCGCGTCCTTTCTCCTGTTGCCGCGTGTAGAGTGTTGGCCGCGCGGCGGCCGAGTGCGATCATGTGTTTTCCTTGGGCGCGGCGATCGAGTCATGATGTTAGACGGAGGAACTGTGTCAGTCTTGCGGGCAAGCTGTGGTTCCACAGAGGGAAGGAAAAGTATAAAGGAAGGGCGCGGTAGCTAGTCTGGAGATTCTTCTCCACGCAATCTATTATCCACAGACCTCTCTCTCTACATCCGTGACCCGGCGCTGCGACCACTACCTGTAAGAACCTATTAGAGATTAAGGCGAAGTCGGATACCGCCACAGCGAAGTCGAATACCGCAACGAGACCACGCCAGGCGTGCAGAGATCAGGGCGAAGTCGGATACCGCCACAGCGAAGTCGAATACCGCAACGAGACCACGCCAGGCGTGCAGAGATTAGGGCGAAGTCGGATACTGCCACAGCGAAGTCGAATACCGCAGCGAGACCACGCCAGACGTGCAGAGATCAGGGCGAAGTCGGATACCGCCACAGCGAAGTCGAATACCGCAACGAGACCACGCCAGGCGTGCAGAGATTAGGGCGAAGTCGGATACCGCCACAGCGAAGTCGGATACCGCCAACAAAGAAGACCACCGGGACAGCCTACGTTGCCTGTCGAGCAGCACGGACTAGTGAGGCAGGATCTTGACAACCACGAAGTCCAACATCTCAAACGCTGTCGGCTACAGTGACGAATAAGGGCAGACGACGCAACGCAAATGAATGTAAACCATCAATACGTAACAGCGCGGTTTTGATATGCGTACGAATGTATATCAGCGATGGCTACAGCACACGAGCAGTGCATACGAATGTAGACAGCGGTAATGGCGGCAGACGCGCAGCATGTAGGAATATAGGACAGAAGTGGGTACCAACGAGGTTCTGCAACGCGTACGAACGCAGGTCAGTGGTGTTGACGGCAGACGTGGAGCACGTACAAATGTAGCCAGCGGCAATGGCGGCAGACGCGCAGCGTGTACAAATGAAGGACAGCGGAGTGTACCAACGAGGTTCTGCAACGCGTACGAACGCAGGTCAGCGGTGTTGACTGCATACGAGCAGCGCGTACGAATGTAGGACAGCAGTGCGTACCAACGAGCTTCTGCAATGCGTACGAACGCAGGTCGACGATGTAGACGGCAGATGAGCAGCGCGTACGAATGTAGGACAGGAGTGCGTACCGACGAGGTTTTGCAACGCGTACGAACGCAGGTCGACGATGTTGACGGCAGACGAGCAGCACGTAAGAATGTAGCCAGCGGCAATGGCGGCAGACGCGCAGCATGTACGAATGTAGGACAGCGGTGTGTACCAACGAAGTTCTGCAACGCGTACGAACGCAGGTCAGCGGTGTTGACTGCATACGAGCAGCGCGTACGAATGTAGGACAGCAGTACGTACCAACGAGGTTTTGCAACGTGTACGAACGCAGGTAGACGATGTTGACGGCAGACGAGCAGCACGTACGAATGTAGACAGCGGCAATGATGGCAGACACGCAGCATGTACGCATGTAGGAGGACAGAAGTACGCCCTGGAGGCGAGGAAACATATCAGGACACTCCGGAGGGCGGAACCAGGGATCACCATCGAGGTCAGGTGGTGCCCGGCACATGAGGGAGTGGAAGGGAATGAAAAGGCAGACGAGTGGGCGAAGC
>Ga0307516_10002501_pt1 | contig 24512 bp, 22 predicted proteins | sample 19_EM_MG_FD_203310 | JGI IMG/M metagenome (GOLD analysis project Ga0307516, IMG submission 203310) | Populus trichocarpa ectomycorrhiza microbial communities from riparian zone in the Pacific Northwest, United States - 19_EM | ecosystem: Host-associated > Plants > Roots > Unclassified | place...
TTCTTGTTCTCCTGGCGGCTCAGCGGCCGTCGCGGTCACGGCCGCGTTGCCCGTCGCGCGAGCGCACGTCCACCGCGCCGGGTGCCGGTGCGGTTTCGGGGGCGGCGGGCACCGCCGGTGTCGCGCCCGGCGTCGTGGCCGCGCCGGCTTGCTGCATCAGCTTGTCGAGTGGCAGGTACAGCAGGTTCGAATTGCCGCGGCTGTCGACCATCACCTTGGTGACGTTCGAGTAGACCTGCTGCATCGTGTCGATGTACATGCGGTCGCGTGTCACGGTGGGGGCCTTCTGGTATTCGGCCAGCACGCTGTTGAAGCGCTGGGCATCGCCTTCGGCCTGCGCCACCACGCGAGACTTGTAGCCTTCGGCTTCCTCACGCAAGCGCGCCGACGTGCCCTGCGCTTTCGGGATCACGTCGCTCGCGTAGGCCAGGCCTTCCTTCTTCAGGCGGTCGCCGTCCTGGCCCGCCTTCAGCGTGTCTTCGAACGCGGCCTGAACCTGCTCGGGCGGTTGCACGCTCTGCACGTTGATGTTGACGACGACGATGCCGGCCTTCAGGCGATCGAGTTGCCCTTGAACCGACTTGGCCAGGTCGGCGGCGATCGCATCGCGCTGCTCGTAGAGCACCGAATCGATCTTGCTCTTGCCGACAATCTCGCGCACCGCCGATTCGGCGGCGAGTGTCACAGCTTCTTCGGGGTCGCGGTTCTCGAACAGGAAGGCGCGCGCATCCTTCAGGCGGTATTGCACCGTGAAGCGGATGTCGACGATGTTCTCGTCCTGCGTGAGCATCGATGAATCACGCAGCCCGGTGGCGGCGATCACCGCGTTGCGGCCCACTTCCTTCGAGCGCAGTTGCGTGACGTTGACCGTCTCGTGCGCCTGGAACGGGTACGGCATGCGCCACTGGAACCCGGCGTCAGCCGTGTGGCTGAATTTGCCGAACGAAGTGACGACCGCCTGCTGGCCTTCCTGCACGATGAAAAAGCCGCTGCCGAGCCAGATCAGCGCGACCACGCCGGCAACCAGGCCTGCGCCGATGCCGGCGCTCTTCATGTCGGGCTGGAAGTTCGGCCCACCGCTGCCTCCGTTGTTGTCACCCGAACCGTTGCCGCGCGGCGCACCGCCCTTGCCGCCGAACAGGCCACTGAGCTTGCGGTTGAAGTCGCGCCAGAGTTCGTCGAGGTCCGGCGGGCCTTCGTTCTTGCCGTTGCTCAGGATCAGGCCGGACGCCAATGCGCGCGCGGCGCGGGCCAGCGCGCGCAAACGCGACACGCTGGCTTCGGGTGCAATGGTGGTGTGGCTCATGGTCATGCGTGTGAAAGGTGGGGTTCGGTTCGCGGTGTCGCGGCCTGCAGATCATCTGCCACATCGTCGCCGAACTCTTCGGCCAACGAGCTGTCATTTGGGGCCGGTTCGGCTGCGTTCAAGCGGTGCGCCGGCATCGCCACCACGGCCTCGGCCAGGATCGCACGCAGTTCGGGCAGGCCTTCGCCGCTCTGTGCGCTGATGAACACACGCGGCACCCGCACACCGGCGGCCACTTCGATGGTGTCGCGCAGCGCGCGGGGGCGCTGGGTTTCTTCGAGCTGGTCGAGTTTGTTGAACACCAGCACCTGCGGGATGTCGCTGGCACCGATCTCGGCCAGCACCCGCTGCACTTCGCTCATCTGGTCGGCCAGCACCGGGCTCGCACAATCGACCACATGCAGCAGCAGGTCGGCGTCGTTGGCTTCCTGCAGCGTGGCCTCGAACGCCTCGATCAGCTTGTGCGGCAGATCGCGGATGAACCCGACGGTGTCGCTGAGCGACACCGAACGCGCCGACGCCCCGGCCTCGGCGAGGTAGAGCTGGCGTGTGGTCGTGTCGAGCGTGGCGAAGAGCTGGTCGGCAGCGTAGGCACGGGCGTTCACGAGCACGTTGAACAGCGTCGACTTGCCGGCATTGGTGTAACCCACCAGCGAGACGCGGAAGGTCTGGTTGCGCTCGCGCGAACGCCGCTGTGTACTGCGCTGCTTTTTCACGCGGTCGAGCTGCTTCTTCACGCCCTTGATTCGCTCGCCGATCATGCGGCGGTCGAGCTCGATCTGCGCCTCACCCGGGCCACCGCGGTTGCCGATGCCGCCGCGCTGGCGCTCCAGGTGGCTCCAGCGCCGCACCAGCCGGGTCGACAGGTATTGCAGCCGGGCCAGTTCGACCTGCAGCTTGCCTTCGTGGCTTTGCGCGCGTTCGCCGAAGATCTCCAAGATCAGCATCGTGCGGTCGGCCACGGCCACGCCCAGGTGCAGTTCCAGATTGCGCTGTTGTGCCGGCGACAGGGCCTGATCGAACAGCACTGCTTCGGCCTGGTGGGCCTGCACCAGCGCCTTGATCTCGTCGGCCTTGCCCGAGCCGACGAACAGTGCCGCGTCGGGCGCCTTGCGGCGCGCAACCACCCGCGCCACCGCCACGTCACCCGCCGATTCGGCGAGCAGGGCCAGTTCGTCGAGCGACGCGTCGAACGCCTTGCCACGACCGAAATCGACACCGACGAGGATGGCCCGGGCCGGGCCCGCCGATCCGGCAAGGGCGCTTGAATCCGCGGAACTCAAGGTGGGCTGGGACGGGGCCAACGCCGAAGGCTTCAAGCGTGATCGGCAGGTTCGGCGGCGCTGAAGTTCACCGCGCGACCGGGCACGACCGTCGAGATGGCGTGTTTGTAGACCATCTGCGTCACCGTATTGCGAAGCAGCACCACATACTGGTCGAAAGACTCGATGTGGCCTTGCAGCTTGATGCCGTTGACGAGGTAGATCGAAACCGGAACATGCTCCTTGCGCAGCAGGTTCAGGAAGGGGTCTTGTAGGAGTTGCCCTTTGTTGCTCACGATATTCTCCGTGATGAAAGTTCAGAAGCGTTCACGTTAACACAGCACCTGCACGCACCCGCGCAAAAACAGTGCAAGCCCCCTGTGAAACGCGGCTTTTACTCTTTCGTGTCGAAGGGGTTGCGCGACGAACGCAGCTCGATCCGCATCGGCGTGCCGGTGAGCTTGAAATGCTCGCGGAAGCGCCCTTCCAGAAAGCGCTTGTACGAGTCGGTGATGTGGTCCAGCGAGTTGCCGTGGATCACGATCAGCGGCGGGTTCATGCCACCCTGGTGGGCGTAGCGCAGCTTCGGGCGGAACGCGCCGGCGCGCTTCGGCGCCTGGTGCTCGACCGCTTCCTGGAGCAGCCGCGTGAGCACCGGGGTCGACATCTTGCGCGTCGCCGACGCGTGGGCGTCGGCGATCGCCTTCCAGACCGGCCCGAGCCCTTGCCGCTTGATGGCCGAGATGTGCAACACCGGCGCGAACTTCAGGAACGCCAAGCGCTGCTCGATCGAGCGTTGCAGCGTCTCCTTCTGGTAGCTGTCGACCGCGTCCCACTTGTTGACCGCCACGGCCACCGCGCGGCCCGACTCGAGGATGTAACCTGCGATGTGCGCGTCCTGGTCGGTCACGCCCTGGGTCGCGTCGAGCAGCAGCAGCACGACGTTCGCGTCCGAGATCGCCTGCAGCGTCTTCACGACCGAAAACTTCTCGACCGCCTCGAAGACCTTGCCACGCCGGCGCAGGCCCGCCGTGTCGATCAGTTCGAACTTCTGGCCGTTGCGCTCGAACGGCACGGTGATCGCGTCGCGCGTCGTGCCTGGTTGGTCGAACGCAACCAGGCGCTCTTCGCCGAGCCAGGTGTTGATCAGCGTCGACTTGCCGACGTTCGGCCGCCCCGCCACCGCGAGCCGTATCGGCCCGTTCTGTTCGACCGCTTCGGCTTCGGGCTCGTCGAACTCGAAGTCGGCGAGCGCCGCGTCGGTCAAGCTGCGAATGCCCTGCCCGTGCGCCGCCGAGATGGGGTGCGGGTCGCCCAGGCCGAGCTCGAAGAATTCGGCCAACAGCGGTGATTCGGCCATGCCCTCGGCCTTGTTGACCGCGAGCACGACTTTCTTGCCCGCCGTGCGCAGGTAACGCGCGATGTCGTGGTCCTGCCCCGACACGCCGGCACGCACGTCGACGACGAAGATCACCGCATCGGCTTCGGCGACGGCCTGGCGCGTCTGCTTGGCCATTTCCTTGACGATGCCGGTCGTGCTGTCGGGCTCGAAGCCGCCGGTGTCGACGACGATGAATTCGTGCTCGCCGCTGCGCCCGTCGCCGTAGTGGCGGTCGCGCGTGAGGCCGGAGAAGTCGGCCACGATCGCGTCGCGGCTCTTCGTCATGCGGTTGAACAGGGTCGACTTGCCCACATTCGGGCGGCCGACCACGGCGATGACGGGTTTCATGGTTGCAGGTGGTCCGGGCGCCGGGTCTTCACTCCGGGCGGAAGGCGAACAGCCCGCCCTTGCGCGTGACCACGAGCATGGTCGTGCCCGAGATCACCGGCGCAGCGGCGATCGCGCCGCCGTCGGTCGGCAGGCGCAACTGCGCTTCGCCGGATTCGCGCGAGAGCCAGTGCACGGTGCCGTCTTCGTCGCCGAACACCACTGTCTTGCCGACGCTGAGCGGCGCGCTCAGGCCGCGGTACTGCAGCTTGTCGGACGACCAGGCCACTTCGCCGGTCGCGGTTTTCCAGGCGGTGATGCGGTCGGAGGCATCGGCGCCGAACACGAACTGGGCATCGGCGCTCACGGCGTCGGTGCCGCCGATGTTCTTGCTCCAGAGCAGCGTGCCCTTGTCGGCGTCGACACAACCCACCGCGGCCTGGAACGAACGTGCGCACAGCGTGTTGCCGACGCGCGCCACCGGCCCGACCAGGTCGGCCAGGCGCTCGATCTCGTTGGCACCACGCGGTGAGCCGATCGAGGCTTCCCAACGCAGCGTGCCGAGCAGCGGGTCGACACCGGCCATGCGCGGGCCCTGGCCGACCACCAGCGTGTCCTTGAAGGGGGCGAGCACGCCGGTCTGCGTCAGCGTCAGCGGGTCACCCGCACGTTGCAGCACCCAGAGCTTGCGGCCGTCGATCACGTCGAAGGCCTGCACACCGCGGTCGGCGCCGAGCACGAACACGCGCTCGCCCGCCACCAGCGGCGAGGTGTTGACACGCACGCCGAGGCTCTTGCGCCACTTGATGCTGCCCTGTTCGAAGACCACCAGGTCGCCTTCGCGCGTGACCACGGCGGCGTAACGACCGTCGCTGCCGACACCGGCGCTCAGCTTCGCGTCGGCGCTGCCGCGCCACAGTTCGCGGCCGCTTTGCGCTTCGAGCGCGAGCACGGTGCCGTCGCCACCGGCGACGACAAAGCTGTCGCGCAGCGCCACCACGGTCAACGGGAACTTGATGCCGTCGATGCTGCGGTTCCAGACCTCGCGCCCGGCAATCTTGGGCGTCAGCGGCTCTAGCGGTTGCGGCTTGGGCTTGGTGGCCGCGCAAGCAGCCAACAGCAGCGTCGCAGCCACCAGCGGCAGCACGGCCCGGGCCATCGTGGGCAGCGACCTCATCGTTTCGCCTCGACCGGCGCCGCACCCAGCACGGTGAGCTTGGCTTCGATCAGGCGGCGGTAGCCGACCTTCTCGTCCATCGTGGCCCAGGCCTTCGCGTAGGCGACCTTGGCTTCGTCTTTCTTGCCTTGCGCCAGCAGCACGTCGCCGCGCCGGTCGGCCACCAGGGCTTCAAATTCTTTCGCGGTGGCGCCGTCGAGTTGCTTGAGCGCGTCGTCGAATTTTTTCTGGTCGAGCAGCAGGCCGGCGGCGCGCAAGCGGGCCACCGTCTGGTACTCGGATTCAACCGCGTTGGCGCTGACCCAGGCGAGCGTGGCGAGCGCCGGATCGAGCTGCCCCTTGTCGAACTGCGCCTTCGCAGCGAGCAAGCCGCCTTGCTGGGTGAAGGCGGTGCGCGGGTAACGCTCTTTCATGTCGGCGAAGATGCGCGCGGCGGTGTCGGCGTCGCCGGTCTGGGCGGCCTTGTCGAGCTCGTCGAACATCGCGCTCGACTTGACGGCCTGGTCGCGCTGCCACCAGTTCCAGCCGTTCCAGGCCGCAAAGCCGGCGAGCACGGCGATCAGCACCCAGGTGATGAGGTTGCCGTATTGCTTCCAGAAGGATTTCAGCTGGTCGAGCTGTTCCTGCTCTTCGAGGTCGAGATGGGTGGCCATGAAAGTATAGGGTCTCAGGGGTTTCGAGCGAAGGCGGGATTATGCGGTGCGCAACTCGGCGGCCCAGCGCGCGGCATCCAGCAGCGGCACGCTGCGTTGTGCCACGCTGGCGTCGCGCAGCGCCTTGAGCGTGACTTCGCCACGCGCCAGTTCGTCGTCGCCGAACACCACGGCAAACCGGGCGCCGCTGGCGTCGGCACGCTTGAACTGGGTTTTCATGCTGCCCCAGCTTTCGCTGCCGGCGCCGTGCATCAGCACCGACAGGCCGGCGCCGCGCAGCAGCTCGCAGGTGGCCACAGCCGTGGCCAGCGCCGCGGCCGAGGGCACGACGGCGTAGACATCGGGGGCGCTCGTTGGCGGCTGAATGCCGGCTTCTTCGAGCAGCAACAGCATGCGTTCGATGCCCATGCCCCAGCCGACCGCCGGCGTGGGCTTGCCGCCGAGTTGCTCGAACAGGCCGTCGTAGCGGCCGCCGCCGCAGACCGTGCCTTGCGAACCGAGCTTGTCGGTGACCCACTCGAACACGGTCAGGTTGTAGTAGTCCATGCCCCGCACCAGGCGCGGGTTGATGCGGTAGGCGAGACCCACCGCGTCGAGCGCGGCGCGCACCGCGTTCAGGTGCGCGAGCGACTCCGCACCCAGGAAGTCCATCAGTTTCGGCGCGGCCTCGACGACGGCCTGCATCAAAGGGTTCTTGCTGTCGAGAATGCGCAGCGGGTTGCTGTGCAAGCGGCGCTTCGCGTCTTCGTCGAGCACGTCCGCATGGCCCTCGAAGTGTTGGATCAGCGCCGCGCGGTGCGCGTTGCGCTCGGCCGGCTGGCCCAGGCTGTTGAGCTCGAGTCGCACGTCGCTGTCGTTGAGCCCCAGGTCGCGCAGCAGCGCCCGGCACATCAGGATCTGCTCGGCGTCGACATCAGGCCCGGCAAAGCCCAGCGCTTCGACGTCGATCTGGTGGAACTGCCGGTAGCGCCCCTTCTGCGGCCGCTCGTGGCGGAACAGCGCCACGTGCGACCACACCCGCAGCGGCCCGTTGTATAGCGTGTTGTGCTCGACCATCGCGCGCACAATGCCGGCGGTGGCTTCGGGCCGCAGCGTGAGTTTGTCGCCGTTCATCGCGTCTTCGAAGGAGTACATCTCCTTCTCGACGATGTCGGTCACTTCGCCCAGGCCGCGCACGAACAGCGCGGTGGGCTCGACGATCGGCGTGCGCACGTTGGCGTAGCCGTAGCGCGCCATCAGCGCACGCACTCTCGATTCGAACCACTCCCAGCGCGCCGAGTCGGGCGGAAGGATGTCGTTCATGCCCTTGACCGCCTGCAGCGGTTCGGGTCGTTTGATCTTGGTCTTTTCAGTCATGGCTTGTCGGGTCGAATGGGAGCTTCGCTGCCGCGCTCCGCGGCAGCGCCGAAACGTCGCGCAGGTGGCTCACACCTGCGCGGTCGGATGCTCCGCGGTCGCTGCGCCGAAGCGCTTGTCGATGTAGCGCTCGACCAGCGCGTGGAACTCGGCCGCGATGTTGTCGCCGCGCAGCGTGAGCGCCTTTTCGCCGTCGATGAACACGGGCGCGGCCGGCGCTTCGCCGGTGCCGGGCAGGCTGATGCCGATGTCGGCGTGTTTGCTTTCGCCCGGTCCGTTAACGATGCAGCCCATCACCGCGACCTTCATTTTCTCGACACCGGGGTAGCGCTTTTTCCAGACCGGCATCTGCGCGCGCAGGAAGTCGTCGATCTGCTTGGCGAGTTCCTGGAACGTGGTGCTGGTCGTGCGGCCGCAGCCGGGGCAGGCGGTCACGCTTGGGTTGAAGGCGCGCAGGCCGAGGCCTTGCAGGATCTCGAGCGCCACGACCACTTCCTGGGTGCGCGCTTCGCCGGGCTGCGGCGTGAGCGACACACGAATCGTGTCGCCGATGCCTTCCTGCAGCAAGACCGACAGTGCCGCCGTGGAAGCCACCGTGCCCTTGGTGCCCATGCCGGCTTCGGTGAGGCCGAGGTGCAGCGCGTAATCGCAGCGTTTGGACAAGGCCCGGTACACGCTGATCAGGTCCTGCACACCTGACATCTTGCACGACAGAATGATCTGGTCGGCGCGCAGCCCGATCTCTTCGGCGCGCCGCGCCGACGCAACCGCCGAGGTGATGATCGCGCGGTACATGATCTGCTGCGGCTCGAAGGGTTCGGCGAGCTTCGCGTTCGCGTCCATCATTTCGGTCAGCAGTTCCTGGTCGAGGCTGCCCCAGTTGACGCCGATGCGCACCGCCTTGTCGTACTTCGCCGCGGCCTCGACCATCTGCGCGAACTGGCGGTCGTGCTTGTCGCCCTTGCCGACGTTGCCGGGGTTGATGCGGTACTTGGAGAGCGCCTCGGCACACGCCGGGTGATCGGTCAGCAGACGGTGGCCGTTGTAGTGGAAGTCGCCGATCAACGGCACGTCGATGCCCATGCGGTCGAGCTGCTCGCGGATGTAAGGCACGGCGGCCGCGGCTTCGGGCGTGTTGACGGTGATACGCACCATCTCGGAGCCGGCGATCGCGAGTTCCTTCACCTGGATCGCGGTGCCAATGGCGTCGACCGTGTCGGTGTTGGTCATGGCCTGCACGCGCACCGGCGCGCCGCCGCCCACCATCACTTCACGCGTGCCCCAGCGCACTGGCACGGCGTGCGAGTGGCGCTGCGCTGGCCGGGCCGGTTCGATGAAATCGTCGAGCAGGCTTCTGCTCTGGTCGCGGATGTCGCTCATGCTTGCACGCCCTGCGCTACTTGAGTTCGAACCGGGCCACGTTGTCCCGGGTGAAAGCCCCCAGCTCCAGGGGCTGGCCGCGGAACACCACCTTGGTGGCTCCGGCGTTGCCGATTCTGACCTTCAGCGGCATGACCCCATCGAGCCCCACGTCTTCACCGGCCTCGACCAGGCGCGAGATCAACGACTTGCCGCGTGCGTCGGTCACTTCGACCCACGAACGCTCGCTCGCATGCAGCTGCAGCACGCCGGCGGCAGCCGCTTCGAAAGCGTTGGCTGGCAGTTCAGCGACGCCAGCCGAAGCGGCCAGATCCGCAGCCGGCGGCACCACGGTTTCGACGACGGACGAAGCAGCCGCAGACGCAGGCACCGCGGCCCCGATCGCCGACGCCGCTTCGCTGACCACCTTGGGCGCCGCGCTGCGGGATTCGGCCGACAGTCGCTCGCGCGCCGCGGGCAACCACGACGCCGGCATGAAGTAGACGACCACGGCCGCCAGCACCAGCAGGGCCGCAATCCACAGCAGCGGGCTCGAAAAGCTGACCCACTCGCCGGGAACCATGCGCCCCGGGCGCTCGTGGAACGGCGTGTTCAGGCCTTCGGAGATTTCTTCGAGGCGATGGCCCAGCGGCGGCGGCATCAACGCCAGCACCGGCCCGGCATCGACCTTCAGCGTGCGGCATACGGTTTGTGCCAGCGCGCGGGTGAAGGTGGCGTCGGGCAACTGGTCGAATTGATCGGACTCGAGCAGTTCGAGCTTGCGCGGCGACACCTTGATCGCCGCGGCCAGCGCGGCGATGTGCAAACCCTGGGCTTGCCGCGCCTGGCGCAGCAACGCGCCGGCGGTGGCGGCCGGCGTGGCGCCCACAGCCGACTCCTTCGCGTCACTCATCGTAGGCGCCCCGTGCGACCAGGCCCGTCTCGCGCGAATTCGGGTAACGCCCGCGCAACTGGTCGGCGAAATCCTGCGCGCCGCGTGCGTTGCCAAGCCGATGCTCGATGCGCGCCGCCAACCACAGTGTCTGCGCGTTGGAGACGTCGGGCATGGCGTTGACCCGGCGCACGTAAAAGCGTGCACGTTCGTACTCGCCACGCCGGTACAGCACCTCGGAGAGGTTGACCGCGGTCGACGGGTTGCCCGGGTCGAGCTGGTAAGAACGCAGCAACGTAGCCTCGGCCTGTGGCCACTGGCCCGCTTGCGCCTGACACACGCCCTGGGTCAGCAGGGTGCGCGACACGTCGCGGTTCTTGGGTTCGGCGATCGCCTGCTCGAACAGCGCATTCGCCTCGGGGTAGCGCTTCTTCTGGCACTGGTAGTAGCCGAAGTTCTGCATCACGTCGGCGTCGCGCGGATTCAGTTGCAGCGCACGCCGAAAGCTCTCTTCGGCCAACTGGTCGTCGCCGAGGTTGGCGTAGATCAGGCCGCGCAGGTTGTAGGCCTCGCTCAGGTTCGGATTCGCGATGATCGCAAGCTTGACCTGGTCGAGCGCGGTCGTCATCTGGCCACGACCGAAGTAGGCGGCGGCCAGTTCCATGCGCACGTTGGCGCGTTTGCTCGCGTCTGACTCGTCGGACGCGGTCACCCGATCCTTCGTGTCGCCGGTCACCCCGGGCGATTCGGGCAGCGGCGTGCGCGTGGACACACAGGCCGACAGCAGCGCCGCCGCCAGCGACAGCGCGCCGAACTTCACGAGCGCCGAAGCACGCACTGCGTCAAACCATGAAGCGGTCATCAATGGGTCTCCTGCGCTCGGGCGCGGCCGGCTCGAATCGTGTTCGCCACCGCCGAGCCGCTGCGGTGAACCTTTACCGGCGCACGGGTCATGCGCGTGTGCGCCTTGGTGCGGTCCTGCACTTCGCCGGCGAGCTGGCCGCAGGCGGCATCGATGTCGTCGCCGCGCGTCTTCCGCACGGTGGCCACCAGGCCGCCGTCCTGCAACACCCGCGCGAACGCCGTCACACGGTCGTTCGGCGAGCGCTTCAGGCCCGACTCGGGGAACGGGTTGAACGGAATCAGATTGAACTTGCACGACACCCGCAGCGGGTCGTTGTGCGAGGCGCCGGCTCCCACCAGGCGCAGCAGCTCGCGGGCTTGCGCATCACTGTCGTTCACGCCGTCGAGCATGCAGTACTCGAAAGTGATGAAGTCGCGCGGCGCGGCTTCGAGGTAACGCCGGCACGCCGCCAGCAGCTCTTCGAGCGGGTACTTGCGGTTGAGCGGCACCAGGTCGTCGCGCAGCGCGTCGCTCGGCGCGTGCAGCGACACCGCAAGCGCCACCGGGCAATCGGCGCGCAGTCGATCGATCATCGGCACCACGCCCGAAGTGGACACCGTCACGCGGCGCCGCGACAGGCCGTAGCCGTGGTCGTCGAGCATCACGCGCAGCGCGGGCACGAGCGCGTTGTAGTTCTGCAGCGGCTCGCCCATGCCCATCATCACCACGTTGGTGATGGCCCGCGTGCCTTCCGGCAGGTTCAGACGCTGGCGCAAATGGTGCTCGGCGAACCAGAGTTGCGCGACGATTTCAGCGGTGCTGAGGTTGCGGCTGAAACCCTGGTGCCCGGTGGAACAGAAGCGGCAACCGACGGCACAGCCGGCCTGCGACGAGATGCACAGCGTGCCGCGGTCGTCTTCGGGAATGAACACGGTTTCCACCGCGTCGCCAGCGCCCACGTCGAACAGCCACTTGATGGTGCCGTCGCTCGAGGCCTGCTCGCTCAGCACCGGCATGGCGCTGAGGCAGGCCCGGCCTGCGAGCTTGTCGCGCAGCGAACGCGCCAGGTCGGTCATCTGCGAAAAATCGGTCGCGCCGGACTTGTGGATCCAGCGGAACAACTGGGTCGCGCGGAATCGCTTTTCGCCCAGGCGTTCGCAGTACGCAGCCAGGCCTTCGAGGTCGAATTCCAGCAGGTTGACCAGCGCAACGCTGGCCGCACCCGACACCGACCCCTGCGCAGGGCTTGCGCCTGCATCGGGCTGGGTCGGCGACGGGTTCATGCGGTCTGAGTCTGGCGCCGGTCAGCGGCTGTAGACGTTCATGCCGGGGAAGAAGAAGGCGATCTCGGCAGCGGCCGTTTCGGCCGCGTCGGAGCCGTGCACGGCGTTGGCATCGATGCTGTCGGCGAAGTCGGCGCGGATCGTGCCCTTCTCGGCCTTCTTCGGATCGGTCGCGCCCATCAGGTCCCGGTTCTTCAGGATCGCGTTGTCACCTTCCAGCGCCTGGATCATCACCGGCCCCGAGATCATGAAGCTGACCAGGTCGTTGAAGAACGGCCGGGCCTTGTGCACAGCGTAGAAAGCTTCAGCTTCGCCGCGCGAAAGATGCGCCATGCGGGCGGCCACGACCTTCAGGCCGGCGCCTTCAAAGCGGGCGTAGATCTGACCGATCACGTTCTTCGCGACGGCATCGGGTTTGATGATCGACAGGGTTCGTTCGAGCGCCATGTTCTTCTCCTGAATCTAGGTTTTGCAAAGCCTCAGATTGTAACGTGCGGGGGTTTCGCGGCCGTGACGGCCGGGCCACCCGAGAGCGCGGGTCAACGGCCGCGCCGCCCGCCGCCGCCACCGCCGAAGCCGCCGGAATTGCCACCGCCGCCTCCGCCATAACCACCACCCCCGCCGCCGCGGTTGCCACCGCGTCCGCCGCCACCACCCCCGCCGCCGCCGCCGCCACCACGGTTGCCCTTGCGGTGAAACGCATCGGCACCGATGAAGCCCAGCGAGGTCTGCAAAGGGTCGGGTTGTTTCGGGCCACTCTGGCCCTTCTTGTTGCTCGGGGCCGGGGCGCTGCCGCCGGCGCCGAAGCCACCGCCGCCGCGCCCGAAGCCGCGGCCGCCGACGGGGCTGCGCGGGTTCGGCGCGAAGCGCTTGTCGAAGGTCTGCTCGAGCGGGTTCGGGATCGAGGCCGGGTCGATGTCGAAGTCGGCATCGTCGTCGCGGTCGAAGTCGCGCTCGCGTTCGCCGGCATTCGCCTGCACCGACTGGGCCGGTGGCTGGTTGTCCGGGTTGCGGCCGCGCGGCGCATTGCGCGGGTTGTCGCGCTGGCCACCGTCGCGCGGGTTGTCGCGCCGGTTGTTGTTGTTCTGCCGCCCGCCCTGGCGGTCGTTGCGCTGGCCTTGCGGGCCACCGGGGCCGCGCTCGTCGCTGCGATCGCCGCTTTCACGCGGGCCCTGCCCGGCGCCGCCACTGGCAAGGCGGCGAATGGCACGCACGTCGCCGTCTTCGAGGTCGACCCAGACACCGCGCTTCAGGCCGAACGGCAGCACCACCGTGCCGTAGCGAATGCGGATCAGGCGGCTGACGGTCAGGCCCACCGTGTCGAACAGCTTGCGCACTTCGCGGTTGCGGCCTTCGGTGATGACGACGCGGTACCAGTGGTTCGCCCCGTCGCCGCCGCCTTCTTCGATCGAGCGGAAACTGGCTTTCTGGCCTTCGACATCCACGCCTTCGAGCAAACGTGCCTTGTCTTCCGCCGTCAGCGCGCCCAGCACGCGCACCGCATATTCACGCTCGACGCCGAAGCGCGGGTGCATCAGCTGGTTCGCGAGCTCGCCCGAGTTGGTGAACAGCAGCAGGCCTTCGGTGTTGATGTCGAGCCGGCCCACCGACTGCCACTTGCCCTGCTGCAGGCGCGGCAGGCGGCGGAATACGGTCGGGCGATTCTGCGGGTCGTCGTTGGTGACGATCTCGCCGACCGGCTTGTGGTACGCGATGATCCGCGGCGGCAGCGGCATGATGCGCAAACGCACCTGCTTGCCTTTGACCTTGACCCGGTCGCCGAAGGACACACGCTGCCCGACATGCGCGACTTCGTCGTTGACGGTGACTTCACCGGCTTCGATCAGCGCTTCCATGTCGCGACGCGAGCCGATGCCCGACTGCGCCAGCACCTTGTGCAGCTTCGGCGCTTCGGGTTCGGCCTGCAGCACGCGCTTGGGCGCGCCCGCTTCTTCGGCTTCTTCTTCGATCACTTCGACCGGCGCTTCGCCGGCGGCATCGAACTCGCCCGACAGCACCTGAGCGAACAGCGCGCCGGCCTGCACCGGTTCGACCGCCGGGCCGCCCTCGCCTTGCACTTGCGGGTCGCGCGGCTCGCCGCGGTTGCGGTCGCGCCGGCCGCGGCGGCGGCCCCGCGGGCCATCGTCTTGCGCAGCGGACGCTTCGCCTTCGGGGGCTGGCGCTGCGTCTGCCGATGCGGCTTCGGGCTCGGATGCTCGGGTCTCGACCTGCGCGGGCGTCGGCGCCGGCACCGGGCGCTCGCCTTCGTCGGCAGGTCGAATCACGGGTTCGGGGGCCGGCTCGGCAGCGCTGGCCGCAGGCTCGGCGGCCACGGTGGCTTCAGCCCCGGTTTCCGACACCTTGGCCGCCGCCTTGCGCCGCTTGGGCTTGGGCGCCTCTTCGGTCGCACCAGCCGCCACTTCGGCGACCGGCGCGGCCGCCGCTTCTTCGACAACCTTGGCCGCGCGACGGCGTCGCACCGGCTTGGCTGCGGCGTCGCTTGTTTCCGCGGGCGCCTCTGGATCGGGCGCTGTCGAAGACTCTGGGTTGACGTTCATTCTTGCGGTTCCTCGGGGGCGGCTTGGGCCGCGGGCTCGTCTGGCGGGGTCGGCGAGCCGACGGGTTCGTCGGCCACGTCTTCGGGTGCGGCCAGTGCCTGTGGCACGGGCTCGGTGGCATCACTTTGCGGAGCAACGGCCTCGTCTTCGGTGCTCTCTTCGATCTGCAATTGCTGTGGGTCGAGCAAAGAGGGCTGGTCGGCCAGCGCACTCGCGAGCGACTGGCCATCCGCTCCACCACCGGTCAGCAGCGGCAGCTGCTCCAAGCTGGCCAAGCCGAGGTCGTCGAGAAACTGTTTGGTCGTGGCCAGCAAGGCCGGGCGGCCCGGCGATTCACGGTAGCCGATGGCTTCGACCCAGCCGCGGTCTTCGAGCTGCTTGACGATCTGGCTCGCGACGGTGACGCCGCGAATGTCTTCGATGTCGCCGCGCGTCACCGGCTGGCGGTAGGCAATGATCGCCAGCGTTTCCATCACGGCGCGCGAATACTTGGGCGGCTTCTCGGGATTCAGCCGGTCGAGGTATTCGCGCATCTCGGGGCGGCTCTGCAAGCGCCAGCCCGTCGCCAAGGCCACCAGTTCGACACCACGCCCGTCCCACTCGCGGGTGAGTTCGTCGAGCAGCGAGCGCAGCGTGTCGGGGCCGAGTTCATCGGCGAACAGCACCCGCATGTCGCGCAGCGGCAGCGGCTGGCTCGCGCAGATGAGCGCGGTCTCGAGGACGCGCTTCGCATCCAGACTATTCATGGTCTTTGATCACATTTTCGGCCGGTCGATGCGGCACAAACATTCAGCTGGGCTCTCGGGGCAGCAAGTTGTCTTCAGCCTCGGCACGGGCCCGCTCTTGTGGCTCGGGCATGGCGTTTCGCGGCTGGCGGCTGGGCACCGCTTCTCGCGGCTTCCCATGTTGACGCACCAAGGAGTGCGACTCGCTTCTGACTGGACTACTTTGTTGCCCGCGTGCAGTGGTCGATGCAGGGCGGGACTTTCGTGCCAGGAAGGATTTCGCGCATTGTACCCAACCTGCGGGCGACTGCGGAGACCTTCAAGGCGCGCTGCCCGTCAACTGCTGCCACGCCTGTGCGAGATCGGCAGGCAATTCGGCTTCGAGCAGCATCTCGGGCTCGTTGCCGCGGAACGGGTGCGCAAAGCCCAGCTGCGCTGCGTGGAGTGCCTGGCGTTCCAGGCCCAGCGCCGGTTTGCCCCCGTACACGGCATCGGCCACCAGCGCGTGCCCGCGTGACGCGAGATGCACGCGGATCTGGTGCGTGCGCCCGGTGTGCAACGTGCAGCGCAGCGCGCTGAAACCCTCGGCGCAGGCCAGCACTTGCACATCGGTTTTCGCCGGCTTGCCGGAGCCGACCACGGCCATGCGGATGCGCGACTTCGGGTCGCGCCCGATCGGCGCCTCGACGCTGAAGGCCGCCGGCTTGACCTCGCCGTGCACGATCGCCAGGTAACGCCGGTGCACTTCACGCGCGGCAATCGCACGCACCAGCGCGGTCACGGCCGGCAAGGTCTTGCCCACGACCATCAACCCCGACGTGTCCTTGTCGAGCCGGTGCACGATGCCGGCACGCGGCAGGCTGGCCGCGCCTTTGTGGTGGGCGAGCAGCGCATTCAGCAAGGTTCCCGACCAGTTGCCCGCTGCCGGGTGCACGACCAAGCCGGCCGGCTTGTTCACGACCAGCAGGTGTTCATCTTCAAACACGATGCACAGCGCAATCGGCTCAGGCCGGAAGGCCCGGCTCTCGGCCGTCGGCACGAGTTCGACCGATACGAGCTGCCCGGCCAACACCTTGCGCGACGCAGAGGCGGCGGCCACGCCGTCGACACGCACGTGGCCTTGTTCGATCAGGCCTTGCAGATGAGTGCGCGAGAACTCGCCCGCCATCGCCACCACCGCCTTGTCGAGGCGCTGGCCGTGCAGCGCCTGCGGCACCGCGGCTTCTCGCCGCTCGGGTTCGTCGAGCCAGAGCGCGTCGGCGGCTTCCGGCTCATCCTGTGCGAGGCCGGGGCTATCAGGGGAAGGCAGGGGCTCAACCATATAATCGCGCTTCGTTTTCAGACAGGACAGCGCTGCCTCGCGCTGGCTCCAGGCCCATGAATGAGTTGAGTGTGTTGCGTCGGCCCCTGGTCGCCGTGATGGCGTTGATGCTGGCCTTGCTCGCGGGCTGCGGCAGCACGCCGAAAGACGCCGAATCGCAGTGGAGCGCCGAGAAATTGTATGCCGAGGCCAAGGAAGAAGCCTCGATCGGCAACTACGAACGCGCCGGCAAGCTCTACGAACGCCTCGAAGGCCGTGCCTCGGGCACCGCGCTGGCACAGCAAGCGCAGATCGAGCGCGCCTACATGCTCTACAAGAACAACGACAAGGTCCAGGCGCTGTCGGTGCTCGAGCGTTTCATCAAACTGCACCCCACGAGCCCGGTGCTCGACTACGCGCTGTACCTGCAGGGGCTGGTCAACTTCAACGACAACCTCGGCCTGTTCGGCAGCCTGGCGCGACAGGAATTGTCCGAGCGCGACCAGCAGGCCGCGCGCGACTCCTACCAGTCGTTCAAGCAGCTCGTCGACCAGTTCCCGCGCTCGATCTACACCGACGATTCGCGCACGCGCATGAACTACATCGTCAATTCGCTGGCGGCCTACGAAGTGCACGTGGCGCGTTATTACTATCGGCGCGGTGCCTATGTGGCGGCTGTGAACCGCGCGCAGCAGGTCGTCACCGAATATCAGCAGTCGCCGGCGGCGCAAGAAGCCCTCTTCATCATGATGCAGAGCTACGACCGCCTTGGCCTGACCGAGCTGCGCGACGATGCCGACCGCGTCTTGCGCAAGAGCTTCCCCAACACCACGCTGCACACCGAAGGTATCGGCGGCGGGAAAAAGGGGCCTTGGTGGCAGCTCTGGTAAGGGCGGCCTCAGCGTTCAATACGGCAGCGCTTCGGCCGACAGCATAGACAGCCACTCCAGCGCCTGCGCTTCGGTCGTGAGCAGCGCCATCGGCGGCAAGGCCTGGCGCAATCGCTTGCCGTAGTTCATGCCCGCCATGCGCGGGTCGCACACCACCAGCAAACCGCGGTCGGTTTCACTGCGGATCAGTCGACCCGCGCCCTGCTTGAGCGACACCGCGGCCTCGGCCACGAAATAGTCGGCAAACGGGTTGCGGCCTTCGTCTTCGAGCCGCTTGACGCGCGCTTCCACGAGCGGATCGTTGGGCGGCGGAAAGGGCAGCTTGTCGATCAGCACGCACTGCAGCGCGTCGCCCGGCACGTCGATGCCTTCCCAGAAGGTTTGCGAACCGACCAGCACCGAGCGCGGTTGCGCCAGAAACTGCTGCATCAGCTGGCGCTTCGGGATCTGGCCTTGCATCAATACCTGGATCGAATCGCCCTGGCTTTCGAATTCGCCACGCAGCGCTTCGCCAATGCTCTGCAACGCGCGCAAGGTCGTGGTGAGCACGAAGGTGCGGCCACCGAGCGCACGTGCGCAGCGCGCCGCGAGCAGGGCCACGGCGCCCGGGTGCCCCGGTTCATTGGGCTTCGGGAACGCGCGCGGAATGTAGAGCCGGGCATGGGCCTCGTAGTCGAACGGGCTGCCCAGGCGCAGCGTGCGCGCATCGCCGAGCCCGGCCGATTCGGTGAACCACGAGAGCTGTTCGTCGTCGCCCAGCGTCGCCGACGTGAAGACCCAGGCCTTGGGAGCGGCGGCCATCTGCTCGCGCAGCGCGTCGCGAATGTCGAGCGGCGATTCGACCAGGCGCGCCTGGTGCGGCGAGACGTCGATCCAGCGCACGTTGCCACTCTCGGCCTCGTCCGCGAACTGGGTGGCGAGGCGAGCCATCTGCGCGGCGCGCTCGGCGAGCTTGGCAAAGTCGGGCGACATCTCGACCACGACCTGCAGCCCGGCCTGGGCCGCGCTGCAGGCCGCCCCGAGCGCGGCGAGTGCCGTCGTGAACTCTTCGCGGTCGGAACGTTCGCTCCAGCGCAACTTCAGCGTGCCGCGCAATTCTCGCAAGGGGCCGGCCGCGGCGATGCGCAGGTCGCGCGCGGTGCGATCACACGCCCCGGCCAATTCCTGCCACGGGGCCAGCCCCCGCGCCAGCTGCAAGCCGGCGCCGAGCATGTCGCGCGCGAAGTCGATCACCTGGCCGGTGCCGAGTGTCGTGCCGAGAAACTGCACGCCCGCTTCGGTAAGCTGATGAGCTTCGTCGAACAAGGCCACCTCCACGCTCGGCAGCAACTCGGCCACACCGGTGTCGCGCAAAGCCATGTCGGCGAAGAACAGGTGGTGGTTGACGACCACCACATCGGCCACCATTGCTTCGCGCCGCGCCTTGACCACGTGGCACTGCCGGAACTCCGGGCACTCCGCACCCAGGCAGTTCTCGCGCGACGAGGTCACGAGCGGGATCACGCTGCTGCGCTCGTCCAGCCCTTCCAATTCGGCCAGATCGCCGCTCACGGTCGCATGCGACCACTGCTCGACCTTCGCCAGCGTGCGCACGGCCCAGCGGTCGGGCAGCTCGGCCGACTGGCGCGCCAGGTTCATGCGGTGCAGGCAGAGGTAGCTGCCGCGGCCTTTCAACAGGGCCACGGTCACCGGCAGCTGCAGGGCTTCGCGCAGGCGTGGAATGTCGCGCAGGAATAGCTGGTCTTGCAGGCTCTTCGTGGCGGTGCTGACGAGCGCGCGAGCGCCGCTGAGCAAGGTGGGAACGAGGTACGCGAAGGTCTTGCCGACGCCGGTGCCGGCTTCGACGACGAGCGCGCTGCGCTCTTCGATCGCCTGCGCCACCCCGAGCGCCATGCGCAACTGCACATCACGTTCGACGTGCCCTTCATCAGCCAAGGCCAGTGCGCCGCCGCGGCCAAACGCCGCAGTCACGGCCTCACTCAGCGCGCTCACTGGGGCCCCTCGGGCGCAAGGTGCGCCCGATCCCCCGAGGGGACTTCGCGCGCCTTGGGGCGGCCCGGCGTCGCGCTCACGCGGGCTCTGGCGGGTCGAGCTCCGCTTCGAGCCGCGCGATCTGGTCGCGCAGCAACAGACGCCGCTTTTTCAGGCGGCGCACCGTGAGTTCGTCGTCGGGAACCGTCACTGCGGCCAGGTCGATCAGGCTGTCGAGATCGCCGTGTTCGATGCGCAACTCGATGAGCCGACGGGGCAGTGAATGCAGGTTGATATCCATCGACACGCGACTTATGAGCGGTTTTCAGTGCCTTGCAGGAATGCAGACAGATTATAGTTTTCGACCATGAGTACAGCCACCCTAGGTTACCGTCTTTCAGCCACCACCGGCCTGCACCGCGGCGACCGCGCCTACCAGCAAGACCAGGTGGAAATCATCGCGCACGACCGCACGCCCGGTTGCCTGCTCGCGGTGCTGGCCGACGGCATGGGCGGCAAGAGCGGTGGCCGCAAGGCGGCCGACCAGGTGCTGCTGACGGCGCACCAGCTGTTCGAGCGCTACGCGCCGAGCCGCGACGACGCCGCCGACACGCTGAAACAACTGGTGCTCGAATCGCACCTGATGATCAAGCTGACCGCGATCACCGCCGAAGAAGAACCGCACAGCACCGTGGCTGCCTTCCTCGTCAGTCCTTCACGTGAATGCGACGTCGTGCATGCGGGCGACTCCCGCATCTACCACTTTCGCGGCGCCGACATGGTCAGCCGCAGCGTCGACCACTCCTACGTTCAGCGCCTGGTCGACGAAGGCTCGATCACCGAAGACGAAGCCAACGTGCACCCGCAGTCCAACCTGCTGACGGGCTGCCTGGGCACCCACCAAGACCCGCCGCTGGCTCACAACCGCATCGACCGGCTCGAAGTCGGCGACTGCGTGCTGGCCTGCAGCGACGGCCTCTGGCACTACTTCACGCCGCGCGAGATCGGCGCGATCGTGCATGCCTTGCCGCCGCGCGAAGCCAGCGAAATGCTCGTCACCAAGGCGCGCCAGCGGGCGCGTGGCGCGGGCGACAACCTTTCGCTGGCGCTGGTGCGGGTCGAGCCGCTCGACTGACGTCTCCGGCCCGAAGCCGCCGCCGTTCAGGGCGCCGACGCGCCCGCCGGCACCGGCAAAGGCGCCGCGCCCTTGCCACTGGCAGCACGCTCGGCATTGCGCCGCTCCACAGCCGCCCGCCGCGCGCTCGCCGCCTGTGATGCCGCTTCGAACTTCTGCACGCTGAGCGCTTCGGCGCGTTGCCGTTCCTCCGCGGACAGCTTGGGCGCAGACGCCTCGTGCACGCGCACACGGGGCGCGTTGCGCTCGGTGCTGCGAGGTTCCCGCTTAGCAGTCTGGCTCGCTGCGGGTTCTGCCGCCGCGGGCCGATTGCGGATCGTCTCCATGCGCTGCGCGGCGCGCTCGCGCCTTTGCATCTCGTCGAGCACGGCCTCCTGGCGACGCAGGCGCAGCATCACTTCACGCAGGTCGCGGCGCGCGCTCTCGACACAGGGCGTGACGACAAAACTGTTCTGGCAGTGTTGCTCCCGCGCGTTGAACGCCGACTGGGCCGCAGCTCGCTCGGCGGTGATGCGGGCTCGTTCCTGGGCCTCGGTGCCCACACCCTCGCCGGTGGCGAAGGTGCTGATCAACATCAGTGCGCCTGCCAGCGCCGCCCGCAAACCCGGCAGCTTCATGTGAGCGACGTGTCCACATCGCGCCGCGCCAGCGCGAGGAACTCGGCCGACTGCATCTCGCGCAAGCGCGACACCGTGCGCGGGAATTCGTGCGCCAGCGGCCCTTCGGTGTAGAGCAGCTCGGGTTCGCACTCGGCCGACAAGATCAGCTTCACACGCCGGTCGTAGAGCACATCGACGAGCCAGGTGAAACGCCGCGCTTCCGAAGCCATTCGCGGCGACATCGCCGGCACGCCCGAGAGCAGCAGCGTGTGGAATTGGGTGGCCAGTTCCAGGTAGTCGTTCTGCGAACGTGGCCCGCCGCACAGTTCCTTGAAGTCGAACCACACCACCCCGCCGGCGCGGCGCCGCGAGCGCAACTCTCGGTGTTCGATGTGCAGCAGCGGGCTTTCGTCCTTGGCTTCGGCGAGGCGCTCGAAAGCGTCGGTCATGGCCGCGTCGGCCGCGCTCCCCAGCGGCGTGTGGTACAGGCCGACCTGCTCCAGCGTGAGCTGGCGGTAGTCGGTGCCGTTGTCGACGTTGACGACTTCGAGCTTGTTTTTCAACAACTCGATCGCCGGCAGAATGCGGTCGCGGTGCAGGCCGTGCGGGTACAGGTCGTCGGGTTTGAAGTTCGAGGTCGTGATGATGCTGACGCGATTCTCGAACAGCGCTTCGAGCAGGCGGTGCAGGATCATCGCGTCGGTCACGTCGGAGACGTGGAACTCGTCGAAGCAGATCAGCCGGTAGCGCCGCGCCATGCGCCTGGCCAGCTCTTGCAGCGGGTTCACCGTGCCCTGCAATTCGGCGAGTTCGCGGTGCACTTCGCGCATGAACTCGTGGAAGTGCAAGCGTGTCTTGCGCTGCAGCGGCACGGCGTTGAAGAAGCAGTCCATCAGGAAGCTCTTGCCCCGCCCTACCCCACCATACATGTACACGCCGCGCGGAATCGGCGGCCGGGCGATCAGCTTGGTCAGCGCATTGCTGCGCCGCGCCTTGTAGTCGGCCCATTCGTTCTCGCAGCGTTCGAGCGAGTCGACCGCTCGCAACTGCGCGGCGTCAGGCTCGTAGCCGCGCTCGGCCAGCGTGCGTTCGTAGAGTTCGCGGACCGCCACGGTGCGAGCCGAGCGCGGTGTCAGAAGTTCAGGCTGCGCTTGTCGACCGCGAGCGCGGCTTCCTTGGTCGATTCACTCAAGGAAGGATGGGCGTGGCAGATGCGCGCGATGTCTTCGGCCGAGGCCTTGAACTCCATCGCCACCACCGACTCGGCGATCAGCTCCGAGGCCATCGGCCCGACGATGTGCACGCCGAGGATCTCGTCGGTCTTCGCGTCGGCCAGGAACTTCACCATGCCGGTCGTGTCGCCCAGCGCCCGTGCCCGGCCGTTGGCCATGAACGGGAAGGTGCCGGCCTTGTACGCGCGGCCTTCGGCCTTGAGCTGCTGCTCGGTCTGACCCACCCAAGCGATCTCGGGCGAGGTGTAGATCACCCAGGGCACCGTGTTGAAGTTGACATGACCATGCTGGCCAGCGATGCGCTCGGCCACCGCCACACCTTCTTCTTCGGCCTTGTGCGCGAGCATCGGGCCGCGCACCACATCACCGACCGCCCACACGTTCGGCAGGTTGGTCTTGCAGTCGTCGTCGACCGCGATGAAACCACGCTCGTCGAGCTTCAGGCCGACCGCTTCGGCATTCAGGCCGATCGTGTTCGGCACACGGCCGATCGAGACGATCAGCTTCTCGCATTCGAGCTTCTGCTCTTTGCCGGCCGCGTCGGCGTAGGCGACGGTCACGCCCTTCTTGTTCGACGTCACCGCGCTGATCTTCACGCCGAGAGTGATCTTCAAACCCTGCTTCGTGAACGCCTTGTGCGCTTCCTTGGCGATCTGTTCATCGACCGCGCCGAGAAACACCGGCAGCGCTTCGAGCACGGTCACGTCCGCACCCAGGCGGCGCCAGACCGAACCCATCTCCAGCCCGATCACGCCGGAGCCGATCACACCCAGCGTCTTCGGCACAGACGGAATGCGCAACGCGCCGTCGTTCGACAGGATGTTCTCTTCATCGAAGGCCGCACCGGGCAGGGCGCGTGGATTCGAGCCGGTAGCGACGATCACGTGTTTCGCGACCAGCGTCTCGGGCTTGTCACCAGCGACCGCGATCTCGACCGCGCCAGCGGCAGCTTTCACGAACGAACCCCGGCCGTGGAAGAACGTGACCTTGTTCTTCTTGAACAGGTACAAGATGCCGTCGTTGTTCTGCTTCACGACCGTGTTCTTGCGGCCGAGCATCTTGCTCACGTCCATCGTCAGGTTCGAGAGGCCAATGCCGTGATCGGCGAAATGGTGCCCGGCCTGCTCGAAGTTTTCGCTCGACTGCAACAGTGCCTTCGAAGGAATGCAACCCACGTTCGTGCAGGTGCCGCCCGGTGCCGGGCCGCCCTTCTCGTTTTTCCACTCGTCGATGCAGGCGGTGTTGAAACCGAGCTGCGCGGCGCGGATGGCCGCGATGTAACCGCCAGGACCGCCGCCGATGACGACGACGTCGAATGCTTTGCTCACGGGTCAGTCCTTCAGATGTCGAACAGCAGACGTGCCGGGTCTTCCAGCGCTTCTTTCATGGCCACCAGGCCGAGCACGGCTTCGCGGCCGTCGATGATGCGGTGGTCGTACGACATCGCGAGGTAGTTCATCGGGCGCACCACGATCTGGCCGTTCTCGACCACGGCGCGGTCCTTGGTGGCGTGCACGCCCAGGATCGCCGACTGCGGCGGGTTGATGATCGGCGTGGAGAGCATCGAGCCGAAGGTGCCGCCGTTGCTGATCGAGAAGGTGCCGCCGGTCAGGTCGTCGAGCGAGAGCTTGCCTTCGCTGGCTTTCTTGCCGTACTCGGAGATCTTCTTCTCGATGTCTGCAAAGCTCATCTGGTCGGCATTGCGCAGGATCGGCACGACCAGGCCGCGCGGCGAGCCCACCGCGATGCCGATGTCGAAGTAGCCGTGGTAGACGATGTCGTTGCCGTCGACCGACGCGTTGATGACCGGGTACTTCTTCAGCGCGGCGACCGCGGCCTTCACGAAGAAGCTCATGAAGCCGATCTTGACGCCGTGCTCCTTCTCGAACTTCTCCTGGAAGCGCTTGCGCATTTCCATCACCGGCGCCATGTTCACTTCGTTGAACGTGGTCAGGATGGCGTTCGTCGACTGCGACATCACCAGGCGCTCGGCGATGCGCGCGCGCAGCCGGCTCATCGGCACGCGCTGCTCGGGGCGATCACCCAAGGACTGCATGGGCGGTGCCGCGACCGTCGGCAGCGCCGCCTTGGGCGCGGCGGCCACGACCGGTGCGGTCATCGCTACAGGTTTCGCGCCGGCTTCGATCGACGCGAGCACATCGCCCTTGGTGACGCGGCCGTCCTTGCCGGTGCCGGGCACGGTGCCGGCGGGGATGCGGTTGTCGGCCATCAGCTTCGCGGCCGCGGGCATGGCGGGCGCAC
>Ga0307516_10002502_pt1 | contig 24507 bp, 29 predicted proteins | sample 19_EM_MG_FD_203310 | JGI IMG/M metagenome (GOLD analysis project Ga0307516, IMG submission 203310) | Populus trichocarpa ectomycorrhiza microbial communities from riparian zone in the Pacific Northwest, United States - 19_EM | ecosystem: Host-associated > Plants > Roots > Unclassified | place...
AACGCGGTTACAATAATGGGGTAAACAGCAGTCGACAGGAGTGAATCAATCCATTTGAAACTGCCCTCTATTCCACAGGGTATACAATTGGAAGCTGACAGGACTTCATCGCAAGTGGTGCTGTTGTGTCCCGCATTACCCCACTGGGTACAGCGCTGGGAGCATTGTCCGCCATTTGCGCGCAGACCCCGCGCTTTTTTTTCAACTTTTCTGATCCTTCTCTCCTTGGGCCCACTACGTGTGCCCCTTGCTGATATAGGGATCGATAGAGATGAACATAGTGGATTGGATTAAAGATACACGGTCGTCGGCGGAACATTATTTCTATAGCAACTAACAGCAGCAGAGGAGAAAACGTTGAACCCCAGTATCCTTGGATGCCTCGTTAAAACTCATAACCGTGTAAAAAACCTCATGGGAAAGTCACGGACATAGGAGAAAGAGTGCATCCACCAAAGTAAGAAAGGAGAGGGAAAGAAAACCTGTTTAACCACCCGCCACGTGCTTCACCAGAAGCTTCCCCTGGATACCAGGTCAATTCCGAGGCCGATCCATATGAAAATCTGTCCATTGTCAGCATTGAGCGTACATAGTAAGGCGCCCGCGACTGCTCCGGAATGGGGGAGCCGCAGCAGCTCCCGCATTCTCAAGCGCGCACAGCAATCACATCCTCGAGAGTGCAAGGTAGCTCCGGCGTGGGGTGCGGCTGCCGCTATTGCTCTTGCTCTTGCCGTTGCCGTGATGCAGATGGTGTGGAAGGGATACGCACGCCCGACGTGCTATGCAGGTTTGATGGGTTGGAATAGGAAAGGTGGATATGACGATCGTGCAGTCAATGGATGAGGATCCATATAGTAGAGTAGGAATCGAGGTTATTCATGGCGCTGGGCCGGGCTCCTAATCTGTTGGAAATAGTGAAGAATAGAGTGGCACTGTGACACTGGGGTTGTATCGTAACCGGAGTGCGGAGAGAATCAAAGGTAATCAGGCTACTTTCGATAATTCACAGCGGAATAATCTTAGATCTTGTGTGTGGGTTCGGTGGTAGTGTTTTGGTGAGGATGTTCGTGCTGATTTTCCTCTCGTCGGGGCGGAAAACCTCTGTCTTATATCTGAGTGAAGCCGTCGTGAGAAATGGTGACTCGGACTTGGATTCCCCCGAGGTGCATGGACCTCGTGGGCGACTCATTGGTCCTGGCAGGGTATAGATAAGGGAAGATGAGGTTTCATGCAAACGGGCGGGGTGTTCTCCATTACCGGACTCTCTTCCGTACGCCTTCAGCAGGCGATGTGGCATCCCCTCCTTTTGGGGGAGGGGTCATAGCCCAAACCTCTCGCCGTTTGCAATCTTCCCCTCACCTCCGGAGATATGTGTCTTAGGTCCGTCTCGGCCGTAAGCTGATCTCCGGACCTTATCTCCCTCCTAGACTCTCAGAGTGCGTTCTGTCATCCTTCCGTACCTTTCTCTAGCTTGGCTACGTACTCAAGATATTTCAGGTGTAACACTACCTCCCCTCTCTCTTAGCCTCGTCCCGAGCACTAACACTTTTCTTTCTATCTAGGTAGCCCGTCTCTTTCTTAGGTGTGTGTGCTCGTGTGGTAGCTTTTTTTGTGTAGTTACCATGACTGTAGTCCTCCTCCCCTACAGCCCTCCCAGTCACCGGATCAGGGCATGACTCTGTAATCCGTCAGAATGACTGGGCCCTCTGAGTAGGCCGGTGTGTACTCATACTGTCGTTTGGTCATTAGGCTTTTGGTGGGGCCGCGCCGCGTCCCAACTGGGATTCGATTTCTCAGGAGAGCAAGTAGGAATTCGGTGGGCTGAGGGCTGGAACCGGGATTCAGATAGAGGCCACGACAACTCATCCGGATGAAGCAAGCGTGTCAAGAAGTGCCCGCGCCTTCTCGGTCGTCGTTGCGTATCTCCCTTCTGGTTCTCCCGAGTCCTCGTTACCGGGTTGTGTGGTACCTAGTGCGGGTATCCCTTCCCGGAAGGCATTGGGGTGCCCGAGAAGCGGGTCTTTACCGGGTTGCTCCTCGTTTCGGACTTCACTTCCGGGGTTGGTACGAACCGACCTCTTTTCGTGCGGGGAGAGCCTATGGTACCCTTTATGCTAATAACCAGGATCTGGGTAGTGGTCTCCTGTGGGCGTGCCGAGGAGTGCCCGCGCGGTCGGGGGCGGGGTACACCCGCGGCCCTGGATCCGAACCACCGGTTCCTTATTCGGAAAGTTGGCCAACTGGGTCTCGTTCATGTGTGCAGGATTAAGTCCTCCAACCCCTTCATCCCTACTACTGCTCGTGCTTTTTGGCTAGGCGTCAGCAAGTCGGTAGTCCCTCGGTGCATCTGGGTTTTGTCGGTGAAACTCCTCGAGTTTCTCCAGACCGCCTACTGAAAAGTTGTCAAATGGTTCTTCCGTCAAGTCCTTGCACTCCGGATAGTCGAGCCATTTGACAAGGTATAGGATTCGTTTATTATTTCACTGGCCGTGTTCGAACGAGGCCATAATTTCTTCAACGTCGTATTCCTCCAACTGTTCGATGTCGTCTGCTTCTCGGAGTACCTTTGAAGGGTCCGGTGGGGCCCAGTGTTCGCTGGTTCGGTAGGGTTCAAGCAGCGAGACGTAGATGACGTTGTGCATTTTCCATTTCCAGGGCACCGTGAGGCGGATGGCCAGAGGGGAGACGAGTTCCTCGATCTGGAAGGGACCATGATTCTTGTGGTCCAGTTTCTTCGAGAGGCGGCGCGTTTTGATGTTGTGTCTGTTGAGCATCGCCAAGTCTCCTACTTGGTATGCCGGGGGTTCCTTTCGCACCGGGTCAGTGTATCGGCGTATTCACTCCTGTGCGTCTTTCAGCGCTTTCCGGAATTCGTCATGCATGGCCTGCATCCAGTGGGCATAGACTTGGCTCGCTGGGTTCAGAGGTTTCGTTGATGTGGGGTCCATGGCTGCTGGGTGGAAGCTATAGTTAGCGTAAAATGGAGACATACCATTGCCCGTGGTGGTCGAGTTGTTGTAGACGAACTCGGCCATCGGCAGCAGGCGTACCCAGTCATCCTGTTCCTTGCTGACGAACGCTTGGAGGTAGGCTTTGATCGTCCGGTTGAGCCGCTCTGATTGGCTGTCGGTCTGCAGATGGAACACGGTTGACATTTGGGGCCAGATTCCCGAGAGTCGTAGGAACTCCTTCCAAGTTTCCGAGGTAAATCTGGAGTCACGGTCTGACACAATATCAGTAGGGAGGCCATGATACTTCCATATTTCTCGGGCGAAGATGACGGCCAGATCTGCCACTGTCTTTCCCTCCGTTCTCAAAGGGAGGAAGTGCGCCATCTTGGTGAACCAGTCGATGACCACCCATAGTTGGTCGCATTCGTCTGAGATTGGGAGTTCCATGATGAAGTCCATTGCTATGGATTGCCATGGGGCGTAAGGTAATTCTAGCAGGAAGGACAGCCCATAGGGTGGGTGCCGGGACACCTAGTTCTGTTGGCATTCGGGGCAGCTTCTGACAAAGTCGATGATCCGTTCGTTCATCTTTGGCCACCAGAAGTTTCATCGAATTACTTCGATGGTTTTATCCTGCCCCATGTGTCCTGCCACCTTCATGTCGTGTTCTGACTCCATAATCCTCTGCACCAATCCCTCTGGTACCCAGAGTAGGTTCCGTCGGTACAGTAGGTTGTTTTCACAACTTAGTTCCTTGACAAGTTTCGGTCCTTCGGCGACGGTTCTCCCGTCACCGCTTCCTGTTTCCTCGCCTGTTCATAGGCTTCGTCCCTCTTTCCTTACTCCCTAACCTTCGCCAGGAATTCTTCTGTCCACTTTCTTTCCGGGAGTGATGCCAGCCGCGCCGAGGAGCAGATGAACGATTGCATCAGTCATTCCTCGAAGTGATTTTTTCCCAAAACCGTGGTTATTGGCTGTTTTTCTACCCCCTCCTTTTCAGGGCGGTACTCCGAACGCCTCGATAGTGCGTCTGGTTTTCCATTCTGAGTGCCTGGTCGGTCGTAGATTCTGAAGTTAATGCCGGCCAGCTCTTGTGCCCATCTTGCTTGTCATCGGTTTAATACTTTAGTTATCGTAAAGTATTCCAAGTTCTGATGGTCTGAATAGACCTGGACCTGGTGGGTTGCGCCTTCACAGTACCGCCGCCAGTGTTTGAAGTCGTCCACTACTGCCAGAAGTTCCTTGTTGTGGATTTCATAGTTGATTTCCGCCAGCTGGAACTTTCTGGAGTGGAATGCTACTGGGTGTAGGCGTCTCTCCTCGTCCCGCTGCGATAGTATTGCTCCTATCGCAAAGTCCAATGCGTCGGTTTCAATGATCACTTCTTTTGCGGGGTCGAAGAGTGCCAAAATCGGGGCCATAGTGAATCGTCGCTTTAGTTCCGAGAAGGCTGCATCCGCTTCCGCATTCCCGGACCATTCCCTGTCCTTTTTGGTCAGCTCGGTAAGTGGTCTTGCCACTCGGGAGTAGTCGCGGATAAAACATCTGTAAAAGTTGGCGAACCCCAAAAACGATTGTGTTTCTGTTAGGGATTCCGGCATTTTCCAGCTGAGTATTGCCTCCACTTTTTCTTCCAACATTCTTATCCCGTTCCTTCCGATGATGTAGCCCAGGAACTCCACTTCCTGGGCTTTCCATATGCACTTTTCGGGCGAGATGGCCAGACCGTTGTTTTGTAGACATTTCAGGACTTCTCTGACCATTTCGTCATGCTTTTCCTCCGTGTTGGCGTAGACTAGTATGTCGTCCATGTACGCCAATGTTCCCATGTCGAGCATATCGGAAAGGATATGGTTCATCATATCTTGGAAGGTGGAGGGGGCGTTGGTAAGCCCAAACGGCATAACTTGGAATTCGAAAAGCCCGTATCAGGTTCTGAACGCTGTTTTCCATTCGTCCCCTTCGCGGATTTGAATCAGGTGAAATCCATTTTTGAGGTCCATCTTTGTGAACCATTGTGCCCCTTGGACCCGATCTTGCAGCTCCTGCATGAGGGGTAGTGGGTACCGATTTGGGATCGTGATTCAATTTAGGGCTCGATAGTCCACACATAGGCGTAATCCTCGTCCGTGTGGTTTTGGCACGAAGAGGATTGGTGAGCCGGCTGGGGATGTGGAGCACTTGATTTTCCCTGTCCTTTCCATTTCCATCAGCCATTCTCTCAGTGTGACACTGGGGTGGTCTCGTAACCGGAGTGTTTGGAGAATCAAAGGTAATCAGGCTACTTTCGATAATTCACAACGGAATAATCTTAGATCTTGTGTGTGGGTTCGGGGGGGTGTAGGTGAGGATGTTCGTGCTGATGAGTCTTCCTTTCGAGTGGAGTCCTCCTCCTTTTTATCCTCGAAAACCCTGAGTGAGATTCGGTGAGGCGGCCTAAGGTTCCCCCGTGGCTTTGTAACCCACGAGGAGGATTCATTGGCCCTGGCCGGGGTGTTGATAAGGGAGGCGGGGGTCTCCTGCAGCTCGGCGGGGAAACCGGAGTGAAGTTTCCCGCTTCCTGCAATCTCCCCGCACCTCCGGGTTTAAGGTCCTAAGTCCGTACCCTTACGGCTGTAACTCTTAATCCCGTTCCTTATCTCCCGCCTAGACTCTCTGAGCCCGAGGTTCGCTTCCAAGCGGTTAGGACCGGAGTAAAGTCCTTCCGCATTCCGCTCCCCTCTCCTTTGGTCTCCTCTGCTGAGCTCTCTACGGGTGATGACTTTAACTGCTCGATATCCGAGTGTAACACTACCTCCCCCTCCTCCTAGCCTCGTCCCGAGTGCTAATTCTTCTTATCCAAGTAGCCCGCCTCCTTCTTTTGACCATGCGATCTTTTCCAACGCCGAGTTTCGGTCAGCGTCTTGGGCTGTAGTCCTCCTCCCCTACAGCGCTCCGATTGAGCTAAGTCAAGCGAGAAAACCCTCTTACGGGAAAAACTCGCTCCCCTGTTGTTGTGCTCAACCGGCCCTCGGACCTGGGTGGTCTCCCGACCGGCCCGAGATCCTACTATCGGAGTATTGCAAGACGTGACGAGACGCGGTCCGGTGAACTTGGCACATGGAAGGAGTGACCGGGGTATTGCACCCGCCCCTACCACCGGTGTGCACACAGAGGTGTATGATATCTGGTGCGCTCGCCCGGCCTTGCAATTGTCGATACTCTGTCGTATGGCTTTTTGGTGGTGATCTTCCGAAGACATAACGTTCGCCCTCAACCGGCAGCATATGATGTTTTTCCGATGTTTTTCCACATGCAACGAGTGACTTTCGCGACTTAGGGTTCGTGCCCAGGTGTTCCTTCGCAAGTGTACAGACAGAGGTGTGTCGTACCGAACACCTACGGCTTCCGGTTGTCTGGGTTCGAGATATCTTCGGTGATCAACGGGACGTAGACCTCCTCCCCTGCGTCCCCCTACCGCCGGGCTCTCTGCCGCCTGAGCTGGTGAAGCTATTCGGATAGCCGGTAGTCCCTCGGAGCATCTGGGTTCCTTTGGTGAAACTCCCGGAGTTTCTCCAGACCTCCTACTGAAAAGTTGTCGAAGGGTTCTTCCGTCCAGTCTTTTCGTTCCGGAAAGTCGAGCCATTTTACTAGGTAAAGGATTCGTTTCCTATTTCCTCGACCGTGTTCTGCTGACGCCATGACTTCGTCGACGTCATATTCTTCCGATTGTTCGATGTCGTCCGCTTCCCGCAGCACCTTCGAAGGGTCCGGGGGGGCCCGGTGCTCGCTGGTTCGGTAGGGTTCCAGTAGCGACACGTGAAAGACGTTGTGGATCTTCCATTTCCGGGGCAGCGTGAGGCGAACGGCCAGCGGAGAGACGATTTTCTCGATTTGGAAGGGACCATGATTTTTGTGGTCCAACTTTTTCGTGGGGCGACGCGTTTTAATGTGGCGTCCGCTGAGCATTACCAAGTCGCCCACCTGGTACACCGGAGGTTCCTTTCGTTCCGGGTCGGTATACCGTCGCATTCGCTCCTGCGCTTCCCGGAGTCCGATCTGGGCTTCGTCGTGTACCGCCTGCATCCAATGGCCGTGTGTTGCGCTGGCTGGATTGAAGGGTTCCGAGAGCGCGGGTCCTACCGCCACGGGGTGGAAGCCGTAGTTAGCGTAGAACAGGGACATACCATTCCCGGAGGTGGCCGAATTATTGTAAGCAAATTCAGCCATCGGTAGCAGTCGCTTCCAGTCATCTTGTTCCCTGTTGACGAACGCCCGCAGGTAGGCCTCAATCGTCTGGTTGAGTCGTTCGGTCTGTCCGTCGGTTTGTGGGTGAAATGCGGTGGACATGCGAGGCCGGATTGCCGAGGATCGCAGGAACTCCCTCCAGGTTTCCGATGTAAATCTGGAGTCTCGGTCTGACACTATGTCAGTCGGGAGGCCGTGGTGTCTCCAGATTTCCTTGGCGAAGACGACTGCTAGATCGGCCGCCGTCTTCTTTTCCCTCTTTAACGGAAGAAAGTGCGCCATCTTGGTGAACCGGTCGACGATCACCCACAGCTGGTCGCAGCCATCCGAGACGGGAAGCTCTGTAATAAAATCCATTGCTATGGATTGCCACGGGGCATATGGTAGTTCCAGCGGGGAGGTCAGCCCATACGGCTGGTGTCGGGCGGCTTTGTTTCTTTGGCACTCGGGGCAGCTTCTGACGAAGTCGATGATCCGTTCGTTCATTTTTGGCCACCAGAAGTTCCTTCGGATTAGTTCGATGGTCTTGTCTTGTCCCATGTGTCCGGCCACCTTTGTGTCGTGTTCGGATTCCATTACCTTCTGTACCAGACCCCTCGGTACCCAGAGTAAGTTCCGTCGATACAGGAGGCCTTCCTCGCAACTCAGTTCCCTAACCTTTCGGTCCTTCGGCGGCAGTTCCTCCGCCGCCGCTTCCTGCTTCTTGGCCTGCTCGTAGGCCTCATCCTTCTCCCCTTCCTTCCTGACGTTCTCCACGAATTCTTCCGACCATTTCCTTGTAGGGAGGGAGATCATTCTGGCCGCTGCGCACACCAGGGAGTGTCCCTCCTTTTTTCCGAAGTGTTTTTTGCCCAGAACCGTCGTTATTGGCTGGTTTTCTATCCCTCCCTTTTCAGGGCGGTACTCCGGACGCCTTGACAATGCATCTGATTTCCCATTCTGCGCTCCTGGTCGGTAGTAGATTTTGAAATCGATCCCGGCCAGTTCCTGGGCCCAACGTGCTTGTCGGCGGTTCAGAACCTTTGTTGTGGTGAAGAATTCCAGGTTCTGGTGGTCTGAATACACTTCCACCTGGTGTATGGCTCCTTCGCAGTAGCGCCGCCAGTGCTTGAAAGCGTCCACTATTGCCAGGAGTTCTTTGTCATGTATTTCATAGTTGATCTCCGCCGGTGTGAACTTCCTTGAGTGGAATGCGATCGGGTGAAGGCGGTTCTCCATATCCCGTTGTGATAGGACGGCTCCTATCGCGAAGTCTGAGGCGTCCGTTTCTATTAGGACAGGCTTGGTCGCGTCAAAGTGTGCCAGGATTGGGGCCGTGGTGAATCGTTGTTTCAGTTCCTGGAAAGCGGTTTCTGCCTCCGGGTTCCACTTCCAGTTTCGGCCGGCCTCTTTCTTCGTTAGCTCCGTGAGTGGCCTCGCTACCCGGGAGTAGTTCTGGATGAACCGTCAGTAGAAGTTAGCGAACCCCAAGAACGACTGTACCTCCGTGAGTGATCGGGGTGTTTCCCAGTCTAGTACTGTCTTTATTTTCCCTTCCGACATCCTGACTCCGTTTCTTCCGATGATGTAGCCCAGGAATTCCACTTCCTGTTCCTTCCATACACATTTTTCCGGGGAAACTGCCAGCCCGTTCTTCTGTAGTCTTTCTAGGACCTCTTTAACCAATCGGTCATGTTCCTCCTCCTCTTTGGCGTATATCAGAATGTCGTCCATGTACGCCAATACCCCTATGTCCAGGACATCGGACAGGACGTGGTTCATCATGTCTTGGAAGGTAGACGGGGCGTTGGTTAGTCCGAAGGGCATTACCTTGAATTCAAACAGCCCGTATCTTGTTCGGAAGGCTGTTTTCCATTCGTCGCCCTGCCGGATCCTGATTAGGTTAAACCCGTTTTTGAGGTCTAGCTTGGTGAACCATTGGGCCCCTTGGACGTGGTCCTGCAATTCTTGCATGAGCGGCAACGGGTATCGGTTGGGAATCGTTATCTTGTTGAGTCCTCGGTAGTCCACGCAAAGTCGTAATCCTTTGCCGTTTGGTTTTGGGACAAACAAGATTGGGGATCCGGCGGGTGATGTGGATCGTTGAATTTTCCCGTTTTTCTCCATTTCCCGGAGCCATTCTCTGAGGGCTTGTAGTTCGGTTTCGGAGAGGGGGTAGATTGGTCCCCAGGGCGGCGTACCTCCCTCCTTAAGGTCGATCTTGCAGTCGTACTGCTGGTGTTCGGGTAACGTATCCGCGGCTTCTTTGCTCATAATCCCCATGAAATGCCGGAATTCGGGGGGGATCCGTTCTCCAGCATTCTCTTGAAGAGCTGAGACGTACCCGATTGTTCTCGCTGCGGGATCTGATAACACTGTCTCGTCCCAGGATAGCGAAAATTCGTTCGTTGCTCTTTTCGTGCAGTTTTCCAAGCATCGGGGGCTGTCGAACCTTATTTTCTTATTCGTCCAGGCCCCTTGGGGTGGGTGGTCGGTAATCCAGTCGAAGGGTAGGAAGACGTCGATTTCGGGGTCCATTGCCGAAATTTCTAATTTCTCCCAGGAATAATGTTCTCGATGTTGTATCCTGCAGGCCTCCACGTAGTATTGCCCGGCCCCTGGTACCCTTTCCCCCGTAAAGCTTTCGATCACCCGGGGCTGCCGATGTTCCTTCCTTTGGAGTCCCAGTTTTTCGACCGTTTTTTCGTTGATGAGGGCTATAGAACATCCGGTGTCTAATAACGTTCGTATGGCGTGTTTTGCCTCGCCTTGATGTAGGAGCATGGTGATGATTGGACGCGTGCCCCGGTGTCTCTTTTCTGGGGACCCCTCGCCTGGTTCCTCATTTTTCCGTTTTCTGGTGGCCGCGTTTATTGTACTTGGGGCCAGGGCGCGCGGCGACTCCTGGCTTCCTAAAAATCCGAGTCGGAGTCGTCCCATGGCATTATTGAATCGACTCCTTCTTTCTCCTTAGGCTCCACTGCCGCCACTTTCTGCTGCTTATTCTGCCGCTCGGCAGGCTCTTCGGAAGCCTTCCTTTTCCCCTGTGCGGACGGTGCCCGATCGGTAGCCGCCGCCGTTTTCCCCGTAACGGCCGGGAGCCGGGTTCCATGGGCCGTTGTGAAGGCGTAACATTCGAATGTCCTATGTCCGGGTCTTCCGCATCTCCAGCAGTTATCCGTGGCCTTATATTCTTCCACTTCTTTTTGTGGAACCCCTTGGAGGGCCGTTTCCAGGTTCACCCATGCCCTCTTTTTCCCCGCTGGGTTTCTTTCCTGGCTTTGGCGGGCGCGGCTGGTATCTTCCTTCCCCTTCTCCTTACCTTTTTCTCTTTTGGGGTCCTTGGCCCCCTGCGGTTGTCCCTTCATGGTCTCCCGGGCGGTTTTGAGGGCCTTTTTCTTCTCCACCTGCAAGGCCGCCTGATAGGTGGCTTGCAAGAATCCCTCGTTGTCGGCGAATTCCCTCAGGTAGTGGCTGAACCGCATGTCCAGTACTGAGTCCGGCATGGCTAGGTCGATTTTCTCCTGAAGGCCTTCCCCCGTGGCCCGTGCGTAGTTGTTTAGCGCTCGAAACTCCGTCAGGTATGCTCGGATGTCACCGGTGTACTTGAGCTGACTCAGCTTTAGCTGGGCATTAGCCGCTTCCCGAGTGTCCAGATATTCCGCGCGGATCGCCGTTGCATATTGGCTCCATGAGTCGTTTTCTCCCATGGTGTCGTATCTGTGGAGGTCCCACGCTTTTGCCGTTCCTGTCAAGAGGGTTCCGATCCATGCGATCTTCTGCTGGTCCCCGGTGTCAGGGTAGAAACTCAGTTATTTGGTGACGGACTTCCACCAAGGGTTGAACGGGGTGGTTGGTTTTCCGTCAAATGGTTCCGGATTGGTCATCTTCAGCCGGGCCGTGCGGGTGTTTTCCCGAGCCTTCGAGCGGGCCTGCTCGACTCCTTCGGCCACTAGTCGAACCAAATCTTGGGTTGTGATGGTCGGCGCCGGGTTTCTCTACGGCGGGGTTTCCTGGCGTCGTCGGGACGGAGATCGCTGATGTTCCGAGGGTGGTTCCGAGGATGAGCTCGGGGAAGGCGGCGGAGGAGGTCCCGTTGGGGCTCTCCGTGTTGGTCGAGGGGGTGATCCTCCGCCTCCTGCTCCCAGATTTGGTGGGGGCCCTGCCGGCGTTGGTGGGCGCCTGAGCTGCTGCAGTCTTTCCCTCATTTCCGGAGTCGTAGGGCGGGTTCGCCGGGTCGGGGCTCCCGGGAGTAGGCGCAGCGGGCTCCCTAACTCCGGTGGTGTCGGGGGTTTTGATGGAGCACTGGTATTGGTTGGCGCTAGCGGGCTTCTCCATGCCGGCGGGGGGCTCGGTCGTCGGGCCGGGGTTATTGGTAGGGGGATTCTGGTCGCGACCTGCTGGATTTCCGCCCGTGCTTCCCGTAGCTGTGTTTCTAGTGCGGCTACTCGGTTCTGATGTGCAGCCGCCCAGAGTTCTATGTTTCCCTGGAAATTAGCCAAGTGTTGGCTGCTGGCCGTGTTAGTCTCCCCCAGGAAGGCCAGCGCATCGTTGATTCGGGCCAGTTGTGTGGCCTGGCATATTTGTCGCTCGTTGGATTCCTGGGTGCGTTCCATAATTGCCTGCCAAACGTTTCTGGCGAACGATTGGTAGGCATTCGCGGCAGCCGATAACTCGCTGCGGATCCATTCTTCTGCGATTTTCTCGTTAGCGTTTAATCGGTCATATACATACCTGGTCCCTTCAGCCAGGCCCTGGTACGCGCTTTCGATTCGCACGAGGCGCTGGTCCGTCCTATCGACCGTGTTGCCGCATAGGGCCAGCAACTGCTCGAGGTCCTGTTCCGCTTGCTTTTGTTGCCTGGCTAGAGCCCGGAGCCAGACTGCTGGGTTAGCGACTTCCAGGGTTCCTTCCTCGGTCGTCGATCCGTCCGTGATTTGCAGGATGTCGCGCGGAGCCTCCAGCCGGAGCATATTGAAGTCGGAGGACGCCATTTTAGTATAGGTCGAGGAAGTGCCCTGTGTAGATGGTTTCGTCGTCCTGGAACTCGTAGTCGCAGATTTCTCGGAATTCGAGTCCGTTGAGATTGGCGCTTTGTCGAAGCTGGGTGCAGGTGGCCCAGTATTGGGTATACCAATGCCAGGGCGTGATGTCGTCGAGTTCGACAGGGGCCGGTCCACTGACGTACTCGTTCCACTCGTTTTCTTCTTTTGCGGTGGTTGCTATTTCTTCGTTGATTGAACCGAAGGTATAGTCAAATTGGTAGCTTGACTGTGGTTCGAGAATCGTGGCTAAGTCAAGCAAAAAGAAGTGATCTTGCTCGAAAGAGGGCATGAAAGTAGGGTGGTTTTGAGATCAAGATTATAGTGTGACACTGGGGTGGTCTCGTAACCGGAGTGTTTGGAGAATCAAAGGTAATCAGGCTACTTTCGATAATTCACAACGGAATAATCTTAGATCTTGTGTGTGGGTTCGGGGGGGTGTAGGTGAGGATGTTCGTGCTGATGAGTCTTCCTTTCGAGTGGAGTCCTCCTCCTTTTTATCCTCGAAAACCCTGAGTGAGATTCGGTGAGGCGGCCTAAGGTTCCCCCGTGGCTTTGTAACCCACGAGGAGGATTCATTGGCCCTGGCCGGGGTGTTGATAAGGGAGGCGGGGGTCTCCTGCAGCTCGGCGGGGAAACCGGAGTGAAGTTTCCCGCTTCCTGCAATCTCCCCGCACCTCTGGGTTTAAGGTCCTAAGTCCGTACCCTTACGGCCGTAACTCTTAATCCCGTTCCTTATCTCCCGCCTAGACTCTCTGAGCCCGAGGTTCGCTTCCAAGCAGTTAGGACCGGAGTAAAGTCCTTCCGCATTCCGCTCCCCTCTCCTTTGGTCTCCTCCGCCGAGCTCTCTACGGGTGATGACTTTAACTGCTCGATATCCGAGTGTAACACTCAGGGTCCGGAGTTCTTCTTCTGAGAGGGGTTAGAAAGGTCCCCATGGTGCCGTGCTTCCTTCCTGGAGATCGATCTTGCTGTCGTAGGGCCAGTGTTCTGGGAGGGCATCTGCTGCCTCTTTTCCCATGATTTCAAGGTATTGGCAGAATTCCATTGGGACAGTTTTTAATGGGTCTTCCTCTGCAGCTGCCAAAACGTACCTGATAATTCGAGCGCTGGGATTGGTCGCAATTGATTCGTCCCAGATTTGGGTGAAGGGCCCTGTCTCTTACCAGCTGCATTTCTTCCTGCATTCTGCGCTGTTGAACTGAATTTCTTCGTTTGTCCAATTACCCTGGAGTGGGTGTGCCATTATCCAGTCGAAGGGGAGGAAGGCATCAATAGTGGTTTCCATTGGCGAAATTTCGAATTTCCCCTTGGAATAGTGTCTTCGGTGTTGGAGGATCATTGGCTCTGTATAAAATTGCCCTGCTCCTTTGATGCTTTCCCCAGTGTTCTCTATGCTGTGAGGTTGCTGATCTGCTTTCTTTTTGCTCCCGAGTTTTTCCACTGTCTGTTGATTGAGGAGCGCAACAGAGCAACCTGTGTCCAGTAGTACCCGAATCGGGTGTTCCTTTTTACCTACGTGTAGTATCATAGTGATAATTGGGCGAGTGCTGCTGGGGATTGTCCTTGGTTTTTTTGATGGGGTTCCAGCACTTGGTTCCTCGTTCCTTTGTGTCTTGGATAGTCCGCATATTATTGTCGAGGTCTTAGGCTGCAGCTGTTCCCGACCTCCTAAAAATCCGATTCGGAGTCCTCCCATAGCGGGGCGAAGGTGTCAGTATCCATGATCTCGGCCGCTGCCACTTTTTGCTGTTTGGCTGCTGGGTGCTCCTCTACTTCTTCGTCCCGTTTTCTTTTTCCTTCCGACGCTCCTGCAGCCTTCCAAGAGGCTTTTGGTAGTGTGGTTCCTTGCAGTGTACTGAACGAGAAACATTCGAACGTTATGTGTCCGGCCCATCCGCATCGCCAGCAATCGTCGCAGTTTCGGAAGTACACATCTTGTTCTTGTTGCGGAATGCCTTTCAAGGCTTCCTCCTTCGAGACCCAGTGGTTTTTGGCTCCCCACCATTCCCATGCTTTTCCGGAGCATTGTTCCGGTCTGCTTTCGCTCGGGTCGTCCCCTCTCTTTTTGTTCTTTGGTTTGTCGTCCTTCTTTGTGACACTGGGGCTGTAACGTAACCGGAGTGTGGAGAGAATCAAAGGTAATAAGGCTACTTTTGATAATTCACAACGGAATAATCTTAGATCTTTTGTTTGGGGTTTTTTCGTTGAGAGCGTGTTCAATGCTGTCTCCTCTTTTCCCAATGGGCGGAAACATCGTTGGCTATATAGTCTTCTTTCGGCGTCACGTGGTCCCTCTAGGGAACCCGTACTTCTTATTCTTTCTCGAGGATTTAGTCCGCTAGTCAAGACCCTGAAACCCCACGGGCCCAGTTCTTACAACTTCATTGGTCCTGGTCGGTCTAACGATAAGCCGACTGATCCCCGCACCGCGTAATCCCCTCAAGCCCTGCGGGTGAGTGAATCACTGGCCTATCAGAGAAAGAGGAGATATTGGTTCTATGACCTCACTCCTCGTATCTCGTATTTAGTTGTGTTTGGAGTTCGTCCGGAGATTAGCCTCTTAGGTCCGTTACGGCCGTAAGATCTAAACCCGAGGCTATCTCCCGCCTAGACTCTCTGAGGCCGACTAGACTCGACTTCCTCCTACGAGTGGCTCAAGTAAAGTCTCACGTGCCCTGACTATGTAACTAACTAAGTATCTCTTTCCCATGTTTCCTCAGAGGTGTAACACTACTTCCCACTTCTCTAGCTTCGTCCCGAAGCTGAGAGAGATCCTTTTTTCTTATCTAAGTAGCCTGCCTCTTTCTGTATAGATGTTTTTCTGGCAACCTGATGGGGTTCCCATGACTGTAGTCCTCCTCCCCTACAGCCCTCCCAGCCACCGGATCAGGGCATCATTCTCTGTAATCCATCGGAATGGCTGGGCCCTCTGAGCAGGCCGGTGCGTGCTCATACTATCGTCCAGTCCTATGACGGGCCACACTTTGTCCCTACCGGGATTCGTTTCTCCAGAAGAGTGGGTAGGGATTCGGTGGGCCCAGGGCTAGTAACCGGGGTTGAGATAGAGGTCACGACAACTCATCCGGATGAAGCAAGCGTGTCTGGAAGTGCCCGCGCCTTCTTGGTCGTCGTCCCTTATCTCCCTTCCCGGCGCTTCTGGATCCTCATTCCCGGGTAGTGAGGTACCCTGCGTGGGTCCGACAGGGAGGCCTGGTTGGGTGCCCGAGAAGCGGGTCTTTCCATGCGACGCGGTGGCTGAGAAGCGGGTCTTCCTCCGGGTTGTTCCTTGTTTCGGACTTCAGTTCCGGGGTCGATTCGAACCGAGCTCTTTGTGTACAGGGAGAGCCTATGGTGCCCTTTGTGCTGGTAACCGGGATCCGGGTAGTGGCCTCCTGTGGGCGTGCCGAGGAGTGCCCGCGCTGTTGGGGGCGGGGTGCACCTGCGGCCCTGGATCTGAACCGCCGGTTCCTTATTCCAAACGGTGGTCAACCTGTCTGTCGTAGGCGTGCGTGAGATGAAGTCCTCCAGCCCCTTCATCCCTACTACCACTCGTGCTCTGTCGGACCCTTTTATGGACATCCCTTCTAAGCGTCAGTGAGTCGGTAGTCCCTCAGCGCGTCTGGATTCTGTCGGTGAAACTCCCGGAGTTTCTCCAGGCCACCTACTGAAAAGTTGTCGAATGGTTCTTCCATCCAGTCTTTGCGTTCCGGATAGTCGAGCCATTTGATGAGGTAAAGAATTCGCTTGTTATTCCCTCGGCCGCGTTCAACCGAGGACATAACTTCTTCCACATCGTATTCTTCTGACTGCTCAATGTTGTCCGCCTCCCAGAGTACCTTCGACGGGTCCGGTGGGGCCCTGTGTTCGCTAGTTCGGTATGGCTCATGTAGCGACACATGAAAGACGTTGTGTATTTTCCATTTCCGGGGCAGCGTGAGGCGGACTGCGAGTGGGGAAAAATTTTCTTGATCTGGAAGGGAAAATGATTCTTGTGGTCCAACTTTTTCGAGGGGCGGCGCGTTTTGATATTGCGTCCATTAAGCATCACCAAGTCTCCTACTTGGTATGCCGGGGGTTCCCTTCGCACCGGGTCAGCGTATTGGCGCATCCGTTCCTGCGCGTCTTCCAGCCCTTTCCGGGACTCGTCGTGCACAGTGCTCATCCAGTGGGTGTAGACTTGGCTCGCTGGGTTCAGAGGTTCCGTTGATGCGGGGTCCATGGCTGCTGGGTGGAAGCCATAGTTAACATAGAACGGAGACATACCATTGCCCGTGGTGGTCGAGTTGTTGTAAGCGAACTCGGCCATGGGTAGCAGGCGTGCCCAGTCGTCCTGTTCTTTGCTGACGAACGCTCGGAGGTAGGCTTCGATCGTCTGGTTGAGCCGCTCCGTCTGACCGTCAGTCTGCGGATGGAACCCGGTTGACATGCGGGACCGGATTCCTGAGAGCCGTAGGAACTCCTTCCAGGTTTCCGAGGTGAACCTGGAGTCGCGGTCTGACACGATATCAGTGGGGAGGCCATGATATTTCCATACCTCTCGAGCGAAGATAACGGCCAGGTCTGACACTGTTTTTCCCTCTATCCTCAGGGGGAGAAAGTGCACCATCTTGGTGAATCGGTCGATGATTACCCATAGCTGGTCGCATCCGTCCGAGATTGGGAGTTCCGTGATGAAGTCCATTGCTATAGACTGCCATGGTGCGTATGGCAGTTCTAGTGGGGAGGACAGTCCATATGGTTGGTGTCGGGCCATCTTGGTTCGCTGACACTTGGGGCAGCTTCTGACAAAGTCGATGATTCGTTCGTTCATTTTTGGCCACCAGAAGTTTCGTCGGATTAGTTCGATGGTCTTATCTTGCCCCATGTGCCCGGTCACCTTCGTGTCGTGTTCTGATTCCATGATCCTTTGTACCAGCCCCTTTGGCACCCAAAGCAGGTTTCGTCGGTACAGTAGGCCGCTTTCGCAGCTCCATTCCCTGGCCATATTCAGGAAAGGTTGAGTGAAGAAGGAAGAATCTTCTGCGTGTGCGGCACCAAGCTGTCCTACATACCAAATTCTTCCCTCGCCGACAAACAGCACTTCCCTTACATCCACCAGCTCAGGGCGTGCACGCAACAACGCTTTGAACGTCATTACGTGTTAAGTGGCATCGTCGGGGTTCAGGAACCAGCGCCGTGTGCAAGGCCTGCTGGCGGGTGTCGCGGCGCTGGCCGTGACATCGGGCTTTCAGGTGATGGACTAGTGGTACCCAATGCTGGGAGGAAGGGGAACAGGGAGAGAGGGGAACGAAGGGAGGCATGACAAGAGGCGGACATGGCAGGGGGAGGATGTGCAGAGTAGAGGAGCGTGGCAAATCTTGAGGGTTATGTAGCAGGTGTGGAGAGTGTCAGGGTCGGGCGGTTAAATGTGTTAATTAAAAAAAAAAGGGGGGGGCGGGATCTAGGTGGATAAGTAAATGGACCTTGTGATTAATGCCCATCATTTCCTCCTCCGTTCGTTCACGTTGCATCGTTGTTGGTTCTGAATTTTGCTATTCTTATTTCCAAAAACCCGGACAATTCTGTATACCTTATCGCTAAATCAACGCGATCAGCCTTTCTCGGTTTACGATTAGGTTTCAACAGGCTCACTGTGTCGATTCCATTGTCAATTCCACCATAAAGCCGCGCTCTGGAACCGATCGAAGCAGCCATGGTGATGGCTGCACATAACCTGGAACAAGAAAGCGCCGGCTCGGGGAGCTTGTGGTTCATCCCCCTTACCAGTGTGATTGATGGTCGGGGTTGGTGGTGAGTGGAACTGGTTTTCGCATCCGCTTTCAGCTGTTGGCGGTTCGAGCGATTAGTTGCAGTATCGGGAGTGTTCCAGAAAAAAGAAGTCAAAGATTTTCTTGCACGGATGACCCTGGATCTGACGTGAGGGCAGCCCCTCTATACTCAAATTGATACGCTACCAAACCGTACTCTACGCGATGCAAGTGGTCTTCCGTAGATACCGCGCTCCTCCGTTTCTTCCTCTCGTCCCCTGTTCTCTCCACACCTCTTTGAAGATTGCCCCAAGTGGAGGCCGCAGCAAAAGATCGCGTGAGCGGGGGTGAGGAAGGAGATGGGGAGAGGGAAGAGCCGGTGGAGGACCTGGGACCTCCTGACGGATGAGAGGTGTAGCCGGATGGTGCTTTGACTTCCTTACTTCCACGGATGTGGGGAGGAGAGTACCAGCCGAGATAGAGGACACAGTGGGCAACGTGTCAGAGACAGAGTTGCGGGAGTGGGAGGGGGAGCAGGGAGCAGGGGCTGAGGAGCCGCGCGCCAGGGGGGGGGGGGGATCACCACTGTTCCTGCCCACGCTTGACCTCATGGCGACCACAGTAGATGGATAGATGGTTTCTTTTGTCTGTAATATCCTTGGTGCGCTCCATATCTTGGGACAGGCCTGGACGTCCGGAGGACAAAGGAGCTTGCAACGTGCTGCCACCGCGCGGACAGCCGACAGGAGGCGGACTGTATATAATCTCGCCGTGATCTAGATAGGTCACATGCAAGTAATGATTAAACAAAAAAAAAAAATCCGTACGACCCCCTCTCGACACCACTTCTTCTCCGCACCTTTTCCTCTACATCCGCTCTTCACCCCTACTCAGCGACGAAGACCACCCAACAGTGTCTGCTTTCGCCGTCTACAGCATTTGATATCTTCAAAATCAGTCAGTACGTGATATTCCAACCGTCATTGAGAAGCGGCAGACTGACATGCTCGCAGCATGTCTTCATCGGGTGCGCAACCCCTCCTACAGGCCTGCCACCAGCAACTCCAGCTTCCACGTGTCGGCTACAGGCCCACAGCCGCGCACGTGATCCCGCACACGCGCTAGTTACCCTCATGCAAAAGAGGCGCGCTCCGAACAGCAGCCGATGACGTCGCCTCACATCCACGGGCATCATCGCCAAACGCGCTCGAGAACAGCCTGCTGTTGCGCCAGGACCCACAAATCACCTTCGACCGGCTTCTTCTAGAGCATTCACCCAACACAACTTCGCGTCTTCGGCTTCGTGAACATCCCGATATCCTCACTTCCATGTGCTTCCTCTGCCCCGACGGCCGCCGTCTTCCGTCCTTCTTCCCGACGGAGAAAATCCTGTGCTGGCGCTAGCAGCAGTGCATGCTCCGCCGTCGAGTGTCCCGAGGACGGAGGGGGGCACTGAATGCGTGCATGCTGCCGACTGGGATATCCGTAGCGAGGAGGAGGTCTACCAGCCCACCACCGCTGATGCCACCGCCTCGATGCCAGCAAGCGACTCCACCGTCCACTCGCGCAACTGTACCGACCGCCCAAGCAACTCTACGCCGCCCCCGCATTGACGCCTCGGGCACAACGAGGACGACGCTCGTCGACCCACCAAACGTGGCCAATCCGCAGTACGACCACCCTGTGTATCGGCGGCACGGTCCCACAGCAGGAGGCAGAGAGCAAAGCGGACATCTACGTATGGGTTTCCGGCACCACTGGGAGTGGCAGTGAGGGTGCCATACCCGAGATAAAGGATCTGCATGACGGCAATGTCATGCAATCGGCATTCTCGACTCGAGCGCTGGCATGCTGAAGACAATGATCGTGGGTGGATTGGTATCTGCGTATTTGGTGTTGATATCTTGTAGCTCTTCAGATAGGTAGATAGTAGGAAACCTAGCTGTGCTCCGAGTGTTGTTGCTCGCTATACCCCGATCTTCCCCCGCCCTACGTGCTTCGACAAGTAGAAAACCCATCGATTTGGGACCACCGTCCCAGCAATTCCGCACCGAGTTGTATCCCGTCGCGGCGTTCGACGTGACCTAGCTGATGGCTGCCAGGTAGTAGAAATGCGGGTTGTGTGGACAGCTATGGATGAACCGAAGCGAGAGCAAGCCGCCGTGTACTCATGATGCCCCCCGTTTGCGACTCGTGGGGTATGCAGCGATATACGTGTCAAACCGACAGATGTCCGCAGGTGACGGTCTGGAGATTACGGCTGTCCGGGTCTCCGAAGCATCGCCTTGGGAGACACTCCTGCGCCCACCCCTCTGACGAGTCCCTGAGGCCTCTTGGTTATAGAGTGGAAGTTCTATCCGTGACGATGTAGCTTTAAAATCCAAATCACCAGCTTTATCTCGGTATTCCAACAGCACGACTGCAGTTGGGAGCCCCGCTATCCCTATTCCACCGGTCGGGCGCCGCCCGTCCGGCACCACTCACTCCCGGCGTGGCTCATTTTAGTCAATAAAAGTCCAGTATAAATTATTGAACGACCCATCCAAGAGACGGATCAAACCAAACGCCCAGACCCCACCTCGATGTGAAAATTAGTTGCATTCCATGTATACACGATTTTCGCGTGAGCAACTACGGCTGTTGCCGTGGAATGGTCGTTACGCATCACTCGGTTTTCCAAGCAACTAGAATTCATGATGGAAATTTGAACGATGAAGTCCCGTGATGTGTTGTATTGTCTTGGGGGCTGAAAAAGCGAAAAGTCTGAATACACGTATATCACGTGATTATACATTTTACAGAGCAGAACGCGTGAGATATTGCAACACTTCCCCGCTTGCTGCGTTCCGTAGCAGCATGCAAGACTGAGCGCCATAAAAAAACGGCATAAAAGATGAAAAAGAAAAAACATACGCTTCAGTACTTCAACTATCAGATAGCGGGGTGATATGCCTGCACATTGGAACCGGTCTCTGCGATGTCACTCTCCGAGTTTTAGCAGATTTCAGACTCTTTCACGTGGTTGACTGGTGGTGTTCACAATTCCGGCTACGTTTGTGAAATGGAGCAGCTCACCGGCTTCAAAAACAATATCGTAGTACCTTGCCGGAGTTAGAAGTGCTGCTGGTACTAACGTGTAGGTACATCCTTTGCGGTGGTGCATTTCGTAAAGCGCTAGCGGGGCGCGCCGTGCTGTTTTGGGCCTGAGTAGGATCGGGGTGCTGACTGTGCCCTTGCCAAATTAGGTCGTGCATCTGCACCCGGTAGGTATCTGCGCCGTCTGTGACCACCATGACAGCTACTCGGAGGGGCTTAACCGTATCGGTCTCGTCGGAACTCGTGTCCCAGAGGGGGGATGCTTCAACGGCGCGCCACCGCCGCCGCCACCGCCACTGCCTCTATGGAACGACTTAGGCCTGGAGGGTTCTGGTTGCGCGGTGCGAGGAATGGTTCCGGATTACGCGGCGAGGAAAGGTTCCGGTTGCTCGGTGGAAGAAGCTCTAGATGTTGTGTCTGTCGCATCGTGTGTGTGCTGCGAGGTGGGGATTACATCCACTGTACATCTGACCGGTGCCCTTCTTCCTGTCTTGCATGTTTCTTAACTTGTTATAGTTAGCCACAGTCGGCCTTGACTATGTATTCACAACTGCTCGCGTCACCACGTTTTTTTCCCACGCCTTGTTACTTCCTGGTTGCGCGTTTGTCTGCTTGTCCGGTTGCCCGTCCACCTCTCCACGTTCTTATCCTTTTCCTTTTCCTTCTCCTTATCCACCCCCTCGTCCTTGTCGTCGTTCTTGTCCTCATCCTCGTCTTTGGTTTGCTACCTGGACACCCTAGGCCACACCCGTTACACACATACACGCGGCAGGTATGAATACACTGGAGGAATGGTGGACCGGAGGCCAGCACCGCACGCCGAAGGTTTTGTTTGGAGGGCTGCACCAACATGGCGGAGAGGAAGACGCAGATGCTGGCTGCCAGATGTAGCTCTCACCCGCCCGCAGGCCCAGCAGCAACGCACGGGGGCAGCGCGCAAAACGGCAGCCTCAGCGGCCAGCGGTCTCGCCCAGCTTGCCAACCATACCCAGAGAAAAATGGCTGCGGCAGCACTCGGGTAGCAGGGCCGGCGGCTTTCGACAGGGGGGGAAGGGGGGGGCACCGGTCAAGGGCTGTATCCCCTGGGATGAGAGGTGCATCGTGTTCGAGAGGGCCAGCCGTGCCGCGGATCAACCCGGCGACAGTGACCAGCGTGTCAGGATTCATCAGCGTCGCGCTAAGTAAGGTGGCGCGGGCGTATCTAAATACAGAAGTGCTCAGGATCTCCAACGGCGGCCGACAACCGCTACGATTGGAACCTTAGCCGCATGCTCCTCCACTTCAAGGAGGAGATCATTTAAGCCATGAGGAGAACCGGCGGAGCAATCAACGCGATTGCCAACGAAACAGACCGAATTGGCGTTTCTCGTACTCTACGGTGGATGTAGGGACGGAGTGGTACTGGCAGAGCTGAGGGAGAAAATTGAGGCAGAAGACCAGGGTGTCGTGAGCGGCGCCCATTAACTAGGCAGCGAGCAACAGAGTAGCCTTCGACCATGGAAAGACCGAGGCGGCAATATTCCGCAGGAAAAAGATGCCTACTACGGCAACGGTCAAGTTTGGCGCTAATACCATCCCGTTCAACAAGGAGGCGACGCATGGCTGGGTATCTGGCTGGACTCGCAGCTCACACTCAAGGACCACCATGCCATCCAGCTGAAGTACGGGAAAGAAGGCGGTGGCAAGACTTCGTCGGCTTGCAGGACAGATGCGACTCTCGCCATTCAACTGCAGGAAGGTCATGACAGCCTGCATCCAGTCAGTCGCCATCTCACAGCGGTAGCTCCTCCGCCTCCGCCCTCCGCACCTCTTCCCACTCCCGGCGCTCCCGGAGCTCCCACTCAGAGACCTCGCTCCCCGCGCCGCCCTCAGGCCGGCACCGTGGCCCCAATAGCCCGGCCGGCTCAGTGCGGCCCACGGGCTTTTGGGACGTTCCAGTCCAGTCCGGGCTTTCTGATGACCCAGTCCGGCTGGGTGGGCCCAGTGGTCGGACTGCCTTGACCCCGACCAGCCGGAGGACGCCCGCGAGCAAACGTTAGTACTAGTGGTTAAGAAAAATATCGTCAAGCGTCGCTGCGGGGAACCGTAAGTCAACCGCCCGCAGAGCGCTGAGGTGGGCACCGGAATGAAAATCGGTGTTGGAATATAGGGATCCATAGAGATGAAGTTGGTTGATTCGATTAAGATACATGGTCGTAGGCGGTTCGTTCTGTATATACGGAGGGTCTCAGCCTGGGCGGAGGACAAAGCAGGGCCTGGGCCTTATCTTCTCGGTAATCTTCATGTCACAAAGGATTTTTTTCTGTCTGTTGTTGTACTGGATCATCAGATCTCCCTCGCTTGCCGGGCCCGCTGGCCGACCCAGTCAAGACAAGCCGGCTCCACAAAATAATATCTTCATGATCCAATAGGGTCGCACACGATCAATGAAACATCATCATCATCAGCCGGCTCCACAAAAGCCCGTGGGCCCGCGGTCCGTGGACTAACGTGGACTGCTTCTCTCAGACCAGTCCAGGCTTAGACACGAGATGAAATATGCACCCCCCCCCCTATCTAGCTCAAGGCAAACTACACCGAGTTTTCCTCGCCGCTGACAAGTGGAGGCGAAAGCCCCTATTAGTCACTACGTGGCGGCACCCTTTGCACACCAAAACAAACAAAACAGCATAACTACTCCTCTTCCCCCAACCTGTCCTCCTCTCTGGAGTAGGAGAACTGATGATGATGATGATGATTCATTAATCGCGTGCGACCCTATTGGATCATGGCGATATTATATACAGTCCTTTCCCGTTCGCCGTCCGCTGCGCCCTCGAGCAGTCCGCCAGCGGCTCGCGGCGACTCCCACTGCCCCCGCCCGGCCTGTTCCCCGAAAAGAGAAGAGAAAGAAAGAAAGGGAGATAAGGAGAAAGAGAGAGTGGCAGTAGAAAGAAAGAGTAAAGGACAGTTGAGCGCGCCTAAGGAGACCATATATCTCCCCCCTCCCTCTCCCCCATTTGTTCTGGTGGCAGCTCCCGCGGCCCCACCTTCGTCGTTCTCAGGAAGTCCAGGACCGCCCCAGTGCACCGCTCGTCCGCAAACATTTCCCTGATTGCGAACCGGTTCTTTCCTCTTCCTGTCTTTTTCCGTATCTCCGCCCACATTATCTTCTGTTGCGGCCTCCACCTGTCGCAGTTCTGGTGGTGCCCCGCCCATAAGGGCGTTCCAGGCAACGAAAAGGCCGACGAGTGGGCAAAGATCGCAGCAGAAAAACCGGAAGCACGAGGGGTGGAGTGGTTACAGGGAGGAGCGCGCCCGGTGCCACTCCCCAGGTCTCTTGCACACATCAAGCGTGAGATCTCGACGAAGAAATGGGACGAGGCCCGCCAGTGGGCCGGGAAACGAATCTCCGCTAAGAAATACAGAATGCCACGCACGCAGCAGCCTGACAAGACAGTGGCCGGAAGCAACAAGAGGGTC
>Ga0307516_10002503_pt1 | contig 24497 bp, 16 predicted proteins | sample 19_EM_MG_FD_203310 | JGI IMG/M metagenome (GOLD analysis project Ga0307516, IMG submission 203310) | Populus trichocarpa ectomycorrhiza microbial communities from riparian zone in the Pacific Northwest, United States - 19_EM | ecosystem: Host-associated > Plants > Roots > Unclassified | place...
GCATGGGCACGCCAATTCTGTGTTTCGGAACCACCACTCCGCAGCTCAACCCCCCACGGAAGGGCACCACCTTGAAGAGACTCCTCACGGCCCTCAAGAGATGCGCGGCCGTCGGCGCCGTCGCCCTCGCGGTCGCCAGTCTTCAGCCCGTCTCGGCCGCACAGGCCGCCCCCTCGCCCGTCGTCGGCGGCACCCGCGCCACGCAGGGCGAGTTCCCGTTCATGGTCCGGCTCTCGATGGGCTGTGGCGGCGCGCTCTACACCCAGCAGATAGTGCTCACGGCCGCGCACTGTGTAAGCGGCTCCGGCGCCAACACCAGCATCACGGCCACCGCCGGAGTCGTCGACCTGCAGTCCACCAGTGGCCGGGTCCAGGTCAAGTCGACCAGGGTCCTCCAGGCCCCCGGCTACAACGGCACCGGCAAGGACTGGGCGCTCATCAAGCTCGCCCAGCCGATCAACCTGCCCACGCTGAAGATCGCCACCACCACGCAGTACAACACCGGCAACTTCACCGTCGCCGGCTGGGGAGCGGCCAGCGAGGGCGGCGCCCAGCAGCGGTACCTGCTCAAGGCCACGGTGCCGTTCATCAGCGACGCCACCTGCAAGGGGTACGGCGGCAGCTACAGCGGCCTGGTCGCCGGCGAGGAGATCTGCGCCGGCTTCGCCGCGGGCGGCGTCGACACCTGCCAGGGCGACTCCGGCGGCCCGATGTTCCGCCGGGACTCCGCCAATGCCTGGATCCAGGTCGGCATCGTCAGCTGGGGCGACGGCTGCGCCCGGCCGAACGCCCCCGGCGTCTACACCGAGGTCTCCACCTTCGCCTCCGCCATCGCTTCGGCCGCGTCCACGCTCTGACGCGTCCCGCTCTCGTACGACGTCCACGGGCCCGGCGCGCCATGACGCGCCGGGCCCGCACCCGCATCCATTCCGTTCAGCCCGGCCCGTTCAGCCCGGTCCGGGCGTCAGAACCCGCCGCCGAAGTCCCCGCCTCCGCCGAAGTCGCCGCCCCCGAAGTCCCCTCCCCCGCCGAAGCCACCGCCGAAGTCGTCCGCGTTGAAGTCCGCGCCGGACAGGTCGCCACCCTCGTAGCCGCCGAAGTCGCCGTATCCGGAGCCGTAGTCGGCCGCGTACGCCGGGGTGGCCATCATGCTGCCGAGCAGGGTGCCGACGAGCAGGCCGGGCAGGATGCCGCCGCCGAAGTAGCCGCCCGCCCAGGGGCCGTAGGCGGGGCCCGCCTCCCAGTACGGGCGGCGGCCGTACTCGGTGTCGACCTCGCGGACCACCGGGTCGCGGCCGTCGGCCAGCCGGGTCCGGTCGGCCGCGCAGACGGGGACCTCGCGGGTAACGCCGCCCGGGGGCGTCCAGCTCGCGTCGGCCACCGACAGACCGTGCCGCGGGTCGAAGAAGCAGGGCGGTCGGCGGTCGGGCAGCGGCCGGCCCTCGCGGCGGGCGGCCAGCGCGGCGAGCGAGAAGCGGCCGTCCGACAGGGCCTGGGTGACGGCCCGCACGTCCTCCGGCTTCCCGGCCTCGGCCATGGCCGACTTCGCCCGCTCGTAGGCGTCCAGCGCCCGCTCGTAGTCCGCGCGCATGGAGTCGTCCGCGCCCGCCTCCGCCGGATGGAAGTCGAGGCGGTCCAGTTCCTCGCCGAACGCGGTGATGTCCTCGTCGACGACGACCCGCAGCTTCTCCAGCGCGACCCGCTGCTCCTCCTCGTGGCGCCGCCGGTTGCGCCGGACCAGCGTGTAGGCGCCCGCACCGCCCGCCACCAGCACCGCGCCGACGGTGATCAGCGTGGCGGTGGACACCGTGCCGCCGCCGTCGGAGGAACCCCAGGAGGAGGGCGCCGAGCCGGCCATGTTGGTGAGGGCCCGGTCGGTGAAGTCGTCGAGCTGGGTCTTGGTGTCGCTCTCGCCCCTGACGCTGGTCACGAGGTTGTGCACGGCCGCCCGGGGCATCACCGCGGAGTCCGCCCGGGCGTCGAAGCCGGCGCCGAGGCGGATCGCGTAGAGGCCGGTGATCCCGGTGGCGGTGCGCAGGTCGGTGAAGAGGTTCTGGGTCGGGTAGCCGGCCGGGAGCACGGCGACGAACAGGGGCTTGTCGGCGCTCTTGATCTGCCGGGCCAAGCTGTCCGCCTCGGCCGCCGAGAGCTGTGCGCGCGCGGCCGGGTCGACATAGACCGGACTCTTGCGCAGGGCCTCGGCGACGGCCGAGACACTCGTGGCGGTGGCGACACGCGTGGCCGTGGTGACGCTCGTCGCCGCCGTGGCGCTCGTCGCCGCCGTGGCGCTCGTCGCCGCCGTGGCGCGGTCGGCCGCGCCGGCGCTCGGGGCGCCCGCCGCCAGGCCCGTCACAAGGGCCAGGGCGACGAGCGCCGGTGCGAGCAGCAACCGGGTCGGGCCTCGGGTCGACAGTGCGGCCTTCATACCTTGAAACTACCCGAAAGGTGCACAATCGGACACGCCGGAGGATGAGGCGTTCAGGCCGCCCGGTACGCCTCCGTAAGCCGCTCCACCGCTTCTCCGTACCGCCCGGTCAGCAGCAGATGGTCCGCGTCGGCGAAGGGCTTGGCCACCGCCGCCGTGATGTGCCGGCCCACCTTCCGCTGGACGATCAGCCGGGCCTCGGTGACGAGCCCGCGGCCCGCCTCGTCGGCTCCGGCCCGTTCCGCCTTCCTGGCCTCCACGCCCAGTGCCCGCAGCGTCGCCGGGCCGTCCCCCTGGATCTTGGTCAGCGTGGTGAGGCCCCAGCCGTACGGATACTGCGGGTCGTACGCCGGGTCGCCGACGTTGATCGGCAGCTGGGACTCGGACTTCGGCCAGGTCAGCGGCAGTTGTCCGGTGAACGCCCGCTTGCCGTAGAGGACGTCCGCGACACCGTCGCCCTCCGTACCGGGCAGCCAGGAGGCCACCAGGGCGTCGATGTCGCCGAGCCGGTCGCCGATCAGCTGGGGACGCCCGGAGACGATCAGCACCGCGCACCGCATCGCGGCGCACACCTTGTCGACGGTCGCCCGGTCGGCGGCGGAAAACTCCAGGTCGTGGCCGTTGCCGACGTCGCCGACGCCCTCGGCGTACGGGGTCTCGCCGACGACGACCACGCCGACGTCGTAACCGTCCGTCGATGCCGAGGCGTCCTCGGAGTAGGTGACGTCACCGCCGGCCTTGCGCATCCCCTCCAGGATCGTCGTGCCCGGGACGATGTCACCGGAGGAGCCCTGCCAGGTGGCAGTCCAGCCGCCGGTCTGGTTGCCGATGTCGTCGGCGTTCGACCCGGCGACGTACACCTTCTGGCTCTTCCTCAGCGGCAGCAGGCCCGCGGAGTTCTTCAGCAGCACCTGCGACTCGGCGGCGGCCTGGCGGGCCACGGCGCGGTGCCCGGCGGAGCCGATCGCGGCGGCGCCGTCCGTGTCGGCGTACGGCTTCTCGAAGAGCCCCAGCCGGAACTTCTGCCTGAGGATGCGCGAGACGGCGTCATCGATCCGCCGCTCGCCGACCCGGCCCGCCTCGACCTCGTCCACCAGGGTGCTGTGGAAGTCCTGGTACGCGTACGGGACCATGATCATGTCGAGGCCCGCGTTGACCGACGTACGGACATCGGAGGCGGCATCGCCGGGGATCTGGCCGATGGCGGCCCAGTCGCTGATGACGAAGCCGTCGAAGCCCATCCGGCCCTTCAGCACACCGTTGATCATGTCGGCACGGGCGTGCATCTTCACCGGGCCCTGTCCGTCGCCCGCGATGTCGAGGGACGAGAACGACGGCATGACGGTACCGATCCCGCGGTCGACGGCTGTCTGGTACGGCGCCAGGTGGACGGCCTCCAACTGCTGCCGGGTGACTTTGGTGACACCCTGGTCGATGGTGTACGTCCCGGTGGTGGAGGAGCCGTACTCGGTGCCGCCGTCGCCGACGAAGTGCTTGGCGGTGGCGAGGACCTTGTCGTCGTCCTTCAAGTCCGTGCCGTCGCGGTCGCCTTGGAGACCCTGGATGACCGTCTCCATGGTCTCGACCAGAGCGGGGTCCTCGCCGAAGGACTCATAGGTGCGGCCCCAGCGTTCGTCGCGGGCGACGCACAGGCAGGGGGCGAAGTCCCAGGGGATGCCGGTGGCGCGGACCTCGGCGGCGGTCACCGAACCGGTCCTGCGGGCGAGTTGGGGATTTCTGCTCGCCCCGATGCCGATGTTGTGCGGCATGATCGTGGCGCCGACGAGGTTGTTGTGGCCGTGCACGGCGTCGACACCGTAGATCAACGGGATCTGGAACCGGGTTTCCCGCGCCCGCAGTTGGAAGGCGTCGATCATCTTCGCCCAGCCCTCGGCGGTGTTGGGCGTCGGGGTGGAGCCGCCGCCGGAGATCAGCGAGCCGAGGTCGTACGCGGCGACATCCCCCGGGGAGGTGACGGCCGCGCGCTCGGCCTGGGTCATCTGACCGGCCTTCTCCGCCAGGGACATCCGGGACAGGAGGTCGGCGACGCGCTTCTTCACCGGCAGCCCGCTGTTCAGATACGGCAGCCCGTGGGCGTCGACGACGACCTTCGGGGTCTCGGCGGGCGGCTTGGCGCCGGTGACGGTCAGCCTGAGCGGGATCGTCTCGGCGGCCTCGGCGGACCTGTCCTTGAGGGTGCGGACCCGCACGGTGCGGGAGGTGCCGGAGGCGGTGCCGGCCGGGAAGGTGATCTCGCCCCTGAGCGGCGTGTAGTCGCTGCCCGAGGCGGTGCCGCCGGTCGTCTCGTAGCCGACGGTCACCGGCTCGTCGATCGGGGCGGAACCGGTGGTGGCGACGGTGAGCCGGACGTCGGCCGTGCCACCCTCCTTGACCGGGTAGACGGCGGCGCCGGTGGTGACGTTCGCGCGCAGGGACTGGTCGGCCTTGCCGTACAACTCGACGTCGTCCATGGCGAATCGGCCGGGAGTGCCGGCGGGGAGCGTGACGGAGTAGCCCCACATCCGGGTGAGACCAAGGACGTGGTCGATGCCGCCGACGGGTTGGTAGTCGGTTCGGTATACGAAGTCGGTGAAGGGGATCTCGATCTGTCTCCAGCCGCTGAAGTCGTCGGTGAAGGACGTCGTCCACAGCTCGGAGGCCTCGCCGTGGACGCCCCCGTCCTTGAGTTCGAAAGCGATCTTCTTGGCGTTGTTCCGGCCGTCCCACCAGAAGCGGACGCCCTTGTGCGCCGACCAGTCGTGGGCGGGCTCGGTCGCGGCGAAGTCGTGGGTGAAGCCGCCGTAGCCGCTGATGTCGTAGGTGCCGGAAAGGACCTTGGCGCCCTCGGGGGCGTCGGGGCGGTCGGCGAACCGGAGTTGGGGCGGGTCGTCGTTGTCGCCGCCCCAGGTGAAGATGCCGTCGGCGGGCTGGGACGCGAAGGGGACCTCACCCTCGAAGCGGTCCACGGCGACGGGCGCGGGGTCGTCGGCCGCCTGGGACAGGCTCGGTGACAGCAGAGCGGTGAGCAAGGAGGTGGCGACGAGCAGAGCGGTTCTTGGCATAGACCATTCCTCGACTCTCTGGTTCACTCATGACTTAGATCACGCCGTGAGTTAACTAACGGCCCACACACCCGTCAAGACGACACGTCAGACATTTCGGGAAGGGCGACCAGAATGAGGAGAACCCCCCGCGCGATCCGGCTGCTGCTGGCCGGTCTGCTCTCCACGGCCGGCGCAACCGCGGCCAGCACTCCCGCACACGCCGCCGGCGAACAGGTCACCGCGTGGCTCACCACCACCGACGACGCCGCCGGCCGCCACGTGACCCGCGGCCTCCAGGCCCAGACGCCGTTCGCCTTCCAGTCCGGCTCGGGCGGCACCGGCGAGAACATCACCGTCGACGAGAACACCCGCTACCAGACCTTCACCGGCGGCGGCGCGTCCTTCACGGACACCGCGGCCTGGCTGATGAACAGCAGCGGGGCGCTGTCCGCGTCGACCCGGAACGCGACCATGACCAAGCTGTTCTCGCCGACGGACGGCATCGGACTGTCGTTCCTGCGCAATCCGATGGGCGCCTCCGACCTGGCGCGGTACGGGTACTCGTACGACGACGTACCCGCCGGGCAGACGGACCCCAACCTGACGAGCTTCTCCATCGGGCACGACCTGGCCGACGTCGTGCCGCTCACCAAGCAGGCGCAAACGCTCAACCCCTCTCTGACTGTCATGGCCTCGCCATGGACGGCGCCGGCCTGGATGAAGGACAGCGGCTCGCTCAACGGCGGCTGGCTGAAGTCGGAGGACTACGGGGTGTACGCCAACTACTTCGTGAAGTACCTCCAGGCGTACAAGGCCCAGGGCGTCAACGTCTCGTACGTGACCGTGCAGAACGAGCCGACGTGCTGCTCGGGTTACCCGTCGATGAGCTGGAACGGCAGCGGGCTCGCGTACTTCACCAAGAGCGAGCTGCTGCCGAAGCTCCAGGCGGCGGGCCTCACGACCAAGGTCCTCGCGCACGACTGGAACTGGGACGTCTACGACTCCTACGCGGCCCCGACGGTCGACGACGCGGCGGTCCGTTCGCATCCCAACTTCGGCGGGATCGCCTGGCACGGCTACGGCGGTGACATCGCCAAGCAGACGACGGTGCACAACCAGTACCCGACGCTGGACGCCTTCGGCACCGAGCACTCCGGCGGCACCTGGATCGCCAACCAGCAGCGCGAGGACATGAACAACATCATCGACTACACCCGCAACTGGGCGAAGTCGGTGACCAAGTGGTCGCTCGCCGTGGACCAGAACATGGGCCCGCACAACGGCGGTTGCGGCACCTGCACCGGGCTGATCAGCGTGCACAACGGCGACGGCGCCAGCGGCACGGTGGACTACACGGTCGAGTACTACACGATGGGCCAGCTGACGAAGTTCGTCCGCCCGGGCGCCCAGCGGATCGCCTCGACGGCGTCCACGTCGGTGCCGAACGTGGCCTGGCGCAATCCGGACGGCTCCAAGGCGTTGATCGCCTACAACGACGCCTCCACCGCGAAGACGGTCACCATCAACTGGGGCGGGCAGCACGCCACTTACTCCCTGCCGGGCAAGACGTCGGCCACCTTCACCTGGGCCGGCACGCAGTCCGGCGGCGGCAGCCAGACCGGCGCCTTGGTCGGCCTGGCGAGCAAGTGCCTGGACGTGGCGGGCGGTTCGACCACCAACGGGACCGCCGTGCAGCTCTACGACTGCAACGGCTCGACGGCCCAGCAGTGGACCGTGGGGACCGACGGGTCGGTCCGCTCGCTCGGCAAGTGCCTCGACGTCACCTCGGCGTCCACGGCGGACGGGGCGAAGGTGCAGTTGTACGACTGCAACGGGACCGGTGCGCAACAGTGGTCGTACAACGCGACGACCGGTGATGTGGTGAACGCTGCGGCGAACAAGTGCCTTGATGTGACCGGCGGTTCGTCGACGAACGGAACGCGGGCACAGATCTGGACGTGCTCGGGAGCAACCAACCAGAAGTGGCGCTTGCAGTAGGGCGGGGCCATGTCCCGCCCTCGACCGGGGGAGGGCGGGACATGAGACGTACAGGGGTGGCCGCCGCGAGCGCGGTGGCCGGGTGTCTGCTGCTCAGCGGGTGCGGGGCCGTCGATCTGCCGCTGGCCGGGATCGGGGTCGAGGCGGACGGGGCGCCGTACGCGCTGATCCGGCCGTGCGGAGACGACACCTACCAGAAGCCGTCGCTCGACGGGTGGGCCGGAGCATCCGAGGACGGGCCGGCCACCACGGGGTGGGACGTAGGGAAGGAGAAGCTGAGCGGGGACGCCGAGTTCCCGCTGTTCTCGCCGCCGAAGACCTGGCAGGCCCGGCATCTGGGCACGCGACGGCTCCTGCCCAAGCACTCCTACGCGCTGCGCTTCGGGCACTACGACACCGGCGACTCCTACAACGGGACCGCCGAGTTCACGGCCGCGGACATCGCCGCACTGAAGCCCGGCCAGGTCTGGGCCGACGGCCGGGCGATGAGCCTCGACGAGTTCGAGAAGCTCGCCGAGGACTCCTGCTGAGGCGGCCCCGCCCACTCGGCCGGAGCTAGGGCCTGTCTGACAATTCCCGTCTGCCTCGCGACGCCATGCACGCACTCTCGACGCACCGGGCGCAGACCCAAGTACGTCCAGTACGAGGGCCTACGCCCGGCACGCCGAGAGCACGCACCTGACGCCGCGAGGCCGCCCTCCGGGCGACGACGGGAATTGTCAGACAGGCCCTAGACGGGCGGCTCCACGCCCGCCCGCAGGAGGCCGAAGGCGTAGGCGTCCTCGAGTGCCTGCCAGGACGCGGCGATCACGTTCTCCGCCACGCCCACCGTGGACCACTCTCCCGAGCCGTCGGTGGTGGAGATCAGGACGCGGGTGGTGGAGGACGTGCCGTGGACGCCCTCCAGGATGCGGACCTTGTAGTCGACCAGGTCGAGCTTGGCGAGCTGGGGGTAGAGCTTCTCCAGCGCGACGCGCAGGGCCCGGTCCAGGGCGTTGACCGGGCCGTTTCCCTCCGCCGTGGCGACGATGCGCTCACCCTTGGCGTAGAGCTTGACCGTGGCCTCGTTGGCGTGGCTGCCGTCGGGGCGGTCCTCGACGATCGCGCGCCAGGACTCGACCTCGAAGTACTTGAGGGGCCTGCCCTCGACCTCGGCGCGCAGCAGCAGTTCGAAGGACGCGTCCGCCGCCTCGTAGGTGTAGCCCTTGAGTTCGCGTTCCTTGACCCGGTCGACCACCCGGCCGACCAGCTCGCGGTCGCCGCCGAGGTCGATGCCGAGTTCCTTGCCCTTGAGCTCCACCGAGGCACGGCCCGCCATGTCGGAGACCAGCATCCGCATGGTGTTGCCGACCTGCTCGGGGTCGATGTGCTGGTACAGGTCGGGGTCGACCTTGATGGCGGAGGCGTGCAGGCCGGCCTTGTGGGCGAAGGCGGAGACGCCGACGTAGGGCTGGTGGGTGGACGGGGTGAGGTTGACGACCTCGGCGATCGCGTGCGAGATGCGCGTCATCTCGCGGAGCTTGCCCTCGGGCAGCACCTTCTTGCCGTACTTCAGCTCCAGCGCGGCGACCACCGGGAACAGGTTGGAGTTGCCGACCCGCTCGCCGTAGCCGTTCGCCGTGCACTGGACGTGGGTCGCGCCGGCGTCGACCGCTGCGAGGGTGTTGGCGACCGCGCAGCCCGTGTCGTCCTGGGTGTGGATACCGAGCCTGGCGCCGGTGTCGGCGAGCACCGTGGAGACGACCGCCTGGACCTGCGCGGGGAGCATCCCGCCGTTGGTGTCGCAGAGGATCACGACGGACGCGCCGGCCTGAGAGGCGGCCCGTACGACCGCCTTCGCGTACTCGGGGTTGGCGCGGTAGCCGTCGAAGAAGTGCTCGCAGTCGACGAAGACCCGGCGGCCCTGCTCCGTCAGGAAGGAGACCGTGTCGCGGATCATCTCCAGGTTCTCGTCAAGAGTGGTGCGCAGCGCGAGTTCCACGTGCCGGTCGTGCGACTTCGCGACCAGCGTGATCACCGGGGCGCCCGAGGCGAGGAGAGCCTTGACCTGCGGGTCCTGAGCGGCCTTCGCGCCCGCCCGGCGGGTGGCACCGAAGGCGACCAGCTGGGCGTGCTTGAAGGCGATCTCCTCCTGGGCGCGGGCGAAGAACTCGGTGTCCCGCGGGTTGGCGCCGGGCCAGCCGCCCTCGATGAAGCCCACGCCGAAGTCGTCCAGGTGCCGCGCGATGGCCAGCTTGTCCGCGACGGTGAGGTTGATGCCCTCCCGCTGCGCGCCGTCGCGCAGGGTGGTGTCGAAGACGTGGAACGAATCGTCGAGTTCGCTGGTTTCGGTCATGGTGTCAAGGCTCCTGTGTTGGATCTCGGTCTACCGGAATGACCGGCTCCACCGTCCCCACATGGTCCCTCGCGCTCTCGCCTCCGGCTGCGGGTGGGCCAGAAAAAGCGAAAAACCCCTCGCGGGTGCGAGAGGTCTGCGCGCGGGTCGAGGACGACGGTGTCCGCCCGTACCTGGTCGTACGTGGCGGTCACTGCGGACCGGCGCGCCTGCTGCCAATAATCATGGCGAACGAGAGCACGGAGGCAGTTTGGCACAACCCGCCCCCATGCTCACCGTCCGTCTCAGAATGCGAGCCCGCGATCTTCCCTGGGGAACGTGGGCGGCTCAGCCGACCCGGCGGACGAAGGCGTCGCGTTGGTCGTTGGTGTCGCCGGGCACCAGGTCGGTGGCCCACGAGGTGAACGCCACCACCCGGCCGTCGTAGCTCACCGCGAGGTCCCCCAGCCCCTGCGCGTCGCTCTCGCCGCCGTCGTGGGCGACGGTCACCCGTTGGTTGACTCCCGTGCGCAGGTCACGCGTGAAGAGCGGGCCGTGGGCCGTCTCGCCCGCGACCAGGTTCGCCGCACCGGAGGTGAAGGCGACCCGGCGGCCGTCCTCGCTGATCACGGGCCCGTTCGAGGCGCTGTCGAGCTGCCCGCCGCCCGCGTCGAGGGAGACCCGCTCGATGGTGCCCTTGCGCAGATCGCGCACGAAAACGTCGAACGTGCCGTTGGTGTCCTTGGGCACGAGGTCGCCCGCCGGGGACGCGAAGGCCGCGTACCGGCCGTCGCCGCTGAACGTGGGGACGGTGACGCCGGTCTGGTCGGACACCGCGAACAGGTCCGTACGGCCGCTGCGGGTGTCGTGGACGTAGATGTTCGACTTCAGTCCCGGCCTGGCCTGGCCCATGCCGTACCCGATGCGGCTGCCGTCGGCGCTCATGGTGACGTCGCCGATGATCCAGCCGTACCTCTCGGAGGTGGGCGGTTCGGTGGGGCTGACCAGACGTGTGGTGCCCTTGAGGCGGTCCCGTACGTAGACGCCGGCACCCATCCTGGAGTCGTCGTCGCCGTTCTCCTTGAGCCCCGAGACGAAGGTCACGTATCGGCCGTCGCGGCTGATCCGCGTGCCGCCGGTGCCGCTCACCGGTGTGTCGTCGTCGGAGAGGCTCACCACCTCGGTGCGGTCCTTCAGACGGTCCCACAGGTAGACGCCCGCGTAGTACCCGTCGCCGGGCGTGCCGGTGCTCGCCTGGAAGGTCACGTACCGGCCGTCGGCGCTGATCCTGGGGTCGTAGGCGTTGTAGCTGTACTCGCCGCCGTCGTCGCGCACGCTGATCCGCTCGATGGTCCCGCGGCGCAGGTCGCGCAGGAACACGTCGGTCTGGCCGTTGCCGTCCCCCGGCACCAGGTCGTCGGCCTCCGACTGGAAGGCGACGAAGCGGCCGTCGCCGCTGATCGACAGGAGCGCCGAGTCCCCCGACACCTGCGCACCGGTCGCCGAGACACTGACCCGCCGGGTGTCCCCCTGGGCCGGTGCCGCGCCCGCGGCGGACACCGCCGACACCACCATCGCCCCCGCGAGCACCGCGACGGACGCCCCCCGCATGGCTTTGAGCATTGCTTCCCCCTGTTTCCCCGTATGCGCATCACCCCCGGCCCCGCACCGAGAACTCCTTAAAGGCAAACGCATCACCACGCACAGGGTCAATCCCCCGAATTGAGTACAACCCGGGCGCGACATCAGGCGTCCGCGTGGAACGAGAGAACGAGAGAACCGGAGAACCGGAGAACTGGGGCCCGTCGCAGGACGCGGCGGGCCCGGGATGTCCGCGGGGCTCAGCCGAGCCGGTGCATCCAGCCGTGCTGGTCCTCGTTGACACCTCGCTGGATGCCCAGCAGGGCCTCCCGCAGCCGCAGCGTGACCCCGCCGGGGGCGCCGTCGCCGTGGGTCCAGGCGGAGTCCTTGGTCTTGACGTGGCCGACCGGGGTGACCACGGCCGCGGTGCCGCAGGCGAAGACCTCGGTGAGGGCGCCGGAGGCGGCGTCCGCGCGCCACTGCTCCAGCGTGACGACATCCTCCTCGGCGGCGTAACCGAGGTCGCGGGCGACCTGGAGGAGCGAGTCGCGGGTGATGCCCTCCAGGATCGAGCCGGTGAGCGACGGGGTGACGATGCGGTCGCCGTAGACGAAGGCGATGTTCATCGAGCCGGACTCCTCGACCTTGGTGCGGGTCACCGCGTCGAGGTAGACGACCTGGTCGCAGCCGTTGCGGGCGGCCTCCGCCTGGGGCAGCAGGGAGGCCGCGTAGTTGCCGCCCGTCTTGGCGTCGCCGGTGCCGCCGGGGACGGCACGGACGTGGTCCTCGGAGACCCAGATGGTGACCGGCTTGACGCCGCCGGCGAAGTAGGCCCCGGAGGGGGACGCGATCAGCATGAAGAGGTACTCGTTCGCCGGGTGCACGCCGAGCGCGGCCTCCGTGGCGAACATGAACGGGCGCAGATAGAGGGAGTCCTCGCCGCCGTGCGGCGGCACCCAGTCGGCGTCCTGCCCGAGCAGCGCGTCGAGGGCCTCGATGAACAGCTCCTCGGGCAGCTCGGCCATGGCCATCCGGCGGGCGGAGTTGCGGAAGCGGCGGGCGTTGGCCTCGGGGCGGAAGACCGCGACCGAGTCGTCGGACTGGCGGTACGCCTTGAGGCCCTCGAAGATCTCCTGGCCGTAGTGCAGGACGTGGGTGGAGGGGTCGAGGGAGATCGGCCCGTACGGGACGAGCTGCGCGTCGTGCCAACCGCGCCCCTCCGTCCACTTGATCGTCACCATGTGGTCGGTGAAGTGGCGGCCGAACCCGGGGTTGGCCAGGATCGCCTCGCGCTCGGCGGCGGAGAGTGGGCTGGCGGACGGCTTGAGCTCGATCGTGGGCGTCGTCATGAGTGGTAGTCCTTCACCGGTTGTTGAGTGACGGGCCGCGCTCACGCCCGTACTGCCAGTGGCCAGTGCTAGGACGTCCGAGCATTCCCTCATTCCGCGGCTCCACGTTCGATTATCGCAAGCGGGAGACCGATGGGGGTACCACCCACATCCTTGCGGCTGTGGGGAGGAAACGGCGTGAGAATGCGGCCCAGGGTTGATGGTGGCACCCGGCGGGGACATGCGGAAGCCGCCGGGTACGGAGTGTGACCCGGCGGCTTACGGAAAAGCGCGGCGGGTCAGCCGGCTACTCGTACGGCGAGCGCGTCGCCGATCTCGGAGGTGCTGCGGGCCGGCTTGCCGGTGCGCTCCGCGAGGTCGACGGAGACCGCCTCGTCGATACGGGCGGCCTCGGGCTCGTAGCCGAGGTGGCGCAGGAGCAGGGCGATGGACAGGACCGTGGCGCTCGGGTCGGCCTTGCCCTGGCCCGCGATGTCCGGGGCCGAGCCGTGCACGGGCTCGAACATGGACGGGAACTCGCCGGACGGGTTGATGTTCCCGCTCGCGGCGACGCCGATGCCGCCGGAGACGGCCGCGGCGAGGTCGGTGATGATGTCGCCGAAGAGGTTGTCGGTGACGATCACGTCGAAGCGTTCGGGCTGCGTGACCAGGTAGATGGTCGCCGCGTCCACGTGCATGTACTCGGTGGTGACGTCGGGGAACTCGGCGGCCACCCTGTTGAAGACGTCCGTCCACAGGTGACCCGCGAAGGTCAGCACGTTGTTCTTGTGGATCAGCGCGAGCTTCTTGCGCGGGCGGGCCTGGGCACGGGCGAAGGCGTCCCGGACCACACGCTCCACGCCGAAGGCCGTGTTCACGGAGACCTCGGTGGCGACCTCGTGCTCGGTGCCCTTGCGGATGGTGCCGCCGTTGCCGGTGTACGGGCCCTCGGTGCCCTCGCGGACGACCACGAAGTCGATCTGCGGCTCGCCGGCCAGCGGGGTGGCGACACCCGGCAGCAGCTTCGACGGACGCAGGTTGACGTGGTGGTCGAAGGCGAAACGGAGCTTGAGCAGGAAGCCGCGCTCCAGGACACCGGACGGCACCGACGGGTCGCCGATCGCGCCGAGCAGGATCGCGTCGTGCCGCTTGAGGGCGTCGAGGTCGGCGTCGGTGAGGGTCTCACCGGTGGCGTGGAAGCGCTTGGCCCCGAAGTCGTAGTCCTTGGTCTCCAGCTTCACGTCCTGCGGAAGGACGGCGGAGAGGACCTTCAGGCCTTCGGCCACGACTTCCTGGCCGATGCCGTCACCGGGGATCACTGCGAGATTGAGGCTGCGAGACATGTCGGCACAGTACTCCTCGTCCCATGGGATGACATGCGTTGTCCGCGATACGGACATGCGGGAGCACTGTCGGGGAGCACGTGCACGCCATCCCGTTGCCACGCGTTCACCCGTACGTATGACCGGTGTTGAGGTCCGGTGGGAAGTTCATCCTTATGGAGACACCCGACTGCGGCATCCCGCCCGAGCTCGCGCGCCGGATGAGCATGGCCGAGCAGCACGAGTACCTGCGCACGAAGCTGTCCCGGCGCCGCACGCTGGTGACGGCGGGCGCGGTGGCGAGCGGGCTGCTGACGGGCTGTTCGAGCGGCGGCCCGCCGCGTACCGCGGTCAGCCCGACGGCCACCTCCACCTCACCCTCGTCGGCTTCGGCATCCGGGGCGCACGGCTCGGCCGTCGTCCCGTTCGGCCGGCATCTCGCTTTCGGCGCCGACCCGAGAACCGGGATGCGGATCTCCTGGCAGGTCCCGCTCGCGGTGCGAAGGCCGTACGTCCGGATCGGCACCCGGCCCGACGAGCTGAGCCGGAAGATCGACGCCGAGGTGCGCGACCTGCACACGCCGGGGGTGAGCGGGGTGCGTCTGGCGCTCGATCAGTTCTATGTACACGCGGCCCTGGACGGTCTGCTTCCCGGCACCACGTACTACTACGGAGTCGGTCACGACGGCTTCGACCCGGCCTCGCCCGCCCACCGGTCGACGATCGGCTCGTTCCGTACGGCTCCGACGGCCCCGGAACGGTTCGTGTTCACCGCGTTCGGCGACCAGGGGGTCAGCCGGGCGGCCGCCGCCAACGACCATGTCCTGCTGCGCCAGAAGCCCGCCTTCCATCTGCACGCGGGCGACCTCTGCTACGCGGACGGCACCGGCCACGGCGAGAAGACCGACGGCTACGACCCCGCCTACTGGGACCTCTTCCTCAAGCAGAACGAACAGGTCACGAAGTCGGTCCCCTGGATGGTGACGACCGGCAACCACGACATGGAGGCCTGGTACTCACCGCAGGGCTACGGCGGCCAACTGGCCCGCTGGTCCCTGCCGGACAACGGCTTCGACCCGCGCACCGCACCGGGCGTGTACGCGTTCACCTACGGCAACGTCGCCTGCGTGGCACTGGACGCGAACGACGTCTCGTACGAGATCCCCGCCAACTTCGGCTACACGGGCGGCAAGCAGACGGCGTGGCTGGACCGGAAGCTGGCCGGGCTGCGGGCGGACGCCGCCGTGGACTTCATCGTGGTCTTCTTCCACCACTGCGCCTACTCGACCTCCTCGCACGCCTCCGACGGGGGCGTGCGCAAGGAGTGGCTGCCGCTGTTCGCCAAGCACCAGGTGGACCTGGTGATCAACGGTCACAACCACGTCTACGAGCGCACCGACGCCATCAAGAACGGCGAGGTGGGCCGGCCCGTCCCGATCGGCGCGACGACCGACCCGACGCGGGACGGGATCGTGTACGTCACGGCGGGCGGCGGCGGCAAGGACCTGTACGGCTTCCCGGCGGGCGTGCGGGAGAGCTACGAGGGACACGTCAAGGACCGCGAGTCCGTGGAGACCTTCCAGTGGACGAAGACGCAGCAGTCCAGGAAGGAGACCGTCGAGTGGTCCCGGGTGCGCTACCGCGGGTTCTCCTTCCTCTCGGTGGAGGCGGAGAGCGGTACGCGCCCGAAGCTCACGGTGTCGGCGCTGGCGCAGAGCGGGAAGCGCATCGACCGTTTCGAGGTGCGGCGCGGCGCGTGAATGCGGGTGCGGCGCGTGAATCCGCGCCGCACGTCGTGCGGATGCGGCTCCCGCAGGCTCGCGTGTGTCGCTCTCGCCGGTCAGTGGCCGGTCGCGCCGCCGTTGTCGCGGCGGTCCAGGGCGCGCTGGAGTGCGGCGGCGGCGTTCTTGCGATCGGACTCGCTCGTACGGGAGATGTGACGGACTCGACGGCGGGCGGTCGTCTCGGCCATGGGGAATCGACTCCTTCGACATTCCGCGCTGCGGAAAAAGGGGTTACGAGACGCCGGAAGAGGCGGCGAGCGGTGCCGCAGGGGTTGCCTGCATGGGGCCCGGCTCACGACCGCCATTCGCTGGATCGAGCGAGACGTTCGGCTCCTACAAAGCTAAGGGAGGAGGGCCTGTCTGTCTCCACAATTACTCGGACTTCCTACTATCTGAGACGGCGCTCTCCCTCAGACCGCTCTGACCTGCGCCGCGACCGCGTGACGAAAACGCGGAACGGGCCAGGTCGTCGACCTGGCCCGTTCCCTGCGCCCGGAGGCTCAGCCCATGTGCGGGTACGGGTAGTCGGTCGGCGGGACCAGCGTCTCCTTGATGGAGCGGGTCAGGGTCCAGCGCATCAGGTTCTGCGGGGCGCCTGCCTTGTCGTTGGTGCCGGAGGCCCGGCCGCCGCCGAAGGGCTGCTGGCCGACGACGGCGCCGGTCGACTTGTCGTTGATGTAGAAGTTGCCGGCCGCGTAGCGGAGCTTCTCCATGGTGTACGCCGCCGCCGCGCGGTCGGCCGAGATGACGGAGCCGGTCAGCGCGTAGTCGGACACCGACTCCATCTGGGTCAGCATCGCGTCGTACGCGTCGTCCTCGTAGACGTGGACCGCGAGAACCGGGCCGAAGTACTCGGTCGTGAAGACCTCGTTCTCCGGGTCGCCGCACTCGACGACGGTCGGCCGGACGAAGTAGCCGACCGAGTCGTCGTACGAACCGCCCGCGACGATCGCGCAGTTCGGGTCCGACTTCGCACGGTCGATGGCGGCCTTGTTCTTGGCGAAGGCGCGCTCGTCGATGACCGCGCCGATGAAGTTCGACAGGTCGGTGACGTCACCCATGGCGATGGAGTCGACCTCGGCGGCGAACTCCTCGCGGAAGCCGCTGTTCCAGATCGACGCCGGGATGTACGCCCGGGAGGTCGCGGAACACTTCTGGCCCTGGTACTCGAAGGCGCCACGGGTCAGGGCGGTCTTGAGGATCGCGGGGTCGGCGCTCGGGTGGGCGACGACGAAGTCCTTGCCGCCGGTCTCGCCGACCAGACGCGGGTAGGTGCGGTACTTCTCGATGTTGACGCCGACCGTCTTCCACAGGTGCTGGAAGGTCCTGGTCGAGCCGGTGAAGTGGATGCCCGCGAGGTCACGGTGGTTCAGGGCGACCTCGGAGACCTCGATGCCGTCACCGGTGACGAGGTTGATGACACCCTTGGGCAGCCCGGCCTCCTCCAGCAGCGCCATGAGCAGCACGGCGGCGTGGGTCTGCGTGGGCGACGGCTTCCAGACCACGACGTTGCCCATCAGCGCGGGCGCGGTGGGCAGGTTGCCCGCGATCGCCGTGAAGTTGAAGGGCGTGATCGCGTAGACGAAACCCTCGAGGGGGCGGTGGTCGAGGCGGTTCCAGACGCCCGGGGAGTTCGCCGGGGGCTGCTCGGCGAGCAGGTCACGGGCGTACTTGACGTTGAAGCGCCAGAAGTCGATCAGCTCGCACGGGGTGTCGATCTCCGCCTGCTGGGCGGTCTTCGACTGACCGAGCATGGTCGAGGCGGCCAGCGTCTCGCGCCAGGGACCGGCCAGCAGCTCGGCGGCGCGCAGGATGATCGCCGCGCGGTCGTCGAAGGCCATCGCACGCCAGGCGGGCGCGGCGGCCAGGGCCGCGTCGACGGCGTCCTGGGCGTCCTGCCGGGTGGCGTTGCCATAGGTGCCGAGGCGGGCCTTGTGGTTGTGCGGCTGCACGACGTCGACACGCTCACCGCCGCCCAGTCGCCGCTCGCCGCCGATGACGCACGGCAGATCGACGGGGTTGTCGGCCAGCTCCTTGAGCTTCGCCTCCAGCCGAGCGCGTTCCGGCGAGCCGGGGGCGTAGCCGTGCACCGGCTCGTTGACGGGGGTGGGGACCTGGGTTACAGCGTCCATGGTTCCTGAACTCCTTCTTGAGCGGTGTGTTTCCGGGGCTCAGCCCTTGGTGATCATGCTTCGCGCGAAGAACCGCAGGTTGGCCGGCTTCTCCGCCAGCCGGCGCATGAAATAGCCGTACCAGTCGGTGCCATACGCGGTGTAGACGCGCATGCGGTGGCCCTCGGCGGCGAGCCGCAGGTGCTCGTCGCCCCTGATGCCGTACAGCATCTGGAACTCGTACTCGTCGAGCTTGCGGCCGGCCTGCCGGGCGAGTTCCTGGGCGATGGAGATGAGGCGCGGGTCGTGGGACCCGACCATCGGGTACCCCTCGCCCCGCATCAGGACCCTCAGGATCCGGACGTACGCCTTGTCGATCTCGTGTTTGCGCTGATGGGCCACCTCGACGGGCTCGTTGTACGCCCCCTTCACCAGCCGTACGCGGCTGCCGCTCGCGGCGAGGCGGCGGGCGTCGGCCTCGGTGCGGAAGAGGTAGGCCTGGATGACGCAGCCGGTCTGCGGGAAGTCCTTCCGCAGCTCCTCGTGGATGGCGAACATCGAGTCGAGGGTGGTGTGGTCCTCCGCGTCGAGGGTCACGGTCGTCCCGATGGCTGCGGCGGCCTCCACGACGGGACGGACGTTGGCGAGGGCCAGCTCGTGGCCGCCGTGGAATGTGGGGGCGGGCCCGGAGGGCCCTTCGAGCAGGGTGGTGGCGGGCGACGGGAGGGCCTGGCCGAACATGGACAACTTGACGGACATCTCGGCACGGGGGCCCAGCTCCAGCCGCTTGAGCCGGTCCACGAGCTCCAGGTAGGCGTCCCGGGCGGCGGCCGCCTGTCCGGGCGTGGTGATGTCCTCGCCGACGACGTCCATCGTCAGCTCCAGACCCCTGTCGGTCAGCTCCTGGACGATCGACACGATCTCGTCGACGGACTCACCGGGGATGAAGCGGTCGACGACCTGCTTGGTCACCGGGGCCGCGGAGATCAGGCGTCGAATCAGATCGCTGCGCGACGCGGCGAGAATCACGGGACCCAGCACGGGGCACCTCCACATACCAACCCGGACGAGGCCGATGCCCGAAGATTCGGGTACGGCACGGAGAACCACCGTGAAACCTAAGGATCCCTCCGATCGTCTGCCATCGACAGCTGTCACGCATCCGTGCCCTGGATCTCAGACAGATGTATGAAGGGCCGCGGAAATGAGCGAGAATGCCCGGGTGACGTCGGATGCTGCGCCTTTCAAGAACGTGGGTGACTACCAGGAGCTGGTCGACGAGATCTCCGAGCTCCTCGGCGCCCCCGCGACCCTGGAGAGCCGGGACTTCGAGCTGATCGCCTTCGGTGCCTACGACAGTGAGGGCGACCTGGACGCGTCGGCGCTGGATCCCGTGCGCACCCGCTCGATCCTCGCCCGGCGCTCCACGGCCGCCGTCCGCTCGTGGTTCGAGGGCTTCGGCATCACCCGGGCGACAGGGCCGGTCCGCATCCCGCCCACCCCCGAGGCGGGCGTCCACCGGGGGCGGATCTGCCTCCCCGTACGCCATCGCGGGGTCGTCCTCGGTTACGTCTGGCTGCTGGACGACGGCCCGGGGCCGACCGAGGGGCAGCTGGCGGCGGCGATGGGGGTGACGATCCGCATCGGCGCGCTGCTCGCGGACGAGGCACAGCACGGGGCGGATCTGAGCAGGGAACTGCGGGCGGTCCTCACCGCCGAGCGCGGCTGGCAGCACGACATGGCCGTCGCCGAACTCCGCACGGCCCTGGGCCCGCGCGCGGACACCCTGCACACGGTGGTCTGTGTGGCTCCCTGGCCGTCCGCCGATCCGGAGGACGCCCCGTCCGTCCGTACAGTCCCGGGTGCGACGGCCCTGTGCACGGTCCCGTGGGGAACGACGGCCCACTCCCTCGCCCTGCTGGTCCGGCTGCGCGCACCGGACGTCCTGACACCGGCGACCTCGGCGGCGGGACGGCTGCTGGAGCGGGCGGGATCGCAGACGGGGAGCGGGCCAGGCGGCGGCGGGGCGAGCGGGGGCGGGGCGCCGGTCGCGGGCGGGCGACCCCCGGTCGCGGGCGGCGGCGCCGGCGGGCGACCCCCGGTCGCCGGTTCCGCCACGGGAAGCAGGCCGGTGGCCCCCGTGACGTCCACCGGCGGGGCCGGCCGTGCCGACGAGGTCGCCGCCGGTATCGCCGTCGCCCGTGCCGGCCTCGCCGAGTTGGGCGCCGCCTGGCGGGAGGCCGCGGCCGCCGCCCGAGCCGCCCTGGCGGAACCCCGTTTCGGGCCGGTCGCCGAGTGGGCGGACATCGGTCCGTACCGCCTGCTGACCTCGCTGCCCCCGGAGTCGGCCCACGACCCCGCCGTACGTACGCTCCTCTCCCCCGCCCACCGCGAACTCGCCCGCACCACCGAGATCTACCTCGACTGCGCCGGCCAGGCGGCCCGCACCGCCGCCGAGTTGGGCATCCACCGCCAGACCCTCTACTACCGCCTGTCCCGGGTCGAGAAGCTCACCGGCCTTGACCTGGACGACGGCGAGGACCGACTGCTGTTGCACATGGCGTTGAAGGGGGCCCGGCTGTAGTCATGTCCAGGACGGCCACGGATCCTTTGGTCATGCCCCTGCTGATGCTCGACCTCGACAACACCCTGGTCGACCGGGACTCCGCTTTCCGGGACGCGGCCCTGTCGTTCCTGGTCGAGCACGCGCTGCCCGCCGACGATCTCCCCCGGCTGCTGGCCCTCGACGCGAGCGGCTACACGCCACGCCCTGATGTCGCCCGGGCCATGATCGACCGCTACGGCGCCACGGTCCCCGACTGCGCCGTGCACGCCCTCCTCGACCAGGGCGCCGCCGATCGCGTCACCCTGCCGGAGCTGACCCGTCGCGCTCTCGGCGAGGCCGTCGCGGGCGGCTGGACCTGTGTGATCGTCAGCAACGGGCGCGTCGTCCAGCAGGAGACGAAGATCCGGACCACCGGGCTGGACCGGCTCGTCCACGGTTGGGTGGTCTCCGAGGCCGTGGGCCACAAGAAGCCCGCGCCGGAGATCTTCCACGCCGCCGCGTCTCTGGTCGGCGCGCAGCTCGACGGCGCCTGGATGATCGGCGATTCACCGCATGCCGACGTCCGGGGCGCGAGGGGCGTCGACGCGCACAGCGTGTGGGTGTCGGGCGGCCGGCCGTGGACCGAGACCGACTACCGGCCCACCCGTATCGCCGGGGACACGGCCACGGCCATCCACCAGGTGGTCGGCCCCGACTCAGCCTCGGCTACCTGCTCGTAGCCGCGGCGACCACCTGGCGCAGCCCCTCCGCGATCTGCTCCGCGCCGGGCGCGGTCTTCGGGTCGAAGGTCCACTGCGCGATGAGGCCCGTCATCAGGGTCACGTAGAACATGCCGAGGGTGTCGGCGGTCTCGTCCGAGACGTCCTCCTCGCGCCCCCCCATGAGCATCGGCACGAACCCACGCCCGGCCTCCCGCTGGGCCCGTGCCAAGTGGTCCCGCACCTCGGGCAGTTGGTCGCCCATGACCACGATCTCCATGCTGAGGTGCCAGAGCGAGCCCGGCTCCCGCATGGTGGCGATGACGTTCGACCACACCTCCTGGAACCGTTCGAGGGAACCGGGCTCGGCGTTCAGGGCTGTCCCGTCTCCCTCGAAGGCGTCGCCCATGGCCTCGACCAGGGACACATACGCCTGCGCCAACAGCGCGTCCTTCGAGCCGTAGTGATAGCCGATCGAGGCCAGGTTGGTCCCCGACTCCTTGACGATGTCGCGCGCCGTGGTGCGCATGAAGCCCTTCGCCAGCAGGCAGCGCTTGGCGCCTTCGAGCAGATCCTCACGGTGTCCCATGCGGTCCACCCTACCGCCGCTCCATACAGCCGTCCTAGACATACGTATTACACAATCGTTCTAGACAACCGTTTAATACGTGCGTACATTCCTCGGCATGACGACGAACCCGACGAGCACCACCCCGCCCCCCGCCCGAGCCGGCCGCCGTGAATGGACCGCCCTCGGCGTGCTGATGCTGCCGCTGCTGCTGGTCTCGATGGACGTCTCGGTCCTCTACTTCGCCGTCCCTGCGATCAGCGCCGACCTGGAACCCAGCGGCACCCAGCAACTGTGGATCTTCGACATCTACGGGTTCGTGCTGGCCGGCCTGCTGATGACGATGGGCTCGCTGGGCGACCGCATCGGCCGCCGCAGGCTGCTGCTGATCGGCGCCGCCGCCTTCGGCGCGGCCTCACTGGTCGCGGCGTACGCGAACAGCGCCGAGACCCTGATCGCGGCCCGCGCGGTCCTCGGCATCGGCGGCGCGACCCTGATGCCGTCCACGATGGCGCTGCTGCGCACGATGTTCACGGACCCGGGCCAGCGGGCGAAGGCGATCGGCCTGTGGTCCGGCGTCATGACCGCGGGTATCGCGCTCGGCTCGGTGATGAGCGGCGTGCTCGTCGAGCACTTCTGGTGGGGTTCGGTCTTCCTGGTCAACCTGCCCGCGATGGCCCTGCTGCTGACGCTCGGCCCGATCCTGCTGCCCGAGTCGAAGGACCCCGCGCCCGGCCGCTTCGACTGGCTGAGCGTCCCGCTGTCGATGGCCGCGGTACTCCCCGTGATCTACGGCCTCAAGGAGATCCCCTCGGAGGGCTGGAACGTCCGCTACGTCGTCTCGATCACCGTCGGCCTGCTCTTCGCGGTCCTCTTCGTACGCCGTCAGCGCACCGCGGCTTCGCCGATGATCGACCCGGCCCTGTTCCGCGGCCGCGGCTTCGCGCCGTCCGTCGCCCTGAATCTCGTCTCGGCGTTCGGGATCATGGGGTCGGCCTACTTCACCACGCAGTACCTGCAGTCGGTGCTCGGCATGAGCGCACTGGAGGCGGCCCTGTGGTCGCTGCTGCCGTCGCTGCCGATCGGGGCCGCGGCGCCGGTCGCGACCGCCCTGGTCCAAAGGGGCGTCGACCTGGCCCACGTCATCACCGCGGGCTTCGCGATCGCCTCGTGCGGCTTCGCGCTGCTGGCCCTCGCCGGTACGGACTCGATGTGGCTGGTGCTGGCGTCCTGCGCTGTCCTCGCGATCGGCGGCGTCGTCGTGATGTCCCAGATCATGGACCTCGCGATGGGCACCGCCCCGGTGGAACGGGCGGGCACCGCGTCCTCGCTGATGGAGACCGGCACGGAGTTCGGCGGCGCCCTCGGGATGGCCGTCCTCGGCTCCATCGGCACGGCGATCTACCGCCACGAGATCCCGGCCTCGGCACCGGCTGAGGCCCACGAGACGCTGGGCGGGGCACTGGCGGTGGCGGATCGGGTCCCGGGCCTGGCGGCGGTGGCGCGGGAGGCGTTCACCAGCGGGATGCAGGGTGCGGCGATCGCGGGTGCGGTGGTGCTGGCGGGCGCGGCGGCACTGACGGCGGTGACACTGCGGCGCGTGAGCGTGCGGGAGGTGTCGCACACGCCTGAGCCGGAGCGGGCCACGGTCTGAGGAAACGCGCGCGCACGGAAAACGCCGGACGGGCTGAGAAACCTCGGCCCGTCCGGCGTTCGAGGACAAGGCCCGTTCAGGGCCGACGCGGGGGTCTGGGGGCGGCAGCCCCCAGATGTCCCCCGGATGTCCCCAGAGGCGACGAACCCCTCAGACCAGATTCACCGCACGCGCGGACGTCGCCCCGATCTCCTCCGCGACCTCCGCCAGCACCCCGGCGGCCACCGCGTCGTCGATGGTCAGCACCGCAAGCGCCTCGCCGCCGACCGCCGACCGGGCGACCTGCATACCGGCGATGTTGATCCCGGCCTCGCCGAAGACCCGGCCGACCGTGCCGACGACACCGGGCCGGTCCTCGTACCGCAGCACCACCATGTGCTCGGCGAGCGCGAGGTCGACGTCGTAGTCACCGACCGCGACGATCTTCTGCAGGTGCTTCGGGCCGGCCAGCGTGCCGGAGACCGACACCTCCTCGCCGCTGCCGAGCGTGCCGCGCACGGTGACGACATTGCGGTGCTCGCTGGACTCCGAGCTGGTGGTCAGCCGCACCTCGACGCCGCGCTCCTGCGCGAACAGCGGGGCGTTGACGTACGACACCGTCTCGTCGACGACATCCTCGAAGACACCCTTGAGGGCGGACAGTTCCAGCACCTTCACGTCGTGCTGGGTGATCTCGCCGTACACCTCGACGTCGAGGCGGACCGCGACCTCGCCCGCGAGCGCGGTGAAGATACGGCCGAGGCGCTCCGCGAGCGGCAGGCCCGGCTTCACGTCCTCGGCGATGACCCCGCCCTGGACGTTCACCGCGTCCGGGACCAGCTCACCGGCGAGGGCGAGCCGCACCGACCTGGCGACGGCGATACCGGCCTTCTCCTGCGCCTCGTCGGTCGACGCGCCGAGGTGCGGGGTGCACACGACCTGGTCGAGCTCGAACAGCGGGGAGTCCGTGCAGGGCTCCTTGGTGTACACGTCGAGACCGGCACCGGCGACCCGGCCCTCCTTGAGGGCGGAGTACAGCGCCTCCTCGTCGACGATCCCGCCGCGCGCGGCGTTGACGATCCGCACCGACGGCTTGACCTTGTGCAGCGCCTCGTCACCGATGAG
>Ga0307516_10002504_pt1 | contig 24495 bp, 25 predicted proteins | sample 19_EM_MG_FD_203310 | JGI IMG/M metagenome (GOLD analysis project Ga0307516, IMG submission 203310) | Populus trichocarpa ectomycorrhiza microbial communities from riparian zone in the Pacific Northwest, United States - 19_EM | ecosystem: Host-associated > Plants > Roots > Unclassified | place...
CATGTGCCCACCCTTGAACTTTATAATATCGTCCACAAGGCCAAACAATGATGGAATGGAAAAGGATAGATAGTTTGTTTAATAAGATGAGAGAGGCATAGTTGATAAGATCAAAGAGATAAGATAAGAGGCTGAGGGGCTGTTCTATAACACAACCAAACTGAAGTGTTGGATAGTTCATTTGATAAGATGGGAGAGGCATGGTTGATAAGATGAGATGAGATAAGACAAGAGGCTGTTCCATAACAACCTTGATGTCACAATTCAAATTTCAAGTTCCACTGGCAGATCCACAGTAGCAGAATACTGTATCATTTCGACCAAGTGTTTAGTCATGCATCACAGCCAAAAAAAAATCACTCATCCAAAATGTTTTTCTTTTGATTTTTCCTATTTCTTTCAGATTTCTTTTTGATCAAAATTTACCAAATGTGTGAACACTTGGTCGAAATGGTACACACACCAGAAAGTTAGAGATTTCGGTGTAGTTCAAAACTTAGTTTAATGGCAGAGTTTCAGGAAATCATTTAAATTGATCTGAAAATCTAAACTAAATGGAGTTTTTCAGCCCATCTGAAAAATGAGTTGAAAACATTATTTTAATGAAACATTTTCGGAAGACACAAATTATTTATTTCAGGTGCACTGAAACCTGAGATTTTTGGTGCTTCGAAAGAAGTTCCAAAACATCATTTTTCGGTACCAATTTAGGTCAGGTGGAAACAATAGATTACGGACAAAATTTCGGATACATCTGAAAGCAGTAATTTAAGTAACTCTGAAATTGCTGCCTCTTCTATTTTCAGACTTACCTAAATTACTGCTTTCAGATGTATCTGAAATTTTGTCCGTAATGTATTGTTTCCACCCCACCTCAATTGGTACTGAAAAGTGATGCTTTGGAACCTCTTTCGAAGCCCCAAAAATCTCAGATTTCGGTTCACCTGAAATAAATAATTTGTGTCATCTGAAAATGTTTCATTAAAATAAGATGGGCTGAAAAACTCCATTTAGTTTAGATTTTCAGATCAATTTAAATGACTTCCTGAAACTCTGCAATTAAACTAAGTTTTGAACTACACCGAAATCTCTAACTTTCCGGTGTGACAGTAGATTCACACATCAAAAGAATACAAACTCCACCCCCTTTCCAGATTGTGAATTCAAATAAAGTTGAACTCGGAACTATCTGAATGAAATGAGCCGACATGACTTGGAGATGAGACCGAACGCGAGGGTGGAGGCGGTGTCTGCGAGTATAGGGTGTGGAGATGCCAGGGTAGAAGATGAGCGAGCCGGCAAACAAATAGAGACAAACACCGGTGATCAAACCGGTGACTGAGCATGATAGATGGGTGGACGAAAAAATCGGCGGGGTTCATCTGGAAAGACCGACTTCTCGTAAACTCGAACTCGGAACGTAGTGACGGCGCCAGTTGGTGGACCATGTGCCCTGGCTCCGTCCAAACAAAGCCGTCTGTGAGATACGACAGGTAGCGGGTGAGGTTGTCGAGGGTTAGGAAGTGAATGCCATCGAAAATCGAGGGACCGCATATGCTGAGAAATGGAATTCGAAGGTTGTCAACCGCGTTAGGGTGACGTCGACGGTGGGGAACTTCACGTTGAAAGTGTCATCATCGATGCTGAAATACCTGGTTTCAAGCGTGGCGCTTCAAGATTGGGGAAGCTCCAGATGTAGTGGGCAACGATGTCTTCGCCATCCTGGAATTGCAGAAAACAGCAGATGTCGTAGACGTCTTCGAATGACAGGTGTAGGCTCCTGATTCTCTCGGGCTCGAGGCCGGACCCACGAAGTTGAGGGAGAATCTCCCAGTTGAGGTAATCCGATTTTTGGAGGCTACTTACCTCCAAGTTGATGAGATGGCACTCGGCCTGGGAGGACCAGAAGGATGCTATTTGGCTGAATCGTTCTGGCACAAGCAGGGAATCTTCTAAGGAAACGTTGACGACGAGAGACGTCCATAGGCCTGGTGTCTGCAGAGCTGTTTGTCTCCAGGAGTAACAGACATGACGGAGTAAAAGTGACGTTTTCTTCTGGGAAGCGAATGTTGGGAGACTCAACGTTTTGACGGGTAAACAAAATAGAAAAATCTGGATCAGAATCTCCACAGGAAGCCGGTGGACGAGTTGTCCGGGTCCTGTTATAAGGGTCCTGTTTACTTTTTCCTGCTTCGAGGACATGAGACGAGGAGCTTTCGGCACTCAAGCTTCAAGGTGGCGACCTCCGTTTTATGTAACCACGGCGACCAAGCGAAGAGTTGATTATGTAATCAACTCAGTTCACTGGGCCGTTGGATTTTCCCCCTCTAATGCACCTACACCTCGACGAAATTCAAATTAGTCTTTCAAATATAAACTAGGAGCAAGTAAAGGAACGGATTTTAGGGGGGAGGCGATTCCTTCTAAACCACGAATCTCCTTATTTTCCAACACAATTCCAGCGGTTCTAAATCAAATCACATCTTGAGTCAAGAGGCCTATATCCGCTCAGTGCTCTCCTTCTGTACGGGGATGTGCCATTTCTGCCAACGCCGCGGATGTGAGTTCTTTGCCAGTTTGGTATCCACATGTTCTGTTCCGCCAATCACGGTGGATGGCGAGATCACAGTGCCCCTGATTTTCTCTATAACATCCGACAAAATGAATCAGTCATCAACAGAAAAAGCAATATCTCTTTTTCGGTCTTTCCCCCCACGCGAGTGTTCTCATCGCTAGGCCCCATCCGCAGAACCTTCCGCAGCCGCCGTCCACGAACGCTTCTGAGTCATCCTGATTAGGTTAGGCTCTCATCGGCCATATAAAGCGACCTCCAGTCTTCTCTGCAGATTGATTTATCCATCACCAATGTCGGCTCCATTTGTTCACTTCCAAAGCCAGCAAACGCCGTATTACTATACATCCCAACCCAGTACTCCCTTCATTCCAGATCTATCCCTCTACCCACATTCTCCCTACTCCAATCCCCCCTCGCTACCCGGATCTCCCAACTTCGTCCCAGCCAATATACCCTTCCCACAGACCAGCGGCTTTGAAGGCGATTATATCCCCTGGGACCCATATGTTCGCGAACGTCGGCCATCCTGGCACGCCAGCAACAACCCCTGGCTCTACCCCGCAGCTCCTTTATACCCCGTTGGCGCCGGGTTGAACCGCAGACATTCCTTCGGAGCCGCAGGCTACTCCTCCCCTCCCACCTTCCTCACCCCCCCGCCCTACGTATACCCAGCCCCTCAGTTCCTCATCAACCCCTGGCTCAACGGCGACTTTCCACGATCCGACTTCACCTTTGACCTCTCCACTCCTTTCTCCCCGATGCGGACCTATGGCCCCGGACAAGTCGGGCCCCTGGCGCAGGACCAGCTAATCCAACCCGCCACAAACCCCCCCATCACCAAGCTCCGCATCATCTACGACGCCATCCCACAATGGCCAATCGAGCTGCAGCCAAACGCACACATGGCCAACCCGTACTGGAGCCCGGGCGGGATGTACCAGATCCCCCCGATCTCGCTTGGAGACGTGCTCGTTGCGGTCCATATGCACATGCAAAGGCAGATTTCGCATGCGGATTGGGGGAAGCTGACCCAGAAGGAGATGGTGTCGGTTGGACGGGCGTATACTGAGAGGTGCAGGGTGGCGGCGCAGGGCACGGCGGAGCATGAGCTCGCACAGGGCGTGAAGAGGGTCGATTTTTTACTAGGGAGGACGAAGATGGTGGGCCTCGTGAGGCAGCAACCGGTAGATGGATGGGAGATAATGAAGTTGCGTTTGAAGCAGTGAGAGTGATAACGAAGGTAGTGGGAGGAGGGATCGATTGTTGACCCGTGCGGTGAGTGTTAAGAGTCGAATTCTGTGGGCAAATGCCCTTTGTTCAGATCTTTGGACTTCAGGTTTAGTTATTTATAGTTGTGTAATATACCCCGATCGATTGTATATAGTGTTGGAGTACCCGAAGTAACGTGCCATTGTGTATCTGACATAGGAGAGAAATGACGGTCACTTTGATTCTCACTTCATTTCGGGTCGGTGATGCCGGTAACCGATGCCTCAAGGTGTGGACGGGGAACCATGACCACTCGCCCTCTACAAGAACGGATAGCGAAGACTCGATGAAAGTTGAAGGAGCGAGCCCCGGTATTAATGATAGAGGGATACGCTCGAGGTCGGGAAAAGGAATGTGGTGGCCACTATCCATTGCTAGCATCACGCAAGGCGACGAGAAAGGGATAGCTATATGACCCATTTGTATTCGATGATGTGGAGATCGAAATAGGAAACGCATGTGGACGCCGGAGATCAACGCCTGACGATCCCAGTAATCACTGACGTCCCTGTATACTCTGGTCAATCAGAGTCCTCTATTTTCCTTCGATGCAAGCCGCGTTAAGCCACTTCATATTCAGGATGATCGGGGCACCTCACCACAGATCATATACTAGAACACAGGATTTCCAATCCGACACCGTTCTGTCCGGGGGCTTGTGACATCTCTGGGAAGAAGTGGTGGTCATCTAAAGATGGTCCACTCATTCATGGTTGATAGCGGAAATCCTGGCTTAATCCAGAAGCGTTGCCAGCCATGTGCAGAACCGCTTGACTGGTCCTATCTATCCGGGGTCTACCCGAGCGTCTACCCCAGTGGATTCGGTCTTCTGAGCAGGGCCGTCAAAACTCGTTCCAATCATTCGTAAACTAATCTTACCTAGTGCCAGATCTTGTCCTCATGTACCTGAGGTAACGAGTTGCGACAAATGCATTCCACCGTCCCGGATCATAGTGGAATATGCCGATTCGCCCTGATCCGAAAGTAAGTTCTCGAGATAATCCGGTAGTAAGGTTCTCTTCTGTAAACCAAAGAACTTGCAGAGGCGAGTGGTGATTCGGTAGTAGGATGAAGGTCGAGAATACTTACGGGGGAAATCCTGGAGGACGCGTCTTTTTTTCTGGAGTATCCGCTAGCTCGGAGAGGTATTGAAGCAAAAATGAGTCGCAAAGCGTGCTTGAACTTTTGAGGAACTTTTGAGGAACTCTTGGGTAGTAGGCACACGCTGCGTAACGAGTACCTGCAAGTAGCTCCAATGAGCATCCTCGAGAAAAAGCAAAAGTGAGGTGGTACCTTATTTTGGGAACTGAATATCGCCATTAAAAGGTCTAACACCCCGAGGATTTCCTCGTCTGGCAAAAGGTCCGGATCCTCAAAACGTGAATACCAACGGCCTTCCTCCAATTTCTGGTTAACGAATGCGACGAGTTGATCTTTCCTTGAACTACAATGAAACCAAGTCCTGAGGAACACCGGCAGCAGAGGTCCGTCGATTTCACTCGGTATGGAGCTCTGAACGGGTCGCACTTTGGTTCTGTATACTACGGCGGGACGGAAGTGAAGGACAGACCTTTCGAAAACTGCCATGAAGGTCGAAAACGGGGAACATTTTCTGAGGAGGCCTAGAGGACATTTGGAGGCATTAAATTTGGAACCCTATTTGCCTGGAGTACATACCGTCCATGAGTCCCAACGCGCGCTCTCGTTGAAGTGCAGCGGTTAGTGCAATTTCAGATGCACGGAGCCAAGATTCTCGACACAAAGTGATGAGATCTGGCTTTGAGCTCGTCAATGCGCCTAGCCAGCGTCGGGTTTAACCTGACAAACCAAACGTTAGAGGGGGGAATGAGGGGTTGGTGGGAGCTCACTTCGTTATGTGCTTTTTGGCAAAAAGGAATCTCTTTTGACTACATCCGAGTCTACATGCCATCGCGAGCGTTAGGAAATAGAGGTTTACTCCACGTTGACAACGTTGACACGAATTGAACTTTAGTCAAATGTGACACAGCACTGTGCGACTCGCAGCCAATCCAGTTAGTGCTGTTCCGGCTTTGGCTTTCTCAAACGGCAGGCCAGGCCGAAGCTGGCATCAACCAGGGCTCGGCTCTGGCTTGGCCCGGCCTAGGCCGCGGCTTTTGTATGTAAATGTTTAATTCCTGTTTGTTGAGATACGAAGCTGTTAGACTACTCAGAGCAATACATAGCCTCCTCATCCTCATCCTCATCCTCGATCGTTAGCCCATCCCACGTACGAAAGCTCTTCGACGTCCGGCCTCTCTCCAGGTTTCTCCGACTCCCGCGAACAGCTCTTGATAATGTGACGCGTGAAGGGATCCGACTTGAAGCACCCATTCCACCCTGTGTATCGGTATCCGCGAGGTGTCTGCTGCTAAGACCACGATCGCATCAAGAAAACCCACCAGAAGCTGTATCTCCACATATTAAGTCACCGTACCTCTCTGCATCCCATTTGCTGCCGGTGCTTAATTGCCGTCATTAATTGCCGTCCACTTAGATCGTCGGCTGCTCGGCATCTCGATCCCGCTCGTGACCCCCCCTCCGTTTATTGGTTGACCTGTTCGGTCGATTTCGTTCACCCTGTGTAAAAGTCAAGTCAACGAAAGGGAAAAGCTTTCAATAGTAATAATTAAGGCAACGTACTGGCAGGGAATGGAGATGAACATAAATCATTCGGGCCAACATATGTTCATGTGGAGACGCGTCTACTTCACCATTGTCAGTGGTACATGTCACGGGTGTCCAGTACACAGGGACCGGATAAGAACAACATGGGGTGGGACATCAACCTCCCCCATTCCAGACGAGATCGGTGGGCAGATGGGCGACGAAAAGGGACAGGGGAACCGAGTGGATACCCAGGGTCACCGTGACACGGCAAACGAGGGGGATAGCTATAGCCATGGCGGGTCGTTGAGGTGTGGCGGTACAGATGAAGGTACATGGCAGGAGGGGAGTCATCGCCGGGGAAAGAGGTTGTTGGTGGGAAGGTTGTGTGGGCCACGGGGTACATCGCAAATGTCGACCATGAAAACCGTGGGCTGAGAGGATTACTCAACGCGTGGTGGGGGTGGGTGGGCCAGTTGCACATTGACGCGATGCACCAGGTGGAACAATGGGGAATCATTGGGGATGGTAGCCAGTCACTGCTGTAGGGTTAGGGCGTGAAAGCTTAAGAAGAGAGTGGGATACTTACTCCCTCTGGACGTTGTCGAGGCATGGCAAGTCGTCGGCAACAGTTATGGTTGTGGTGGAAGAGAGCAAAAGTGGATAGCGCAATGGGGTGAAGTGGCTTGACCTGGCTCGGCCTATTTGGGCCCGGCTTGGCTCGGCTCCCGGCCTGAGGCCGGGCCGGGCACAGCAGTAAATCCAGTTGCTTTCAACTGTCATTTCCGTTCCTCCTGGAGACGAATTTGCAGAAAGGATACAGATTTCGCTCCTCGTGGAGGTCTCTATACAATACAGTCAAGCCCCATGCTGCTGCCACCAGGGTGACCACACGTGCACCTGTCAATGTCATTCCTAGATGACAGATGTTTACGACATCGATGATCGTTGTAGGTCTTCTGTGTTACCAGGCGACGAAGACACCCTCCCCGCCGCGGCTGGAGTATCCCCAATCTTGAACATCTGACTCTCGAATTCGAAATTTGCCGCATTGACGGCGCCGCCATGCTTACTGCCCGTGCAAGCTCAATCCATCGCTCTCAGTGACGTCACCCTCTCGCACGAACTCAATATTCACCGGTGCACCTCCCATCAGCTCAATTAACTTCTCTGACCACCCGGGACACCCCGGAATCCCATCAGCACCTCACGATGACAGAATGCCTTGCCCTGGTGATTGGACTTTCACCATACATTTCGTCGGCAGGTCGGACCCTGTCCTCGAATTATTGTTCCCCTGACGTTATTGCACTGGTTACTTCACGTGGACAGTCCCCAGACCAATGTTTCCGTCAGCACGCTCCCGGAACGACTTGAAGCTGAGGCAAACTATCGCTGCTCCTGTTCTCATCAATGTTGGGGGATGGGTCCAACTGTCAGACCACATCTGTCCGCCACCCAATGTTGATCATGGATCTATACGGCAACTCATCAGCTGGTCACTGGGACACATCACCTTCGGAACGACTCGGAACTCGCAATTCAGTGTGATACATTGAAATTTGAATCAGCGCAAACGTGATGCTATACAGCCGTACTCCTTGTCTGAATCTTAATTTGGTGCAATTGAAGCGGAACATGGGGCATGGGGCATGGGCATAGGGTAAAACCTGCCCGGGCTGACTTGCGGCTCACCTGACCCTCCGAGTCCAATACCAAAGGGTTTTGCTGCAAGTGGAACCAAAGTCTCCGCAGCCGAGCTCACTTGACAAAACTAATCGCTCCCGGTTCAACACCGCCATTCTATCATGAGCCGAGAAAGCCAAGGATTTCGTTGTCGAACACATATGTATTCCGCCTCAGTTCAACAAAGACGAGAAAAGACTATTTTCACACCTGTCAAACTTGGGCGTCGATCGCTGTCGCGGATCCACGAAATTTCTTGTCACTAGGCTGGTTGCGAGTTCGAAGTTAATAGTGATCCTTATCGAAACACTCCTTGGAAAAATTGAAGTGACGACCATCCAAAAAAGAAACGAATCTAGGAATCCGTAATTCTGATGAGTATACGAAGAAAGCAGTGGAAGGGGTTTGGGTACGGTTGAAGCTCTCTTTATCCTCCATTCAAACCTTGATCACCTACGATAATCGAAACACTTTCTACCATACAAATATTGCAGGCGAAAGCGCAGCGTCGTTGTTCGCAATGATTGCGGCTTGATTACACGACTTATGTTCATAAATTCTCCCATGTCAAACTACTTAAAATTTAAATCGGCAGGTCCCATGATTTGGGAGGCAGCGAAAGAGGGAAGCTGTCGCTTCCGCGTTACCACAAGACAAGAGTGACACAAATCAAATCAAATCATGGGTCCAGAGGACCCTTGATAAGCCCGTGTAGAGACGCCCGCAACGACACTTTGCCCATCTTCGTGATCAAATGACCTTCTCGATCATGGGACTGGATAAGAGTATATACCATTCCCTGAGTGCTACCTGTCTCCGGTCTACTGGAGATTCACCCTCTAACTCGCCCGGCAACTACCCGGACAAAAGAAAATCAGCCGCGAAAATACATCTCCTCCAAATAAAGCCGTTCACTCCGAAACCTGGGATTTCGATATAAGCCAATACTCACGAAGCATACCGTTCTCACCTCCCCTCACCACTCCCCCCAGAGACTTGAAGGAATTGTCGATGTTCCCAGCTCAGTATTCTCCACTGGTTTCGCAACAGATGTCTTTTCGACGTACACACATATGGCGCTCACAGGAACGTCTCCGGCTCTCTTCCCCTAGGGATACGACGTCAGGCACCTACAGGCAATCGTTCACGACGTCGAACACGTGTACAACAACGAGCACCACCAACTCCTCATCTCCACCATCCCACACTCGGCCCCTATATGCAACCATCCCACTCCCCGCAATGGATGACGAGATAAAACCATGCACCTCTCCGTCTTCAGGATCAATGCGTCCCACACCGTCCCCATCCCCGTCCCCATGGTTTGTGGCACCATCTGTCCCGCTCACGACGCCACTAGGCTCCCTGTCCCTACCCCCCACCCCAAACACTGCGCTTTCCAAGACCAAATACATCCAACTGCACTCTATTCTCCACTCTATTCTCTTCTCGCCATCCACGGCTCGCATACCTTCGCCCCTCGAGGTGAACATCCACGTCAACGAACCCGCGACGGACCCTGCTCTTCAATTTCTATCTGTCGTCCTGCTTTCAACCGGACGTACAATCCAAGTTTTACCGAGGGTCGGAGCCGGAGCCGGGAGTTCGGGGATCATCGTCACGCTTGGGGATGTCTTGCATATCCTGAACGAGTTGAGCACCGGCAAAAACAGCTCCACAGCTTTGAGGTGGGGAACTTACTACTTCAGGGAAGGGGAGAAAGCTGTACAGGTGGCTTGGAGTAGGGGACTCTGGACGCGGATGGTCCACGGAGGGCCGGCTGCTGGATATATCTTCATTGACGAGGAGGACCTGGTGTGGGGGAGGTGCTGAGGGAGGTGCTGAGGAATTCACGCTTGAACATCTGCTATCGGTAGGCGGATCACTGGTTGCTGGGCCGGTTAGATTTTGGAACGAAATGATAGCGAATACTTAGCTGCATAATGCGTCGTCTGGACAGTGAACGCTGCCGTCCTTTGTACGTTAGATAAATGGCCTGAGGCCCTGAGGTAGATGGTTAGGGTACTAGCAATGTAGAATAGTACTCACAGATTGGACAGAATGATAAACATATTAGTGGCCGACGATTCAAGTGACTATATGCCAGGGTCACTGGAATCGTACAAGCAACGTACAAGAGTCGCACGCAGAGAATCGGAGAAGGATAGTAATGTCAAGGCACTTACAGTTGAGATTGATGACAGAGCTCCCCCACGTGGGTCAGGAATAACAGTCTACGGGCATGTGACCTCGCATTATCGTGGACAGATCGCCGATCTGTCTACGGTAGGTGGCTGAGATCTGCTATCACGAGTGACACCACCCTCTCGTTGAACCCTACAAACCGCTATGAGACTGTCTGTCTGACCGCTCCCACCTCTCCAACACGTTAACTTCCAGTCATAAATTCTCGTCTCTACATAGTAAGCTTGCAAAAAAGTCTCTTAGCATGACAATAGAGTACTGCAACCTCCAATCGCTGCGCGATCCCGATCTCTCGTTGATATCACTATGTGAATTAGAATGAAGCGTGAGCCCTACGATCCCAGTGAAATGGTCTCAAGTTCCCTCTCTACCAAGTCCATACACGATGGGCGAGGAGTCCAACATTTCTTCAATAAAGCCAAGAGATCCTTCGATCCGGTTATTACGGTATCGTCTGGATGGACAGGTGGTACAGCTTGTATGATATCCTGCATCACTTTCCAATCTTGGAGGTAATGTTCATAAGAAATCCGACCTGTCACGAGCTAAGGCGCGTAAAGGTTAAGGATCCATCCGGGTTGGATGGTTTCAGAATCCTGACCTCGTACGCCGTGCAGCCAAACTACTAAACGTCCGATGACGGGTATAGATATGGTCCGGGCTTGCAGTTGTCGTCCTGTTCTCCGTCCTTCTCCTCGTCCTCGTCGAATATCAGCTCTGGTACCCGCCACCGGATCGTCTCGCCAAGCATCGACGTTGTGTTGCCAGTCGGGCTGGCTAATTCCTCGATGACCTTTGATAGGCCAAAGTCGGTCAAGACTGCATGTCCGTCATCGTCGATCAGGATGTTTTTCTGGTATTCGGTCGAGTCAGATAGGCGTTCACAAAGGCAAACATCCTACGCCATTCAAATCGCCGTGCACTACGGGTAAGGTATGAAGATACCGCAGACCACAGCAGACATCTTTGACCTTCAGAGACGAAGTCGTACTCAGTGACCGACAAAGCAATCGGAAGTGAAAATCACCTCACAATCTCCAACCGACATTCATCAGATCGCGAGAGAAGATAGCTCGGTGCCGTGCCGTTTTTGTACCATTGCATTACAAGCGAAGGACGGCCACCAACTTTGAATGAAACACCATAGAATTTGGCGATGTTGGGGTGATTGAGGCGTATCCAGACGTAGACTTCTCGATTCAGACGCTGAAAATACCATGAACGATGAGGAAAGTTCACATACCCAAGGTACGGGGAAACCTTACCTTTCTGGTCCGCCCGGAATGTGCATCAGGCCTTGCGAACACCCGGAGAAGCTTCTCCGCAACCTACGGGAAATTAGGATTGGATGAAACAATCCTATGCGAACCAGAGAAAGACAAACCAGCGTTCTCTTCTCTTCCACCCTTTCCTCCGGACCCAGAACATCTTGAACTCACTCGCCACGATAAATATCAGCAAACCCTCCGCAGTCGACCGGGTGTGGATCATTGATTCTAATGTCGTTAGTGGGGTCAAGCACTTCACTAATTATCGTCCAGCCTCCCTGGACGATAATTAGTGAGATAGAACGACAAAGGGCTTTTGACCTCCCACCGTATTCCCCGCTTTCTTCCTCTGCTCTCTCTACCGTCCTGTTATCCTCACGTGGAACTTGGAAACATGGGTATGGTGTGTCGACTTCCTCTTCTTCCAGAATGCTGAGAACGTCCGGTGGCATTGATACCAGAACTCTGCCTTGAGAGCTATTGAGATCTGGAGAGGATGCCATGGTTCAAAATGACGATCATCACGGCAAGTGTCGGAATGTGTATTACGCAGCGGGGGGGTTCGTTAGACCGTCTGACGACCGCCCTGACGATCATTGGCTTCGAGAGATGATGGCCGTGGTTCAGTAAGAGGGTCAACCCGGCGCGTGCCGGAACGCGTGTTGCGACGTAGCGGGGGCTGTGTTCGCTGAACCGTCTGGCGATTGCCTTGCCAATCATCGGGTTCTGGAAATGACGGACGTGTTTCGGCAAGAGAATCACCCCGACCCGTGGCGGAACGTATATTGTGATACAGCGTGGACTGTGTTCACTGGACCGTCTGACGATTGTTTGGTCCTGGAAGTGACGGGCGTGTTTTGGTAAGAAGATCACCCCTGCGCGTGTACGAGGCAGCGGGGCTGTGTCCGTCGAGCCGTCCGTGAGACTGACGTCTGACTTGTGCCGAACCTTGGGCGAAGATGGGGGACCTTTTCCGCCAGATCGGCGGCCTAGGGAACATTCGAGGGATTGGAACAAAGATCAAATATGCTCTGAGTACCTACCGAAACTGCTCCCACTATCCGTGAGTTTCTCGCACGCTCTCGCTTCAGCTCAGAGGTCAGCGCAATGTTGGATACACGGGGGCGAATATTCTCGACATAAAGTGACGAGACCTGGCTATTGAGCTCTTCTATGCGCATACTCAGCGTCGCGTTCAACCTTGGTCAAGCCAAACATCAGAGCAGTGGGAACGGAGAGCCGGCAAAACCTCACTTTTTGGCATTCAGGAAAATTTTTTTGACTGCACGGCATCTTGTACGTTAGGAAGATAAGTACGGCTGGAATTTCACGGACTTAGAGGTTTCGAACTCCAGTAGAGGGTCCGAGTGGTTCTGTCGGATCAGTAATGAGCCTATCATGGGACGTGAGACCCTCCTGCTCATCGTTGCAACTGTCGATAGGACAATATTGCAGTGAGGGAGCAGCCAGTGGGGCCAACACTCTGATGAACTTTTAGTCATGTGACATGCACCGGCTCGAGCCGCGCTGGCACTGAGTGGAACTTGGAACTTGAAGCAGTCGACTGCAATCCATCCTAATCGCACGTTGTCAAACCGTCATAGGGATACTCCACGTGGATCATGGATGATGTACCCCCAGAATTTGCAGAAACCACATGGACTTCGCTCATCATGGATGTTTCTGTACGACACACTTAAACCGCATTCTGCTGGTTTTCTCGGATGACCCCACCTGTCATTCCAGGATGTTCACAACATACTGTCTCCCGTGCTACCAGGATGACCAAAACAACCTTCCCCGCTGCTTCTGGAGCCTCCCTAGTATCCGATATCTGACTCTCGGGCTCGACATTTTCGCGTTGATGGCGCACTGGCACTGCCCTTCGATCTATACCCAATCTCCATATTCCGTCCTCGACATCACCATCTCACTCGAACTCAATATTTGACAATTCACGACAACAATGGCATAATGCCTCGTCCGGGCAGACTGAATGCGTTGCTAACAGGTACCGAGAGCTGGATGTGATGATACCCATCGTTGACCTCGAATGACGCACTTGAAGACTGCAACATCCATCCCCTCGGCAAACCAAATCCCTATACAGCCCATCCGCCTCCCACCCTCCTCGAATTCTCGACGTTCCTGACGTTCTATTTCGTTGGACAGCCCCAGAGCACATGCTCCCCGAAATCGCATCTATAACGACTTGACGAACACGCAGGGGTCCTCACCGCGTTTACCCTTGGGAATGTGTCGAAGAGGATCCTCCCTCTAAAACTTGGAGCGTTGTTCTTCCGGACGTGTCGTTGCCGGGTTCGCGAGTAATCCTCGTCGTCTTTGTCAAAATAATTGCCACGACGTCATCCAACGGTCCTGCGCCTTTCGATGTGGTACCATTGCAGGACGTTCTAGCGTGTCCTAAGACACGGATGGTCCATGTGGATACCGTTCGAATTCTCGTGCAGGAGATAAGACCAATATGACACAGGAGGAACGGCGTAAGGCTGGCTTGGATACTATGCGGTCAACCCATCCTGCAAGTGCAACGCTCGGCTGGGTACCCATGTGTTCTCATGATCATGACATCCCCCACATTCACTGGGAAACACCGCCTTTCGGAACGGCTCGGAATTACTGTCGCAACACAATACATCGAATTAATATCCGCCTGATAAACTTTATATTCGCAGATTGATGGAGGTTTACACACCTCCTTTGACGCTTTGTGCCACCAATCCAAGTTTAACAGGTGGTCGTTCATATGGGAACCCATGTTTGGATGCAATTGAAGCGGGGCATGGGGCATGGGGATAGAGTAAAACTCTGTCCAGTCTTTCCCGGACCCTCAAAATTCAATTCCGTGTTTCCCGACCACAAAATCACGAACGGAACCAAATTTTCCGCCCCACACGTCACTTGGCAAACCAATCGCTCCCGTTCGACGCCGCCATTCTAGTTCATCATCGGAGCAAGGCAAGCACCACCCCCGTTCGCACCGCCCACCTTTCTATGAATCTATTTGTCACCAAGCCGGTTGCGAGTAAGTTAACCGTAATGCTTCTTATCGGAAGACACAATCGGATTGTAGTGGCGAACGTCCCGATCCGAGACCGCCACGATTCAACGATTCCAAACCATCGCTAAACGAGAAACGAATATGGGAGTTTTGGTCGCAGTACCGATGCGTCTACTACGACGGAAGCAAGAGAGAGGAGGAGCGGTTTTGGTACAAAGCTCTCGTTACACCCCCCTTTCGAATCCTGATCACTGATGACATCTGGATGCGCCTCACGATCCATGTATTGCGGGCGAAAGCGGAGCGCCGTTCGCGATGATGGCGGCTGGATTACGCGACTGATATTCCCATGTCAGACTAATTGTGGATGGAACACGGTCCCATCATTTGGGAGGCCGCGAAAGAGGGAAGTTGTCGCTTCCGTGCACCACATGACAAGTGCGACAATTGAAATAAAATGATCGGATCTTGATAGATCCATGTAGGGTCGACCTCGGGACCACTCGAAGACAATTTGGGTATCTTCGCGGTCAGAAATTATCGGCTATCGATGGCCTCTCTGTCCTGCTGACCGAGCCCACCAACGGTTATATGACTTTATACGCGAGGTTCAAGCCTAGAATTCATCGACGAAACTCGTCTTTTTCGACGTTCTTGACGTTCTTGATCAATGATCATGGGACTCGATAAGAGTATAGGAATACCCCCTCCTTCAGCCCGTACCTGTCTCCGGTGTCCTGGAGATCCCCTCTCTGACTCGCCTGGTACCTACCCGGACGAAACAGGATCAGCCGCGAATATACATATACCTCCAAACGAATTTGGAAGGAAAAGACACTCATCGATATGATTTGCCCATAATTGGAACCTGGGATTTCGATATAAGCTGTTGCTCACGCAGATACCTTTCCCACTTCCCCTCACCATTTCAAACGAAGTACCATCGACGATCCCAACTCATCAGCATCCATTGATCCGCAACAAATGTCTTTTCGAATGTCGGGACACGCACAGAAGTCACAGGAACATCTAGTGTTCTACCCTCCTAGGGACACAGCGCCAGGCACCTACAGGCAATCATTGATGACGTCGAACACACGTACAACGACGAGCACCACCAGCTTCTCATCTCTACCACCCCACACTCGGCCCCTATACGCAACCATCCCACTTCCCTCGATGGACGACGAAATGAAAATATCCTCCCCTTCATCTCCAGGACCGATGCTATCAACGCCGTCCCCATCCCCCTCGCCATCGTCTGGATCGCCTGCCCCACCCAAGCCATCAACTCTCCCACTCACGACGCCACAAGACCGCCGGGTTTCACCCCCGACCACCCACACCGCACTTCCCAAGACGAAATCCATCCAACTGCACTCTATTCTCCACTCTACCCTCTTCTCGCCACGAACGGCTCGCATACCTTTTCCCCTCGAGGTGAACAGGCACCTCAACGAACCCGCGACGAACCCTGCTCTCCAATTCCTATCCATCGTCCTGCTTCCAAACGGGCGTACGATCCAAGTTCCACCCAGGAGCGGAGATGGAGTCACGCTTGGGGATGTCCTGCACACCCTAAACGAGTTGAACGCCGCACTGATCAACGGTAAAAACCACCCTGCAACATTGGGGTGCGGAGCTTACTATTTTCGAGAAGGGGAGAGAGCCGTCCATTTGGCTTGGAGCAGGGGGCTGTGGACGTGGATGGTGTATGGGGAACCGGCTGTTGGATATATCTTTATTGAGGAGGAGGACATGGTGTGGAAGCGTCTCTGAGGAGTTCGCGCTTGAATTTGTTCTGTTCGGATCGCTGGCTGCTGGAGGGGTTAGATTGTGGCGCAAAATGATAAGGACGAATAGCTAGCTGCATAACCTGGTATCGTCCGTACGATATAGAGATAGCTAGATGATTGTTCCACTAGCGCAGTACTCACAGACTAGCTAGATCATGTGGGCGGTGGACGATTGAACAGTCGGATGATCTGAGGGAAGACTGATATCGATCTACTATGAGTATTTTCCTTGGTACTCGCTGACAGTTACACAATCCAGATGCCCACGGAACTTCTCTGTCCTACGACATTCGTTGACAAGGCGGAGAAGTAGATGACTTTGCGGCGTGTTGACGTCGACGAACTTCAACTTGCACCAAATATGGGTTATTCTTCCCACTGACAACTCGAATGTTCCCACGGAAACTTCTTCTTTCAGACCGATACGTCAGTGCTCCAGGCGACACTGTGGTCCATCAATTTCTTCGCTCCGGCCATGTTGCCCATTCATTGTCATCGCGGGCGGGTATGGTCTGGGAGGAGCACAACGTTCCATCTTGGTGCGTCATTCATGACTGTCCCAACACTGCAACCGTTCCAAACTTGTTCTGCTTCCATTAGTCTCTATTTCAAGATGATGACCCATAAGCGTTACTTTCAACCGCAGCCGCCTCTCGGAAATCATGTCCCTCCAATTACTGCTCATTCCGATGACAGCGCGCATTCACGGAAATCCTTCAAAGATGATTATCATGGTCGGCGTACCCACGGTCAAGAATCGCGGACCTATATATCCATTTCGGAGCTCGTCATCACCGGTAGGCCATGAGATTATGACCTCATGACCATCCCAACATTCGGAAGGAACGATCAAGGCATGCCCAGGGCGATGATTTCCCCGTGGCGTCATATAAGGTAAGCCATATTCTCCCCATCTCATGCTCGCCCGACACCAATACTTATAACCCTCCCCTTCCAGACGCCCCACCTGAGCAACCTACCTTCTCCCCCATCAAAAATGTTCTCCCTTTCCTCCAGCCAGTGTCGGTATCCCTCATAAGCCTTCGTCTCTGTGCTGATGGCGCTCCGCAGCCTCCATAGCTCTAAGCACCCCGTCACCCTCCCTCCTGCTACCTCAAGTCTATTCTACATCCATCATACTCTCTCTCTCACCTTCGCAGTCATCAGACCCTCCGCTCCACACACGCTCCCTGTACGCCACCATCCCACTCCCCGTTGTCGACTCCGACGAGGACGGCGGATCGCCGTTCGGATCACTTGATACCCCACCCACACATTCCGCTTCTCCGCAGTACTCATCATCCCCGCCTTCGTTGTTTTCCTCGTCTTCACCGTTATCATCGTCTTCATCGTCGTCCTCGAATTCCCCTTCGCCGCCGTCCTGTCAACCCTCTCCAATTCAATCCGGGTCCGACCCCGTGCGCCTTCACCCCATTATTGAATCTCTCCTCTTCATTGCAGGTCCCAAGAGGGCTCGAACCCAACGTCGAAGAGAGGTGTTTGACGAGGCCAAGAGACACCTCGACGAACCTGCGACGCATCCACCTCTCCCATTCATCTCCATCTGTCTCTGTCCAAGCGGGCATGAGCTCCCTGTCCATCCGACGAAGAGTCGTAATGGCGTGACCCTCGGAGACGTCCTCGCAGTACTCAGTAACGAGCCCAGTTGGCCTCCCCATTACTGGCGACCGCCGCGAGGCAAGGGGTTTTGGACGTGGTGTATTCATGGAGAGCCCGCTGCTGGGTATCTCATGGTTAGCTCTGAGGATAGGTGAGGGTGTCGTGCGGTTTTTGGCTTCTAGAAGTCGGCTAGGTCTGTGTAAGATACCACCATCGTATACCCAGTACATAGACAGATGGATTGTAATTTAGACGGGCATATGTATGATAATGTATTTAGAGGGAGCCGCCTGGATATGGCTGCACGCCTTCCGATACGGTGTCGGGGAAGAGTGTTTACAGAGTGTTCGCTGCATTCTGTGCACATATGTACTATGTTGTTCCGAAGCTGGCCTTGACAAGAAATTCACGTCCGTTGAGAGGCGAATTCAAGGGCGAATTTAGCGTTCCTGTCATGAACGCACTCTTGCGTAGCATCAGCAAATTGCCCCCGCAAACTTGGTGCAAACATTGTGCAAACACGTCTCGATGACGGAATGTACTGACCATATCCAGCTCGATTATCACTAGCTCTTGAATGGAGGTCGCAGGCGGCCTTTGTGTGCTACTCCAATAACTTGCGTATATTCCAATGTCGACCGATCTGGCAAAAATTTCACGTCCTTGAGAGTCATGAATTTAGTGTTCATCAACCCTAAAAAGCCCCATGGCATGTCGTGAGAAAATAATTCAACCGTCCTCAAACAACGCAGCTTTATCATTAGCAACCACAATGGTCGAGAACCATTGCCTCAGAGACACACCCTGCAGCAGCTGGCCCTCCGATTTTTCGTTCTCGATCACATTACTCTCCGAATCGACTTTTCAAACGCTGTCGGCTTATACTCGGATTTTCTTTCGACACAGGCCGGCAGATCATCATGGAACGGCAAAAAGGAACTTTCGTCAAAGGTAGGCATGATTTTATCGGTTCAGTTAAACAAAAACATATCGGGATACTCATATAAAGGTCATCGGTCTTAGTGAACTGCTCCAAGGTGATCATCTCGCTTGCCATGCCAAGATGCCAAGATCGATGAAAATGGCAAGGTTGCGAGACCGTATGGTTATAATGTCTGTCGGCTTTTATTTTGCTCGCTAGTAATACCCTCTGACGAGCACACCTGCCTTTGTCCCGTTCCAGGCATCCCGATCGGCCATCGCGGTCTTGATCTTGAGCGCCTGTAGGACATCTCCAACTCGAACAATGTCCCCTTCCCTAGAGGATGGCTCGACATCTACAACCACCCCCGTCCCAAGGAGAACGATCAACAGCCTCCGGATGCTACAATCGGCGGCCGAATCCCAAAAATGCCGTTTCATGCCTAGATCGGTGCCATTGGGCAGATCGGCGGTGAGGGGAGGGGAGGAGAGGACATGCTGGATGAGGGAATGGAGGTTGAGAGCGTCCGTGAAGAGCCCGAGCGCGTTTGGCGTCGTTTTGATGTTGGGGTCGGGGATCGTGATGTCTGGCGACCATCTGCACGTTCCCGCCGTCAGCGGGGGATACCACGGAGCGCTGAACCTACTGCCTTGCGGCAGGAGTATCGGCACCTTGTCGCCTACGTCAGGCAGTGCGATGGAGTGATAGAGGGAACGGGCATGTCGTGGGGGATTCATCGATGACATCGGTGGCGACCCGTCGGGGATCCCACCAGACCCTCTTTTCCCGTGGTGCCCACCCCTTCCTGGCAGGCAGCGCGTCTCAGGATGGCACCCTTTCATCTCGGGAACCTTTTGGATGCGGGGACCGATGGAGGCGGGGATGGTGGGGTCCACTACGAGCTGGAAGGTCCCTGGACATGGGAAGAGATTGTCTATCTCGGGATTTCCACCCGACTGTGGGGTGTGGAGGGCATCGGATAAGTCCTGCGCCGCGATTTGAGAGCATTCGACAATGTGGCGGGTGGCAAATGCGATGCATGGTTCCGCGCGATCTGGGGGGAAGGGTTGGTTTTTTGGGCTGGGCAGCATCGGATTATCGGTGGACGTTGTGATTTGTGCAGTGCGCACGGTTGCTGGTACCGATTCAAGCGGTGAGATTCGATGTATGACATGCGGGGAGTGCTTCCGGCTACTGACCTCGACTCGATCTACCGTGAATCCTGCCTTTTTGGTGGCCATGGACTAAGGAAGGGGTGTCTGACTCCATAACGTACTCTGTGACGGTTATGGGTGCTGGCGCAGTGCAGGAGGTGAGGTGGGTCATGGTGGGTGGGTTGTAAGTGGTACTGTTCCTACTCTGCTCGCGTTATATTACACCCCCATTAGGCTACCATCAGTGATTCACATGAGGGTAGGCGGAAACAAATACGTGTTGACAGGCTCCGTGAATGACAAATGTTCTCTCTTGTCAGATTCTTATGCTTTCGGCTAAGTCATTTTCGGCTGGTTATACTCGGGACAGCTGCGATGGGTGGTCATGTTAGGTTTGAATCTTCTGTTGAGATAGAATATTCATGTTGTGGTTTCTGTTTCCTGATTGGCCATGAATCTTGTGCGCTCTGGTTGAAAAAACGAAATCGAAGTACTCCCATTTGCGATCCACCCTGATCCGAACAGGGAACTGCGTCGAATGTATAGGACGTTTAGCCGCTGTGCAAATTGGATCCTCATTCCGTCCCGCCTACTCTACGTTTTAGTGACGCTCAAGCTTCACTGAGGAAATCATGTTGCATCACTAACCGATGATCCTACGGTCCGAGTTATCAAGGTTCGGCATCATTGGTGGCGCAGTTACAGCCGGTCCTCCCGCGCGGCCACAGCCTGCCTCAAAATAAAATTCAGATGGCATTGATCGTTCTCGCTATGAGAAATGGTTTTTTTTCAGTGTACGATTTGATCTTGAAATGCCTTCATCTTCGGTTTATATCATCTGTGTCACGTTACTTGAATATGAAATCTGAAAAAATGTGCGTGTTACAGATCTGCGAGGGGTGCTACATAAAAGTTGTCGACTATTCATAACTTAGACGGGATTAAAGTTGCGCTGACTTTGAAAATGTGTGCCGTGGGAATGTCGTCCTTGTGGGAAAAATACCCATCTCAATCCTTACGCATAACAAACACGCGGCGACGGCGATGGACGAGCTATTGTGGCTGCCCCTTCCCTGGAAATTGAATTCCTTCATCACGGCCCCTTTATAATTCGTCGTCCTCATGACTGGCCTTCATTCCTCTTTCAATCCCGCCCATCCACAAGCCCGCACAATGATACGGATAGTGGGCAGGAACATACGAGGATCGAGATTTTTTGGTGAAAAAGGTATGCTTCCATTCCGTCCGATAATCAAAACACATAGCGATACCTATACACAGGAATCTGTCCTTGGAAACTCTGCATACTCAATCAGCCATCGTCCCACTAAAAACGATGACGACGGAGGAGTGCTCACACGAACTTCCAGTAACGAATTCTCTCGGATCCTAGTAATACCCCTTGACGGTCACACCCACTCTCGTCCCGTTCTTAACTTCACTACCTGCTGGCGCAGTCTTGAGCACGCGCAGGACATCCCCCACACGTACAACTCCCCCGTTCGTCATAGAAGGCCCGATAATTACGGTCATCCCACTCTCTATAAACAGGATCGACAGCCCTCGCACATCGAAGTCAGTAGCAGGGTCCCAGAGCTGCCGGGCGACACTTGGGTCAAGAGGATGGAGAGAAAAAGATGGGTCGAAGAGGGCACGTTGGACCATGTCGTGGAGATGGGGGGTGTCTGTGTAAAGGCCGAGTGCGTTCACCTGAAGAGCGAACTCAAGGACCGCGGGTTCGTTGGCCGGGGGAGATAACCTGGCCGTTCCCGGTGGCGGTGACGAGCCGGCAAGGATAGGACACCCGGCGGGGTTCAGCGTGATCTCCTTCGGCCCGAATTGCGGTTCGTCATCGTCGAATTCAGGTAACTCGATCGAGTGGTAGAGGGGACGGGTGTGGAATGGGGGAGTGACGGTCGACATGGGGGATGACATGTCCGGAAATCCTCCCGATACTGCGTTATTGAAATTGCCACCCATTTCGGGCGCGTTGGATAGCCCCGAGCATTTCCCGACCGGCTGGAAGGGACTTTGGGTGTCGGCGGCATGGGAGGAGGAAATTGCCAGACTGATTGCGACTTCGACAGGACCAGGGAACGGCATGAGATGGTCAATCTCACCATTTCCACCTAATTTCGGAGTCTGGAGGGCGCCAGACACGCCGGGCACGACATGAGTGCGTTCGCCGAAAATCTTCGTGCAAGGAGTGAATGGTTCCAGGCGATCTTGTAAGAAAGGTGGTGTTGGGGGGCTGCCGGAAATTCTGGTCTGGGCAATTATTGTACCCGAGGCCTCTGGAGCTGGTTCGTGGGGTGAGCATTTTGATAACGAGAGGGGGCGGTATGGTACTAACGCAGAGTGAACATAGGATGGACTGTTTTTCTTTGCGGTGATTGCGGGTGAAGTGGTGGTCTGCTTGAAGTCAGCCTGTGTGCTCGAATACAGGGGGCGAAGAGTGCAGCAATCCTGGTTTAGTGGTATATGAGTGTGTGGTAGATATCCCGGTCTGAGTCGGTGATTCCTGCTATGCCTCGAGGATTTGACAACTATCTCTGTCGATATAGTTCACCTGATAAGTTGACGAGGGGCTGGTTGATTGCCTGAATTTTTCGATGCGCTCTGAGGATATGGTACCAAGGGGGTGGTTAGTGGAAAGTCGCGATTACCGAGGCACAAATGGAAGTGATGCTATATGTCGGCAATTCCCGCAGCAAATTGAGACAGAGACAGAGACGCCCAAAGTATACAGTTAACAACAAGGTAGCAACTTTAAATTTACCTCGGTCTGACCATGCGATACACATCACAGCGGGATCGGAGCTCTGACCAACTTGGTTTTATTTTGTTTCTTATGAACTCGTCTCGTCTACCACTGTTGGAGTTCTGGACGTCGACGCTTGTGGCTTGTCCCGTGCCTAGAGAGTCGAGACAACACCAACACCCTGCGCATTCCAAAAGTTTAGAGGTAATGGACGATGCTTGGTTCTAGTGGATGGAGGGGAAAGGGTTGGTCGAAGAAGGCGAGCCGGACCACCCCATGGAAGTATGGGCGTACGGTGTAGCGCGTTGGTTTGAAGAGGCAAGGTGTCTTTCTTTCCTCGTCTCCACGCTCTAGATCTTCTACTAGAGGTTCTGCCATCCATCCAAGTTCGGGCCTAATAAAACTAGTATATGTTAACGTGAGGTGTCAGTCGAACTGGTATGTTTTTGTTGTATTTCCTTTTATGGACTATTTCGACGTTCCCGCTATTTCAACGGCGGCACTGTGTGCCGCCTACCTACTGTACAGTTCACTTCCGCTACTGTACAGTTTTACCGATCACTTACTTATATTCCTTAACCTTATTTTGTCCACCTCAGTCATCTCACATTTCGTGTCTGACTGAGGTGAGACCCCTTTTACTTATTGACTCTCACATACTTATGGTACCTGTAGTACTTCGTACGTTCACAGGTATCATTAACATAGTCGTCTCACATTTCGTGTCTGACTGAGTACTTCGTACGTTCACAGGTTATGGGCCCTGAGCTGCATACAGAAAGTCCAGACACTACAAAAATTGTTCGTACATACAACATGTCGACTCAAACCAATCCACCAGTTTTCTCGGATGAGAAGAAGTTCAACGGCATGAATTTCTATCCCTTCCGAACACTTGTTCTCACCGCAGCACGAGCCCGCGGGGCGGTCGGCTACCTTACTGGTTCTATCCCAAAACCCACCCCCCCTGAAGCTACTAGCACCCTGCCGGCTCCCGGTGATACCACATCCACACCCACTCCTACTGCCACGGAGTGGTACTCCAAAATCACATCTCTTGAGGAATGGGAAGTACGCGATGCCTGGGCACTTGCGCTTTTGATATTCAATATTAGTAACCCAATCACCCTCGGGGTTAGGACCTCCGGAATGGCCGCTGAGGCCTGGACTTCTCTCATCGAGAACTACGAGGTAACCACCGACATGGGCGCAGTTGCTGCCGAGGAAGACCTACGCAGCACAAAGTACGAGGAAGGTCAGAACCTCGACCTCCACATTAAAACTGTTATGGAACAGCCTCTTGTCTTATCTCATCTCATCTTATCAACACTTCAGTTTGGTTGTGTTATGGAACAACCCCTCAGCCCCTTATCTTATCTCTTTGATCTTATCAACTATGCCTCTCTCATCTTATTAAACAAACTATCTATTCTTTTCTATCCCATCATTGTTTGGCCTTGTGGACGATATTATAAAGTTCAAGAGTGGGCACATGTCTAACATGTGTTTACCACACCAATCAGACACTTCCCCATATGGTTACCTTTTCACACCTTATCCCTTACTCTGATTGGATGATATCCATCTCTGTT
>Ga0307516_10002506_pt1 | contig 24475 bp, 18 predicted proteins | sample 19_EM_MG_FD_203310 | JGI IMG/M metagenome (GOLD analysis project Ga0307516, IMG submission 203310) | Populus trichocarpa ectomycorrhiza microbial communities from riparian zone in the Pacific Northwest, United States - 19_EM | ecosystem: Host-associated > Plants > Roots > Unclassified | place...
CGCCCTGGTAGACAGTGGGGCATCAGAAAACTTCATCGATAAAGCATATGCGGAGGCCAGTGGAATACCTATGCAGCAGAAAGCAACGCCAAGACGAGTATTGACAGTTGATGGAAGTGAGGTCACCAGCGGGCCAGTAACCCACGATGCTCAAATCTACCTAACTATCAACCATCACGAAGAAGATATCCGGCTACACTGTATCACGATTGGAAATGCCCCGATCATCCTGGGACTCCCGTGACTCAAACTCCACGACCCAGTAATAGGATGGAAGAATCACACCGTGAAATTCCACTCCGACCACTGTGCCGAGAAATGCCTACCCAGTTCACCAAGAGCCAACACAGTCCCGGAAGAAAAAGCAACGGAACAATACTATAAGAAGACACCAGCAGAGGAAGAGAACTGGGAAATCGGAGAAACAGACCCATGGGAGGTATACCAGACAGTAATCAACAAAATCAAAGAAACCTCCAGAACGAGCAAAAACCCAATTCCCCTAGAATATCACGAATTCCTCGATGTATTCACAGAACAAGAACCAACACCACCTCCACCTCACCGCGCGCAGGATCATCACATCCCACTGGAGGAAGGAAAGACACCCCCATATGAGCCACTGCGACCCCTGAACGAAGACAAAATGAAAACCCTAAGAGAGTACCTAGAGATCAACGAGAAACGAGGCTGGATACGAAAATCCACCTCTCCGGCCGGAGCACCAATACATTTCGTCAAGAAAAAGGATAGAGGACTACGCCTGTGTGTGGACTACCGGCAACTAAACGAAATCACAATCAAAGATCGGACACCGCTGCCACTGATCGGCGAATCTCTCGATCAACTCTCCAGCGCCACCATCTACACCAAACTCGACATACGAGATGTGTACTGCAACCTCCGTATTGCAAAAGGCGACGAGTGGAAAACAGCGTTTCGGACCCGATACGGGTTATACGAATATTACGTCATGCCGTTCGGACTCACCAACGCCCCGGCATCCTTCCAACAATGGATGAACGAGATCCTGAGTGACTATCTAGACATCTTCTGTGTGGCATATCTGGACGACATCCTGGTGTTCTCGCCCGACGAGGAAACACACCAGAAACATGTCCGAGTGATACTCACACGAGTACGGGACACTGGACTAACACTGAAAGCATCCAAATGTGAATTTCACGCCACAGAAACGGAATATCTAGGATATGTCATATCACCGGGAGGATTGAGAATGGACAAAGAAAAGATCCGAACAATCAGAGGTTGGAAGGAGCCAACAAACGTCAAAGGAGTGCAAAGCTTCCTGGGGTTCGCCAACTTCTATTGAAGGTTCATCAAAGACTACAGCAAAATCACGACACCCCTATCCTCCCTGACAAGGAAGGAAAAGGTATGGGAATGGGGCGACCGGCAGCAGGAGGCGTTTGAAACGCTCAAAGAAGCAATGATCACAGAACCTATACTACAACACTTCGATCCAAAAAGACCTGTTACCATTGAAACAGACACCTCAGATTATGCCATAGAAGCAATCTGCTCACAACCCGACGAAAAAGGGATCCTGCACCCCGTGGCATACTACTCAAGAAAGCTCAAGGATCCAGAGCACAACTATGATATTCACAACAGAGAACTACTAGCGATCGTAGACGCACTACGAAAATGGGATACCTATTGTAAAACCACGGGCACGAGGATCACGATCCTAACAGACCACAAAAACCTGGAATACTGGACAACAAAACGCGACCTAAATCTGCGGCAGGCTCGATGGGGGGAACGACTGGCAAATTACGACTTCACAATCAAATACCGGCCAGGGAAACTAGCAGAAAAACCCGACATCCTCTCTAGAGTCAGGAGACTCTCCCTGGGAAGGGGATATGAAGCATCGACAGAATCACGGACGAGTTCTCTTGACAGAGGGAAATTTTGAGACACTACAGGCACTCCAGGTTAACACGGTGGAAACAATGAAACTCCAAATAGATAAGGAACTCCTGAGTTATATACGAGAACGAAGCGTCAAGGATAAGGAGGTCTGGGAAATCCTGGGGAAAAAAGCGAGTGGGACGACCCACGACGGGAAAATCGCACTAGGATTATGTGAGGAAAAAGATGGGGTACTAATATATGACGGCCTGATATGGATCCCTGACAACAACGAACTACGACTGCAGATATTAAGAGACCACCACGACGCGCAAGCCGTGGGACACCCGGGGCGAGCCAGAACCCTGGAACTCGTTAGCCGAACATTCTATTGGCCACAGCAACGCAAATACGTACACCGGTACGTGGACCACTGTGACACCTGCCGCCGCATCAAGCCAATCCGACACGCGCCATTCGGACTGCTCAAGCCATTAGACCTTCCCCCCAGGCCGTGGGATGCAATAACAATGGATTTCATCACGGCGTTGCCGGCCAGCAACGGAAACGACGCCCTGTGGGTAATCATCGACCGGCTGACCAAAATGGGACACTTTGTCGCCTGCAAAGGGACAATGAAACCAGAAGATCTAGCAGACCACTTCATCCAGCAGGTCGTCAGGCCCCACGGATTGCCAGCAAGCATTGTATCAGACAGAGGATCGCTATTTACTTCAGACTTCTGGAGACGCATAACTGAAGCTCTCGGAATATCGCGGAATCTCAGCACGGCATTTCATCCTCAGACAGACGGACAAACGGAACGAGTCAATGCCGTCCTCGAACAATACCTGCGGGCATACTGCAACTACCAGCAGGACGACTGGGGAAGGCTGTTACCAATTGCCGAATTCTGCTATAACAATATGCAGACCGGAAGCACGAAAGTAACTCCTTTCTTTGCCAATTACGGATATCACCCCAGATTTATGCCAGACCTCGGCACCCCGAACGAGGAGATACCGGAAGTCTCAGAATATGCCGCGGCGCTTGGGAGGCTTCACGAGGAACTCAGAGCAGAAATGAAGGAGGCACAAATGGCGCAGGCGGAACAGGCCAACAAGGCAAGACACCCGGACCCAGTCATGAAACCGGGCGACAGAGTCTGGCTGAAGAGAAAGAACATCCGAACAACGCGACCATCGAATAAGCTGGACCACAAACAAATTGGACCCTACACCATACTAGAGAAGGTTGGCTCGCGCGCATATAAACTGGACCTGCCCGCCTCTGTTAAACTGCACCCGGTCTTCCACATCAGCCTCTTGGAACCCACAGCCAGCACCGAGCCCATACCAGGACACCACCAACCACCACCACCTCCCGTTATCATAGAAGAACAACAAGAGTGGGAAGTGGAACAGATTCTCGACTCACGACGACACCGGAACAAGATCCAGTATCGGGTTAAGTGGACCGGTTTCCACGACCCGGACAAGACCTGGTACCCGGCCGAAAACTTCGAAAACTCCCCAGATATTACACGCAAATTCCACGAGGAATACCCCGAAAAACCAGCACCCGCCAATTAGCAATATGTCTGCCGCCGCCACTGTCGACACGAACGAAGGCTGGACCTTCGCTGACAACCACACCTCCGAGTTTCCCACCACGACCGAGCCCGACCACGAATCAAACGAACACCCCACCGACTGGGGCATCGCCGCCACCACGACCAATGGATGGGGTGCCCCGCCAACCGCACCCTCACCACCGATGTCCGCCGTAGGACAACCCCGTACCAATGATCACGCCTCCCTACACTGGACCGCCTGCTATGACGACTACTGCGGGGTCCACCGCCAAATGAAGAACGACAACTACTACCCTCAACGAAGCACCAGCCGGTGCCGTCGTCGTGTCCGCCGGGCATGCGACTGCCCGATGCCCCACCCCGAGGAACTACTCGAAATAACACGCGAACGACACCTCGACCCCCTCAAAGCATGCGCGGACTGGCATCAGGGAAAGCGGGTCTGCCCCGACTGCCGGTTCCTGGTCAACATGGAAAACCACCACCTCCGCTGTAGTGCCGCCACCCTGCGGGAACCCCTGGCCGACATCACGACCACTCAAGAAGATCAAGAAAACACCGCACCCCCGGAGGAGGCCGCCGCCAATGACGAGGCTTGCGCCGCTACCCCAGCAGCCCTCCGAGACGAACAGATATCTTTGCTACACGACATCGCAACCATGCTTCACCACACTACTACCAGAGACGCACGCCGCAACCACGTCCTATACCGGACGCTCGCCCAACGGATGAACGAATTCCACGACGCGGACCAACAGCAACTCCAGCAGATGGCCAACACCCTGGGGGCCATCATCACCGAACAGCAGCGAATGAACGAACAATTCCAAGCCCAGCAGCAGGCTAGCCGGCCCGGCCGCCTCCACCGCACACCCATCCGCCGCCGGACCCTGACAACCCGACATGACCTCGCCGGAGCTTCGGTCTGGACAGGGGACGTACTGTCACGAACCTCGCGCGACAGGCTCCTAAGCGCTGCGGCCGGGGTTGCCGTCACCCTTGCCGCCCCGTGGCTGGGCCTCATCACGGCTGCCGCAGTTACGGTCATCCTCCGCGCTTAGGCGCCTCACCCGATCACATCGCTCTGGCAGCGATACTCCCCTACCGCTGGCCGGTCTAGATCTCTCTCCTTTGTTCTTCTATGTTGCCTATGCGTCTTTCTCATCTTTGCCGTTTCCGATTGATATTGCTTGCGCGTACTTTCTCCTGTCCGCTACGTCTGTCGTCTCCTGTTGCTTGAGCTTGCGCGTCCTTCTCCTTTATCGTTCCGAGTATTGTTTCCCCTTGATTAAGTTGTACGTCATTCTTCCTTTTCCCTTACTGTTACTGCTTGCGCGTCCTTTCTCCTGTTGCCGTGAGTAGAGTGTTGGCCGCGCGGCGGCCGAGTACGATCATGTGTTTTCCTTGGGCGTAGCGATTGAGTCATGATGAAGTATGGAGGAACTGTGTCAGTCTTGCAGGCAAGCTGTAATTCCACAGAGGGAGGGAAAAGTATAAAGGAAAGGGCGCGGTAGCTAGTCTGGAGATTCTTCTCCACGCAATCTATTATCCCCATAACACCCCCCAAAACTTCACTGTTTTCGCGACACCAAAAATCTTCTTCCCCAATTAAGTTTTTAACAACCCCGGAAACCCACCTCAGGAGTCAGTCAATAGTTTATTAACTAGAGGCTGCACCCCTCCGGAACCCTCCTGGGAATTTTCCCTCCCGTCGCCGCCTGCTTCTCGTGATTTTGGCTCGCGTCGCCAAACTATCACCACCTCGCTATAAGGCTTCATGTCCACCAACAACCCCGGTCAAGGATCACTCGACGCCTTCCTCCGCCCGAACACCCAGGCCACCACCGAAATCTCTGCGCACAACACCCCAAGAGCCCGCTCCCAGCAGCACCCCTCCCGACACCTTCAACCTCCTACGGCCGCGACCTCACGGTCACCCTCCCCCACAAAGCGCGCACGCGAGGAGAACGACACCGACTCCGACTCCGACTCCGACTCTCACGACTCTGAAGACGAAGGAAGGGAAGAAGACGACGACAACGCCATGGACTTCCAACACACGGAATACATCACTGCAACGCAGGCGATCGGAGGCGACATTGACGAGCCCGCCAGTACTGCCCTCCAGATGGCAGCCCCACTCAGCCCAGAGCACGCAGCACTCCGTGCCGACGTCGAAATCATCACCAGCAACCTCCTAGATCAATTCGCCAGGACCATTAGCGCTGAGATCGCCGTGCTTTTCGCTCAAAACAACACCACCTTCCAAATCGCCACAAATGGCCTGACCAAGCAAATCGCCACGCTGGGCACCCGAGTCACCCAGATGCAACAACAACTCCTCTCGGTCGCACAGGGCCCCGCCGCCACCGCCAAGCCAACCGGGGACCAAAGCAACTCCAGCCCCAACCCAAAGAAAGAAAGGAAGAAAAAGGGGAAGGGAGCCGCTGAGAATAAACAGAACGTCAACAGCCCTCCAACCAACAACGGTACCAGCATCCGTACATACGCCGACGCCGCCAAAGCACCCACCGCCCAACCATGCCCACCAACCGAACACGCTACACACGCCACCAACGTTGAAGGATGGGAGAACTTGAGGAAGAAAACCCAGGCAAAGAAGCCTGCCATGCCCAAGCTTATCCCAACCATGTACCCCCAAGCCGAGCGCGAGGTCACGTGCCACTTCCTGGCCGCATCCCCCGCCGAAGCCGCCACCCATGCCGAACGCGACTACACCGCCCGCCAGGTCACCGCAGATGCAGCCCTCCACCGAGTCAACAAAGCCCTGGTCGACAACCAGGACGTAACCGCCCCCCCCTTTCTCCGCGCCCGGGTAACCATGCGTGGATCCATCATCTTCACCACCACCAACACACAAAACAACATCATATATGAAGACTACACGACAATCATTGCCGACGCCCTCACCTACTACGGCAAGTGCGAGAAGGTCGAAATCGGGAAGCGCCTTAGCCAGTTCCTGCTCCACGGAGTTCCGACCCACCTCCCACTGCCCGACATCTCTGACAGCATCGCCACCAACTACCCCCAGCTGATTCAGTGCCAGACCCCACGCTGGCTCACCCCGGCAGACCGACGCGAACAGAAAGCAACCTCGACGATAGTCATGACCCTCAGCGGCAGCACCAAGAAGGCCGACATTGGACGACACTACCTCATCATCTGCAACCGCGAATGCCAACTTGACGATTACATCTCATACGGAAGAAGCACCCAGTGCCGGAACTGCCAAGGCTACGGACACCCCGCCGCCCTGTGCAAAAACCTGTCACGCTGCGCGGTCTGTGCGGATGCCCATGAAACCAAAGACCACCCATGCACCATCCCGGCCTGCAAGAGAGGCCCCACCTGCACCCACCCGCCAATCTGCTGTGCCAACTGCGACGCACCCCACAAGGCCAGCGACCCCAACTGCCCAACACGTATCAAGATCCAATCCTTCAACAACAACACGAATACGATGGCCACGACCACCCCGGGAGACGCCCCCATGGCGGGAATGACCGAATAAAATGCCCTTCCACAACGTCGGGTCCGTACAGCTGCTGAACTGTGCGAAAGGCCAAGCGACTACGATCTGAGCATTGCAAGAGTTCACAAGAAAACCTGAAAACCTTATCTGCCTCCTCCAAGAACCATGGTGCGATAGACATGGAAACCCTCCCACTATGCCAAATTTCGATATGTTCACCCCAACACCAACACGGCCCAGATGCGCGACATATGTCCGCCGCGTGCCCGGGCTCAGTGCTACCACCACCTTCGCGGCCCAGGACTCCTTCCTGGGCACCACCATCACATCTCTCCAACAACAACATACCACCACATTCACCCTATACAACCTATACTCCCCCGGACGACCGGACCCAGCAGCAGCCATTCTCCCCACCATCGACCTACCGACGGATTGCCTCCTGATGGGGGACCTCAATGCCCACCACACGTGGTGGCAGGGCCCACTGCCCCCATCAGCACGCACCTCCCCGGCCAGCCACAGCATCGCCAACTGGCTCACAGAAAATAACTTCCACCTCCACAATGAAATAGCCAAACCCACCCACCACCCCCGAAACGGGGGGCAACCCTCCACCATTGACCTATGCCTCTCCAGGGGCAGGACGACACAGCTGGTTCTCACCCTGGCAATCGATCACGACACCACCTCGGACCACAGCTCCCTCACCACCACCCTCTCCCTACCCTCAAACGCAGCACCACAGAAGGCCCAGCGCTGCTGGCGCAAGGCCGACTGGGAAAGCTTCGCCTCACACATACAAGCCGCCCGGATGGACCTCTCAAACCTCCAAGGAACCAAGGAAACCCTCCGGGCCATCACCAACATTACCCAACTCATCCACGAAGCAACAGACCGTGCCGTCCCCATGAAAGACCCACGGAGGCTGGAAGCACCATGGTGGAACCAGAACTTGACACTGGCAAAAAGAGCAGTCAAACGAGCAGCGAGACGAGCCCGCCAAGAACCCAACGACACCAACCGTAAGGACAGACAACACAAGCAGCACAAATGGTCGACGATGGTACGTAACGCCAAGAGAGCCTACCGGATCCAACAGCTCCAAGCCGCATCATCCAAGACCATCTGGAAAACGATCCACCACCACAACACACACCACAAACCAATCCCCCCCCTTAACGGGCAAACAACCTTCAGGGGCAAATGCGAGGCGCTACGCCATCAGCAAAAACTCGAAAAATGCTCCCGGTGCTCCCGGTGCTTCTGTAAGCTTTATTAAGCTTTATTAAGCTTCTGTAAGAGAGAAGTTATATTTTGCTCCTGTAAGGATTTGGAAAAAAATAATCTCTTTTATTTCAACTAAAACACCGAGAAAGGAAATTTAAAATTTGTGTCTCACTTGGAAAAAAAGCAATATACCTCAACTTTTCATTTTTTTGCTGATGGCAATGCACTCTTCCCCCCAGTCAACGCAACCCCACGAACACGACTCCCCCCTGGCCTCCTCACCTCCACAAAGGACATTCGCCAACACACAAAACCAGTTACGATACAAGAGACACATCTGGCAATTGTACACTTGAAATATAGAGCCTCAGTTGGCCCAGACGACATCTCATACACCACCCTACGCCACTTTAACACGGCGGCCCCTCACCTCCTCCCGCACCTGTTCACAGCCTGCCTCACCTGGGGCACCCATCCACCAGAATGGAAAACAGCAAACTGCGTGGTCATTCCCAAACCCGGCAAGAAGACATATTCCGACCCCAAATCCTACTGCCCCATCTCCCTCCAATCATGTTTCGGAAAACTCCTCGAATCCATCGTCGCCAAGTGGCTCTCCCAGGCCGCCCTCACCTGTGGGGCCACACACCCCTCACAGATGGGGGCCCAGGCAGAAAACTCAGCAATCGACGCCCTACTCAGAACAATCACCCCCATCGCTAAGGCGATCAGCCAGAAGAAAACAACAAACAAAACCCCATTATGACCGGCCATCCTCACCCACGACATCGAGGGCGCCTTCAACCAAGTCCACCCAGAAACACTCCGGGAGGTTATGCAACAACGACGCATGCCCCAGTACCTGACGGAGTGGGTCACTGCCTTCAACACGGACCGGAAAATCGCCTTCGGCTTCGACCAACAATCAGAACAACCCCAACCATACAGGTGCGGGCTGCTCCAGGGATCGCCAGTCTCCCCAGCCCTGTTCCTCATCTACAGCATCGCCATGCTGGAGAAGAGCCATCAATCCCACAATACAATCGACACATCCTACGTAGACGACGTATGCATGGTCCAAATGTCGACAACAATCACCAGAGCCAACACACTCCTTGAAGAAAGGACCGAAGAACACCTTAGCAGGGGAGTCCACCTTGGACTAACGTTCGTACCACCCAAGACCGAACTGCTCTACTGCCTCCCTCTCACCAGCAAAGATAAAAACAGGAGCCTTAGCATGCACCCCCCCCTCAGAATCAACAACAACACCATTATGGCCTCACGACAAATCAAATACCTAGGAGTGCATATCGATGAATCACTCAGCTTCCTATGCCATGCCACCATGGCAGCGGCCAAGGGTGACTGGACCCTCGGCAGCCTCAACTTCCTGCGACACCGCTCACGGGGCATCCCCGCGCATGTCACCCACCATATGGCAATGACGGCAATCCTCCCCACAATGTTCTGGGCATCACCAGCATGGTGGACGGGTACCCCGATGATCACTGCAGCCTTATGCACCACCTACAACTCAATAGCCCGATGGATTACAGGACTTCCCCTCAATACCAGAACGACGAACCTCATCACACTATCACAACTCCCGCCCATGGAGGCGTACCTGGACTACCTATCCCTGCGATACGCCATCCGACTCCACTTCCTCCCCCAACACCACGCCCTAGGCCCGCCACAAGCCCTACCAGAAACCCACCCCAACCTCCCAGGACTCCACTGCCTTCATGCACTCAGCAAGCACCTAGTACAAGGCAAACTGGAGAACCGCACTACCACCTCAACAGCGGACGGAACCAATGTGCTCCCCTCCCCAAACCCAGATAAAACAACAACACCCCAACAGCTCCACGAAGAATGGCTCCACACGCTACCAAACCACACCGTCGTCATCTACACTGACGGCTCCAAACTTGAGAATGGGTCTGTCGGGTGCGGTTGGGCAACTTTCTACTGCGGTGACCAACAACTCTACCGGCTGGGGGAAGGCAGCTGCCACCTAGGCAACCGGGCCGAGGTGTACGATGCCGAACTCCACGCAATCCAAGAAGCAGTCACATCCCTCCTCACTACCACCGCACCACGAGCCACAGCAATCATCTGCGTGGACAACCTGACGGCACTCGAAACACTACAATCCAACAAACACAACCACGAATACGCCCGCCGAGCCCTGGAAGTGATTAGCGACCTCAGCCTACTGGGCTGGGAGATCGCTACCACCTGGTGCCCCTCCCACTGCAACATCAGGGGGAACGAGCGAGCCGACTCACTCGCCAAACGGGGAGCCACCTCGGCCGGCCCCTGCTGCTTCGCACTCACCACCAAGACATGGCTACTGGCTCAAGCACGAGCTGAGCTCCTCCGTCGGTGGAAAACAGAACTACCACTCTCAAAGCCGTCATTCAAATTCCCCAGCCACCTCCATGGAGTGAACTGGGCCGATACACGTGCAATATGGAGAGTCTTCTGCAACCGATCACCCTCCGACCCACCCCCCAACATCACAGCAGACCCATGCCCCTGTGGCATGGACCTCACCTCCTCCCACCACCTACTACGTAACTGCCCGCTGTTGACGCCACAGCGGGTAACCCTCTGCAAAGCCACCACAGGAGACATTCAGTCCCTGGAATTCATCACCGCACCCGAAAACATAAACCAGCTGCGCCACTTCCTACGAGCAACAGGCCTGGGCCACTCCGCACTTATCCAGTTCGACGGAAACCACAACACACCAGACTGCACCGACGTTAGCAACCCGGACTCCCCCGAGCCGGACTTCGGCGCTTTCGAGCCATAAACGATATCACGACCGACACGACGAATGGGAGGAAGGACAAGAGGCGATTGGTTTCCTTTGTACTGTCAGAGCGTTCCCTAGTCTTTCCATTCCGTGTCACGCGTTGCGATCCTTGATTCCTGTCCTGCTTTGTTCCTTTCCTTGGTGTGTATAGTTCTTCGGCGGTCGGGAAAGATGAAAACCCCATGGGGGCGGTACGGCGAGGAGGAGCGCACAAAACCTGTAGTGTTAAAGCGCGATAGATCGAAATCGAATATTATCTCTCTCCACCACTCCTACTTCTACCTTTCCGTGAAACCGGCGCTGCGACCGAAACCCCGAACCGAACGACCGTGCTACTGTAAAGTCCATCGAGTGGCAGTAGACGACGACAACGAAAGACTGGCAGTTAGAGTCTTGCCAGCATAGACAGGGCTACGCCGAGGGACATCCTCAGACTTCACCGAACCAGAGAGGGAAGTACTTGCCCGTGCCAGTGAGCTGAACAACCACAGGCCGAGAGCCGAACGAAAGGAAAGACCTACCATGTAGGCACGCCGAGGAACTACGTTGCCTGTCGAGCCCCAGACAGTGCGAAGAAGTCAGGATCTTGACAGACATACAGCGACGCAGCCAGGCCGATTCGGGACCTGGCAGACGACGCTAACGCCATTGAGAAGGTAGCCGCGGGGCAGAGAATTGCCCACATAGCAGGAATGCGGGCGCTGGGAAGCCAGTGGGAGGAGGATTGGGCTCGCAGTCACGCGGCATCACCGCAACAGCAGCGCCAGCAGCAGCAGTGCCGGCAGCAGCAACAGCCTCGCCTGCCCGAGTGGCAGCAGCAACAGCGGCTGCAGCATCAACAGCAGCAACACCAGCAGAAACAGGCGTCGCCGCGGGCGCCGCAGCAGCAGCAGCAGCAGGGTAACTGGGCGCAGAGGGCGGTGGTGGCGGCGGCCCTCCCTCAGGTGGACTTCAAGCGGGTGAGCCGGAGCGAGAAGCCAGAGTGGGAGCCCACAGGGCTAGAGCCCATCAAGGGGTCGATTCCACGCGATGAGCGCGGAATTGTGTTTGAGCGAGCGGCAGGGGCGCCGCAGATCAACCCAGCGGTGGCGGCAAGCACGGTGGCGTTCGTCAACATCGCGCTCAGCAAGGTGGCCCCGGCGCACGTCTGGACCAAGGCATTCAGAATTTCGGTGCAGGGAAGGCTATCGACAACAGCACGCTTTGGGGCGTCGGCGGTGATGCTCCTCCGGTTTAAGAAGGAGGTCCTGGAAGCGGCCTGTAAAGCCAACAGAGCTATCATCAACGTTGTTGCGAATGAGACGTGGGCAGAGCTCAAGATCCTGGTGCCCCATGACCGGTACCGGCACCCCAACGGGCTTGCAGAGCTCAGGGAGCAGATCGAAGCGGAGAACCCAGGAGTCATGGTACCCACCCTCTCAATGAAGTGGATGCGGGCAGTAAGCACCATTGAGCGGCACTACCAGGCTGGCCGACTCCCGAAGAACGCGGCATCGGTGATCTTCAAGGTGCCAGGCAAGGCGGCGGCCCAAAAGCTGTTGGTGGAGATGTGGGTAGCAGGCAACAAGTTCCATGCCCTTCCCTACATTCCGGACAAAGCCAACACCCTGTGTGGCGCGTGCGGGCAGTGGGGACACTCAGAGTTTCAGTGCCAGCAAGGCGTAGCAACCTGCACTATCTGTGCGGATAGCCACAGGACCGAGGAGCACCGGTGTCAGGTGGCAACGTGCGGCAAGGTCGGGAAGGTCTGCCCCCATACGGAGATGAAGTGCCCGAACAGTGGGGGCTGTCACGGCGCATGCCAGCTACTAGGCCTAGACCCCTGACGCCGGGCGTGAGGATAGATTGTGGAGTGATGCCGAACAGGCGACGGATATCCTTAAAAGGAGCCGTCGCCCACTTCTTTCTTTCCTTCTTCCCTTTCCTTCCTCACGCAACAACTTGTCTACCTTGCCCTCGCCTCACAATATATTAGTTGTCTCTCCCCTGTTGTCCTCCGTCCCTGTCGGCTGCCCGCCCGCCGCGTCCGTGTCCCTGTCCTTGCCGGCTGCCAGCCTGCTGTGTCCATGTCCTCGACCCTGTCGGCCGTCTGCCGCCGCCTCTGTGTCCCTTGTCCGTGTCGGCCACCCGCCCGCCGTGTCCATGTCCTAGTCCTTGACCTCGCCCTCTGGCCGCCACCTGGAGCCTAGCCGGCCACGCACCGTTACACTTTGTTGCGTCCACCAAACAACTCTCCCGGTAGCGACCTGCCACGATGCCCTCCAGCGATACTCCAGACACGCTGGTCCTCCCACCTATCTACCGCGAGCTTTCGGATGAGATTCAGAGGAAGCTCAACCTCATTGTTGGAAGTAGCAGCTTTGCAGAGCAAGCTACCCTCGAATCTGCCTTCACCGAAGTTCAGTGGTTGGCCCAAGTCATCTTGAATGCCCAGAACGCAGTTGCGCAGTGGCATGCCGACGATCTCGAAGAGTGGCTGGCAGCATTGAACTGAGTTGTCAACCATTCGGCCACCTTGGAAGAACCGCCACCGAACAGAGCCGATCGTTTCAGATGTTGGTGTCCAAGTTGAGTTGGGACGAGGGAGCAAAGCTGGATGCCTTGAAGGAGGGCGTGTCAATCGAGCTTCGTCGTCAGCTCTTGGGACGTGCCCACGGTCTTACCTTCGACAAGTTCGTGGCCCTGTGCCAACAGCTCGACTCTGAAATCCGGACCCTCCAGCATTATGAGGGCAGAGCTGGCAATACCTCCTCTTACCAGCCGCGCAACCCACAGAATCAACCACGCATCCATACGCCGGTGCCGAACATCGCCACGACTACGACTACCAGTGGACCTGAACCGATGGATTTTAGTGCCGGTGGCGCTGGTCATGGAAAAATCTCGGAGCAAGAGCGGGCTGCCAGCCTTCGTGAGGGTCGTTATCTCTACTGCGGATGCCTGGGGCACATGGCTCGCCATTGTTCGAACAAGACCAGGAATCCCTTCCGCGCCGCTGCCACCCAGATCGTGCCGAACCAAGATCAGAACCAGAGCCTGAATCCGATTATGCACCCGAACCCGAACCCGAACACGTACATGAACCCACCCTATGGCAATGAAGGTGGAGGAGGGGGAGGTAATGGGGGCCAGGGTCAGTCGGGAAATGCCTAGACCAGCAGCTGCACGATGGCAGCGCTGTTGGTCATACTTGGGGCAAGTCCTTTTCTTTGTCTACACCCGCATTTCGTTTGTCTAGTTTGTCAGTTTCTGAAGTAGCAATGGAAGGAAAACATCTGGTTGTGTTGTGTAATATTTCCTTCGGCAACCAAACCATTGCTACACACTCGCTGATTGACTGTGGAGCCACGGGAATCGCTCTCATAGACAAGGACTTTGCCCGTCATCACCAACTCCCCCTCACACCACTCCAGTATCCTAGAAGCCTTGAGGTCAACGATGGCCGCCCTATATCTTCTGGAGACATTACGCATGTCGCCAACACCCACCTATCCATCCTCGAACACCAAGAACCATTACCCATGTTTGTCACGAAACTCAGACATTATCCAATCGTACTCGGTATTCCATGGCTGGAGCTGCACGATGTCGCCATTCGATTCAGCTCCTGCACCTTGACCTTTGGTTCACAGTACTGCGCCACACATTGCAACCGAACACCTACCGTGGTTCACGCCGACTCTCTCGTGTCAAAAGTAGCTCCTCAAGAGCCAGCGGTAAGCGCGGGGGCCGGTGAATTCGTGGCCCGGGCATTTACGTCTCCCAAATCATTTTTTCAGAACCAAGCTGACCATGGCAAGGACTACAATGTGGGAATGGGCGTCCGATCGTTGAACTGGCGCGCCAGACGGAACGAAAATGGCGCCGCACCGGAAACGAGCTTTTTCGACGAAAATGCCGCCGCGTCGGAAACGAGAGCCAGTCTGACAACCGAGTGCCCGATTCAGATTTCAGCTATTGGTGCACACCTGTTCCGGCGATTGGCGTATAAGCAAAAATTGACGATTTTCTCGACTTCCTTGTATGAGATTAACCAAGCGCTCGGCTTGAGTGAGCAAGCAAAGAAACCAAAGGAACTGGATCTGAAGACTTACATACCTGCCGAGTACCATGAGTTTCTGCCACTATTTTCGGAAGCATTGGCAAAGAACCTACCACCCCACCGGCTGTATGACCACAAGATTCCCTTGCGAGAGGGTTTCACGCCTCCTTTTGGCCCGCTATACTCGATGTCTAGAACCAAGTTGCAGACATTAAAGAAATGGTTGGAAGAGAATTTGAGCAAGGGATTCATTAGGGTGTCATCCTCACCTGCAGCCTCACCAATCCTTTTTGTCAAAAAGACCGATGGCAGCCTGAGGTTGTGTGTCGATTACCGTGGGCTATATGCAGGAACCATCAAGAATCGTTACCCACTGCCTTTGCTGCAGGAAACGTTGATGCAGTTGTCGAAGGCCAAATACTTTACCACTCTGGATATTCGTGGCGCATACAATCTGGTACGAATGGCAGAAGGCGAAGATTAGAAAACGGCTTTCCGGACGCGTTACGGGTTATTCGAATCCCTGGTTATGCCATTCAGTTTGATGAATGCACCGTCTGATTTCCAAGCCCTCATAAACGACGTGCTCCAGTCCTACCTCGGCGACTTTTGCACCGCGTTCCTCGACGACATTTTTATATACAGCAACACCTTGGAGGAACTCAAGGAACAGGTGTACAAGGTGTTGAAAGCATTGTCGGACGCCGGACTGCACCTGAAGCCGGAAAAATGTCATTTTCACAAACAGGAAGTGAAATATCTGGGCTTCATAATGACCACCAATGGAATCCGGATGGATCCTGAGAAGGAGTCTTGCGTCCTGGGATGGAAGACCCCGAGGACTGTCACCGATGTTCAGTGTTTCCTTGGATTTGCCAACTTTTACAGGAGATTCATAAAGGATTACTCCAAAGTGGTGACGCCGTTGACCAAAATGACAAAAAAGGAGGGAGGCAAATACGTCCCATTCGTGTGGGGACAAGAGCAGCAGGCAGCCTTTGACCTCCTCAAAAAAGCGTTCACGTCGGCACCCATTCTCCGTCACTTTGACTACGACCGGGAGATAATAGTTGAAACGGACGCCTCGGACTACGTCTCGGCCGGCATTCTCTCGCAGCATGACGAAGATGGTGTTCTGCATCAGGTGGCGTTTTACTCCAAAAAGCAAAACCCTGCGGAATGCAATTATGAAATCTACGACAAGGAACTCATGGCAATCGTCCGGACTTTCGAGGAATGGAGGCCCCACTTGGAGGGCTCGCACCACCCGATCCAGGTTTTGAGCGACCATAAAAACCTGGAATACTTCATGAGTACCAAGCTTTTGAACCCTCGGCATGCCAGGTGGTCCGAATTCCTTTCCTGTTTCGATTTCAGGATCGTTTATCGACCGGGAAAGGTGGGTGGCAAGCCGGATGCATTGACTCGGAGATCAGGAGATCTCCCTAAGGAGGGGGATGAAAGACTGCTAACCAACCAGCACGCCATGTTGAAACCTCAGAACCTGATGGACCTACCAAACGCTGGACACGGACGGATCGACGTTTCCGACGCCAGACGGAATGCCGGACGGCCAGATTCACTGGACGTTGTCAATGGCTTGAGCTTGATGGCTAACGACGGGCCGGATGCCGCGCCAGACGCCGGACAGCCAGACGCCGGACAGGCTGGACAGCCGGAAAACGGACGAATAGCCACTTTACTTGCCGAAGCCTACCAAGTGGACGAATTTCCAGGACGGATACTGGGCCTTCTGCGTGACGGCACTAGGCAGTGTAAAAAAATATCACTGGCCAACTGCAAGGAAACAAATGGCAGGCTGTTCTATCGGGATTGCCTCTTCGTACCGGACCACACTCCACTTCGGCTGCGGCTGCTGCAGGAGTACCACGACCCCCCTGCCCTGGGACACCCGGGATGTGCCAAAACACTGGAATTACTCGCAAGGATGTACTACTGGCCGTCAATGAGGAAGGATGTCAACCGGTTCGTACAAAACTGCCACGTTTGCCGCCGGACGAAGTCCACACGACACACACCGTATGGAGCCTTGAAATCACTCTCAGTACCGGATCGACCATGGCAACACATATCTGTCGACTTTGTGACTGGCCTATTACGGTCCAAGGGGTACGATGCTATCTGTGTTGTGGTGGATCGCCTGACGAAGCAGAGGCACCTCATTCCCTGCACGACGACGATTACAGCGGAAGAACTGGGCACTCTCTTCTGCAACAGGGTGTTCCGCTACCACGGGCTACTGGAAACGATTGTCTCGAACAGAGGGCCGCAATTCGCTTCCCGCTTTTGGAAACACCTATGTTCGTGTCTGAAGATTGACGCACGACTCTCGACTGCTTTCCATCCACAAACGGATGGACAGACCGAAAGAGTGAACGCAGTTGTGGAACAACACCTCCACGCATACGGCACGTATCTCCAGGATGATTGGGCAGATTTCCTCTTTCTGGCAGAGTTTGCAGGCAACAACCTAGTATTGGACACCACGACGATGTCACCGTTCTTCACCAATTTCGGTTTCCACCCCCGTTACGATTTCGAACTGGACATCCGAGTAGATGCGGCAGAAGAACAGGAAGCACAAACCACAGCAGAACGACTGGAACTGATTCACGAAGTAGCCCGGACCGAGATGCGATACGCACAGCTACGACAGGCAGAGGGGGCGGACCCCCACAGGACCCACGCACCAGCCTTCCGACCCAGTGACCTTGTGTGGGTGGACGGCCGTAACTAGAGAACTGCACGCCCAAGCCGGAAGCTGGAAAACAAGCACCATCGACTGTACCGTGTGGTCTGCACCATTGGAATGCACGCCTACGAGTTGGACATACCGGGAACCATACAAAAACACCGAACGTTCCCTGTATCCCTTTTACATGCTGCTGCCGTCGACCCGCTCCAGGGACAGGTGGTCCCGCCACCACTACCGGTAATCGTTGAGGGCGAAAAAGAGTGGGAGGTGGAAGAGATTCTGGACAGTAGGAGGACGAGGGGTTGGTTGCAGTACTTGGTTAAGTGGAGGGGGTTCACGGACCCAACATGGGAACCTGAGGAAAATCTGACCGAGGTGGAAGCAGTGGATATTTACCACGGACGTTACCCAGAGCGGCCGGCACCCGTACAAGCTTCCCTCCTGGGAACTCGGGCCTAAGAGCGGGCTACTGTCACGGCGCGTGCCAGCTACTAGGCCTCGACCCCTGACGCCGGGCATGAGGATGGATTGTGGAGTGATGCCGAACGGGCGAATGCCCACTTCTTTCTTTCCTTCTTCCCTTTCCTTCCTCACGCAACAACTTGTCTACCTTGCCCTCACCTCACAATATATTATTTGTCTCTCCCCTCTTGTCCTCCGTCCCTGTCGGCTGCCCACCCACCACGTCTGTGTCCCTGTCCTTGCCGGCTGGCAGCCTGCCGTGTCCGTGTCCTCGACCCTGTTGGCCGTCTGCCGCCGCGTCCATGTCCCTTGTCCGTGTCGGCCACCCGCCCTCCATGTCCGTGTCCTAGTCCTTGACCTCGCCCTCTGGCTGCCACCAGAAGCCTAGCCGGCCACACACCGTTACAGGGGCAGACACCTGGCCCAGGATGCCAGGTGCCAGGCAAAGCGGGCCGCCATCGAGATTGCCCGGGGCAGGCGAAACGGCACAGCCCACGTGGAAACAGCGCAGCCGACGCCCCCAGCAGCAACCTGCAGCTCGGGCGGATCAGCCCAGCTGAACTGGGTCCCAGGAGGTAAGCCGGCAGAGACTTCTCCAGACTGGACAGGAGATGTAATGGAGGTAACGGCAACTGGAATGGAACCAAGTGGCACCGCCCCACCCATAGCTGTCTGATGGCGGGCTTACAAACTCCCAAGCTGGTGGCGCTCCAGCATAACTGCGCCAGGGGGGGACAAGTATTGGAGGTGGTGTTGGAGACGGCAGTGCAGAAGGGAGCAGATCTGGTCCTGATCCAGGAACCACGCGGGGAGACAGAGAAGGACAGCACAAGGTCGCACCCTAGCTTCCGATTTATTAGAGGGAAGGAGGGCGAGGTGGCCAAGTGCTGGGTGGCAATCAACCGGAGGTCTCAGTGCCAGGTAACGGAGCTGAAGGACCTGACCCGGGACTGCGCAAACTATGCGCAGGCCCTGGAGGTCAAGCCTCCGAGTGGTGCCTCGATCATCATTGTTAACGTATATGATCACGGGCGGCAGTGGGGAAGTGGAGAGCGGCTAGACCAGCGTGCTAACTGGGAGGCCATCACAAGGCACAGCCAGGTGATCATCGCGGGGGACATGAATGCCCACAGCCAGAGGTGGAATGGGAGGGCAACATCGAGACAGAATGCGCCATTTTGGGAGAACCTCATAAGTGACCACTCTTTGGTCGTGTGGAACTCCGAGGAGGCGACCCGGGTAGGTGGTGACAACCACTCAATCATCGACCTCACGCTCTCCTCACCTGGTGTCGAGCTCAACTGGAGTATCGACAGCGAAGAAGCGACCGGCTCGGACGGTGAGGTCATTATGTGGGAAATTCTTGGAGGGACCCCAAACAGCCGAGACAGCAGCAAGGAGGTCACGGGGTGGGACATCAGGGGCTGGAGTGGGGCCGGAAAGAGCGAAGAAGAGCAGAAAGCTGCGAGGGAAAAGGAAGTGGCAGCCCAGCAATGCTACCTAAGATCGGGGAAGGAAACGGCCGCACTCAACGACACCAGCTCAGCGGAGCAGGTGGAGGAAGCAGCAGTGGCGTTACGGGAGGCCATGGTAGGAACACTCAATAGCCACGCCAGGGCGAAGAGGTGGTGCAGCAGATCAAAGCCATGGTGGACAGAAGAGTTGGCGGAGCTACGGAAGCAGCTGGGCAGGGCCAGACGACGGCCGGCAGGTATAGGGAGCACATGGAATGCTCAACGCAACCTGCGGCGGGCCATTTGCAAGTCCAGGAAGGAATGCTGGAACAAGTTCCTCCAGGAGGCAAAGGAGAGGGAGGTGTGAACAGCAGCGAACTATACTGCGCTCAGGCTTGACCGGACCGGACAGGCACTGGTAGACGGAGAGGGCAACATTGCGGAGAGTCAGGAGGAGAGGGAGGGAGCAATCCTCAAAGGGCACTTCCCGAAGAGGCCGCCGGGCACGTAATGTTACACTGGAATATTATCATGGGCCGGCACGGATCCTTGGGGAGGTACGTACCGGGATGAGGACCGCGGTTGTTGGTTATTCAGGAAAGATCGGCTCTGAGAGTCTAGAAGGGAGATAAGGAACGGAGTTAGAACTTACGGCCGAAACCGGACGTAAGGGACTAAGTCCGGGAGAGTGAGGGGGTTGCGGGGAAAGCAAATGAGTGGGAAACCGGCAGACTTGGGTAAGTTCCCCGAAAGGGAGCTGCCACGTCACCCGAAAGGTGTACGAGAAAAAGAGTCTGACACGGTTACCCCACTCGGCCGCAGGAAGACCCTGTGGTGCGAAACCGACAAAGCTCATCTCTCCTTATCTACACCCTGCCAGGACCAATGAGTTGCCCACGGGGTGAAGGCCTTGGAGGAATAGTTAGCCCAAGTCATCAGATCTCACAAAAACCCCAAAAAGTAATATATAACCAGGCTCTTCCCTCCCGAACGGAGGATGAGACAGACCGAACACTACCAGCGAAAAACCCACACACAAGATCTAAGATTATTCGTTGTGAATTTTCGAAAGTAGCCTCATTACCTTTGATTCTCTCGGCACTCCGGTTTCGAGACAACCCCAGTGTCACACTATAATCTTTGATCCAAAATCACCGTACGATTCGTCACAACGAATGACTTACTTCGACGCAAGCTACTTCGAAGCCCACCTTTACCTACTCGAGATATCTACCTTGTTGGAACCAAAAACCCAATACTCCTTCGATTGTACCTTCCAGTCCATCGACGCCAAAATAGCCAATTTCGAATTGTGTAACGAGTTTTTTGACGGTCCAAAACCGACAGCCGAAATCGACTGTACGCCATACAACTGGTATACACAGCAGTGGTGGAACTGCGCAAAATTACACCAACCGGCCGACTTCGACGAAGATGAACTCTTCGATCTATTCGACTACCCCATCGACTACGACGAAACCATTTAAACCGGTGACCTCCTGGACGAATACTAAATGACGTCTTCCGACTTCAACATGCTCCGGCTCGAGGTGCCCAGGGACATGCTCCAGATCATGGACGGAACAACCGCCGCAGAACAAGTGGTGGAGCTGGCAAACCCAGCAGTATGGGCCCGAACCCTGGTACGCCAGCAAAAGCAGGCCGAAGAAGACATGAAGGAATTGATCGGATTGTGCGGCAACACCATAGACCAAACCGACCAACGGATGCAACAGATCGAATATGCCTACCAAACTTTGGCCGAAGGAACTAGGTACGTATATGACCGAGTAAACGCTAACCAAGAAATAGAAGAAGCATGGGTACGCAGCAAACTCGCAGCCGCGGCCAACGCCTATCAAACCTTCACTCGAAACGTTTTGAAGGCGATCATTGAGCGAACCAACGAGGCCACCGAGGGACAGGTGTGTCAGGCAACCCAACTGGCGAGGGTCAACGACGCGCTGGCCTTCCTGGGGGAAGCAAACACGGCCCGAAACCAGCACCTGGCCACCTTTCAAGGTAATGTAGAGCTCTGGGCCACTCACCATCAGCAGAAAGTGGCCGAATTACAACAGGAACAGCGGCAAGCACAGAACGATATACAAAGGTTGGCCACCCAGGTCCCCCTGCCACCCGCGTCCCCGAGCCCGCCACCACCACCGCTACCCCCGCTACCAAGGTCACGGACCCCGGCACAGCAACAATGGAGGTGCCCCGCTCGCCCCTCCAGTACAAGCGCGCCAGACCCCACCAGTTGGCAATCCTCGATGCCCTCGGGCCAACCAACGTATCAACCGCTGAGGAGCCCTATCCAGCTTAACCTCCCATCAGCAACCTGGCGGGTACGACCCCCGGCTATTCCGCCCACCCTGGCCGGACACGCTACACCACCACCTTGGCAAAATCCCCATGTGGGAGGAAACGGCGGACCCCCATCAGGACCACCCACGCGACCAGCAACCCCACCTCAGACACCAATGCCAACCCCGCCCCTGGGACCCGAGACGACACGTCCAATGCTCACTACCCAGGATCTCATTCAGCTAGTCGTGGAAGGAGTTGCCAGAGCCCAGGCTCGCCAGGCTCCTAGGGAGGAACGGGTCCGCACGTCACGGCTCAAGATGGAGAACCCGGAAACCTTTGACGGAAAACCAACAACTCCATTCAATATGTGGTGGCAATCGGTCGTCAAATACCTGGGATTCTACCCAGAGACAAGCGATCAACAAAAAATCGCCTGGGTAGGAACGCTCCTCACCGGAACAGCAAAAGCCTGGTACCTACACCGCTATTCTACGCTGGGCGAAAACGACAACTGGGCAAACTACTCCACGGACATCAGGACAGAGTACTTCGATAGCCGAGAAGCCGCGAACGCTCAGCTTAAGTTAAGCCAGCTCAAGTACACGGGTGACATCCGAGCATATATGACTGAGTTCCGGGCTCTCAACAACTACGCCCGAGCAACAGGAGAAGGCCTACAGGAAAAAATTGACATGGCGATGCCGGACGCAGTACTGGACATGCAGTAACTCACTATTTGGGGAAGTTCCCGGACGACGAAGGGTTTCTACAAGCCACGTACCAAGCTGGTCTACGGGTGAAAAAGAAAAAGGCCTTGAGACAAGCCAAGGAACAAATGAGAGTGGGAGGATCCGGCGGACCTACGGAAAAGAAGAAGGAGGAAAGAAGGAAGGACGACAAGGAACGGGGCCCCAAGAAGGAAGAAACCCAGGGCTCCAGCCACCCCAATCGCTCCGAAAACAAGAAATCCAGTTGGTTCGGAGAGAAAAACACCTGCCCGACCCAAAACGAGGCCTACCAAGGAGTACCAATGCCCGAGAGGGAAGAGTACCGACAGAACCACGAAGACTGTTGGAGATGCGGGAGACGAGGGCACAAAACCTACGACTGCTTGTCCTTCAAAACACGAAAGGGAACGGTGCTCCCTCCGGCCCCCTGGAAGGTTGGGGCAGTCACAGGGGAAGGGAAAAGAAAGAGGGACAACGAAGACGAAGCCGCACCCCAGGCCAAACAGCAAAAAGTCGCCGCGGTAGAAACCATGTACCTAAGTCCAGTCGAAGAACTACCCATCTGGGCAGAGGAAAGCGAAGGATCAGATTTTTAGGAGGCGCGGCAACGCCGCAACCGAAGGCTGAGGGGGACCGAGAAACATGTCCATTCGAAGGAGCGGGGGCAGCCACAGATCCTTATAGAAAGGATCCGTTTAGCCTATCACTCGAGACTAGCCTACTCTACACTAGCGCTCCCTGCCTAGCATCGGCACCCGACTCTCACTCCTACAACCACTCCCTGCTCAAGAAAACAAGCCCCCCCTTCTGTAGTAACAGCCGAAAGCAAAACAAACATTTAATGCAGAAAACAAACAAACAAACCCCCTTCTTCTCCAGCACCAATTTGTTCCCAAAACAACTTTGCGATCATACAATTTCTTTGAAAAAAAAAAAATCCAACTGAAATCACCAAACCTCACTCTTCCTTCATCCACCGATACGTCCGAAGTCCATTCGCAGCATGGTAGTCACTAAGCATCTCCTTACTCCCACTCTTCAAATTTTCCAATGGCTCCCAAGTTGGATTCGGATATCCAACCCATTTGACAAGGTACTTGAGATCACGAGCCACAGTACCTTGATGTTCGAGAATCCCTTCAACTTCGTATTCTGTGGCCGCTGCTAACGTCGACCTTAATGGTGGCTGTGGAGGGTGTTCCCTCGTGTTGTCGACTTTCGATGGCTTTAACCGCGTGACATTGAAGACTGGGTGTAATCTCCAGTGGGTTGGAATATCAAGCAAGAATGCATTGTTCCCAACTTGCTTGAGAAGCTTGAACGGTCCTACATATGGGTGCTGAAACTTCCGTGAATTCCTGACTTCACTAGCAACTCCAGTAACATTGGCATATCCAACTGGCAGGAGACGTGTATCCAGGAAAACGTCATCACTGACCATGAAGGGGTGTTGTTGCCGCTGCTCGTTGGCATCGGAGACCATGGCCAACTGGGTTTCCTCCATCCATTCTCGTAACATCTGTAAGATCTTTGTCAACTTTTCCGCATATGAGGCTGCAGATGGCGAATTCGGAACAAATGGTCCAGGGGCCAGTAAATCCAATGGCAGCCTTAGGATATAACCGATATCGGCTTCGAAGGGTGACATTCCAATTGCCTTATGCTTGGCTGCATTGTAGGTGAACTCAGCTAACGGTAGTAGTTGATCCCAATCCGCAGGATCTTCCAACTGTGCAATATA
>Ga0307516_10002507_pt1 | contig 24471 bp, 33 predicted proteins | sample 19_EM_MG_FD_203310 | JGI IMG/M metagenome (GOLD analysis project Ga0307516, IMG submission 203310) | Populus trichocarpa ectomycorrhiza microbial communities from riparian zone in the Pacific Northwest, United States - 19_EM | ecosystem: Host-associated > Plants > Roots > Unclassified | place...
TTGGAACAATCATTGAAGCCAAACCGGATGCTTATCTTGACGTTTTTGAAGTCGTTGCTTATTGCTCTGTTCGCGCTAGACAGGCAGCGATCGTCGTGCTCTCCACTTACTGGCCACGGGCGTTGGGCCACCCAGTTGTCACCAAGATGTTACCTACCTTGAACCCCCTCGAGTTTTCAAATACCCTCTCTGAGGCAGCTTCGTCCCACACGGACCAGTACCGTCACTCCTTCATCCCATGGAACTTCAGCAATTCAAGTGATGCTCTGTCCACTGGTTGTTTTGCATGTGGAGAGGGGTTGGAAGGGTATGGTGTCGTTTGCCCGCTATGTCGGTGTAGCGTCCATTTCAAGTGCTACACGTATCCGGGAGGGTGTTCCATCGCTAAGTATGACATGGATTCGGCCGGTGACGGGGGAGCTGCGCAGTACCGGTATTCCTATTCCCAACCCTCTCGGAGGTTTGGCAGAATGGAACTTCGGAAATCGCGACACTTGTTCAAGCGCGCCAACCTTTTCACCTTGACCTTATGCTTCCTTTGCGAAAGGCCATTGTGGGGAAACGCCGCGCAGGGGATGAAATGCTCGGAATGCCACCGTTTTGCCCACCCCAAGTGTCTCTCCCGTTCATCCTCGAAGGGCTTGGTCGTATGCGAAGGCCGTCCGACGTACGATGCCCGCGTCCGCATCCCGTGGGCTACGCTCCGGCAGTCGTTTGTGGAAACCTACAAGGGGTTCATCTATCAACTGGACCAGCTCAACGACAAGTCATACGAGGAGGTTTCCGTGTTGTACTCGGCTTTATGGATTCAGCTGCAGATGTTGCAATTTGGTATATCGCTGGGTTCTATCGTCGTTGGAAACGCACCACCCGAGGCGGCAAGCGGACCGACGAGGAAACAGCTAGACGGGAAGGGGGTTAGGAAGTTTGAATTGCATTATCTCATCCAGCTGTACCACTCGTTCCTCACAGAAGGAAACCTCAGAGTCTCACAGACCTTTGAAGAGTACTTTCTGGAGAACGACATCCATGCCGAAAAACATCTGATATGTTTCGACTGGGCTTCCTTGGTGTACATCCTGACGGTTATCAAGTCTCCGCCGTCCCACCTCCCCCTCGCCGCTGGGGGCTCATCCGATTTACTTGATGTCGACCACCCGGAGGGGAGCAAAATGATCTCATCCCCAGCGAATGACACGGAGACAGCACACACATACGAAATAGCTTCCTTGGCTCACATCCGGGACGCGCTTGGGACGGCGTTCGACATCACATCTGACGACGGTGCCCGTTATCTTATCTCCCATTTGCATTCGTTGGGATTCCTGGAAAGGACGGACCTTGCCCACCTTTGGGTTGGTGATGACGCGACAACAAAGTACGAAGAGGAGCACTGCAGTTTCCCACTGCCCGTCGGTCTTGACCTCTCCAACGAGGTTGAAACGCTCGCCGTCGCGATCGAGGCGTGTTTGTCCGATCTCGACCTTTCTGTCAACGAGGTCGGACTTTTGTTGCTGACAAGAAGGTTTTGGTATGATGGGATGATCACAGACAACGCTTTGAGGAGATTGACTAAAGGTTTGATCTCGTGGATCCTCGCAGAGGTAGAGTGCGAACCTTGATGTCTGCGATCCCGCGCTGATGTTTCGTTTGGTCAGGATGACTGTCTTGCAACTATCCTCCGCGACTACGTGCCTAAAGGCCTTGCACTGCCAGGCGTACGTTCTACAGAAGCCGCTCCTTGGCCACCTCGCTCACCAACCCACCGCGCGCCCGGGATATCCTTCCACAACGGTCGAGTTTACATCGACTACCGACGGGAACTCATGTCCAGATATGCTGCGAAGTGGATGGGTTCACTACATGACCACGATCGATCTGGATACGCGGACATGATATCCCAGCTGTCTCGAGAGCTGTCCGAGGATTCTACATTCGAAACTGGGCCAGGATCCGGAACGAAGGAAGCGGCAGAACGACACTTGAGGGGTATTATTAAGCTTGGGCAGACGCCCGCGATTTTCACCGTGTTTGAGGATGTGTTCAAACGGTGGCTGGATCTACTACCAAGGGACCATCGACAGGTCTGCCGCTTCTGTCCACCCATTGTACAGTTTCTGACGGATCGGTCAGTCCTACCCGATACTCGTCCGCTTGTTCAACAAGGATGCAGAGGCATCCGGCCGTGGGAGCGTAACACCCGAGAACTCTGCCCTTGTCTCTATGGACATGGGGGGCCTCGCCATCATCGATCCCTGGAAAATTATGTTCCAAGTCGCTTCGGAGAGTAAAGAGGGTCTCAAAGCTGGCTTGCGGTGGCTTTGCATGTTCGCGCGCTCGGGCATTGAGATACCTGTTCCCAGGTTCGAGCAGATGCTCGGGCTAATCAAGCGGTCAGGTTCATTATGGGAAGATTTTACGCTGCTGATCGACGCACTTTTCTGCGCGACGTGGCTGAGATCGCTCGGCAGACAGGAGTTGCAGACTACCATATCAAATATCCATACGTCGGTGTGCCCCCAGGTTCTGGAGGATCTCAAGGCCAATAAACTACATGACGCGTGAGTTACTTTGTGCACCAGACTCTCAACATACTCAACCACAATAGGATCCCATTCCTAAAGCAATCCCTCGCGACGTGCTTACTCCTCTTTGGTTGTGAACGGGAAAAGATCGTCTCGTTTGGGTTCGTCGGGGAAGCCGAAGTCGCCGATCTCCCATCTCGGAGGAAGCTCAATGCTCTGGCGATGAGACACCCGGACTTTGTCGGGGTGGACTCTGGATTGATCAACGCCTTGCATCACTATGTCCTTGCTGGAGTCGACGAAGTATCGACTCTGATCGCACAGTTCTTCACGGCGGTTGTGAATGGGACCACCCTTCTGGAGTCCCATGAGATCGATAACATTATCCTCAGGAACGGATCGGCATTGGTTACATGGTGAGAACCGTTTGTTACTGGAACTTTTCACCCCAGAGGTATAACGCTGCTTAACAGCGCCTGGGATTTCTACGGAATGCAACACAGCGAGCTCGCCACGATCCGGATTTCGTTTCTCCTGCGCCTGATTGTCGTGGACGTTGAACCTTTTCTGGAGATATGGTCAAAGGCTTTTTCATCGGAAGACTGGGAAACAAGGTACTGTGATTAGCTCGGCCCCACGGGCCTGGTTTACTGATGCATACCCCGTAGATTCGATGGCACGCTACGACTTTTCAGGATGGTGCTAGATGTAACCCACTCTGCTTTCCAAATCGAAGATCGGCAGTGGCGGCCAAGCGTGATCGAAATATTTAATCATTACTTTTCTTGCATATGGAAGGACCCCACGGTCAGTAGGTCACCCAATCCCCTTGATCGGACCTAACTTCTGAATCAGGAAGAAATCCGACTCGCGGTCGACACATGGTCGCAAACACTTCTGCCGGCGCATTTCGAAGCCATTTCTGCCTGCTGGAGCGAAGCGTTGTCAAAGGCACCGGTTATGGAGCGAGTTAAATTGGTCACGTTGTTGATCCACCTCCTTCCACATTTTCCGCGCTGGCCAGGTGAAGTCTGAAATTAATTCCCGCGGTTAATGTGTAGGCTGACGATCCAGATCGGCAGTTCTCTCCTGGCCTGTCATCATCGAGGCGCTTCTCGAGGACGATTATGAACGCCGGATGGGTGATCACGATCCAGCATCCGCTCACTTGGTAAACTTTGCCTGATTCTGTGTCGTGGGCGCAACTGATAATTCCCACAGTCGCTGTATGGAATTCCCAGTGGTGACCCAGAAGTTTCGATGATTGCCGGACACGACAAAGAAACACGTCAACTCAGGGTAAGAGAAGAATTTAACTTCCGACGTGATCGCCCTAAATGTTGGAAATAGGAATGCCTACTTCTTCTGAGCTTGCAAATGGTTTCCAACGGCGTGCCTGCAGACGTCTACACATTGCTGAGGTTGAAGGTTCATTTGGTTCGATCGTTCGGGTTCCGCGACGTGTCGGAAGTTCCTTCCGGCAACGGGCAGGCTTTCTTCATTCAGTTTGGCACGCTGCGCGAACTCCCGGAATCATCACATCCGTGTCTAAATGAATTCGTTAACCTCCTCGACGCGTACCAGCCGTTTGACGTCGCCCCATCCGCTATCGGTGGACCCTTCGCCAATGACGACCTCCCTACTTCGCTCCTCGTCGGTTCCGTGTTCGTGGACGTTTTGCTTGCGGTCTTCAATGAAGCCGTCATACACTCCCTCCCATTCATCGTTCTGAAGAGCTTGATCAAATCCGTCATCATCATAACCTACAAGCACGATCTGGAAAGCAGGCCCTTACGCCACTTACAAGCAAGTTTTCGCAAGGTCGTCCGAAAGCTCAATGAGGTCGTCATGAAGGATTTAAGTTACGAGGTTCGACAACTGGCACTCACAGCCTGCGGTGCGTGTATCAAGAGGTGGCCAAACATGGTTGGGAGCATAATATAGTACGTCATTCCGAACACGGTGTTCCGTCGTGTTCTGATATATTCCCAGTGAATCGTTGGAAGGGGCCGCACAACTCATTGTATCGCTGGATCACAATGGCGAGGATGAGTTAGTGATCCAGACTCGATCGTTCATTGAAACAATCCTCTTGATCTTTAGCACGCATGGGGTGTTCAACACCCTTTGCAAGGTTTTGCCCCTATTTTCTTCATCACGTTCGTTGGCACTGAGGGTCCCCATTCGTAGCGTAATCTGGACCCCTCGTTCTTCACCGTACTTCGCAATATCCTCGAACGAGGTGTTATTACCACGGCAAACGGGGACCCTCTCGGAAATGCTTTGCTCAGGGACACGTTGACCCGGGCCGTGGATAATGATCTCGCCTCCTTCCAGCAGGTTCTTGATAATCTGAACACGTTCATTGAGGCGGTCCATCATTCTGGCTTCAGTGCCGAGTTGATGCAAGGTGCGGCTGAACCTTAAATGGCGTTCCGCTGGGCTAATTTGGCCGGGTTCCAATCCAGTGGTGGGACTAAGTCTCACAAACATCACTCGAAAGACCGCGGAATGGTCCTACGGCTCGTTCGATGCGTCACCACTCTTCTTGATGGCCTCCACTCTAATTCAAAACAATCAAGCGCAGAGTCGCGTGAGTTTCGTTTTCTCCACCTACCCAGGTGCGGGTCACTCAGTCCGTATAGGAACTGCTTCTCTATCTAGAGAACGTCTTGCGTGCGGCCTTGCTGAGGTTCCACGCTTCTCCGGAAAGCTTGAAGCGAATCTTCCGGGTGACATCGACGCTGTACAAGAGGTACAACGCTCAGAACCAGAGCGGTGGTAAAGAAGTGTCCGCAAACAGCATTACCGACACGATGCTGGAAATTTTGTCGGAGGGACTGCGTGGAAAAGCGAGGATCCCGTCCTCCACTATCTCGTCGATTCTGGAGGTAAGAATGACCCGGGGAATGCGTTCCCGCCGGTGCTGATACCTACCAGGTGGTCATTGATCCGGAAACGGATATCCCGACCAAACGGCTGGTCCGATACGCTGAGGATGGGGTGTTTTACCTTCTCTCGTACACCCCCACCGAGCACTTCGCCCAGGCGGACTACATCGCTGCAGAGACCGTCGCAAAGTTGATCACGTTGCTCGCCGATAAGGACCTGATATCGCTGATCAATATCGTCTCGGGCTTACATGCAGAGGTACGTCGTCCCCTGCCTACCTTTGGCACATTCTCCAACCCCTTCGCCAGCGTCCTTCCCGGGCTGGCCCAGCCGTTCGGGCATGGAATTTCCTACTTTCCGTCGCACTCAAGGCCAAGTCGGTTATGGCCGCCAAAGTCCTCTTCTCCCAGTTTTCGCTCTTCGTCCGCTGTTTCCAGCTCTCTTTCCGCCACCACATGCAGCTGGGTCTGGGCAGCCAGGATATGGGCGCAGCAGACATCAACCGAGCTTACGTGTCAATAAAGCTCTGGCTGTTGTTGGTTCATATGTTTGAGTCGGTCCAGGCCGGGGTGGTCGAGGGTGGGATGGTTAATGAGAACTCTGCCAAGATGATTTGGAATGAATTGTGGCCGTCTTTCGAGACGATCCTCCTCTCCCTGGAAAATGACGCCCTCAATGGAAGTGTTTCGGTAAAGCATGCGGCTCTCCTCGAGCAATTCATTCATTCTCACCCATCCCACAGCCAGTCGCGATTCTCATTTGGTCCTCTGTTGCGGAGCTCTTTGTCTTCTTGAGGCAGGCTCACGTATCGGTCGCACTGGAAACCTCGCCACAGGTTGCGTTACTAAACAGGCTCCGGCCGCTGGTTGGAGGGGGAGAAACATCAAAGGTCGGTATTTTTAGTTTATTGTCTCATTTCGCTTACCCACTGACCGCTTGGCGGCCTCAGTTCGCACGACTGGCGAAAAGCATATCATCACCCATGAATGAAATTGCGTTCGATGTATTGGTCAATCAGACAGCGAGCGATATGATGGCTGCGGAAAAACTTCACGCATTCGAATCGACGAGGAAAGACCGCGCCCAGGCACCAGAAAGAGCACGCAGAGAGATCAGGGTAACGAGTTGAAGAAGTAGGATGGGCCAAGGGAATAATAACAGTCGTGTAGAGCGATAATAATTTTCATGCGGTTCTTAGTCGCGCCTTCTGGGCCTTCTTTCTGTTCTCTTTGACGATCGTCGAACCAACGAAGAGGCCGATCGCGGTTAACCCCATGACGAGGAGGAATGCTGGCAGGCGAACTGCCCATTCCCTGGCCGGAAAGTAGTCATGAACTGGGCTGGAAGAGTCGATGAGTGGCTTTGGGAAAGAAATTAGGGTGGTTCAAACGCGATTGAAAACAGCTCATACCAGGATTATTGCCCATGCCGTGTAATAAACAAATACAAAGAGCGCGGTAAAGAGCATTCCACCCCCTAGAACCTTATCGCTCACTGCCTGTGGTATTTGCAGAAGTTGACCGGATGCACCTCGGGCCGTTTCGAACGAAGAGGTCGCTCACCATTTTGGGCGTTGTCTTGGAGGATGATGCAAGAGGATGAGTGTCTGTCACACCATGTGACAACGTGTGACTCGGGATCCAACGATCTGTCCCGAGTCTCAAATTACCTACAGGCTCGGCCTTGGGGGTCGCAGTCAACCCTACAACGAGGCGGGTAGTACCAAGGGCCCCCGGAAGTTCCTGCCGCTCCTCCGTTGCGGCATGATGCCGCACCCACCTGGCTTTTAAAGGACCATCCCAAAGCTACCGGTCCGGCTATTTACCCTGACTCACCGCGCGAAAGTCGGATATTTAACCTCGGGATCCAGGGAACCCGGTCGTCGTGGAGGGAATCACTGGATCCAAATTCGCGGCAAAAATTAAACACCGTGGCCCAGGCGCAGGTGCTGTGTTCTCGGGCATCAGCCACGATGCGCGTCTACTATTCGCCTAAGGCCTCCCTTTGTATTGGCACTGAATGCTCGCGGGGAACCCAGGGTCCGGATTCGAGGGTCCAGCTCAAGCTGAAAACGAGGTTAATATACGGGGTCCTGTGCATCCGCTAACGGGACACCCTTTACCACGCCAGCCGTCAAACACTAAAGCTCTCTCGAACCTTACGAAAGACACCGACATGAGACGCTTCGCACCATCATGATGCACTGTGAGTGATTGCAGCACCCCTAGTTTCACAGTTTGCTTGTAATCGAGGGGGATCTGGAGTTAATTTTCAACGCCGTCTCGACAGAGACGCCAAAAAATAGCTGTAAATAAGTCGCATCCACTTATAAGGACCCGACCGGACACTTTTCCGACTCAACTCCCTGGCCCCGGCGAAGCCCCCTCGGTCTCTGCCCTCTACCTCTCGACGGGCATGAAACAGTTGAACCTTTCCCCCCACTCTGGCCACACATTCACGCCAAAACGCTTTTACCTACCGGCTGGCGGCCGGTTTCTCCTTGGTCGGGCAACGGAATCGAATCCAAGCCATTTCACCAATGGACAATTCCCACGAGAGATGTCGATAAGCCTCAACCACGCCGAGCTCTGGTATGAGGACGGGAAGGTAGGGCTAATGAAACTCTAATCTTTGATCGCCGGCTCAAGTATTCTGCTTTTAGGTTTTTATCCAGGACGTTGGTTCGGAACAAGGAACCTCGGTGAACTATTCGCCCACCGGCAGGCGACCAACCCTGGTCTCCAACGGCGACATAGTCGTACGTTTCCTTCGGTGTCTGTGGCGGACTCTCTCTGACGTTTTCACAGACTCTTGGCGGAGTGATGATGAAGGTTACGATGACTTAGTGACTCCCTGCAATTTTACCGCATCTCTGTATATAGGCATGTTGTAACCATCGTACATAGTAGCATAGTGGACCCGCAGCGTTGGACAATCAGTATAACCGACTTGTATCCTATCAGATCTTTACGTGTTGGGCCGGGTATTACGAATTCACCTTCCATACGGTACCCCAAACTCTACCCTGACTAATTGACATGGCCGTCTGTAGGAGGCCGACGCTAGACTTTTTCTTTTTCTTGAGCGATCAACGTAACGATCTCCCAAGGTCCTTGCGAAGATGGAAGCGTTCCGTCTAACCAAATGTGATCGGGGAAAATGGAGAGCCAAACAGTCATAAATAAGCGGAGGCACTTGACACGCAAAAGCCACCGTTGGCCACAGTAGCGATGACGTCCCACGGTCGGGCCAATCACTTGGAGTTCGTCGTCCGGGGATGAGCGGCCCAAGTGCTCGACCACCGCGCTGGACCTAATGCCAGCGCCAGGGCGGGACGAGGATCATCCCGCGCAGTTCCGACCTCTGATAGATGGCGGTCTGCAGCCGTGAGTGAAACCAGCAGGGCTGCGCACATGACGCGTGAAACAGAAGGCGACGGCCCTGGAAGTTGGCCCACTGGTCACAGGGGCGGAAGGCGATAGGCCAGACGGGTCTAGTCTACGAACGCGTACCTATCACTTCGACCAGCTCCTTGGTTGGTTGCGGCCCACACCGTGGACGCTGCCCCATTTGTCGTCGTGTCGGGCAATCCACGGCCATCCGGTCCACATCAGCTGAGCTCAACATCGAGTGGGCTGATTACATAAGCAGATCACGCCCTCTGTATTCCAGGCTTCGACCAGCTCAACGGGCTGACCTCAGGCAGGCTCATGGATCACCTCGCATTTGCATCTCTTGCGCAGATCAAGATCCTCCTCGTGCCAGTGGGGTCCATACCAAAGTCTCTCTTCGACGAACGGGCAGCCGAGATCAGGTCGTTCGATAGCATCCCATTGGGAGACATCACCGCAGGAGACAAGGATCAACGAGGTACCCAACGTGTATTCGTCCTCGGCGACCCACCCTCACCCCATTCATTCTAGCCCGTTTTCTTCCCACCACAAACACGCTCGCTACCGGCCACCTTCACCTCAGTTTTCCATCACACCCTCCCCCCGAATCCCACCTCCCCTCATCGCTCTTCAGGTCCTCCTCGTTTCCGCTGGGTGTCATTGGGATTACCTCGTGTTCAGCTGAGACCTTTGACAACACCCCCACGTATTTTGATGACGCCGTTCGTGATGTCATCTCGCCTGAATGCGTCCTGCCTGTGTCTAGAGTATGTTTTGCGTTCGAGGAAGCCAGCGACAGTACCGCGTTGAACGCATCGTTGTCGGGTGTCGAGGTCATTCCCAAAATGGACTCCAAACAAAACAAGCTCCACCTAGGGACTTTGCTGGCCGGTCTCTGTTCGCGCATTTTGGTCGAATTGTCTGATTTTGTCCGTCCCGTTCGTGGACACAATTCTGGTTTGCTGATGGTTCATGGACAGGTCCAAAACCTAGAATCACCCGTCGGGAACGAATATTTGAACTCTGGCCTTTTTTCTACCACCCCACCATCACGGCTCCCAAGTGCGCTGGGTTTGGAGCAGAGGAGTGAATCTCCGCCTTCAACCCACAGCCAGCTAGACCTGTCGACCGTTTCCAATCTGCGAAAATCCTCGACGTTCAAACGAACATCATCCGCCGGACCAGCCCTGCCTACATTCCGTCAGTCGACACTCTCCGCCACAGTTTCTGGAAAGAAGCGTACCAGTGGCTTCGGTACAGCTTCATCGCATGGGAGGTTGTTTAAAGTCCTGGGCGACACATTCTTACTCGCGGGGAGGACAGAAGATGCGACAGTATGGTGAGCACATTGCCCCATATTCCCGCACATGCAATGTGATAATCTGTTAGGTACACAGAGGCACTCGCGATGTTCAAGTCCCTTCCGGACCCTCTCTGGCAAGCCTCAGTACTGGAGGGTCTGGCAACTATACCTATTTTGGACGCGTGGGCCAATGGGGCAAGCTTGGTGATTAATCCTTTCGATTCTGACGACCGGTCTCTCACGAAGAAACCCTCGTAGAACGGTTCCGTTAGCGCCGTCAAGGATCCCTGGATAGATCCCGCAGAGAAGATTGCTCAAGCTTCGGTTATGTATTCGAAGATCGTACCCGGCAGCGACCAGGATCAGCAGTACCCACTCCTGACGCACATATACATTACTTGCGTCCTCCGGCACACCTCCTTGCTGTACTCCGTATGGTCAGCAAAAGGCTGGGGACCTGTCGCATTTGCGACACTATTGAACCCTGGGCCGACTCCACATGTCCCTCCAACCCTTGCTCATCCTGATCAATTGTCTTTCGTCAGCCTGGAGCGGCTTTCTGTCAGTTCGGGGATCAAACGAAGCCAAATATCAGAGGTATTGTCACAAGCCCATGGGCCGTGGTTGCTGCATCTCGGCTCCCGAGACCGAATTACAATCCTCCAGTTTATCGCCGCGACGTATGGTTACATCGGCTACAAGCGGAAGCAGGCTTATATCCTCAGAGAGGTCATAGGATGTGTCATGGATCTAATCGTTTGTGGGCGCGAGGATTACGACGACTACCGCCTCAGTAGTGCGAAGCCGGTCGTAATTGGACAAGATATAGCTGCCCCACCACCCGGGACACTCGGGGTACGGGAGAGCGAACCAACAGAAGGTAATGAAAGTGTTGTAAAGCTGGTTAAGTATATATGCAAAATTCATGGCGTCGACCTTGAGGCTGTCAACGTGGTGGAAACCGGCCCAGAGGCTATCCGCCCCAGGGACAGTTGGACTAGGAACGAGAAACGTGAGAGCAAGGTCCCACCGGTTCATGAAGATGATCCCCCGAAAGAGCCCATCGGTTGGCCGGAACTTCAGATTGGAATCGTTCGGGAGGCAATTGCCGTTGCGGAAGCGCTGCCAGGTATTGCAGTTTCTCAACCACCCGAATTTTGCACCCATCGTTTGACTGTCTAGACTACGCTGCCGTCGCACAATTCTGCTTGTCCGCGCTGAAGAACTTACATCCGGTGATGACAGCAACGGATCAGAATCAGTTGTACGCCGGGGCCACCAGGGCACTAGCAACAGCCAAGCGAAGAGGCGACTCGCGCACCGTTGAATACTGGACCGGAACTCCTATCGTGACGATTGAACTGTCCCCGTAAGTGCCCAGTTTCTTCGTGTGAAAGGCACAGGAAGCTTGATATCAATAGGTTACCGTTCGTCCGGCTCCCGGCTGAGAAGAGCATTTCGCTGTTACAGGAGAGCGATGGGCGCACCGGAAAACGATTGGCGGTCGCTACAGACCCCTTCCTATATAACCCGAGGCGCGCTTCGAATGGTATGGGGAGCTTGTTGGTCGTGCAAAACGAGCACCTGGAATTCCAGATCACCTTGCGAAATCCGTTCGTTTTTGACCTGGAGCTTTCGAGTTTATCCCTCAGGTATGTCTCGGGTGTGTTAGCGAATGGGGTGTTACTGAAACGCCTCCTAGCACCTCGGGAGTCACGTTCGAAAGCAAACCCATATCCGTTCTTGTGCCGACTAACTCTTTCCACCATGTTCTCATCACGGGAAGGGCCATAGAAGCAGGGACCCTCGTCGTCCGCGGGTGTCTCGCTCAAGCCCCAAACGGCCTGTCCCGTGAATTTGGCCTGCCCTTATCTACCGAAGAGGAGGAAGACAAACTCATGAAACGCAAGACGGCGATTGCCTGCGAATATGGGCGTACGAAATATTCTGGGTTAGCAGCTCATCCGTGGGAGAGATCAACCGAAAAGCGAGCAAGTGTTATGGGGTCGAAGAAGCCTGGCAAATCGATTCGATACATGGGTTTCAAGGTTGCTCCGGAATTACCGCTTTTGAGGATCCGAAGGACTTCCTTGACCCACAGTGCTGTGATGTTATACAACGGAGAAAGGTGTGTCCGTTCCCACAGTTCCCCTGACACTCCGATTGTTAATACCGTTGTAGGTCCACTATTCGGGTTACCCTCGAGAACGTTTCGTCGCTGCCAGTTGACTATTTGAACCTTACATTTGACGATTCTACTATGGGTCCAGCCCAACAAGCGTTGCTCGAAGGGGAACTTTCGGTCTTCGATACGTATGAGACCGAATATGATCTGATCCATCGGCAGGCCTTAACCCGGGACGCAGAGAACGGCAAGGTCGAGATTCCTCCAGGGAAGGTGATGACAGTGACCATCGGCTGTTTCGGAAAAGCTGGCTGGTACGGGTAACACGTCAAGTCTTTTGCGGACTCCGCACTGACGGACCTCGCAGCACTCACGGGTCGATACACATCTCCTACGCCTGTTCTCGGCAGGCCCTGGAGGCCGACCCTCCGGTCGACAACTTCTACACTCGCCAATTGACGTACCCGGTTCTCGTGACGGTATATCATATGTTGGAGTGTTATGACATGGACATCTTGTCCTATTCCGGACTCAGCGACCGAGTCGGGGCGGGCGTTCCCGACCCGTCCCCGGGGGAAGGCGAGGACCATGACTGGTGTCTGTTCTCGATTGAAGTGCGGAACACATATGGGCTACCTTTTGAGGTCACGTTCGAGAGGATGAACAAAGGTCGGGACGAGCTGGATCACCAGGCCCAGGCTGTACTAATCCCCCCCCCAGGTAATGTCGAGGCTAGCACATGTCGCACTGTCCCCCCAGGGTCGACTTGCAGGTGTGTGATTAACCCCATCCGGTTTAGGCAATTCCGGATCTAGAATGGTCTTGTAGGATAATCTTACCGCTCCGAAAGTTACTGTTGGGAGAAGAGCAATCTTCTGGACTGATACCGTCGTTATCTGGGCGTCAGTTTGTAGTGGACAAGTCCAAGTTGTCGTCGGAAGACAGCAAACTGCAGAGAGAACTGTTCTGGTATCGAGAAGAGCTGTTGAAGAGGATTCGTGGACAGTGGAAAGAGGTGAGGCGGCACCTCAGCACCTTCACACATATCACTGAACCGAAGAAGGCCGGCGGATCTCGTTCGGGAGATCTTTCCCTGAGACAGCAACGGCTCACGAAGCCGATGCTGCACGCGTTACGCACGGACCCTGTTCGGATTCAGATGGAACTCTTACAGCAGCAGCAGGGCGAGGACGAAGACGGCGTATCGCAGACGATTGTGAACAGAAGGGATGGCAAATACAGGGCCCCTCCGAACGAGTTCCTGTTTCTTAGAATGTGGATCAGAAACGTATCCCGTAAGCTTCGACCAACTTTTCGCGTTGTTCATGACGTCTAACCGGCGGTGGGGACCGAACAGCGACCGACCTCACTTTTACGGCAAGCGTGTTCTTTGAACCCGAAAAGCATGTGATCTACCAAGGGATCTTGCAGGGGATTCCACTCGGGGAGGTCCGGGGTGGTGAAACAAGGGAGCTCGAGGTCGCCATCTGCTTCGTCTCTTGTGGGAGGTTCGAGCTTCGGGCACAGGTCGAGATCTTGGACGCTCCTCGCGGGGAGCTGGCGGGCTCTGGACACCTTACCGTCCTCGTCGAGTGATGTCTCATCGATCTGGATCCCATAACGCGAGCACTTGTAGATAAACAATCCATTCTGTACTGTTCGGCGAACAGAACGTTCGAGGGTTCCATCAGGAACCAAACGTTCTGAGGCCAAAGCACGGGGAACGTGGGGCAGGACCCGCGGATTACCAAGGAACGGGTAAGTGAAATAGAAATTGGTTAGGCTTGTGGCATTATTATTACACGAGGCGGCATACACAAAGCTTGTTGCTCCTTTAGTCATACTCGGCATCATCCTGCTTGAACGCGGCAGAGTACGCAAGGATCGTACCATAGACCAACCTGGATGGAACGGAATGAGCATGTGATGAGCGCGCAAGGCTCGACGGGTGTCGGAGTGACTGCGGAAGTGGGGCGAAGCAAGTACGTACCCTCCACCAACGATTGACATCGCACAAGCACCCGGTCGTATGATATCTGAATGGGCGAGGACAAGTGGAAGGGCGAAGCCAGTGACGACCACCACGGAGGTGATGAACCGCCCAAGGTCGACCGGACCCGATCCATCTTCAAGGGTGGAGAACTCATCGGAACCGCAATGAGAGAACAAGGCGTTAGGTAGCGGTGCCAAAACAAACGTCAAGGCTACGTTCAATCCAGGCCCGGATCAGATTTTCCCGAGCGGGACGCAAACTACGGGGACGATTACGCACCGACCAGGAGAGGAAGCCAATTCGACCACAGGGCGCATGAGAGGATGATTAACAGGAAACCGACGGCGAGGACGAAGGACAAGAGGATAACGGCTGTGTGGGAATCGCGGTTAGGTTGTGCTGAAGGACGCGGGTGGGGATGTGAACCGACTCTTCAAGCCTGCCACGGCCATGATCGCAAGGGAGGAAGGGGTGTTTGGGCGTCTGTTGCACCTGGTCGACGCGTGTATCGCATCACATCAGTGCCCAATGCGGGGGAAAGGTGAAAAATCCATAGCAAGAGGGGAAAACGTGGTACAGTACAGGTACAATGCATGCATGACTCTAGGTATAAATTGCGGCGACTATAGGGATAACTATAATAAACCAAGGGAGCGAAAATCAAGATAGGGTCATCGAACGCGCCTCCGTCCACCGAAGATATTGGTCGGTCTGTCCGTCAACGTTCCCAACGTGGGCAACCCAGATTTGTTGGGAATGCTACTCGTCCTCTTGTGTACCGGCTTGAGAACGGGAGCTGGCACCGGAGGACCGGGGATCGGTGGAGGTGAAAAGCACTTTTGTCGTATTGTCACGCTTGCTGCCGTCGACGACGAAGAGGAGGAAGAGGCTATCGATCGCGCAAGGACCTCCCCTTCCACTTCCTCAGCCTCATCGGCCTCCCCCATCACTGCATCACCGTCATCGGTTCCGGCCTCTTGGTCATCGCCGTCGGGCAACGGCAGATGCTCAGCCAGGAAGGTCTCGCTGTGCCTCGCGGAAGCACCACGTTGCCTCCACTCCTTGAGTACCATATCTCGGCTCTTAGTTAGTTCCCACTGATCCTGGTATTTCCACGTCCTCTTGCGCGGTGTGTCGCCAGTGGGCTTGTCCTCTCTCGTGCCAGCCTCAACCAAAGTCTCGGTAACCTGACGGAGCGTGGAAATCTGGGCGGAGGTGGTGGAATGATAGGTCTGAGTCGTGGAGGAGAGCGCTGCAGCCTGTTTACACGTTAGTGTCTGAGCAAGGTTCGAAGAAGCTATCATACCTCTTTGGATACATGTGCCGAGATCCTTTGGATATTCTTAGATGTGGAGTTGAGGTCGCTTTGGAGGTTCGTGAAGCCTGATTGGACCTCTGTTTCCAGGGTGTTTGTGGCCGTAACCCTCGTTCTCTTCACAGACGCCAAGGGTTTGAGAGCTGGGGTTGTCGCGATCAGCACTTCGCTTTTCGAGAGTACAGGAGCACCTACCGTCACCGCAGGCTGCATCAAGGGAGTCGATTTGGGTCCTCAGCTCCTTGTGGTAGATGGACGAGGATCCAGCGACGCCCTTCTGAATGTCCGCCAGAGTGGATTTGAAGGTTACTTGCGAGGAGCTCAGCGCCTGCCACGGAGAAGAAGTGTCAAAACCTTGCAGAACCAACTATGAAACGAATAACCCTGACCTTGAATGCACCGTCTCGCAAGCGCTTGCTCTCCCCTCCTCTCCTCGCCAGAGAACTACCCCAATCCTCCCCAGCTCGGATGACGTTGACTATCCGCTCCCCGTTCTCGTTCCCGCACCTCTCCATCTCACCCTCACCGATTACATTCCTGTTGTGCATCTCTTCAAAGGCAACGCGCAAGCTTCGATCCCTCTCCGCGGTAAAGTCGCCGAGGAGCCCAGATATTCGCGAAATCAGCTGATCCTTTGCCTTTTCTGATTTCACTCGCTCTGATTCGAGTAGGCGGGTGAGAAGCACATTCTGTTCCTGAAGTCTACCGATCTCGGCGGAAGTAACTTCATCTGAGAGCGCTTTCGCATCTTGCAAGAGCTTGCGTTCTTGCTGGATGTATGTTTGGGACTCTTGAACGATGGTCTCAAGAAGCGAGCCGACGGATTTGAACGCCTTCTCAGCCTGATAGAAGGCAGTTAGCCGCTGGGACTGGAAGAGACACAGATCGGAAACATACGGCAGCCGAACTTGAGGCACTAGATGCTTCGGCCTGAGAACAAATCTTCTGGCATGAAGCCTTGAGCTTCTCCGCCCAATCCTTGTAACCGCTCTCGATCTTCGCGACCGCGTGCTTGAGGGATTGCTCAAGGGCCCTTACTGAATCATCCGAGATTGTTTCCTGACGTCGGATGGTTTGGAGAGAGGTACTGATCTTCGCCAGCTGATCCTGAGCAGCCGCGGATTGTTTGGAGAGCTCCTCTTGTTCGCGAGTTTGCCATTGCTCCATCTCTTGGCGAATCTTTTTCGAGTTTTGGTCGGAAGTTTGGGCAAAAGTTTCGAGTCCTGTGACGAGGTTCTGGGATTCCGCGAGGACAGATTTACCGTGCATCCTGACAGCTTTAGAGTTCGAGTCGAGTACGGAAGATTTGTGGTCTGGAAACTCGCGTTAGAACAGGAGGTGAGATGCCAGAGAAGACGCGTACCGAGCTTGTCAAAGACCCCACCAAGGTCGGACAAGCTGTCGTGAACGACCTTCTTCAACCGTGTGGAAACTCCATCCATAGTCAGCTCAGTTTTCTGGTGAGCCTGCCGAACGACAATTTCCTCTTCCAGGGCCCCCTTCACCGCTCTCAGTTCCCCATCCTTCCGTTCAACCTCCTTCTCGGTGTGCGCCAGCTTGTCCTTCGTCTCCTTCAGCTCTCCATCCGTCTTCATTAACAAAGACATGCTCTGCTCAAGCTCCTCTCTCACCGCCTTCAGCTGGCCCTCGATCACTTCGATCTGTCTCCTGGACTCCTCCGCCTCGGTGACCTTCAGCTCGTGATCTGTATTGATTCGGTTCCAGTTCTCCTCCGAGAAAAAGATCCCGTTCTTCTCCCTCGCGGCCATAACGTCGGCTTTTAGGCGGTCGATCTCCCCAACGTACTCTTTGAGGAGGGCGTTTCGTGTCATGCGTTGGTTAACCTCTGGCTTGTTTCGGATGGATTTGGCACGCAGGGCGTAGTCGAGAGTCGAGAGGGTTTCTTCCACATTGCACCGAGCAGGAGAGATCGTCGCGATGATACAGGTCTTAGTGCGCCCACCGAGGGAGTCTTGAAGGAGCCGGGTGAGCTTCGACTCTCTGTGGCATGCTCGTCAGTCGTCCATGTACTCAAGAAGCACCACACACCGATACGGGACGTGCGAAGACTTATCAACAAGAGCGTTGATCACACGACCGAGGGTGAGCAGACTCTGATTGATCATCCCAGCCTCACGGGCCCGTTTATTTTCGGCTCCGGACCGTCCAATGTTCTCTGAACCAGCCAAGTCGACAAGGTTTAGTTTCCCGACCTTGAGAAGATCGTCCCCAATGGACGAAGTCTCCTTGACATGAACGGTAATGGTAAAGATTGAATGGGACCGGCTGGAGTGGTCATTGAATTTGGTTGCAGCGATCTGCCGTCGTTGACTACCCTTTGTGAGGAGCGCAAGGGCATCGGCACGGTCCTTCACGGGACAGTCCTCGAGGCCTTGAATGAGCACGCCCTTCTTAGAAGAGTCGTCGAAGATCTTGAGGATGGGTGCCTCTTTCGCTGCTCCGTGGGCCATGGGTTGAGTGGAACCAGAGGGGGCGGCGAGTTCGGGAGCGAGAAGGTCTCGCAACTCCTCGTTGTACAACTCCACGTACGATATCTTCACGCTGTAATCGGAATTGCTGGTCTCTAGTTCGTGGAAGAGACGGAATAGGACGCGTGGAATCATCCCGGCCTGCATGGACGGGTTACCCATTGGGGTTGGTATGAGATCACCTTGCATGGTGTGTCTAGGGGCAAAGATGGATTAGGTTTGGCGGACGAGCTGAGGGCGTGAGGACGTACGTTTTGCCGGTGCCGGTTTGACCATATGCGAACAGCGTACAGTTGTATCCCTGCAAAACCTCCTCCAGCATTGGTTGAACCACTTCATCGTAGACGAGTTCCTGGCTGGCCTCGGGTCCAAACACCGCGTCAAAGGGATATTTGCGCGTAGGAGGAAGGGTAACAACGCCAAAGCTGGATGTTGGGACGGATGTCTCGATCGAGATGTCTTGGGACTTTGCGCCGTCTATCTGGACGATTATTGGCGAAGCATCGTTGACTTCACGTTCGGAGCGACGCCGACACCGAATGGCGACTTGTATGTTATTCTCTGGGTCTTTCTGCTTCGATGGAGCGGCAGGCCGGGGCTGAGGATCGTGGGTATCGTCTGAGGTTCCTGACCGTTGAAGGGTATTGGCCTTGTGCATCGCAGAAGGTGGCCGAGACTGAGTTCTAACTGGTGGTGGAGCCATCGAAGTTGACACCGACGACAGAGAGGACGATGACGGAGGCATGCGCACCCGCGATTTCGAGCGGGTCGTCATCACAGTGGGGAGAATGAAGATCGCGAGCCTGTCCACGCCAAAGTTCAACTAGCGACGCGAGAGTCACGTGCGCGCTCTCACGTCGACACCAACAGCGACCAACGGCTACCGCAGCCAGGGATGGGAAAACGAAAAAAGTCGTCGCGCAAGCCAACAGGTCCCAGGAAGAAGGAACCTCTTGGTAGGTATGTTTGGAGGGGAGGGCGGAAGATTGTTGCTGATCTCCTATGCCCTGCAGACACGACATTCACGTGTCTTTTCTGCCACCACGACAATTCCGTGAATATTCGAGTGGATAGGAAGGAAGGGGTTGCGCTGCTTGTGTGCAAGGTCTGCGACCAGCGATATCAGAGCAAGGTCAACCGTACGTTGTCTTTCACTTGAGCCGTTCGCCACCCATTGCTCATCCCACACGCCAGATCTGACCGAAGCCATCGACATCTATTCCGAGTGGATTGATGCTGCCGATGCTGCCCAAAACGAGCCCCCGCCGCGAAGGCCCACAGCGTCGTCGAGCAGGGTGGCGCCACGGGCAGCAGCACCAGCGAGCGACGATGATTAGAAGGATTGTATATTCTACGTAGTACGGGTGTAGTTTAGACACATCAGTTTTAGCGATTTTAGGGTTTCGACCACTGCATTCCAATCTTTCCCTACACTCTCTCGGACAGCGCGCGAACTACGCCGGGCACGTTCCCTCGCCTCTCTCGTCCACCAAGGACGCGGAAGTGCTGTCCTTAATCAGCCCATTATCGTCTCTCTCCATACCCTCTAGAGATGGCGTCGACGAACATCAAAGTCGTTTGCCGGTATCTCTGACCCCCAACCGCCATACGCCCCCGCTGATCGTCTGTCCATTAACTGTCCAGGTTCCGACCCCCCAACGCCTTAGAACAGCGCGAGGGCGGTGAAACCGTCGTTTCTTTCGACGACAACTACAACACCGTTCAGATCCGCTCAGCGTCTGCCAGCTCCGGCCCAGAGAAGGATGGCTTCACCTTCGACAGGATATTCCCACCCGGTACACAACAGCACGAGGTCTTTGACTATGGTGTCAAAGAGTGAGCGGCCATTCATCTCCCGTTGCCAATCGATTGCTCACCCACCCCTGGCAGCATTGTCAAAGGTACAGATCACTGCAACTTCCAGAGGAACGGACGTTCATTAATATCCTCGTCGCACAGATGTCATCGATGGGTACAATGGTACCGTCTTTGCGTACGGTCAAACTGGCAGTGGCAAAACGTTCACGATGATGGTAAGTCATCGGTATATGCGCACTGGTTCCTCACGATTAATGAGTCTAGTAGGGGGCAGACATCGATTCCCCAGAACTCAAAGGACTTATACCCCGTATCACCGAGCAGATATTCCAATCCATTCTAGAATCCGAATCGCACCTCGAATATGTTGTCAAAGTTTCATACATGGAGATCTACCTAGAACGGATCAGAGACCTTCTCGCCCGTCAGTTTTATCCCCTCGGACGGAATTAATCGTGGAAGCTAACAGTGCTTCCACACTCACAGCCCAAAATGACAATCTCCAGATCCATGAGGAGAAATCGAAAGGTATCTACGTCAAGAACCTCTCTGATTTCTACGTCAGCAATGCTCGTGAGGTTTACGAGATCATGAGGCAGGGCGGTGCCGCTAGGGTGGTCTCGTCGACAAGTACGCATAAACTCTACCTGCTTGCTTCTGTATGGACTCATTCTCGTGGTTGTCCAGACATGAACGCTGAAAGTTCGCGTTCCCATTCAATTTTCCTCATTACGATCATCCAAAGGAACACCGAGACCGGGGCTCAGAAGACCGGGAACCTGTACCTCGTCGACTTGGCTGGTTCCGAAAAGGTTGGAAAGACTGGCGCCTCGGGACAGACCTTGGAAGAGGCTAAGAAGATCAACAAGTCGCTGTCAGCCCTTGGCATGGTTATCAACGCGTTAACTGATGGAAAGGTTCGCTTCGTGCCCGTATATATTCTTCGCTTAAGTGTGCTAAACCGTTGTTCCCACAGGCCAAGTATATCCCTTACCGAGATTCTAAGCTCACTCGTATCTTGCAAGAGTCTCTCGGTGGTAACTCGAGGACGACGCTAATCATCAACTGTTCTCCGTCCTCATACAATGAAGCCGAGACGCTCTCCACTCTCCGGTTCGGGATTCGCGCAAAGAGTATCAAGAACACTGCCCGTGTCAATGCCGAACTCTCGCCAATGGAGCTCAAGGGTCTACTGGCGAAGGCTCAGGCAGCAAACACGTCATACCAGAAGCACATTGCTGCTCTTGAAGCGGAGCTCGCGGTTTGGAGGAACGGTGGGAATGTTCCACAATCGGAATGGGCGACGTCAGATAAGGGAGCTGCGGGCGCGGCTCCGAAGAAGCCGCCTCCAACGTCACCGTCGCCAACACCATCGACTCCTCCTGTCAGGAGTGGCGCTGCCACCCCTATCAATCCGCTCCTTGAAGGATTACGGGGTGATCTTGAGAGCCGACCGCAGACGCCGACGGTTGTGGGGTTGGATAAGGATGAGAGGGAAGAGTTTTTGAAGAGAGAGAACGACCTAAGCGACCAGTTGGCTGAGAAGGAACGTGTCTTGAATGCCGCTGAGAAGCTCGTGTCCGAATTGAAGGAGGAGTTATCATTCCTCAAGGATCAGGAGTCCTCGTTGTCAAACGTACGTCCGTTCAACCTTGGGCTGTTTTATACTGCGCTCATAGTGACTACGTTCTCGTCGTCACGCAGGAGAACAAGTCGATGTCTGGTCAACTCAATGAGCTCCGCCTGCAAGTGGAACGCCTGAACTACGATAGCAAGGAGAGTGGTATTACCATCGATATCCTCAAAGAGCAGAATGAGGACGCCAAGGCCGAACTTGAAGAGCTCAAGAAAACCATTTCGGATCTGCGGTCGAGCCAGAAGGACGCATCCATCGACGACAAAGAGAAGAGGAAGCAAGAGAAGATGGCCATGATGATGGCCAAATTCGACACCGTGAGTTTCCCCCATCGATCATCCCGAGTTCCCATCGGTGTCGTTGTTTGTCCCTGCTTTGTTCGGTTTTGCCGGTCCCCGCAGTTGTCATTCTTCCGCGCTTGTGGTGACGTCCGTAACCACACCTCTCCCATTTGTTCCATCAAATGATTCTTTGATTGCGTCCACCGACCATTCAGATTCGCTTACCACCCTCCGTAACCAAAAACAGCAAGGGACCTTTTCAGAAAAGGACGAGCAGCTACGTGCGATCTTGGCTAAGCTGGATGCGATCGACGACGAAAGCGGTGTCTCGGGTCTCACTGTCGAGGACGTGACGGCTGTGAGAAGGCAGTTGCAAGATGGACAAAATCTGATCCGCGAGACCCTGGACCGGCTGAGGCAGAGTCAGGAAGAGAGTGAGATGAACGCAAGGAGGAGGGATGAAATCGAGACAAGGCTCGCGGCACTCGAGACAGAATACGAGGAGTTGATTGGTGAGTGGGCTGGTGAGGGTTGCTGGTGGCGTTAGCGCTGACTTGCACGGGATTCGCAGAGAAAACCATACATGACGAGGAGACGAGCGACGTCGATCTCGCGGAATCGATGGGTGATCTCAAGGTACAATGGTGTGGCACGGGGGGAAATCGACACTGATACTCCCCGCAGAACAAGCTGGAGGCCCAATACGCCGCGAAGCGGCAAGCTCACGAGAACGAGGTCCAGGATCTCAAGCAGCAGTTGGAGCTCAAGGCCAACGAAATCCGAAGCTTGAACACATCCATTGATAGCTTGAAGAGCGTCAACGAGGAGCTCAAGGTTTGTCACTCCTCCATTCGATGGTTGGCCCAACGGGCGCCGCCGCTGATCAGTGAATAGAGAGCGTTTGCTGTCACCTCGGCTGGAATCGAGGGCGGCAAGAACCTCGCGGAGAGCGCTCAGGACCTTGAACGCGCCCGAAAGGCCATCAGCGTACAGCTCGCGGAGTTCGATGGGGTGAAGAAAAACCTCATGCGAGATTTGCAGAACCGTTGTGAGAAGGTGGGTTTGAGGCACATGTTTTCATTCATGTGGGTCTCCAACTTGTTTGGCAGGTGGTCGAGCTGGAAATCCAGTTGGACGAAATCCGTGAACAATACAACAACGTCATCCGAAACAGTAACAGCAAGGCTCAGCAGAAGAAGATGGCGTTCCTGGAGCGGAACCTTGAACAGTTGACGCTTGTCCAGAAACAGGTCAGTACTTTTCTCGTAAGGTGGCAACGGTGGGGGGGGGTGTGAGTGTCCACGGTTCTGACCAGCCCCTGCTTTTACGGTTCCTTTCATGTAGCTTGTCGATCAGAACACGGGATTGAAGAAGGAAGCCGGTATCGCCGAACGGAAGCTATTGGCAAGGAACGAGCGGATCCAAAACCTCGAAGCCCTGCTCCAAGATGCAGATCGTCGGCTTGCAGTCCAGAACCAGAAATTCGAAGTTCAATTACAGGCGGTCAAAGACCGGTTGGATCAAGCCCGGGGTGCGTAATTCGGAAGCAAATCGGTCGGGATGCCAGTGAGATTAACGAGCCTCGTACAGCGCAAAAAGCGGCGGCCTCGACCCCGCTGAGTTTCGGTCGGATCGCCAAGCCGCTGAGAGGCGGTGGAGGTGGTCCCACAACTACTGGCAGTGCACCTCACCCAATCAGTGGTGGCGGAGCGAACCCCCTTGCGCGGTTGCAAGCCGAAGAGACGGGTGGCGGTGAGTGTGTTTTGTTTCGGGATGATTAGCTTTCATATGAGCAAGCGACTGATGTTGGTCCAGCGAAACGACAGTCATGGTTCTTCAATTCTCGAGGGTAATGGGTGGTGGGGAGGCTCAGGCAGGGTGTATTGTTATATAAGACGTGTTCCAGTAAGAGGTCTGATTAGCACTAGAATGATTGGACATGCGTCCACGACACGGAGCGCTGAGTGGGAAGGACAGAGACAAGGGAAGAATATTTTCTTTAATTTTCGTCCGTGTTTCATGTGTCAGCCACGTGTGTAGAATGAAGGCGGCCATCATGATCGGGGGCGTTGGCGGACGAAACGGTTACTTCGCGTCAACAGCCTCCGTTTCTGCTTAGCTCGACTCGGGCTGCCTCTCGTCGTATTCTCGTATTTCACCTTACAACCTCCGTCACTCCTCCGCATGCGACCCCAATAATCACTCCTTTCCTCTTTCCTACTCTCCCTCCATCTCCTTATAATTTCGCGGTCGCCTCCCCCGCGTCCGCTTACCCTGTCATATACCCCCGTAGATTTCGGTATGTGCCCCCCTATTATCCGTCTTCTCCTGCCTCATGCATACCCCCACAACGTAATTTGCACGCAGGTGATCGGTCCCACGACACACATCGCCTGTTCGCTGGCACCTTCAAAATTACCTCCGTCTCCGCCTCCTTCTCTTCCAACCCATCGGTTGACCGTGTCCTCCAGATTAATAACACCTCTCCCCGCCGCTCTTAGCCTCTGCGGCCGCGTTTCTCGCTACTGCTGCCGCATATATCCAGGGTTTGAACGAGATTCGCGCTTGCCAGACAAACACTTCCATGTCAGGAAATCACGAGGTGACCCCCAGGAAACCCTCCGGCTCTTCTTCTCAATCCGTTGGCCCTTCCCCGTCGGGCTCGCCAGGCGATGCGAGTCCACCCTCCGTTTGATTGTCCG
>Ga0307516_10002508_pt1 | contig 24462 bp, 35 predicted proteins | sample 19_EM_MG_FD_203310 | JGI IMG/M metagenome (GOLD analysis project Ga0307516, IMG submission 203310) | Populus trichocarpa ectomycorrhiza microbial communities from riparian zone in the Pacific Northwest, United States - 19_EM | ecosystem: Host-associated > Plants > Roots > Unclassified | place...
GTGGGGGGAACGCACGTACATTATCTGGTAAGCGTGGACCTTCTTCGATCCGACGTCCGCCTGCGCGAGTCTGCACAGCGCCGCTACTTCGTCGGCGGGCATGTCCAAGTACCGCGTGAACAGAGCCATTGCGTACGCCTTGTCACGGGGTTCGGTCAGTCCGAGCGCGGGGGATATGAAAAATGTACGTACCTCGAACCCTCCCTTGCTGACCGCGAGCGCAAAGATGTCGCCAATCCGCTTCATCTCGGGGTGTTTCGGCCATGCGCCCCACGGCTGTTTGTAGTAGTGGATCTGCACCCGTGCAATCGTCAGCGCTCTCGTTCTCGGTCCGCGTCCGATGCAGCCCCCGGCCAACTGACCTCGACGTTCTCGTACCCTGCGTCCTCGGCGTACTGCTTCAGCACGTGCCCCTCGGGCGCGAGCAGTCCCGCCTTGGCGCTGGCTCTCCAGAAGGTGTCCATGTAGCGCTCGAGGTTCGATCCCGCGTACGTGCCGTCGTCGCAGTGCAGGCGGGCTTCGGTCTCGGCGAGCTCGACGAATCCGCCCGGCTGGGTGGCCCGGAACATCTGGCACAGGTAGGTGGGCCAGTTGCGGATCGACTGGGCGATGTTGCGCGAGTGGATGAAGTCGAAGTAGTTCTGCGTTTCAGACGGGCGCCATTGCGGTCAGAATGTGGGGGGGGAGAGAGGTTGGCTGCTGGAACGGGGGGAAGGAGGGGAAGGAGGGGAAGGAGGGGGAAGAAGTACCTCGTTGTACGTCCACTCCAGCTCTAGATCGTCAACTTCGAATTTGACCTAGAAAGCAAAGGGATCTGACTTAGTTAAATTGGGTGGGATGGGGCGCAGATGGGCTGTGGAGGCGGCACATTTGGGAATACCCTGAGAAACTGTCAGCGAGAGTCGAGACGGGGGGGGGGAGGGAGCCGCCTACCATGTCGGCTGTATTGGGCTCAGGTCTACGCCGACTACCTGTGCTGAGGGGAACATCTCTCCCATGTCCAACGCCCAGATGCCGGTGCCGGTGCCGCAGTCGAGGATGTTGTGCGGGTCGCGTGTGAGCGGGGCTGCGTACAGGTTGCCGCGAAGGGAGAGGAATTGGAGGTGGTGGTAGATGTCTAGCCTGGCAGCAGACGGGGGTGGAGTCAGCACCCGTGTCCTCCCCGTGATCCGCTCCGAGGGCCGGGAGGGGGGGAAACATTACCGATCCTGCTCGGTCTGTCCGGCGGCGGGGAGTCAGCAGAGGGTTCCGTCGGGATGGCGTCAGGGTCGCACCTCGTCGTTCGGCATCATGTACTTCCCGGCCTGGAATCGGTGATACCGACGGCCTACCGGGCGAGGGGGGGGGGGTTAGCGGCGGATGCAGCGAGCTGAGGAGGCGGCAGACGCGGATGGACGGACGAACCGTTCTCGTACACATAGTCGATGACCGACGCGCTTAAGCTTTTCGTCGAGCTCGCTCTGGTGCGCATCTCGGGTCAGTGCGGCACACACACTGCGGACAGCCGCCGGGCGCACGTACAGACTGACGCCATAGTCCGAGTTCGCGTCTCCGCCGGGGCCGTGGGCGGGATTCGGCGCGGCTTCGTCGGCGGTCGACTGGCCGTCGCCGTCCGCTTCCAACTAGCAGGCCGCGAGAGCCGTCAGAACGTGGGGCGGCCGAGAGGGGGAAGAACCGACAGTTGGACGAGAGGACGGGGCGGTCCGGATGCAGGAAGAGGAAGCAGGTACCTCAATGTTTCCCCAGTCGGTCGGGGCAAGGGGTGGCGGGGCGGCGGCGGTGGCAGTCTCGTGATCGGACGTCATGCCTACGGGTGGAGTTGATTCCGGATCCATTGTGCGGGACCATGTACATGTAGGGAGCAGGTAGATGATAGACGTGGGCGAAGGATTGGCCACCCCGGATTATATGTACGCATCGACGCTGGGCAGCCAGCCCGTCCGCACGCCACTCTAGTGCCGGAGCCGGGTTGCGGTTAGCGGGCAGCGACTGAGCGCCGGACAGCCCGTTGGTTCGTTCGTCCCAGCGCCACGACGCAGGTTGGATGCTGCCAACGGCGAACACCACCAGCGCACATGCACATCGTGGGGATACATATATGGCTGGTCCGCGAGTCCGTGGGCACGTTGTTGATCCCGATCCACGCCTCGGATACGATCAAGTCAATCCCGCCCGTGAATCGCCCGGAACGCCCCTTTCTGTGTTGGGGAGCCAGGGCGCGGCATCCTCCGCGCATCTCGTTGGGATCAGACCATCCCCACCCAGCCTAACGCCGCAGCCCAGCAGCCGGTGTGCAGCTCGTCACCTGCGTGTCCCGTGTCGGTTAGTCCGCCAACACGCTCGCATTTGCTGCGCATCGTCCGCTGCTCCTGCATGCCGCCCAGAAGAAAGGTCCACGCAAGCAAGCTGAGCGGCCTCGGCCATTCGACTTATGTATGTGTGTACTTATGCACGCGAAACGGGATATCCCGTGCGCAGCTCTCCGCGCGAATTCGGCTGCCGCAACTTTGTCTGTCTGCCAACACCCCGAAGAAGTGTCAATATCCTCGCTCTCGACAGGGCCAGTGATAGGTAGCGCCGGTCTGAGGCCCATGGACACTGTGGACGTACATACGCGGGCGACGAAGACGAACGGAACGGACGGAGTGGCTGGATTCGACAGGCGAATCGGAGCTGTTTTTGCGAAGAAGATCGGGAAGCCGAGCGGACACCCGAGACCGGGGACGGGGTGGGGCTTACCGAATTGCAGATGCTGGAGATGTTTCGGCACCTGTGGCTTGAAGTCTACGCGATGACAGCGGGCAAACATTCCGGACCGGGAACTCCGCACTGCCGCCGCACTCGGAGTACATAGCTGCCCACCGACCGCGGTAGCCGTCCGCCCACAGCCACAGCCACAGCCACAGCCACAGCCACAGCTAGTTGGGCAACTCCGTTCGCGTCAGTGGCCTCACCAGGTCGACAGGCAGACGGGCAGCCCACATATACCGACACCGCAGCAAACATCCGCGCCGCCGCCGGTCGCGAGTGCGCGGGTCCCCCTGGCGGAGCGCATGGTAGATGCATTCCATCTAGACCTAGACGTTGCCATCGCCGGTGCGGCATCACCAGAGATCACCCACGCGTCCACCCGCCACGCACGCGTGTTGGAGCAATAGACGGAAAGTTACGCACACGATTAATGAATCATCACCATCGCCATAGACGGAAAGTTGCTGGTCGGAGAAGAGGATCAAGAGGAAGAAGGTACAAGATGCCGGAAAGGCTGAGGCAAAACGCAGCAGTAGCGCGAGGCCCGGAAAGGCTGGCAGAGCGGTTCCATCAACTCAGGACGGGGCACTGCAAGAGATGGAAGACGCAGCAGAAAACACTGTGGGCAGAAGTCCGAAAGGAAACGGGAAGAGGCAAGAACCGCTTCACGGTCCGAGACCTGCCCGGCGGATGAGCGGTGCCCCAGAGCAGTCCTAGCCTTCCTACGCAGCACAAAGGTGGGAATCAGGGTGGGACCGCGCGCAGTACCACCGAAGCCGGGTGAGGTCGAAGAAGCAGTGCAGGGAGGAGTAGGGGAGGCGGAGCGAGGGCAGGAGGCGGGCGACCGGGCGTGAAATACTGTCTCCTTTGTTTTCCGTGTTCCTTCGTTCTTTCTTTCTTGTTTGCTCTGTCTTTCTTTCTTTTCTCTCGGGACAGGTCGGGCGGGGACAGGAGGAGTTGCCGCGAGCCGCTGGCGGACTGTTCGAGGTCGCAGCGGACGGTGAACCGGAAAGGACTGTGCATAATATCGTCATGATCCAATAGGGTCGCATACGATCAATGAATCATCACCACCATGATAGACGGAAAGTTGAGATCCGTGTAGTGTCTAGTCTCGGAGAGAAAGGAGAAAGATCTGAGTCCACGCAGAGTTGGCAGCGTGCGCTCCACACGACTAAGCAGAACGAGCGTAATATTACAACAAACCCGCCGCGGGAAGGCCATCCGGACATGCGCCACGAACCCCGCAGCGACACCACCTCCTGGCACGATGGCGCGACGAGGAGATGCGAGAATGTGCCGGCCAAGCTCGTGTTCGCGCTCGCGCGGAAGCTGGTGGCAACCGGCAGCACCGGCTCTACAGTGGGCGCAACGGCCGCGCGATGCGCCCCGGCGTGGGCTCACGGGGGCTCACGCTGGTTCCACGGTCCTCACCGCTCCCGCCAGAAGCGCGAGAAACCAAAAAAATCCAATAACACGCACGCTAGATTATGCTACCAAACAAAAAGCACCAGCGCTCGTCACCAGCTTTCCCGCTCGCGCGTGGCGGCCGTCAAACCGCAGCTCTGTTCCCAGAACCTGGCGATGTCGTCGATCTCGTCGGGCACCTGCAGTCGTGAGTCCAGGCAGCGTTTCGCCGTCGGCCGGAAGAGACGTGCAAACCTTGATGCGGTGCGGCAGCCCGCGGTATCGCCTCCACACGACATCCATGCCGAGCGCCTTGAGGCCGCCGTAGATCTCCCTGCCGACCAGGTACTTGACCACCTCGTCCGAGTCGCCGTGCCCCAGCCACGCCGGCGTCTGGAGCACCTGCGACACCACCTCCATCTCGAGCGCCTCCTGTCCCAGCACGCGCTCGCGCAGCACGCCCAGCACCCGGGCTCGCTCGCGCAGCTTGAGTCCCTCGTCGGCATCCCAGGCGGGCACGTCGACGTCGCGGGTGCCGGTCACGACGGCGCCGACGGGCATCCCTTTCCGCGCCAGCTCCCTGCGGATCTCGAGCGCGAACGGCAGCCAGCCGCTGAGGCCGAGGACTCCGCCGAGCCGCCGGCCGCCCAGTAGCAGCGCCACGAGGGCGACGGCGGCGCCCTGGCTCAGGCCGCCGAGCAGGATGTTCTCGGGCGCAATGCCGCCGGCGATCTCGTCCTCGATGAGCGCGTGGATGTGCTCGACGACGGCGCGCAGGCCCTCGAGCTGCGTGGGCGTGTACGACTTTGGGTCGGTGCCGTTGTAGAAGTCGAACCACTGGGCGATGTGGCGGTGGAAGGTCGCCGAGAACGTTTCCGACGGCGTCGGGAAGACGAGCTTGAGGTTCGGATATCGGCGCGACGCCGTCAGGTCGGCCGTGAAGGCGGGCCCGAACACAGACGCGCTGTCGCCGCGGCCGTGCAGGAAGATCAGCGTGTGCGTGTGGCTCGTCTTCGCGGGGATCGTCAGTGGCGTCAGGAACGCGGACGGCTGGTGTTTCGCCGGCGCGGGCGGCTGTTGTTTCGTCGTCGCGGCCATCGTTGGTTCCGGTCCGTAGAGCGTGTTGCTGGGTGGCGGGGGTGGATGTTTTTGCGGGATTCGGAGGATCGCGCTGACAGGGTGCGGAATCCGTGGGCTTGCGGCTGAGTGGAGTCGGTAGTGTCGCAAGATGCGGGGTATCGCTGGATGACGTACCTAGTCAAGCGACTTCCCGGCGTCTCGCCAGACAAGCGAACTGGACGGGGACCAGGACTCCATGTCCGTGATGGCATCTACAACAGCGCACGCGTAGCGGCCAGACCGGCAAGCGGACATCGGGGACATCGAGGTATTGCTACAGCTGTCACTCAACGGTCTGTGGAGTGCTCAAAAAGTCTGTATTATCGTCTAGAAGTCTGAACTATCAGAGTAAAACCAGGCTGGTGCCAAGCTCTGCCAAGGCGCCAAGGGAGACCATGCTCAATCGGGCTAGCGTATATGCAGGTCCTCCGTGTAGGTTATTTCGCGTCTATGAGCCTTTGCAGACTACGGCGAACGCCAACAACAACACCAACCCATATCCGTCCGCGAGTCTAGCTGTGCGGCTCTCCCTATGGCCCTGCTGGCCCACTAATAGGCTATCGTACACTCCACCACCACCAGCGCCCTCCACCTCCACCTCCATCAACTCCTCCTCATCACCCATATCCACAACATCACCGTCCTCCTCCAGAGAGCTCTCACTCCCATTCTCCCAATCCTCTTCTCTAGCTTGCCGTCCCACATCGGTCGTTTCTAGAAACGTAAGTATTGCCTCCGTGCAACGCTCGTCCGCAAACAGATCAGCGATTCGAAAACGATCTCGTCCACGTCTAGTCTGCAGTCGGACCTCTTTCCAGAGCACTTTCTGCTGCCGTCGCCATGCAGTACATGTCTTGAAGAGATGTTCACGTGTCTGGGTGCTACCAGGTCTGTGGCACCACCTGCATGTATCATCCTCTCTACTCCCGATCCACTTCAAGTACATCCCTGTGAGGGCGCGTCCGGTCTTCAGTTGGTAGTAGCGAGATGCTATATCCTTTCTTGCCTTAGCCGGTGCTGGGTCAGGTCGGGTTTTCCGCCTCTGACGGCATTTAACGTTGTAGCTCGGATTGATTATACGTGAGTACGCCCAATCTAGAGAGACGAGCCAGAGAGACAGGGGGCATACGCCTTGGCCGGTTGTCAATTGTAAGCCACTCCACACCATGTGTTTCGGGTTGGCCTGCGGCAACTTTGGCCCATTCATCTGCCTTTTCATTGCCAGCGATTCCTTCATGGGCAGGACACCATCGAATCTCCACTGGACAGTCGATCTCCGTCAGGATCCGTTGAGCCTGAAGGGCATATATCTGTCCTGGCCCAACTTCCAAGGTCTGCATTCGTTTTATCGCTGCTTGAGCATCTGTGAAAATCGTGATTTTCGAAATCCGCTGTTGTTTCCAACGATCACGACCGACTCGCAGTGCTCTGACAATTGCAGCACACTCTGCATCATATGCCTCCTGGTTGTAGCCCAAGTGGACCCGATGTCCCTTCCACACTTCTCCCTTCTTTCTCCACACAACAGTGTATCCGCAGGCACCATCTTCAGTGCGGGATCCATCCGTCCACAGAGTCACCCCATCTCTTTCCGTTTCTGCTTCTTCCATTGCTCTCTTTCGTTCATCCACCACAATTTCCGCCTGTAGTGCATCCTCCTCACATACCACGGTTCGTTCACGGTCATTCGTTCCATCTGGTCCAAGCCACATTGCCAAGCGCTTCCCCAGCTCGCTTCTTCCACTGATAATTTCTCCAGCTCCATCACCCTGAGGTAGAGAAGCCAGCCGTAAGGCGAACCGTCGTGCTTGATTATTGAGTAAAGATGTTGCACATCATAGTCCAGATTCCAACATCAATTCTCCCTGATTCATCGAGCGGATGCTGCCTGTCACAGCGCGTGCCTGCTGGTTGACCAACTTCTGTAGGTCGTTTGCCTTTCCAATAGTACCGTGTACATCTTCTCCTTTCCACCACAGTTCCGAACCATATAGTGCCACTGCTTGCACACAGGCTACCTGGGTACGTCTAACGCCATCGGGTACCAGTCCCATTCGTCCAGCTAGCCTGCGGAGTCTCGCCTGTGCCTTCCTGCACTGTTCATCATTGCGTCATGATGCTGCCGAAACGAGAGTGTGCAGTCGATCCACATCCCTAGCCACCTGGTTGCTGACTTGTTGAACGATACCTTGGCTGGGCCCACCTGGATCGAGAGGTCGGTCTGCCATATATTTCTCTTCCGCGAGAGCCACATAGCTTCTGTCTTTTCTGTGTCGAAGGAGACTGCATTGTTGCTTGCCCATTGCAACGCGTGTGGGCCGCTTCTTCCAGTTGTTGCTGTACTCCCTTCGTATCCTTAGCGCTTGTCCGCCACGCTATATCATCTACAAATGATATGGCTCGTATACGATCGCCCATTTTCTGCTCGACATAGTCAAACAGCTCTGACATGTAGACGGCAAAGAGGATCGGAGACACCGGAGATCCCTGTGGGATACCCGAATTCAGCTGATGTTCAGAACCTGACTCATTGTTGATTTCGACAACCATGCGACGATCCTCCATTGTAGGCCTCTGGGTCCGTGATGGCATCTACAACAGCGCGCGCGTAGATAGCAGCCAGACCGGCAAGGCGGACTTCGGGGACTTGGAGTACCAGTGAATTGCGCACTGCGGCCGGCGTATCTATTCCTCCGCTGCACAGACATTCGCACCAGCTCCACGGACACCGAACAACCGGCACACATCAGCCGTTCTTCCCAACGCCCAAATGCCAGCTCGCCATGCCCCCGCCGAAACCGACCGCGAGCTCGACGTATAGGGATATCCGCCCAGTGTTCGTTAGGGTCCGGTCTTCCGGCCCACGCTCCACGTCCGTTTCGCGGATATCGCCGCTGAGAGTGGCCAATGCCGAAGCCGATCCGTCGCACCAGCCGTCCACCGAGATCGACAGCAGCTGTGCATCCGGATTTCGGACAACACTACAATGTGACATCACCGAGGTGGTGGATGATATTCCAGACCGGCGCGCAGGCTCAATCACCGCGACGTCTCGGACCGTACATCTACATCCGTCGCATCTGCATACATCGGGCTCCGCAGGTATGTACTCCGCGACGACGACGACGTATCGAATCCATGGACGTGGCGAAAGACGAGGCCGCCGGCCGTTCGCGCCCCGGCACCGCCACGCGTAGACACTGGGCCGGCACCGGCGATAGCAGCAAACGCGGAGGCGGCGACGGAGACGGGGTGGTCGCGCAGTTGTCGTTCTGGCCGGTGAGCACGCCGCAGCGCGTGTGGAGCGAGGCGATCCACGGGCGCGTCGAGCTTAGCACGGCGTCAACAGGCGAGGCCACGAAGCCGTCCGCTCCGATGCTCGGCGGCGCGTTCTCGAGGTTGGCGAGCCGGAGAGAAAGCGGGCTGCTTCCGGGGAGCGGCCGGGGAGAGTGAAAGTGCGGACAGACGCGGAGACGAGGGACGAGAGCCATCGGCGCCGGCAACGCCCGTGGGAATTGGTGCCGCCGCGGAGGCGCAGGCCGGAACGACGGAAATCGGCGGGACGGAAAGAGGAGAGCGACAGGCCGAGAAAGGTACGATGGGAGGAATCCCAACCGCCGAAGACAAAAGTGCAGCGGACACCTATACCGGCCAGCGGAGATGCTGCAGCTATGCAATAGCTACCACACATATGCATCCGTCATACGAGCCGACATGCGTTGTTTCTTCTTTTTTTGTTTCGCGCTGCGCGGAGGGATTATCCTGTGCCGATGCACCGACATGGAGTTCCAGTGTTAGTTGCACAGTCTTCATCTTCAGGCCTCGGGGTTTAGCGCTATCACCTGACTAGGTTGCCGATAATATGCCCAGCTGCCGTCACGATAGACCCCGCAGACAAGCCCCGCAGTCAGAAGAGAACAACGCCCACACTCACCCACGGTCCTCACGCCGATCATACTGCTTACCCTTCGCAAGCGATACAACTCATTTTCCTCAGCACATGCATCTCAAGATGCGGTCTTTTTTGTGCAAGGTGGTGGATATCGCGTGGGGACCGACGGGCGATCTACTGAATGCGTCCGAGAATCAGGGGGAGAGCGGCCAGCGAGCTGGAAGCACAAGTGTGACGGTCAGTATTGCCTTCCGGATGCCACCAGGGTCCTGGTGTAGCTTATATCAATCTCATAGCCGGCACTACTATTGCGGGATAACTCGAGCGCTGGCTTAGACGCTCCACGGAGCATCTACGATCAAGCTACTGGCTGCGGCAACACCAACAACAGCAACAACGTCAACATAAACAGCACTGTCTACGAAAACTCGAACCACATAGAGAATCACTACGGTGCGACCGAAGATCCCTTGAGAGAATTTGGTATGCTCTAAGCTGCTCTGATACTGTTTACTTCACTAACTTGAGTCGTCCCGTAAAGCCAAAGCGAGTTCTGCCGATGGCGCCGCGTTCAATTCGGTGCTATGGCAACACGAATCTACTTGCTTGCGGAACACCCGATACGGACTCCTTACGGACATTGCGTACTGGTCGAAAAATCCATATGATGCCTGCATCTTTTGGCTGAGTGGTATGGCGGGTACCGGCAAATCTACCATCTCACGTACGGTCGCTCAGAGGTGGCGCGATGAGAAACGACTAGGAGCGTCCTTCTTCTTTTCTCGCGGCCAGGGAGATCTAGCAAATGCGTCGAAATTCTTCGCAACCCTCGCCTGCCAGCTGGTATATACACAGCCCAGCCTCGCTACCCCCATGCGACAAGCGATACTCAATAACCCCAATATCACGAAACAAGGCCTACGGGACCAATGGGAACACCTAATCCGCCGACCGCTTTCCCAGGTTAATGATCTACCATCTGAATTAATATTGGTTATCGATGCATTGGACGAGTGCGATGGCGAAGAGGATATCAGATTAATCCTTCATCTCCTTGCTCAGGCAAATTCTCCCGGCTCCGTGCGGTTGAAGATATTTGCGACTAGCCGACCGGAAACTCCGATTCAACTTGGTTTCGCCGATATATCGAATGATGCCCATCGAGATTTTGCTCTTCATGCGATCCACAATGCGGTAGTCGACCACGATATATCCGTCCTCCTCCAACATGAATTTAAAATCATCCGAAAGCGTCACGGGTTGCCTGACGCGTGGCCGGACACATCGTGCCTAGGCCAACTTGTTCAGAAGGCTGGTGGGCTCTTCATCTACGCCACAACCATTTGCAGATTCATCGGGTATAAGTTCAATCATCCACCAGACCGGCTCATTTTGGTGTTGAAGGGAACCAAGGAACGCGGATCTTCGATGGGGGAACTTGATTCGATGTATACGACGCTCCTACAACACGCAGTAACATCCAAAGATGGCGAGCTTGAGGAGGAAGAGCTACTGTCACAGCGATTCAGGCGGATTATTGGACCCATTGTGGTCCTACGTGACACCTTGACCGCCTCCGCTTTAACTGAACTCTTATGCGCTAAGGAGTGGGAGGTGAAGCAGACATTGCAATCTCTGGGCTCTGTCTTACGCTATTCTGATGGCGACGGCGCCCCAATCACGCTGCTACACCCGTCTTTCCGCGACTTTCTATTGGACAACCGGAGATGCCAAGACCCCCGGTTCATGGTCGTTGCCGAAAACACCCACAGAGAACTCGCGGTGAGGTGTCTCGAGCTGATGTCAAGAAGTCTACGACAGGATATCTGCTCTCTAAAATATCCTGGTACCATCAATAGTGATATTGCTCCCGAGACACTACAGCGTTTTCTTCCAGCAGAGCTTCGGTATGCGTGCCGGTATTGGGTCGATCATCTTCAGCGAGGCAACGTCGAACTCTACGATGGTGAACCACTGCACGATCAGGTCGACGCTTTCATGAATGGACACCTACTCCATTGGCTCGAAGCGCTAAGCTTACTGGGGGGTATGCATGACTGCATTCTGATGGTCAGAGTCATCAACTCCATGCTTCCGGTTAGTAGCCCGAAAAATTCCAAGTGCTCCCGCTTCTGGAGGGCTGCCGTCGAGCACAAGTCAGAAGATATTTCTGTGTGCGATACCCAACACCTCAGGCAACAGAAACGAGAGAAGGAAGCTTTGCCGGGGTAGAGGTTGTCCGTTCAGTGATGACGGCAGTTCCCCAGAAATACCGGGCGTGGTTTTGAAGTCATACTGACGTTAAAGTGAAGTCCAATGCCAATCCTCGCTTACTCGCGATGGCTAGAGATGCAGTGCGATTCGCGCAGACGTTTCGAGCGGTCATCGAGATTGCACCTCTCCAAATATATTGCTCGGCGCTCATATTCAGCCCAATGCGAAGCACAGTGAGGGAACAATTTTGGCACAATGTCCCTGATTGGATCGAAGAAACTCCGATGGTGCCTGAGGATTGGGGCTCGACTTTGCAGGTACTCGACACGCATAGCGGTGACGTCTTTGATGTGAGATTCTCGCCCGACGGCAAGCTCCTCGCGTCAGGGTCGGACGACAAGACCGTCTGGCTGTGGGATTCGGCGACAGGGACCTGCCGCAGCACTCTGGTGGGCCATTTAAGCAGTGTCTTCTCAGTGGCATTCTCGCCTGACGGCAAGCTCCTCGCGTCAGGGTCGTGCGACGAGACTGTCCGGCTGTGGGATCTGGCGACGGGGACCTGCTGCAGCACTCTGGAGGGCCATACAGACTGGGTCGTATCAGTGGCATTCTCGCCCGACGGCAAGCTCCTCGCGTCAGGGTCGGACGACAAGACTGTCCGGCTGTGGGATCCGGCGACGGGGACCTGCCATAGCACTCTGGAGGGCCATTCATATCCGGTCGAATCGGTGGCATTCTCGCACGACGGCAAGCTCCTCGCGTCAGGGTCGGATGACAAGACTGTCCGGCTGTGGGATTCGGCGACGGGGACCTGCCGCAGCACTCTGGAGGGCCATTCATCCGAGGTCACATCAGTGGCATTCTCGCACGACGGCAAGCTCCTCGCGTCAGGGTCGCACGACAAGACTGTCCGGCTGTGGGATTCGGCGACGGGGACCTGCCACAGCATTCTGGAGGGCCATTCAGACTGGGTCTCATCAGTGGCATTCCCGCCCGACAGCAAGTTCCTCACGTCAGGGTCGTACGACAAGACTGTCCGGCTGTGGGATCCGGCCACGGGGACCTGCCGCAGCACTCTGGAGGGCCATTCAGACGAGGTCTCATCAGTGGCATTCTCGCCCGACGGAAAGCTCCTCGCGTCAGGGTCGTCCGACAAGACTGTCCGGCTGTGGGATCCGGCCACGGGGACCTGCCGCAGCACTCTGGAGGGCCATTCAGACGAAGTCTCATTAGTGGCATTCTCGCCCGACGGCAAGTTCCTCGCGTCAGGGTCGCCCGACCAGACTGTCAGGCTGTGGGATCCGGCCACGGGGACCTTCCGCAGCACTCTGGAAGGCCATTCACACGACATCGACTCAGTGGCATTCTCGCCCGACAGCAAGTTCCTCGCGTCAGGGTCGTCCGACAAGACTGTCCGGCTGTGGGATTCGGCGACGGGGACCTGCCGCAGCACTCTTGAGGGCCATGCAAGCTATGTCTGTTCAGTGGCATTCTCGCCTAACGGCAAGCTCCTCGCGTCAGGGTCGCACGACAAGACTGTCCGGCTGTGGGATTCGGCGACGGGGACCTGCCGCAGCACTCTGGAGGGCCATTCAAGTTATGTCTTTTCAGTGGCATTCTCGCCTAACGGCAAGTTCCTCGCGTCAGGGTCGTCCGACAAGACTGTCCGGCTGTGGAATTCGGCGACGGGGACCTGCCGCAGCACTCTGGTGGGCCATTCAAGCAGTGTCTTCTCAGTGGCATTCTCGCCTGACGGCAAGCTCCTCGCGTCAGGGTCGTATGACAAGACTGTCCTGCTGTGGGATCCGGCGACGGGGACCTGCCGCAGAACTTTGGAGGGCCATTCATCCGAGCTCACATCAGTGGCATTCTCGCCCGACGGCAGGCTCCTCCGATCAACCGCGAATGATAACGTCTTGTTCTGGGGTGTCGATCAGGGAAAGGTTTTTCAGGAAGCGCAAGCCAGCGACGCCCCCTGTTTGCCGTTACTCACCGGTCGTGGCCTCGACTCAACCCTCGGACTAGTGGAAACGAGCTCTGGCATTCAGGGTGGGTCCCAATTGGCGGCCACTTCAGCGTTTCTATTGCATGTAAGCAAAGGCTGGATACTATTAGGGGAGCGAAAATTACTTTTCCTTCCCCGTGATCGGGGTGAATCGGTATGTTTTGCGTGCAGTGGCAGCGTTGTTTCCATTGGGTATAATACTGGGATAGTTTCCTTCGTGGGATTTAATGTAGATTCCATTCCTTAGGTGAGCGAAAGTGAATTAGGCAATGCTTCATGTTTGGCTGTCGTCAGCGTTCAAATTTGGTTCGGTGTCGGGGTTCGTCTCTGGTTTTTTCTATGTTCGGAATGTCCTTTTTTGTCGTTCAATGCTTATATTTGAGGCTGGAGCCTCCAAAATGGTGGTCGCATAGGTTTGGCCGCCCTCGTTACACGCAAGGGGACCAGTTTGAAGGATTTGCGAATATTTGTATTTAGGGTCATTTGTTTGTGCTTTTATATTGTCTTGCTCTCCACATGGGGAATCGCATTGCCCCTGACCATAGCAACACCAGGGTTTGGTCACCGCCGCGGTTCTCATGCTGTTGTGGTGACGAATCCACTGCTGGGGACACAACTCGCGGAAATACCGTGGCCGCCGCTGGTATGCCTTCGCTGAGATCCAGTTATCGCTGCCGGTGTCTAAACAAAAAATAAATATAACGGCAAGCCTTTGAAATGCCGTCGTTTTTGGTGCCCCCCTCCAAAATGCCACAGCTGGCGCTTTTCCTTTAGAATGCCACCGGCTTCGGGGGTAGGCAGCAACTGCCATAACCCCCCCCCCCCCCCCCACCCCACAACACAACTCTTATTTAGCTATCGGAAACTACTCGCAGGTATCTACAAGCCACCAATTGGGAATTATATGACGTCTCGGCAAGAGTACGGTTGTGTCCCACACCGCGACCTTGGCTACAGCGCTGTACAGTGTTTTCTGGGACTTCTGCAAGTGCCCCGGCGACGGCGGCTCTGACAGGGGTTTCGCGGCGGCGGCCTTCTCATTTGCGCAGCCGCTTCGCTTTTGGCCGACCGCGTGGCTTTCTCAGGTAAGGCGCATAACAGTCATCCCCGGTTGGTGTCAAGTTGGGGGGCGGCGGTGGCCGTTCGTGTTGAAGTGCACTGCAATCGCCCAACCCATGACCGCTTGCTTGAATGACTTCAGAGAATCGAATTTCTAACTCCAGATTTACTGCTGAGTTGCCGTCTTTTCGCATGCTTGAGGATTGTTCGGTTGAGGTCGGTGTGTTGTGAGATTTTTCTGGTGGTTGTTGCCTATGCCCGGGACCGGTGGCGATTTAATGGAAAAGCGCCAGCCGTGGCATTTTAAAGGATGACGCCAAAAACGATGGCATTTTAAAGGTTTACCGTAAATGTGAATGAGCGGAAAGGACGGTGGAACACTGGATGGGGGTGGGGGAAGGGGTGACATTGCTGTGGTTATACCGTAATAACTTACTTAAGAGGCACACTTTTTTCGGCGGCAAACCGTCTTGGCGCCGCTTAGCCATCTTGGGGCGGCCTTGACTATGTATCTAGCGCAATATCAAAATTGGCAGGGGTGGGACAGGAGTAGGGAACTAGGTCACGTGCACTTCGGGGTCACCCACATCCCGCGCGCTCAATTTTCTATTTAGATATATGTACATGCTAGAACTCTCCACCGTATCATACCAACGAAAGTCATACTCAACTCCGTCATCCTCATCAGATTTCTCTGCATCAGTAATTTGTGGGAATTCTACTACATATGTACGTGTTGGTTTTCCAGTCAATCTAGCACTTCTTCTAATAGTACCGGTAGCAGCTGGCACACTTCTAGATGATCTTTCACGCCTCCGTCCTCGCTGGCCTTTCGAATGGTGGAAGGTGCGGGACTTACTGGCCGACGGGAGGTGCAGCCGGGCGGTGCTGGACTTCCTTTCGACCACGGACGTGGGCAGGCGGGTGCCGGTTGTGGAGGATGACGCCGTGAGCGCAGTGTCGGAGATGGAGGTGCGGGAGTGGTTGGAGGAGCAGGAAGCGGGGGCCGAGGAGTCGGGCGCTGAGGAGGAACCGCCACTGTTCCTGCCCACACCCGACTTCATGGCGTCCGCCGGCGAGGTTTAGACTTTTTCATTTGTTCTTTCGCGCTTTCTCGTTGTCTTTTCCTTGGTGCGCTTCATATCTTCACGGGATAGGCCTGGGCGGAGGGCAAAAGGGGTGCTAGCAACGTGCCGCCACTGCGCGGACAGCGGACAGAAACTGGGCTGTACATAATTTCGCCATGATCTCCATAGGTCGCACGCGAGTAATGAATAAACAAAAAAAAAAAAGCTGGCCTTTCGAATCTTGTGCCGAGCCAGCCATGCCATCAACCAGTAGGGGCGAGGTTGCAGCAGAAAGATGACTGCCGGCATGTAGGTTGCTACTGGTTTGTGAGTTGCCGCCAGCGCAGAACTGTGTGGGCAGTGGGATTTCCACAGGGATTGGTAGTGTGTCCGCAAATAGATCGTCGTCAGGATCAGATATGGCGGAGTTGCTGTTAGAATCATCGTCGGCATCTTCAGCATCTCCAGAGTCGAAATCATCCCCATCTTTAGTGTTTTGGACTCCTTGAGTTTGCCATTGCTCAAGTGCAATCGCTAGGCGAGAAGTGTCGAGGCCTTTAATCGAAAGTTCTCCATCCTTGCTGACATCGATTGGAAGAGAAGAGGTGTTGCTGCCGCCAGTGGAATCCACCGTGGTACTGCCGGAATTGGCTGCTTACGGGGACCCGGTCGACGTTTGAATTTCAGTGGAGATCGGGTAGTAATCTGGTTTTGAGCTGCGAGCTAACTCTCAAGTCGACTGCAAGCTGATGGTAGAGAATAGTATCGAGAGTTCATGGTCGTTGACGTTTGTAGGTGGTACTGAACACGCGAGAACAGAGGTGGGTTGTACTACCATGGCTTCTGGTATACTGATAGTAGTGATCTCCCAATTCTTCTCTATCTCTCCATATCCAAATCTACATCCTCTGGTAGCAGGTAGTCGTCTCGAATGAGATAGGACTTGCGGGGAAGTTCATTCGGCAGAAATACCAGTCATGTGACGTTGGAAAAATGCCAAGCGCGCTAACCATAAACGCGCTAGCTCGGCTATTACGGCGCTTAAAAGTGTGCCTCTTAAGTGAGTTAATACGGTAGGTCGCATGCAATTACTGAGTGGAGAAAAAGCAAAGGCTGAGCATGGGCGTAAAGCGTAAAGTATGTGCACGTCTCCAGTCGACGCGACGGCAGGTCTTCTTTTTTTTGCTCGTCGATGAGGCCGAGACTCGCACCGGTCCGGTGCATCGCATTCTGAGCCCCAGCAGAAAAACTTATGGGCGGATGTGCCTGTCGAGGGAGACAGCGAGAGGTAAAGCCCGTTCAAGATCCGGGGTCTCTTTGCCAACGAGCGATGCGGTCAGGCGATCTTGGATTTCCGCGCCACCACGGATGTGAGGAGGCTGTGAAGGCGGCTCGAGCGAGGAAACTCCAGGAGCGGAATGAAAGGAAAGAGAAGTAGAAAGTCGCCTCTTGATTCGGCTTTCCTTTTGTCTTTTGTATTTCTTTGGTCCGCTCTATCTTCCTCGGGACAGGCCAGGGCGGAGGGCATAGCGGGAGCCACAGCGTGCCAAAAGGAGCGGTGCATCCGCCGACCTGGTCTTCCTTCGCACCGCTGATGTGGGCAGTGTCCTACGTCGTCCAGTCCAGACCGGACTATGTAGAACACTGCCCGGGAGCGGACGGTGAACGGGGTTGGACTGAATATAATATCGCCATGATCCACAAGGTCGCATGTGATTAATGGTTCATCGTCAGCAGCTGGGACGCCCACCCACCACCGACCCCGTTAAGGGCGCCAAGCTTTCGACTCACTAAACCCAGTCCAGTAACAACTTTGGCTTCAGGTTCTCACGATGTCAAACCCGGGACCGGAAATTGACCCAGCGGCCCTGGTGGTGGCCTCTATCGACAAGCAGCGGAGCGCCCTGACTAGAGAGCTCCACGGAGACAGAAACACGGACTTTGCGGTGGCGGAGGAATGCGAGATGCGCGCCGGCCTAGAAGAGGAGAAGGAGGAAGAGAGAGACATCGGCATACCGGTAACCGGCTTTCAAGTTTCAAGCTCGCTGTGTCCGGACCTAGGTCGGAACAAAGCACATAAGAGTTCTTCTGGCAACAACGGCGGCGCTGAGGACAGCATCTTCAGCACGCTGGGGCGGCGTAGCATGAGGGGAGCAGCTCGCTCATCTTTTTTTTTTTTTTGCCTTTCCATCTATTCATTCATCACGTGCGACCAAGCTAGATCATGGCGATAGCAAACTGCCCGCTTCCTGACCACCGTCCGCCACGGCCTCGATGAGAGCGCGGGCGGCCCCGCTGAAGCTCCCCTTTGCCCTTCGCCTAGGTCTGTCCCAAGATGTTAAGCACACCAAGGAAGTTACAAAAGAAAGACAAAGGAAAGAACAAAGGAAGCCGCCCCCAAATCATACTCCTCTTCTCTTTCCCTCCGTTTCCGGTGTTCGCACTGCGGCGCCCCGCTCTGTGCGTCTTCCACAGCCGGGGCCAGCCTCCCGACGTCCCTTGTGGAGAGGAAGTCCAAGATCGTCTGGCTGCACCGCTCGTCGGCAAAGGGGTCCCAGACCTTGATCCGGTCTTTACCTCTACCTGTCTCCCCCCACACCTCCGCCCACAGAGTTTCTGCTGGCGCTTCCAGTGCCGGCAGCACTTGAAGAGATGCTCCCGCGCCTGGGTCCTATAAGGGCACCACCAGCACTTACCGGTGGACTGCTTCTTCGTCCACACTAGGTATTGGCCAGTGATGGCCCGTCTTCAACTTGTAGAACCTCGTAGCGAGCCACTTGTTAGCATTTGCTGGGCCCGAGGCATACATCTGGCGTGGTTCCCGAAGCCGGCTCTACCTTATTTCTTCCCGGTATATTTGGATTCTGCCCCCGCCCTTGCTTCCCACCTAGCCTCTGTTATCGAGCGCTTCAGTGAGCCAGTGACCTGGGGGGTTACCGCCATTGCCCTGGCTGGTCGCCATACCGCCCATGTCGGAGATGTTCCACGCTGTGGGCGACTGCCTCGTCCGCCGCCAGCTTTGTCCATTCGCCCGCCTTCTCATTCGGCACCCCCTTGTGGGCAGGACACCATCAGAATTCGATCGTAACCCCCGGCCTTCTGCGGTGGATGGTTGCGATGTGCTTACTTGCCTAAAGCGCGTTCCTCTGGCCGGGGCCAAGCTCGTCCAAGCCCATTCTTCGGACCGCTGCCTGGGCGTCTGTGCAGATGGTGATGTGCTCGTGGGCGAGAGGGCGGAGTGCAGCGGTTTTCGGTCCTCGGGCAATGGCTACACACTCGACGTCATAGACGTCCTGTTGGTACCTTGTGACCCTTCCACTGCAGCCCCCACTTCCAGCTGACAACGTAGCCGACTGCGCCTGAGTCGGTCCGGGATCCATCCGCAAAGATGGACAGCCCTGGGGGCTGTAGTTCCGCTGTTCACTTGGCTGTTTCCTCATCCTCGGTGATGGTGGCTCGGAGCGGTATCGCCTTCGGTCATAGGTCGTTTCCACCCCGCCTGAGAAGCCTACGGCCGATGCCGCATACTCCAGCTCCCTGGCTTGGTCCCCCTCCGGGAGGCTGCAACGCTGGAGTCCGAACCGTCTCCTCCGGTTGTCAAGTTACGCCGATCCCCGACTCCAATGAAAGCCTTCCTTGGTTGGTTGTCCGGAATACACCCGGAGTCGTCCTGGCCTCTTGGGTGACCAGCATCTGCAGATCTCCTGCCCGCTCGATGGTGCCGTGGACCTGGTCTCCCTCCCACCACAGCTCCGAACAGCACGTGGCAACCGACTGATCACAGGCCATCACCGCCTTCAGACAGTTGGCCGGTGATAGACTCATCCGCCCCGTGAGCTGACGAAGCCGGATGCCGTTTCTTCCCTTCTTCAACCGGATGCGTGGTGCTCCTTCAGCGCGAGCTAGGAATCTAGCCACGCTCCGAGCCAGCGGGTGGGTTTTTTGGGCACGGTGCTGTAGCGCACCCTGATGGTGGCAGCCGGAGCGGATCTCTCTCTGTGGAAAAGAGCCGCCTGCGATAGCTAGTTGGCCACTGTCTGGTCCTCCATTCCCTCCGCCCACCCGAAAAAATGCGATTCGTCGACGAAGGACACTGCTTTGGCGCCCGGCACGGCTCTGGCGGCACCACTGGCGAGCCCCCATGAGGGGCGTCGGTGTCTACCAGGTTCGCCTGTCTTACTCCACCGTCGAGAACGAGCTCGATCTCCCGGCCAGACATGAAACTGCCGGTCCTCCGGATGAGGACTGGCTCCAGCTCAAACGCTTCCCATGCGCCTGCCGAGGTGTGCCGTGCAGACGTTATTGAACGCTGATTTGACATCCACAGGCGGGGCATCCGTCACCTTCTCGCCGTGCACTCCTGCTGGGTCGTCTTCGCGGGGATCGTCAGCGGCTTCAGGAACGCGGGCGGCTGGTGTTTCGGAATGCATTCAGCGTTGGGCACGCTAGTCCTTTTTGGGAGCTTACCGCCACATGTGGCACCGAATTAAATATTGTGGGAGGATTTAGGCTCGGTTGCTTCACTTCATTAGGTTCGGTTGCTACATTGTATTGGGTTCTGTTGCTACATTGCATTGGGTTCTGTTGGAACATGGAGGGATTGGGATCCTTGGGTTCAGGGAGGATTGACCAGCTCCATCTGTATATGTATAGAGGGGCGGAGCGGAGTTGGTTCTTTATCCTGTACACCATCCTCCTCGCAAGACAGAACCAGCCAATCATTGGGTAACGCCAACACCCACTCACTCTCTCTTCTTTCTACCTTCCTTTCTTTGTCGTTCTCTACATCGGGCCTGGCATAGGTCCTTCAGTATGTAGTTAAATAAAATAAAATAAAAAAGTGTGACAGTTCTGGGGCTCCGGTTCAACGCGAACAATCCATCATCACAACTCCAACAATCGATCATCACAACTCGAACAATCAATCGCACGCGCGAGTGTCCTCCTCCTCCTCCTCCTCCACGACGATTCTAGTACCCCATCAGGTAATTACCTATAGGGAGATGCTTTTCCGATTGGAGAAACCTGTCCAGTTAGCCATACAAGAATTCAGTGGGTTTTGGCCATTGGTGGACACTGTTTGGACGAAGATAGGTGGGAACACAATTCAACGAAAGGGCACGGTGCAAGTTCAACACTACGAATGTCGATCAAATAACACGTACCATTCCAAGCCAACAACCGTGTAGATATCTAGCCGCAGGATGCGGGGTATGCTGGATGACGTAGTGCAAGGGACCCCAGCATCTCGCCAGACAAGCGAACTGGACGGGGACCAGGCATCCAGGTCCGTGATGGCATCTACAACAGCGCACGCGTAGCGGCCAGACCGGCAAGGCGGGCATCGGGGATATCGATTGAAGTGTTGCCACCAACTGTCACCGGCCTGTCGAGTGCTCAAAAAGTCTGTATTATCAAGGTTTTGTAGGTCCGGGCGTGCTTAGGTCGTCACAGCAACAAACACTAGAATGCCACTCGACTCTGGGCTAGTCCGAAACCGTCCACGCATAAGCACGCCCGGCGTAGATACGCTCAGCGCATAATAAGCAACGGACGAAAGCCAGGCGTGCGTATCATGCCAAGATGTAAACAATCCAGCTGATTGGTGGATTCAACCACAACCCCCTGGGGGCAGCTTCGAACTCTACATCATCGCCACCGCCATGACAGAATGTTTGTCTTAGATCGACGAAGCTCATGCGTTTCTATTTCTCGTTTCTGATGCTTTGTTTTCTAGTAGATTCCGTCGCGGGCACAGAGTGGCCGCGATAGAGCAATATTATCCTATATAGGCTTGCTGAGGTGTCGCGAACTCTGCTTAGGTCGGTGGGGCGTTCTGATCTGATCTGATCTGATCAGTTCGTGGACGGTGTACTGTTGCAAGCTGTGGTACTACATATCTACCCTGTAATTTCTAAGAACGCCCGCTCCACGGCAAAACCTCGCTTCCGCCTGTGGGCGTGCTTACCCAAGAAAAAGCAAAACATAAGCCTGGAAATAAGCACGCCCGGGCCTACAAAACCTCGATATTATCGTCTAGAAGACTGGGCTTCAAACCAGGCCCCGGTGCCAAGCCTCTGCCAAGGCGCCAAGGGAAACCATGTTCAATCGGGCTAGCGTATAGGCAAGTGCTCCTGCAGGTGGTGACGCCATTTACAACAGGGCACACGTAGCAGCGCAGACCGGCATGTTGGACTTCGGACTTTGGAGAACCAGACATTCGCACCAGCGCCACGGACATCGAACAACCGGTACCCATCAGCCGTTCTTCCCAACGCCCAATGGCCATCTCGCCATGCCCCGGCCGAAACCGACCGCGAGCCCGAGGCGTAGGGATATCCGCCCGGCTTTCATTAGGGCTCGGTCTTCCTGCCCCAGCTCCACGTCCGTTCGCGGGTATCGCCGCTGAGAGTGGCCAATGCCGAAGCCGATCCGCCGCACCAGCCGTCCACCGCGATCGACAGCAGCTGCGGCATCCGGAATTCGGACAACACTGCAATGTGATATCACCGAGGTGGGTGGATGATATTCCAGACCGGCGCACGGGCTCACTCACCGCGACGTCTCGGACCGCACATCTACATACATCGGGCTCCGCTGGCTTCTACTCCTTGACGACGACGACGTATCGATTCCATGGACGCGGCGAAAGACGAGGCCGCCGGCCGTAAGCGCCCCTGCACCGCCACGTGCAGGCACACGGCCGGCGCCGGCGACAGCAGCAAACGCGGAGGCGGCGACGGAGGCGGGGTGGTCGCGCAGTCGTCGCTCCGGTCAGTGAGCACACCCCAGCGCGCGTGGAGCGAGGCGATCCACGGGCGCGTCGAGCTCAGCATGGCGTCGACGGGCGAGGCCACGAAACCGTCCGCTCCGATGCTCGGCGGTGCGTTCTCGAGGCTGGCGGGCTAGTGGAGGAAGCGGGCTGCTTCCGGGGAGCGGCCGGGGAGAGTGAAAGTGCGAACAGACGCGGAGACGAGGGACGAGAGCCACCGGCGCCGGCAGCGCCCGCGGGAATTGGTGCCGCCGGGAAGGCACAGGCCGGAACGACAGAAATCGGCGGGGCGGAGAGAGGAGAACGACAGGCCGAGGGAGGTGCGGCGGGGGAAATCCGAACCGCCGAAGACGGAAGCGCAGCGGACACCTAGACCGACCAGCGGAGGTTCTGCAGCTACATACGCAATAGATATCTACCACACATATACATCCGTCATATGCGCCGCCATACCAGCCGACATGCGTCGTATTTTCTTTTTTTCTCTTGTGCTGGGCGGAGGGATTATTGCTGTGCCGACGGACTGACACGGAGTTCCGGTGTTGGTTGCACAGTCTTCACCTTCAGGCCGCAGCGGGGTTTAGCGCTGTCGACCGGACTATCTAGGTTGCCAATGGCATCGACGGCACCCCTCGGGGTCGTCGGAGCTATCGCAGTCGGCGGTGGCAATGGTGCCGATGCGTGTGCGTGAAGGCGTCAGCACGGAGCCTTTCGTTGGGAGTCGTTGGTTCCATCGCAATTGCAGGAATATAGATAGGCTGGCAATCCGGAGCGGAGGCGATCCCATCCACCAGAGCCGCAGCGAGCACCGGAACAATACACGACAACCCACTACACCGACCGGACAGTCTCCATTCTCCAACTTCGAAGCCACCATGTCCACTCCCCAGCACCTTGCTTTCTTCGGCGCCACCGGCGGTTGCGCCCTGAACGCGCTGATCCACTCGCTCGCCGCGGGGCATATCTGCACGGCGCTCGCCCGCACGCCCGCCAAGCTCACGGCGCTGCTAGCGAGGGCCGCGGCGCGCACCGAGAAGCTGACCATCGTTGCCGGCGACATCGACGACGCCGACGCCGTGGCGGCGACGCTCTCGGGCGCGACGACGACGGTGCTCTTCGGCGTCGGGGGCACGCCGGCATTCTCGCCGAACCCGCTCACGTGCTTCGTGACGTTGAATGACCCGACGATCTGCGAGCGGGGGATCACGCAGGTGCTCGCTGCGCTGCGCGCGAGCGGGCAGCGGCCGCTGCTCTGCGTCATCTCGACGACGGGCCTGGACGACAATCGCGACCTACCGCTCGCGATGCGTCCGCTCTATAAGGCGCTCAAGGTCCCCCACCGCGACAAGAAGAAGATGGAGGAGCTCGTAGTCCGCGCCGCGAACGAGGGCGTCCTCGCCGCTCACGTCGTCGTCCGCCCCGCGCTGCTCACAGACGGAGAGCAGACCGACAAGCTCCGCGCGGGATACCGGGGCAGGGCCAAGACGGGCGGCAACGCCTGGGGCGACGTCGAGGGCGAGGCCGTCGGCTACACCGTCAGCAGGAAGGACGTCGGCCACTGGATCTTCCAGGAGGTGGTGCAGGGCCGTGGCGGCGAGTGGAAGGGACACACCGTCAGTCTGGCTTATTAGCCGTCACCGTGCAGGTTGGGCGGTTGCGGAGTTTTCGGCGCAGCTTGGGCGCGATGGGGTTTGTTCCGGTTTTTCTGCTCCGGTTGATGTGATGTGCCGTTATAGTTGTGCTCTTGTTGATATGGTCCGTTTCGTTCCGGCATTTGGCTTTGGAAAATACAATCTGATTCGTTGTGGTTCCGATCGGCTTGTTTTTTTTTTTTTTGTTTATTCATTATACTCGTGTGCGACCTATCTAGATCATGACGAGTTTATGTACAGTCCGTTTCCTGGCCGCAAACCGCGCGAGGCGGCACTGTGCAAGCACCCCCTTGCCCTCCGCCCAGGCCTATCCCCCGAACAATGTAGATCGCACTAAAGAAAAGAAAGAAACAAAGGAAAGACCCCAAGGAAAGACACTTCCGCCCCCTACTCCGATTCTGCCGACGCCATGAACGCCGGGGTAGGAAGGAACAGCCCATGTTCCTCCTCCCCTTCGTTCTCGGTGCCAAGCTCCTCCGCCCTCCTCTCCTCTTCCTGCTCCGCCCTCTCGCGTAACTCCCCCT